>WNGE01000889.1_pt1 | contig 122163 bp, 105 predicted proteins | sample 5400651 | NCBI WGS metagenome assembly WNGE01 (sample SAMN13153370, study PRJNA577476) | soil metagenome | isolation source: 60 cm soil or saprolite under grassland replicate 2 | place: USA:California | collected 2016-06-15 | reverse complement strand
CGTCGTCAGCCAGGAGCCATATCGACGAAGCGGCTGTAGTGCCCCTGAAAGGCGACGGTCACCGTGGCCGTCGGCCCGTTTCTGTGCTTGGCCACGATGAGATCAGCCTCGCCCGCACGCGGGGACTCACGCTCATAGGCATCCTCGCGATGCAAAAGAATAACGACGTCACTATCCTGTTCAATGGAATTGTGAACACTAATCCCATTTGCGACAAAATTGTGATTGCCCCGCACGGTGGCGTCATAAACAGGTTGTTGGCCAATGCTCTCGACCGACCTAATGCTGTCCCAATAGACGTCGTTGGTCGCAACCATGTCAAGCTCGGCAGCTGCGAGCACTCCCGCGATATGGCGCAGCGGCTTACGTGACGGATCGATGAGCGGATCCATATCTCCGCCAGCGGTAGTGCCCACCCTTGCCGGTAGGCTCGAGAGCACGGCAGCGCGATCATCCATCACCTGACGCACGCGGTCCCAGACGGCTGCCGGAATGGTGTCGAGCCGACCGGCGGCTCTCATCGCACGCAGTTCGGCCAGCGCATCTCCTACAGCCGTCGTACGTTCAGTGTATACGCCGATTACCCCGGGAAATCGCTCTTGATCGTCAGTGCCGTGCACAGCCAAGGCCCACCGGGGACAACCATATGTATTACCAAGGGAACATAGGCGGGACTTGATGTCAAATCGTAGCAGCAGTATTTGCAGGTCTCGCGCCAGGCGCTCGCTCGTGGTGTGGTAATGCGCTCGCGCAGCGCCCGACTTTCCGACCGTCACAGAACCGTCAATAGCCCATAGGTGGCGAACGAACAGGGCAAGCTGCCGCTTGGGCAACGAAAAGACACCCGCTGGGACGAATCTCGCGTGGCTGAGACGCGCAAGCATGACGATCTCGGGCTCGGGCAATTCGTGCGGCACAAGAGGAGCCGGCGTACGGCGCGGCACGGCCAGCCGCGAGCCCTGAGTCAGCTCGCCGAGCGGCTTCCAGCCGTCGTATGTCAGGAACGGATGGTTCGCCGTCGCTTCGACTTCGCGGCCCGACGCGAGCCTGATCCGAAAGACTTCCTTCACCCCGCTCGGGAAGGCGTGGGTCATTGTCGCCGGCACCAGGCGCAGCCGCCCGTCGAGAGACCAGACTGGAATGTCAGATTCGCCGGAGGTCAGCAGCTCTCCGAGCGACACCTCCGCGCCCGTGTCGGCCCGCAGAATGCGCGTGCCGACCGTGAGGCAGCCCGATTCACGCAGGTCGGAGAGCAGGGGGCGCTTGTCGGTGCGCTGCTCGGGCCCACGGTTGAGCTGTGAGATGGCGACCACGGGGACGTCGAGTTCCTTGGCCAGCAGCTTGAGCGCACGCGACATGTCCGACACCTCTTGCTGCCGGTTCTCCACGCGCTTGGCCGAACTCATCAGCTGCAGGTAATCGACAATCACTATGCGCAGGTCCTGCCGTTGCTTCAGGCGACGGCACTTCGCCCGGATCTCCATCATTGACATGTTCGGCGAGTCGTCGATGAACAGCGGCGCCTCGGCGACCTCACTCATCCGCCGCGCCAGCCTGGTCCAGTCATCGTCGGTCATCTGGCCGGTCCGCATTGTGTGCAGCGGTACCCGGGCTTCCGCGGACAGGAGCCGCATCGTGATCTCATTGCGGCCCATCTCCAGACTGAAGATCACCGCAGTCAGCCCGTGCTTGACCGCCGCGGCCCGCGCGATGTCCAGCGCCAGGGTCGAGTTGTGTGTTGGAATCCAGGCGCGGCTGGCGAGGTAGAGACCGTCCGCGCTATCAACCTGCACGCAACGGACCGGGACTGATGGAACCGGGCGTACATCGACGATGTAACGGCTCGCATTTTCTCGACACAAGTCATGCCTAGCGACAAGCGCCTTGCGGGGCAGCCGGGCCAGTGGAAGAGCCGCCGGCACAATGACCTCCCAGGACTCTCGGCAGACCCGCCAGCCACGGACTCGGTAACCTCGGCGATAAACGCGCGGAATACAGCCCAAACCCGCAGCAAGTTGGGCGAAGTCAATGACGAGCTGACGGCTCCTACTGCTAAATCGATAGGCGCCGCGCCGGTCCACGTGCCCGCCCGAGTCAATAAGACCCTGCGCAAGCGCGAGCCGCTGAGAGAAGGAGGCACGCAAGTAAGCCTGCGGAATGAACCTGCCATCTTTCTGGCCAGCTGGAGGTGCCTTCTCTTTGGATGCCGCGATACCGGGGCCCGCCGAGCCTGCCTGGGCAAGCACGTCGTGACCCGCAGCCGGAAGCTCCTCGACCAGTCGGACCCGATCTCGGAGGCTAGTGGCCACTCCGTATGGCTTTGCCAAGCCGCCGTGGGCGAGAAGACTTCCAAGGACATAGGGATCGATAGGCAAGCCTGCGGGCGGCACGGCGAGCGGTTTCGCAGCCGGAATCCCGTGGTTCAGCTGACCACTGGCGCGCAGTGTTTCGGCGATCTCGACCGTGGTGCGCGGAACTGTCCTTATCTCATCTCGGGCTTCGCCTGCTGGGTGCTTCCATTCCCGCGGGTCAGCCGTGGCCACAAGCCCGCGCGTTCCGGCGGTAAGAAGGGCTGATCTACCCAGCTCGCGCACCTGCTGCTGCGCCGCGGGGCGGTACGTAACGTGGGAAGCCCGAGGTGATTCCCACGTTGCCCAATCCGTCGGGTAAGGAGGATCGCCTGGCTCGCGGCTGTAGTCATATGCGTTTCGCGTGTCACGGTCCCACGTCACCCACTGGTGTTCTGCGTCGGCAACGATCGCCGTACCGTCGTTGAATTCCATCGCGTAGCACGGCCGACCGCGCATCACGCCGGTAGCGGCGACGACACGGGTGGGCTTGCCGTCCGCCCCGATGAGATCGTCACCGACGCGGACATCGCCCATGGTCGTCCACCCCGTCGGCGTCGGCAGCGGGGTGTCAAGCGCGAGCGCCTTGCCCACAGCGGGCCTGGCCGCAATAACGATCATCTGGCCGGGGTGCAAGCCGTTTGTGAGGGAGTCAAGGTCGCTGAAGCCGGTCGGCACGCCTACCATTCCGCCGCCACGGCTGCCGATCGCCTCGATTTCGTCGAGTGTGCCCGGCATGATCTCAGAAAGGGCGAGGTAGTCTTCGCTCACCCTGCGCTCGGTGACGCCGTAGACCTCAGCCTGGGCACGGTCGACCAGCTCGTCCGCCTCGCCGTCGCCCGAGTAGCCAAGCTGCACGATTCTCGTGCCGACCTCGATCAGGCGCCGCAGGATCGCTCGTTCCCGCACGATCCGGGCGTAGTAGGCGGCGTTCGCCGCCGTTGGCACCGACGCGATGAGTGTGTGCAGGTAGGGACCGCCCCCGGCGCGGCTGAGATCGCCCCGTTTGGTCAGTTCGGCGCCGACGGTGATGGCGTCGACAGGCTCCCCGCGCGCATACAAGTCGAGGATGGCCTCGTGGATGATCTGATGAGCGGGGCGGTAATGATCCTGCGGATGGATAACCTCGATCACATCCGAGATCGCGTCCTTGGAAAGCAGCATGCCGCCGAGGACGCACTGCTCAGCAGACACATCGTGCGGCGGAGTCCGATCAAACTCCTCGCCACGGGGCGAGATTTCCGCGACGCTCACGACACGCTCCACCGCCTCCCCCACGTCGGTATTCACGGTCAACTGCTCGGCTGACGGATCGCCACGGACATGGCCCCTGTTGATCACGCCGATACAGATGTAGCGGATAGGTCTGACAGTTTCTCGGCCAGCGCCGCCGTGTACCAAACCGCGCTGTGCACAGGTCTGTGGATGACTTGTGCAAACACTCCGTCAAGCCTGTGCGCAGCCTGGGGACAAGGTTGGGAATTCCCGCGAAACTACGGTGACGATGGCGCGGCTACCAGTGCGAACACTATCCACGCCCTGTGGGTGAGAAAAAGCCGGCAGCCAGTTTGCTATCCACAAGAGCTGAAAGTTATCCACATGCGAGCCGCGTGCGCCGCTGGCTGTCGGCTCCAGCGAGTACTGTGAACCTGATCCCGCCCGCTAACCTCACAGTCATCGTGCGCCGTCCCGCGTAGTCCTCCCCGGCGGGATGCCTGGCGGTCCGGCGCACATCAGGAAGGAGGGCCGCAAGTCCCGCTCGTGGCACGCGGGGCTGCGAATCCCGCGCACTGCAGGAAGAGGCGTGTCACACACCCGGCCGCGAGAGCGGGAGTCCAACACACAGCTGTGGCGCCGCGAGTCAGCCAAAGCCATTGAGATCAGCAAACGGCTGGCCCGCAGCACGCGCAGCCGTATGGGACTTGCTGCGTCGAGCCCTCATGACCGGGAGATCCTCCGGCTTGCGGTGCCGGCATTCGGCGCCCTCGTCACCGAGCCACTATTCCTGCTGGCCGACTCCGCCATCGTCGGCCGCATAGGTACAGCCGCGCTCGGCAGCCTCGGTGTCGCCAGCCAGGTTCTGACTACCTTGGTGACCATCTCGATCTTTCTTGCCTTCAGCACCACTGCTGCCGTGGCGCGCCAACTCGGCGCGGGCAACAAGCCGGCAGCAATCCGCCAGGGAATCGATGGGCTCTGGCTCGCTGCGGGGATCGGCCTCGTCGTGCTCGCCCTAGGCTGGCCCTTCGCCACAGCAATTGTGCACGCCTTCGGCGGGTCACCCAACGTGGTGGCCGGCGCGGTCACGTATCTGCGGATCAGCTTGTTCGGCGCGCCGTCCATGCTGCTGGTGCTCGCGGGCACCGGCGTGCTGCGTGGCCTGCGGGACACCCGCACCCCGCTCGCTACTGCGGTCGCCGCCAGCACGCTGAATATCGCTTTGAATGCCGCGCTCGTGCTCGGCCTGCATCTCGGCATCGCGGGTTCCGCTTGGGGGACGGCTACCGCTCAAACGGCGGGCGCGGCGGTCTACGTCGCCGTGGTCGGCCATGGCGCCAGGCGAGCAGGGGTCAGGCTCCGCCCTGACCTGGCCGGGTTGCGCGCCAGCGCGACGGCGGGCGCGGCGCTGATCATTCGTACGCTCGCCCTCCACGCCGTGCTGGTCGTGACGACCGTCGTCGCAGCACGCCAGGGGGAGGTTGCGATCGCTGCGCATCAGATCGCCGCCCGGATCTGGACACTTCTCGCGTTCGCTCTCGATGCGATCGCCATCGCCGGCCAGGTGATCGTCGGGAGGTATCTAGGCGCGGATGATGCAGAAGGAGCCCGAGCCGCGATGCAGCGCATGGTCGGGTGGGGGGCGGTCTACGGAGCCGTATTCGGGGCCTTGCTCCTCGCCGTGCGCCCGCTGCTGCCTGGCCTCTTCGCCGCCACCCAGCCCGTGCATAGCCTGTTGCTCGCGGTGCTTGTCGTGGTCGCGCTGCAGCAGCCCGCTGCCGGGGTGGTCTTCGTGCTCGACGGGGTCTTGATCGGTGCGGGCGACCAGCGCTACCTCGCGGCGGCCGGCCTGATCAACCTGGCGATCTTCCTGCCAGCGGCTGCGCTGGTATGGACGTCGCACGCCGGGCTCGTGGCGCTCTGGCTCGCGTACACTGTCTGGCTTGCGGCGAGGTTCGGCACACTCACGTTGCGGGCCAGAGGATCCCGCTGGCTGGTTACCGGCCCCGTCCGGACGTGACCTGGTGACCGGCGGTCCGAGCCGAGGTTCCCCGACGCAAGGTCGGCACAATTAGGAGCATGGCACGATCGAGGGCCGAAACTGGCCATGATCGGCAACGCGCAGAGACTTCACCACCCGCGCGGCGCGCCCTGCCGGGCGGAAAGCGGCCATGATCCGCTGGCTCGGAGGCTTCTCAGCCGTATCGACTGAAATGTCTCCGACATAAGGGATCATGCCCTAAATCCATCCTCGCATGGTCGCTCGAATGACCCAGAGGACGCCAGATACGGTGGGTGACAAGCAGCGGCGAAAACGGCGGAGCGAGGGGACAGAGGGAGCAACGGGCGGCCAAGGTCGCGTTTCGCCGGTGAGATCCGTCCCACTCCGATAGCATTCGAACATGTGTTCGAACAGCGGCACCACATCGCGTCCCTCGCACGCCGCCGAGCCCCTCGCCGTCGTTGCTCAGGCGATCGCCGACCTTGCGTCGGAGAACCTCGGCTCCCTTACATCGGCTGAGCTGTCGGGGCGCGTCGCGAGCGTCTGGACCCTCATCGGCAACATGGATCCAGAGCTCGCGCGCCGTGCGGCTGGCTATGCGCGCGGCTCCGCGGAACCCACTCCCGGGCGCCGCCCGCACCGGCCCACGGAACCCGGGCCCGCAGGCTCGCAGCAGGACGTGGAACCCGCCGCAGACTGACGCGCGGAAAATCACCGGCGTTGCAGCGTACCGGTGACCTGCGCCGTCTTTGGGCGAGTAAATGCCAACCCAGCTCCCGAACGGCTCACGCTCCGTGTCGCGGCCACGTCCAGCGGGGTTTCACGTGGTGTCACGAGCGCTTTTGTACGCCCGGCCCAATGATGCGGGCGCGGAGCCCGCCGGAGAGCCCAGCATGGACCCCGGTCAGACTCCGACGACCTCAACGTCCAGCGTCGCGCTCACGTCTGGGTGCAAGCGGACCGTAACCTGATGGGCTCCCACTGTCTTGATTGGGCTGCGCACCTCGATGCGGCGCCGGTCGAGCTCGGGACCCCCGGCGGACCTGACTGCCGCTGCGATGTCAGCCGCGGACACGGAGCCGAACAAGCGGCCGGTTCCTCCCGCCTTGGTCTCCAGCTGCACGGTCAAGCCGCCGAGTTGGGCAGCGACCTGCCTGGCATCGTCCAGGCCACGGATCTCCCGTACCGACCGGGCGCGCTTGATCAGTTTGATCTGCTTCTCCGCGCCCCGCGTCCAGTGCATCGCGAACCCGCGTGGTATCAGGTAGTTCCGCCCATAACCACCGGCGACCTCAACGACATCGCCGGGTGCGCCCAGGCCCGTCACTTCCTGGGTGAGGATCAGTCTCATGGGTGTGCGGCTCATCGCCAGATACCTCCTCAGCGTGCGGTGCTTGTGTATGGCAGCAGGGCCATCTCACGGGCGTTCTTGATCGCTGAGGCGACATCCCGCTGATGCTGGGTGCAGTTGCCCGTTACGCGGCGGGCACGGATCTTGCCGCGGTCGGAGATAAATTTCCGCAGCAAGGCAGTGTCCTTGTAGTCGACGTAGGAGATCTTCTCCTGGCAGAAAAGGCACACCTTCTTCTTCGGTTTGCGTACCGGTGCCTTGGCCATCGTGGTGCTCCCTCACAAGAGCCCCGCTTGCGGCGGGGATGGTCGTTTCCCCGCGGTGGGCGGGGCTGGTTGTTTCCCCGCGGTGGGCGGGGCTGGTCCTTAGGCCCCGCTTGCGGCGGGGCTGGTCGTTTCCCGCGCGGAACGGGGCTGGTCGTTTCCGCGGGCGGCGGGGTTTGGCCCCCTTCACGCGGGGCGGGATCGTCATGAGCGCCATCAGGACGAAGCCCTCAGAACGGCGGCTCCTCTGAAAGGTTCTCCCCATTCGAGCCGGCGGTGGCCCATGGATCGTCCGCGGCGCCCCCACCGGAACCACCCGGGCCGCGGCCAGGGCCGGAGCCGGAGCCGCCGCCGGAGCCGCCAGAGCCGCCGAAGCCGCCGGGCCCTCCGGGACCACCCTGGCCGCCGAAGCCGCCTGTGGACCGAGCGGTCTTTGTCACCTTGGCCGACGCGTTACGCAGCGACGGTCCGACATCGTCAACCTCGACTTCGTAGACAGTGCGCTTCTCGCCTTCACGCGTCTCATACGAGCGCTGCCGCAGCCTGCCCTGCACGATGACCCGGTAGCCGCGTTGCAGGCTTTCCGCGACATTCTCGGCCGCCTGCCGCCAAACATTGCAGGTTAGGAACAGGCTGTCGCCGTCCTTCCACTCGCCGGTGGTGTTGTCGCGGAATCGCGGCGTGGACGCGACGCGGAAACGCGCCACCGCCTGGCCGTTTGGGGTGTAGCGGAGTTCCGGATCGTCGACGAGGTTGCCGGCGATTGTGATCTGTGTGTCGCCTGCTGCCATCGGGGCTGCTCCCGATCGGTTCGGATTGTTTGCTTATTTGTCTTGTGGTGACGATTTTGTCTTGTGGTGACGGTGCGGGCACCCCGCGTCCCAGGATCAATGCCGCTCGGGCCGTATGACCTTGGTGCGCAGCACACCCTCGTTGAGGTTCAGCTGGCGGTCGAGTTCCCTGACGGTGTCGGGTTCGGCCATCAGGTCGACGACCGCGTAGATTCCCTCGGATTTCTTCTCGATTTCGTACGCGAGGCGCCGGCGCCCCCACACGTCGACCCTTTGCACGGTGCCACCCCTCGTCTTCACGACGTTGAGGAACTGGTCGAGTGATGGCTGAACCGCCCGCTCCTCGAGCACGGAGTCGAGGATGATCATCAGCTCGTATCGGCGCATGACCGGCTGGAGCCTCCCTTGGACTGGCGGTCACGGTCTCTCCGTGACAGGAGGAAGCGCGCCTGCCGCTCGGCGGCTCGTCTACCGCCAACGGCTCGGCGCGACGAGTCAGCATACCAAGGCGGCGCGGGTGATCGGACCCGAACGTCCACCGGAGGGATTCCGGCTCCACAGAGCCGGGAAGACCAGTAGAAGACGCAAATGGCCCGTGCTGAACCTCTTTCCCCGCGAGCAGCATCAGAGCACCATTGTCCGTGGAGGTGCCTCCTGTGCCAGACCTCACGCGCATCCGGCCGGCGGCGAACCTGCCACGCCCGACGCTGAACACCGACGGGAAGCCGCACCCGTTCGAGAACTCTCTCACTGTGTTCACCCTTGTTGCCGGGCTCGTCGGGTTTGCTCTCGGGTTTATTGTGCGGATGCACCTCGCGGCCACGGTGATCGGAGGGGCCGCGTTCATCGTTGGGCTGTACGCGCAATTGATCTCCGCCACGCGCGCCCAGCGGATGCTCATCGTTGTGGGGATCACGGGCGGGTTTGTCGGTATGGGTCTCGGCTTCGCGCACGGCGGCTTCTAGCTCGTCACGCCGCGCGGGTTTCTGGCTCGTCGCGCACGGCGCACTAGGCTCAGGACATGCTGCGCATTGGAGCTCACCCCCATCAGCCTGATCCGCTCGCCGCGGCGGCCGAACGCGGTGCGGATGCCGTGCAGTTCTTCCTCGGCGATCCACAGGGATGGAAGGCGCCGGTGTTTCCTGGCGGGCCGGGGTCAGATCCGGCCGAGTTCCGCCGGAACGCGGAGGCTGCCGGGGTCGACATCTACATCCACGCCCCGTACAGAATCAACGTCGCGACCACCAACAACCGGATCCGGATCCCGAGCCGCAAGCTCCTCGAACAGCACGCTGCCGGAGCAGCCGCGATCGGCGCGAAGGCGCTGATCGTGCACGGCGGGCACGTGCTGGCGGCGGACGATCCAGCGGACGGTTTCGCCAACTGGCGTAAGGTTTTCGAGCGGACCGAGTTCCCGCTACCCGTGCTCATCGAGAACACGGCCGGCGGCGAGAACGCAATGGCGCGACGGCTCGAGGCCATCGATCGGCTGTGGGACGCGATCGACGCGGGCGGGGAAGCGGGGAAGGCCGGTCTCTGCCTGGACACCTGCCACGCACATGCGAGCGGCGAGGACCTGCAGGGCATCGTTGACCGGGTCACTGCCATAACCGGGCGGATTGATCTCCTGCACTGCAACAACAGCAGGGATGAGTTCGGATCGGCGCGTGACAGGCACGACAACCTGGAGCGCGGCAGGATCGACCCGAAGCTCCTCGTCGAGGTGGTACGCGCGGCCGGGGCGCCGGTCATCTGCGAAACGCCGGACGAGGGCGACGGGCAGGCCGCGGACATCCGCTGGCTCAGGGAGCAACTCGGGTAACGCGGGCGAGGATACGACCCCCCGGAACCCCCCGCAGACACGCTGACGCTTCGCCAAGCGGCAGCCGTTGCGGCCGTGCCAGCCCGGGGGGACGACCCCCCGGAACCCCCCGCAGACACGCTGACGCTTCGCCAAGCGGCAGCCGTTGCGGCTATTTACTCTTAACGGCTGGCGCTGGCGTGCCACCCGTCTGGCCGTGCGGTCAGCAGCGACGGCCGGAACGAGCTGCGGCGCAGCACGAACACGTCGGCGGCTGCGTCGAGCACCCCGCCCGCCGGGTCGTCCGTTCCGTCAGCGCGCACGGCGTCAGCGCCGGGGCGCAGGATGTCCCGGACGACGAGGCCGGCCAGCAGCGCGGTGGCGGCGAAGCGGGCGAGCAACGCGGTGAAGTACCAGCCCTGGCCAATGCCGTGGAAGCCGCTGGCCGCACCCATCCCAGGCACGGTGAGCAAGTACCACCAGATCGCCAGGAAGTAGGCCATCTCGGCGAGCTGCCACACCACGTATGCGGGCAAACGCGGCCGGGCGAGGACGGCGAGCGGCACCAGCCAGACGACATATTGCGGCGACCATACCTTGTTGGTGAGCAGGAACGCCGCCAGCGTGAGGAAGAAGAGCTGAGACAGCCGCGGCCGGCGGGGTGCGGTGAGCGCGAGGACGGCGATGGCCACAGCGCAGACCGCGAAGGCGGACAAGCTCAGCACGTTGAGCGTGTTCACGTCCGTGTTGCCAATGAACGGAAAGTGCCGCGTTTCGAAGAAATACCAGATCGCTCCCCAGTCCGCGGGCCGAGTACGGCTGAAACTGTAGAACGTGCGCCAACCGCTTGGTGCGGCGAGCATGACGGGCAGGTTGACCGTGAGCCACGCCAGCGCGGCCGAACCCGTCGTGACCCAGAACGCCCGCATCCGGCCCGCACGAAGGCAGAGCAACAGCAGCGGGCCGAAGAACACCAACGGGTAGAACTTTGCGGCGACAGCGAGGCCGAACAAGCTACCGGCTACGGCCGGGCGGCGGGCCGCCCAAGCCGCCATGCCGACGGCGACGAGGGCCATCGCGATGAGGTCCCAATTGATGAAGGCGGACAGAATCAGTGCTGGGCTGAGCGCGACGAGCAAACCGTCGCGGCGGCGCGCGGGCCCGGCCAGGTAGGCGGTCGCCAGAACGCCCACCACGGCACATACGGCCAACCCGGCCACGGTGACGTCAAAGAAGTGCTGCCCTCGCGCGAACGGGTCGCTGATGGGGTGCACCAGCGACGCGGCAGCCTGCATGGCCGCGCCGATCAGAACGGGGTATTCGACATGGTGACCCGTATAGGGCACCTTGCCGTCCGCCAGCCGCTCACCGAAGAAGAGCGGGTAGATGTCGGTGTAGCAAGCGAGCTGGAACTGCTTACCTGGGATGTTCCACGCGCCGTTCCGGCACGGCAGCTTCTCAAGAAACGCGAGCAGGCTGCCGACCAGCGCGATGGCGGCGAGCAGCGGCCACCAGCCGAGGACGACGCCTTTCCGGCCGACAGCTTCCGCCGCGCCGCCGCCCGGATTCCCAAGTCCGCCGCCTGGCGTATTCGCGGCAGGGTCGCCGTTGCCCGACATGCCGACGGCTCCTCCGCTTTCCCGCGCGCTCACGGCAGACCCACCATCGGACGACCGCTCCCGCTCCATCGCCGGGCTCGGGCCCGGCACCTGCGCATCGGGTCCATCATGCCGGTCCATCATGCCGTTCGACGGCGGTCACCTGTCCGACCAGGTGCGAAACACGCCTAGCCGGTCCGAGCCTGCGGCGTCGGGCTTCGCGCGGACGTGGTGCCGCCGCCCCCGGGGAACGCCGGGAACGGCGACGACGGCGGCGGGCTCGGCGTTGGCATCGTCGGCGTCGGCGTCGGCGTCGGGCAGCCCGGCAATAGCACGCCGGGCAGGCACTGGGTCGGGGACTTATGGCCGCGGCGCTTGCAGAAGTTGTTCAGCGGGCCGCAGGCCGGCCGCGGCTGCACCGTAGGCCGTGGCTTGGGGCGCGGAGTTAGCAGCGGGCCGAGCAGGTTCCACTTGACCCCACCGAAAGAGGGCGTCGCGAAAGGCTCAGCGGGCAGCCCGGCGAACTCCTTCTCCGCGTACGTGCGCCAGATCATCGCCGGCCAGTCCCCGCCGTAGCCGCCGCCGGACAGACCGCCGAGAAGGTTCAGCGAATGGTGCTCGATCTTCCCGTCCTGTGTGTTCGAGAAGATGCCGACGGCCAGCGTGTACTGGGGGATCGCGCCGATGAAGAAAGCGGACTGCGCCGCGTTCGTGGTACCGGTCTTGCCGATGATCTCCCGGCCATCCGGCATTGCCGCGTTCGTGCCGGTACCGCCCCGCTTCACGTCGAAGGACAGTGCATAGTTCACGTCCGATGCCACGTCAGGGGTCAAAACCTCCCGGCGGATCACCTTGGCCCGCGTCACCACACTGCCCTGAATAATCCTCGCAATCACGTGCGGCGAGTTGTACTCACCGTTGGAGGCGAGCGTGTTGAACATGGTCGCCTGCTCTTCCACGGTGAGCGAGGCCTGACCGAGGGCGATACCCACCTGATGGGCCATGTGCTGCAGGTTCGAGCCGTTCGGGTACCTCCCGACGTTGACCCCGAACTCCTTGGCCAGGTCAATGACCTTCTGGGTGGTGACGCGGTGCAGCAGGTCGGTGTAGGCGGTGTTGAGTGAGGCGGCCGTCGCCACCGCGACGTTGACAGGCCCGAGGCTTCCATCGCCCTGGTCATTCGAGACGTTGTACGCCATGGAACCCGCCGCGTTGGGGCAGGGTGCGGTGGATGACGGCGCCCGCACGGCGTAGGTCATGGGGTGATAGTCCGATGGCACGCAGAGCGGCGAGTACCCATCCAGAACGCTGGTTCTGACGTTCATCCCCTGCTCGCGCGCGGCGGAGAGGACGTAGGGCTTGAACGAGGACCCGACCTGCTCGCGGTTCTGCAGTGCCATGTCGAACTGGCACTTGATCTTCGCGCAGTGCCGGGCGTTGTAGCCTGGTCCGCTGTACATGGCGACGATCGCGCCGGTGCCCGGCTTCTCAAGCACCGCGCCGACGTGCCCGTACCAGGGCAGTGGCCGACCGCCCTGCCGCATGAGCCGCTCGTTTTCCCTCACGGAACGGTAGAGCGCGTCCATCTTGGCTTTGTCGAAGGTGGTGACGATCCGTAGCCCGCCACCGGTCAGCTGGTTCGGCTTGTAGTGGTAGGTAGCGAGCAGCTCGTGCTGGACCGCCTGCATGATGTAACCCTTGTAGCCGTTCCAGCCGTTACCAAGCTGCTGCGCGGCTGTGAACTTCGGGAACCGTACGGCGACCGCCTTCTGGGGCGACAACGTGCCCATCGTCACCATGCCGTTGAGCACGTAATGCCAGCGCGCGATCAGCGCCTGCCGGCCCGCGTGGGTCGGATAGTAGCTCGGCGACTGAATGATCGCGGCGATCACGGCCGCCTGGGCCACGCTCAAATGCGAGGCCGGTTTGCCGAAATACTGCTGCGCGGCCGCGCCTACACCGTATGCGCCGTTGCCCAGATAGATCGTGTTCAGGTACTGGGTGAGGATCCAGGCCTTTGACTTTTGCCTGGCCAGCTTCATCGCGACGAAGATTTCCTTCAGCTTCCTCGAGATTGTCTGCTGCGTCCCGATGTTCGCGTAGTAGTTCCGCACGAACTGCTGGGTGATCGTGGAGCCACCCTGGACCGACCCGCCGGTGAGGTCGTTGTAGACGGCACGGACGGTTCCGGTCGGCGATACGCCGCCTTCCTGATAGAACTGCCGGTCCTCCGCGGCGAGGACCGCGTTCCTGATCACCGCTGGCATCTGGTTGTACGTCAGCAACTGCCGGTCAGTGGTGCCGAATCTGCCGATCACGGTCTTGTTGTCGTTGAAGTAGACAACGGAGTTCTGCTGCAGCGCGGCCTGTGACACGGCGGTCGGGATGGGCGTTTGGGAGTAGGCCACACCGATCAGGGCGGTCACGGCGGCGAGACCGATGCCGAAGACGATCCCGGCGAGCGCGGCGATCTTCTTCAGCGTCCAGGGGCCGCGCAGCAGGCCCCGGCCGAACCGGCCGCCACCGCCGTGGCCGTGGCGCGGGCCGTGTGGCCCTGGGCCACCGGGGCCACCTGGGCCACCGGGGCCTCCTGGGACGCCAGTCGGAACAGGGGCGCCCGGCCGCACCGGGATACCGGGCTGCATTGTGGTGGCGCCATTCCGGCCGACCCGGCTGGTTTGCAGGGTTTGGCCGGTTTGGCCGACCCGGTCGGCTTGCCCGTAGCGGCCGTTGGGGCCGCTGCCGCGGTTAGCGTGGCTGCCGCGCCTGCTACGTCCGGCGCCGCTGGCGCGGTTGCCGTAGCTCGCGTTGTTGGCGCTGCTGGCGTTGTTGCCGCTGGGCCGGTAAATCCCGAAGGGATCATCGGAGCCGTCGGACTGATCATGACCCTGGCGGCGGACGCGTTCACTCTCATATCGCTCGCGCCGACCGGCCTCGCCACCGGGGACCCGGCCAGGCCGCTCGGGCCGAGCCGGTGCTGGCCCGGCGGGACGCAGTCCGTCCCCGGGGGAGCCCTCCTGGCCGCGATGGCCCGGAGCCCCGCGGATGAAGTCTCTCGCACTCACGCGTCCTCGCTGGGTAGCTGGCTGCCGTGGGTAGCTGGCGTCGGTGGCAAGCGGCCTGAGCCCTGCCGGACTCACCGAAGCTGCAAGCCACCTGGTGTGCCGGGCCGCTCAGCGGCCCGGCACCCTTGCGCACCTTATCCAGGTACACCGATCAGGGCGCACCCTTGGCAATGAGCACGCTCTGGCAGTGCACCCTGGGCTCCCGTTGCCCCTGTCGAGCTGCGCACCGGCTCTATATGTGCACCGGCGCGACCCATTTAGCCTCCCGAACGGGCCCGTCCGCCACGCCGCCGACGCGGCTGACCCGTACCGAGAACATAGGACGACGCCAGGTGGTTCCATGCACAACTCTGGCAGACCTCGACGACGTATACACGGAACTCCCCGTATTCGCGCGCCATCTCGGCAAGTTCAGGTCCCTGTTTCACCCGGCCTTCATACTGGCCGAGTTCGTCGCCGTAGACGTAGGTAACGTGGGTTAGCTTGGCGCGGCGGCAGATGGGACAGTCAGCGTCGGTCGGCTCGCCATGGAACTTCGCTGCTCGCAGCAGATAGGGATGGGCGTCGCAAACGTCGGCTACGGTCGTATGCCCGGCGAACACGGACGCAAGCGTCGCCCGCCGCGCAAGCGCGTAATCGACAACCGATCGCCGTGACCCCATGCCCGACAGGGTACGACGGATAAGCGGCGCAAGCCGAGCGAGGATCCGCAGGGAACCAGTGGTGGCGCGCCGGCCGCTGGCGGCCGGCGCGAGCCGTCCTGAAGGCGGCCGCCCGGGGCGGCGGCCTGTCCCCCTGGGCCGCCTCCTTTGTACCCTCGGCGGACCTGGCCGGCTCTATGCGGTTTGCTCCCTGTTTGCTCCGTGTTTGCGCGGGTAAAGGGTGTGACGTATCATTCCGATGTATCGCCGCGATACATCGGGTCGAGACGAGCGATCGGCCGCCATCCGGATATCCCAGCCAGGCGGTGCGGGTTTCCGGCCGGTGGCACCCTTGAGTTCCGCCCAAACGCAGAGGTGGCCAAACGTGACCAGCAACCGGCAGGGCGTACTTGAGCTTGCCGTGCTCGGGCTGCTGCACAAGAACCCTATGCACGGTTACGAGCTGCGCAAGCGGCTCAATGCCCTGCTGGGAACGTTCCGCGCATTCTCCTACGGTTCGCTGTATCCATGCCTCAAGCAGCTACTCGCCGAGGGTCTGATAGCAGAGGAGACAGACGAAGCCGAGGGGGGAACGGGCCGGGCCCGGAGCGGGCGGCGTTCGAAGATCGTCTACAGGCTCACCGCGGAAGGCAAGGAGCGGCTTCAGGATCTGCTCGCCCAGGGCGGCCCGGCTGCGTGGGAGGACGACGGGTTCGGCGTGCACTTCGCCTTCTTTGGCGACACCCGCGCGGATGTGCGGTTGCGCATCCTTGAAGGCCGCCGCACCAGGCTCGAGGAGCGCTTGGACAACGTACGTGCAGCACTCGCCAGGACACGCGAGCGGCTGGATAGTTACACGCTCGAGCTGCACAGGCACGGGCTTGAGTCGGTCGAGCGCGAGGTCAGGTGGCTAAACGAGCTAATCGCCTCCGAGCGGCAGCTGGACGCGGGCGCGGCTGTGCATCACCCCGGCCCCGGCTCCGGCCCGCGAAGCGCAAGCAGCCCGCACCCCCGGCGGGCTGGGACACCGGCAGAAAACAACATGCCGCCAGGCGGGGGCGACTGAGCCGTCGGCTCGGACGCCGATCACGTCGGCGCGGAAGCAGAAAAGGAGCAATCCACATGGGTTCGGTACGCGTGGCCATCGTGGGTGTGGGAAATTGCGCGAGTTCGCTCGTCCAGGGTGTCGAGTACTACTCGGACGCCAACGCAGGCGACCGGGTACCGGGCCTGATGCATGTTCAATTCGGCCCGTACCACGTGCGAGATCTGGAATTCGTGGCCGCTTTCGATGTTGATGCCAAGAAGGTTGGGCACGATCTGTCCGAGGCGATCGTCGCCAGCGAGAACAACACCATAAAGATCTGTGATGTACCCCCCACTGGCGTCATCGTGCAGCGCGGTCCGACACTGGACGGCCTGGGCGAGTACTACAGGGACATCATCACGGAGTCGGATGAGGAACCGGTCGACGTGACAGCCATCCTCAAGGCCACGGAGGCCGACGTGCTCGTGTCCTACCTGCCGGTGGGCTCGGAGCAGGCTGACCGCTTCTACGCGCAGTGCGCGCTTGATGCTGGCGTGGCCTTTGTCAACGCCCTCCCCGTGTTCATCGCATCCGACCCCGAGTGGGCGAAGAAGTTCGCCGAGGCGAGCGTTCCGATCATCGGCGACGACATCAAGTCGCAGGTCGGCGCCACTATTACGCACCGCGTGATGGCCAAGCTGTTCGAGGACCGCGGCGTCGAGTTGCTGCGCACGTACCAGCTCAACTTTGGCGGCAACATGGACTTCATGAACATGCTGGAGCGGAGCCGGCTTCAGTCCAAGAAGATTTCCAAGACCCAGTCCGTCACGTCTCAGATCCCGCATGAGATGGAGCGGGCGGCGGTGCACATCGGCCCGTCCGACTATGTTCCGTGGCTGGACGACCGGAAGATGGCCTACGTTCGGCTGGAGGGCAAGGCCTTCGGCGACGTCCCGCTGAACTTGGAGTACAAGCTCGAGGTCTGGGACTCGCCAAACTCTGCAGGGGTCATCATCGATGCGATCCGCGCCGCGAAGATCGCCAAGGACCGTGGCATTGGCGGCCCTGTGCTCTCGGCGTCCTCATACTTCATGAAGTCGCCGCCGGAACAGCATGGCGACGATGTCGCACGTGATCTGGTGGAGAAGTTCATCCGCGGCGAGGTGGAACGCTAACCAAGCTCGAGACGAGCCACTGACAGCTGCAATAAGAGATGGGCCACTGACGGCGGGAGTACCGGCGGAACCCAGCACTTGCGCTCCGCCCACCTCAACTCTTCACCCCTCTTGGAGTTCGGCTTCCGTGCCTAGTGGCGCCCGCGTGCGTCACCGTACGCTGAGCGCGTGGCCTACGTCGCGGATCTACGCTCCATTCTCGCCGAGCGTGGTTTCCGGCGGCTGTTCGCAACCCGGCTGGTGTCGCAGACTGGGGATGGCGTCTTCAATGCGGGCTTTGCCGCCTACGCGTTCTTTTCCGCGCAGACGTTTCCTAACCCCGCCGCCGCGGCCGATGCCTTCGCAGTCCTGTACCTGCCGTATTCGCTGATCGGCCCGTTTGCCGGGGTATTTATAGACCGCTGGTCACGCCGCCAGATTCTCGTCTGGTCTGCGCTGGTCCGGGCTGCGCTCGTGGCGCTCAGCGCATTCCTGGTGGCCACAGGCAACCTCGGGCTCCCCCTGTATATCGGCGCGCTTGCCGTGCTCGGCGTCAACAGGTTCTTTCTGTCCGCGTTGTCCGCGGGCCTGCCGCACGTCGTCGCACACGACAAACTGGTCATGGCGAACTCGGTCGCACCCACATCGGGGACGATTGTCAGTTTCGTCGGCGGTATCGCGGGCCTTGGCGTGCACCTGGCGACAGGCGGCGGCCGGGGGGGCTCCGCGGCCACCCTACTCGTCGGCGGCATGTGCTATCTGTTCGCCGGAGCTGTCGCCGCCACGATGCGCCGCGACCTGCTCGGCCCGCTTCGTGCCGAGGGTGAGGCGGTGCCCGCCGGAGTGCTCACAGAGCTGGCGGGAGTGGCGCACGGCTTGGCTGCCGGAGCGTGGCATGTGTGGCAGCGCCGCCGTGCCGCGTACGCGCTGGGCGCGATCGCCGCCCACCGGTTTCTGTACGGGATCTTGTTCGTCATGACGATCCTGCTGTACCGCAACTACTTTTACCCGGCGGGCAATGCCAATTCCGCGCTCAGTCACCTCACGCTGGTGGTCATTACCTCTGCCCTCGGCTACCTCACCGCCGCCCTCATCACGCCGCCCGTGACCGTACGGCTAGCCAAGGCGACCTGGATTACCGTTCTGCTCGCCGCCGGGGGCGTGAGCGAGGGTCTGCTCGGCGCGACCTTCCGTCAGGTCCCGTTCCTCGCTGCTGGATTCGCACTTGGCGTGGTCGCCCAGGGAGTGAAGATCTGCGTCGACACGACGGTCCAGGAGTACGTGGACGATGCCTACCTCGGGCGGGTCTTCTCGCTTTACGACATGCTGTTCAACGCGGCGCTGGTGCTCGGGGCGGCGGCCAGCGCGCCGTTCATGCCGGCGACGGGCAAGTCGTACCCGCTCATCACGATGGTTGCGCTCGGCTACTTGACCGCCGCAGTGACCTTCGCGCTGCTTAACCGCACGCCAGCCCCGCCCGCGCAGCAACCGCACCGTCCCGCGCCGGCCCGGCAGTGACTTGTCCACAGATTGCGGCTCCCCCCTCCCACACGCCTTGACAACCTGGCAAGATCATCAGTAGGGCAGAGCCCCCATGGGAGGGTGGGCCTTGCAGAGGCGGGGCCTTGCAGAGGCGAGTTCTGCGCGGGGAGCACGGGCGGGCGCGGGGAGCACGGGCGGGCGCGGGGAGCACGGGCGGGCGCGGGGAGCACGGGCGGGCGCGCGGAGCACGGGCGGGCGCGCGGAACCCAGTTCTGCACAGGAGCCGGTTGTGGACGGTGGCCGGGCCTGTGTCAGTTGGGAGCTTGCCAGCCGCGCTCGCGCGCCCAGCGGCGCAGTTCGGCCTCGGCACGGTCGCGCCCGAGCGGACCGTGCTCCATCCGCAGGCCGAGCAGGAAGCGATATGCCTCGCCAACAACGGGACCCGGTGGCAACCCGAGGATGCGCATGATCTGATTCCCGTCGAGGTCTGGCCTGATCTTGGAAATCTCTTCTTCCGCCGCCAGCCGCGCGATCCGCTCCTCGAGGGCGTCGTACGCCCGCGCCAGCTTCGCCGCCCGCGCCTTATTCCTTGTCGTGCAATCCGCCCTGGTCAGCACGTGCAACCGGGTGAGCAGTGGGCCAGCATCCCTGACGTATCTGCGCACCGCGGAATCGGTCCACTCGCCGGTACCGAACCCGTGGAATCGCAGATGCAGCTCGATGAGCCGCGCAACGTCCTTCACGACCGTGCCGGGGAAATGAAGCGCGCGGAGCCTGGCCTGGGCCATCGACGCGCCCACGACTTCGTGATGGTGAAAGGCCACCCGGCCGTCGGGCAGCAGGCTCCTGGTCCTCGGCTTGCCGATGTCGTGCAACAGGGCGGCCAGCCGGACGACGAGGTCCTGCGGCAGCCCGTACCGCTGCTCCAGCTGTATTGCCTGGGTCAACACCGTGAGCGAGTGCTGATAGACGTCCTTGTGCCTGTGATGCTCGTCGGTCTCCAGCTTGAGCTTCGGAACCTCAGGCAGGATGTACGTGGCTACCCCCGTGTCCACTAGCAACTCGATACCGGTCCGCGGATCTGGCGCGACCATCAGCTTGGCCAGTTCGAGCTGGATCCGTTCCACGGACACCGCCACGGTGAGCCGCTGCGCCATCGCGGTCATAGCATCGCGGACCGGAGGCGCCACGGTGAACCCGAGCTGGGCCGCGAACCTGGCCGCGCGCAGGATGCGCAGCGGATCGTCGCTAAACGAACTTTCTGGCCTGCCGGGTGTGCGCAGCACACCCTTCTGCAGGTCGTCGAGGCCGCCGTGGGGGTCCACCAGTTCATAGCCGGGCAGCTTCGCGGCCATCGCGTTGATGGTGAAGTCACGGCGGGCGAGGTCCTCCTCGAGCGAGGTGCCGTACTCGACGACGGGCTTTCGTGACTTGGGGCCGTACCTCTCGCTGCGATACGTGGTGACCTCCAACGTGCGCCCGCGTTTGAGCAGCCCGACGGTCCCGAACTCGATCCCGACCGGCCAGACCTTGTCGGCCCAGCCCTTAGCGATCTCGATCACTTGCTCCGGCGTCGCGTCCGTCGTGAGGTCAAGGTCACCGGACGGCCTGGCCAGAAAAACATCGCGCACCGAGCCGCCGACCAGTGCGAGCTCGTGGCCGTGCTCGGCGAACAGCACGCCAAGGTCGGCGGCGTCAGGCGCCACCTTGCGAAGCAGCGCAGCGGCGGCTTTGCGCTGCGAATTGGTCAGGGGCATGGCATTCAGCACGGCATACGAGGGTAGAGGTTCGGGAAAAGCTTAGAGGGTGTCCTGAAGCGGGCCCGAGGCGGTGCCGAAGCCCTCAGCCCGCTGGCGGACCAAAAAAATGCCTGCAGGGGGAGCAACTGCGGTTATGCGCCGTAACTTGCGCGGGTTAGTGAGTGCTAGCCCCCTGGGTGACCCCTTGGAGCCCTTCGCCGGTTAATGTAAGAGGGCGCGGGAGGCGCCCGCCGACGACCGGCCGCGCGGGCGGGAGAGCTGGTGCGTTACCAATGATGGATGCGCTGACCCTGCATCACCTGCTAGTCGAGTCTGGCACCAGGCATGAGATCGTTCATTTGCCGCGGGCCATCTCGTCCGCTGACCAGTTGCCGGATGTGCTGCGCCTGCCACCGAGCCGCTGCCTAGCGGTGCGGATGTATGACGCCGGCGGCGTGCTCACCGCGGTCATCGTGCATGCTGGCTGTCACCCTTCCCCGGGGGCGTTGCGCGAGGTGACAGGTTCGCGCCGGGTCACGCCCGTCTCCGGGCACAGGGTGAACTCGGTTACCGGATACGCCGCAGAGCTTGTCGCGCCGCTGGGGTTGCCGGACAGCGTGGAGGTGTATGCGGACGAGGACGTCGTCTGCGGCATCGACGATGACGCCGTCGTGTACACGGCGACCGGCGAGTCAGGAACTGCCCTGGGTGTCCGGCTTCTCGACCTGTTGACCCTTCGCGACGCCAAACCTGCCGCGCTAGCCAGCGCTTGCCCGGATCGGCAATAGCATCGAGGCGTGCCCCGCCGCCGACTGACTCGCCACCTGCGCAGACTGCGGAGCGTGTCAGAAATATCGGCAGGCGGGTTCGTCGTAGATCTCGCAACTGACCCGCCCCGGGGCGCGCTCATCGGCCGCAGGGACCGTTCGGAAGCCCTGCTGTGGTCGCTTCCCAATGGGCACCTGAATCCAGGCGAGACCGTTGAAGCCGCTGCGGTTCGCGAGGTTGCTGAGGAAACGGGAATCACCGGTCGTGTCTGCGCCGATCTCGGCACCATTGATTACTGGTTCGTCGCGGAGCGCCGTCGTGTACACAAGACGGTGCACCACTTCCTGCTTGTCGCCGAGGGTGGCAGGCTCTCGGACGCGGATCCGGAAGTGAATGAGGTGGCCTGGGTGCCAGTCGCAGACCTGGAGAACATCCTTGCCTACTCGGGTGACCGCAGCGTCGCCGCGAAGGCCCCTGCCCTCCTCGCGGGCTGCCTGTGAACCGGCCGTGGCTGCCACGCGCGCGCCACGCGCGGGTTCCGCTGGCCCCGGCTGCGCTCGCCCTGCTCGCGTGGCTGCTGACCGGAGCGCTGGCCGCGTCGGCAGAGGCGGCCGTGACAGCTTCCCATTCGCCAGCCCAGCCGCCCTCTCAGGGTCAGACAGCAACGATCATCATTGACTCGATCAGCCCAGGAATCGCTGTTCCCGGCAGGCCTGTTAGGTTGTCGGGCCGGGTGCGCAACAACCTGAGGACGGCGCTGCAGGGTCTCAACGTCCAGCTATGGTCATCCGGCTCGCAATTCACCGAGCGCGGGCAGTTCGACAGTTTTGAATCCGGGTCTTATCAACTCGACGGACGTGTGCCCGGAGCGATGGTTCGCCTTCCGGCCACGATCGGCGCCGGGACAACTGTCGGCTGGCGTGCCTCGTTTCGGCCGGGCCGGGTGGGAATACGCTCGTTCGGCGTCTACCCGCTGGCGGCAGCGGTGTGGGACGCTAACTCGCAGCTCGCCGTCGAGCGCACCTTCCTGCCGTATTGGCCAGGCCGGGATGCGCTGCGGCGCCCGCTCAAGATCGCCTGGCTATGGCCCTTGATCGACCGGCCACACCGCGGCATATGCGCGGCGATGCTGGATAACAGCCTGGCGGCCAACCTTGGCGGCGGCGGCCGGCTCGGCGGCCTCCTTGCCGCGGGCGACCGCTACGCGACCGCCGCGAAGCTGACCTGGGTGGTGGATCCGGCTCTGCTTGACGATGCCCAGACAATGACGCACCCCTACCGGGTACTCGACGGTTCCCGGTGCTGGCAGAGCACAAGAAGGCCAGCCAATGCCGCCGCCCGGAACTGGCTCGCCACCCTCGCCACCGTGACACGTACCCATCCCGTTTTCGCCACCCCCTACGCCGACCCAGATGTTGCCGCGCTGACACACCGTGGCCTCGACGCGGACCTCCAGACCGCCATGCGCGACGGTTCCTCCGTTGCGAGCCAGTTCCTGCGTCGTCCGAACGTGACAACGGCATGGCCGCCTAACGGCCTCGCCGATGCTGGGGTGCTCGACAACACCCTGGCCGCGGGCGGTTCGGTCAAGTCCGGCTCGGTCCAGGGAGGTATTAAGACACTGGTTCTCGACAGCGCGATGATGCCCTCGGCTAATCCGGCGCTTTTTTACACGCCAGACGCTGTCACCCATGTCCGCACTGGGCTCGGCCGGACCGTACGGGTACTCCTCGCCGATCACCGGATCAGCGGCGTCCTCGGTGCCGTGTCGGCCGCGGCCAGATCCGCGCCGGGCACCACCACAGCCGCATCCCAGCGTTTTCTCGCAGAAACCGCGATGATCGCTGCCGAGGCTCCTAACTTGCCGCGTTCCATCGTGGTCGCTCCGCCGCGCCGCTGGAACCCAGGCGCCGCACTCGCGTCCGAGCTACTCGGCGATACCGTCTCCGCCCCCTGGCTGCGCCCGTCCTACGCGGGGAAGCTGGCGCCCGCAAACACACCGCCGTGGGTGCCCGCACCGGAGCTTGAGCCGCTGCCGGCCAACAAGGTCACGGGTGAACTGGGGCGCGGCTATCTGAAGAGCGTGCGCAATGTTGAGGCGCGCGCGCGGCTGCTCGAGAGCATCCTCACCAACCCAACCGCCAGCTACCGAAAGGCGATCGCGCGGCTGGAGTCCTCGGCTTGGCGCGGCAGCAGCCAGGCAAAGGGAAAGGACCTGATCCGCCAGGCCGGGGCCTATCTCGACAGCCAGGAGCGGATGGTCGCGATCATCCCATCCAGCCAGGTGACGCTGGGCGGCAACCGAGGCACGGTCCCCGTGTCGATCGAGAACAAGCTGTCACACGCGGTACAGGTACGCCTGCAGGCCACGGTTTCCGCTACCCGTGCCGTGCCGGCTGCCTCGCGGCTGACCATCACCTCCGCGCCGGGAAAGGTCATTGCCGTTGGTCCAGGTATGAAGGAAACGGTGCGGTTGCAGGTCCGGGCGCACTCGTCCGGCCTTTCCGAGATCCAGCTGCGGCTGCTCAACCCAGCCGGCAAACCGCTCACGGGCAGCGACCGGACACTGAAGGTCCGCTCCACCGCATTCGGGACATTGGCCCTGGTCATCATCGCTGTCGCGCTCGGCGTACTTGTGCTCACCCTCGTGGCAAGAGTCATCCGCAGGGGAATACGGGAGGGAAGACCCGGTACGGTCGTGGCGGAAGGCAACCCGACCGACGACGACGGACCCTCGGAGGCGCGGGATGAACTCGCCGATGCGCGAGGTGGGGCCCAGCCAGAGACAAGGCTCTAGAGTTCGGGAGGACGGCCCTCGGCACCAGCGGCAGCCTGAGGGCCGCCACGCGGGCCGCTATGCGAGCGGCTACGCAGGTGACCCCGCAGGAGGCCCCGGCAGCCACGCGAGCGAGCCGGTCGGAGAGCCAGCCGCCGCGGCGGACGCCGCACCGGGCGATGAGAGCCTGGTCCACGCCAGCGGTGTGATGGCGGCGGGCACGCTGGTGTCACGGGTGACTGGTTTCCTGCGCACGGCGGTCATCGCGTACGCCCTAGGCACCGCCGCGGTCGCGGACGCTTACAACAATGCCAACACGTTCCCTAACGCGGTCTTCGACCTTCTCCTCGGCGGCATCCTCACCAGCGTGTTCGTCCCTCTGCTGGTCAATGCCGCCAGGCGCGACGCGGACGGCGGCCGCGCGTATGACCAGCGGATGTTCACCCTGGTGACAATCGCCCTCGCGGTCATCACCGTGGTGGCTACCATCGGCGCTCCCGTGCTCGTGACGATCTACGCGTCATCGGTGCACGGCCATGAACGCGCCCTGATGATCACGATGGCGCGATTTTTCATCCCGCAGATCTTCTTCTATGGGATCAGTGCGCTCGCTGGGGCGATCCTCAACGCCCGTGGCCATTTCGCCGCCCCGATGTGGACACCGGTGGTAAACAACATCGTCGTGATCATCGTGGGTGTGATCTACATGATCATCGCGGGCACCGGCGTGACGGTCAATACGATCACGCCGGGCGAGGTCAGATTCCTCGGCATCGGCACCACACTCGGGATAGTCGCACAGGCTGCCGCCATGATCCCCGCCTTGCGTGGCGTCGGCTTCCGCTGGAAACCGCGGATCGACCTGCGCCGGGAGGAGGTAACCGAGATCGTGCGGATGGCCGGCTGGATGTTCGCCTATGTCGTCAGCACGCAGATTGGCCTGCTCGTCACCCAGAACCTGGCCAACAACGCCGCCGTGCACGCCGCGGCGGAAAAGCTCGGCTACGGCGCGGGGTTCAGCGCCTACCAGTACGCCTGGCTGCTCTTCCAGCTGCCTTACGCGATTGTCGGCATCTCCGTGATCACCGCGTTGCTGCCACGCATGAGCGCGCACGCGGCCGAGGGGCGCCACGGGCTGGTCCGCCAGGACTTCTCCACCGGCGTGCGCCTGGCATCGGTGGTCACCGTTCCTGCCGCGCTTGGGCTCGCCGTGCTCGCCCCGGCGGTGTCGGTGTTCCTGCTCGGGCACGGCAGCATGACGCTTTCCGATGCCACCTTCGTCGGCGAGGTGTTCGCTGTCTTCTCGCTCGGACTCGTGCCGTACATGCTGTTCCAGTTGCTGCTCAGGGTGTTCTACGCGATGCACGACAGCAAGACCCCGGCGTTCATCGGCTTCGCCGCCGTGACCGCGAACATCCTGATGAACATAGCGGCCCTGGTGTTCCTGCCAACCGGGCATGTCACCGCGGGGCTCGCCGCCGGGTTTGGCGTCGCCAACGTGGCCGGAACCGCGGTCGCATGGTTGATCCTGCGGGCACGCACCGGCGGGCTCGACGGCAGACGCATCGCGTCGACGCTCGTGCGGACCCACCTCGCCGCCATCCCGGGGGTGATCTTCGCGATCGCGATGGTGCTCACTGTTGGTGTCATCTTCCACCCAGGAACAGTCAACGGATTCCTCACCACCGTGCTGGGTGGCGGAGGCGCGCTGCTCGTATATTTGCTGTTCGCGCGCGCTCTCGGCGTCACCGAGCTGGACAGCCTGGCCAACACCGTCATGGCGCGCTTCGGCCGCGGACAGCACCGGTCAGGTTAGGGAGCCGGTGGGGAGCTGACCCACAACCCGAGATACCGGTCAGGCTCAAAAGATTCGCATTATCGCGTATAACGGTTTGCGCGAGCGGCTCGCCGCTGCCGCCCGCGATGGGTCTCGCGGCTTAGCATGGTGGCAGTACGACGTGGATTTCAAGGTCCCCGGCGACCGTCTGCGGGGGCAGGGAAGGAGGGTCGAGGGCCTGAGCCGCTCTTGACGGCATCTGCATGAGCACGTTTATCACGGAACCGGGAACCCGCCTCGCCGGCCGCTACCGGCTCGAGGACAGGGTCAGCGACGCAGCGGGCGGGGCGCTGTGGAAGGCCATTGATGAAACGCTCGCCCGGCCAGTGGCCGTGCTGACGTTTGCACCGGGCTTCCCGCGCGTCTATCAGGTGATAACTGCTGCTCGCGCCGCCAGCCGGATGACCGATTCCCGGCTGGCACAGGTCTTCGACGTCGAAGATTCCGGTGACAGGGCGTATGTGGTGCTCGAATGGGTAAGCGGGCACTCCCTCGACGACATGGTCGCGTCGGGACCGCTCGAGCCCGTCCGCGCGGCCGGGCTCGTGTCAGAGGCGGCTCAGGCCCTTGCCACCGCACATGCGGCCGGCCTGGCCCATCTCTGCCTGACCCCACGCTCGCTCCGCTGGACACCGGGCGGCGGCATCAAGATCACCGGGTTGGGTGTCGAGGCTGCGCTTTACGGAGCCTACGCCGACGATCCCGCCGTCGCCGACACTCAGGGCCTTGGTCGGCTCCTCTATGCGGCGCTTACCGCGCACTGGCCAGGCGACAACGGTTCCTACCCGCCGGTAACCCTGACCGGCGCCATGCCGCACTCGCCGCTGCGCCGAACGGGCTTCGCTGACGACGCGGCAACGCTGCCGCCTGCCCCGTTGATAGATGGCGAGCTATGCAGCCCGCGGCAGGTATGTGCGGGTGTGCCCGCCGCTATCGACACGGTCACGTCGCTGGCCCTGCACGGTCGCCCTGGGCGCGGTCTGCCCGCGATCACGAGCCCAGCGGTGCTAGCCGAGGCGCTCGCCAGGGTGGCGCCGTCCGGCTCGCTCACGCCTCCCATCGCCGTGGAACCCGTGGGGCCGCCGACTTCGCCGCACCGCACCGCCGCGCCGCAAACGGTGGGAACCGGCGGGTACATGCCGCCGCAGGATCGCTCGGGCATGGGCAAGGCGGTGGCAGCGATGGTCATCATTCTCGCCGTCGCCGCGGTCGGCATAGGTGCCTGGACTCTGAGCCGCAGCGTCCGCGGCCCCAGCCAGGTGGGTGGGACGACGCCGCATGCGTCTCGTGCCGGCGTGACCACGCTGACGCCAGTCAAGGCGGGCGGCTTTGACGTGTACGACACAGACGGCGAGGACGGCAACGAGAATGACGCCGAAGCGCCGAACGCCATTGACAATAATCCGGACACCGCTTGGCACACGCTCTTCTACAAAGGCGATCCGGTGTTCGGTGGGCTGAAGAGCGGCACCGGCCTCCTTCTGGATATGGGTAAGCCCGTCAGACTCAGCAGCCTCGAGGTGCTGTTCGGCCCCACCCCGGGCGCGAACGTGCGGATCGAAGTCGGCAACAACAGCACGCCCGCGCCGAGCACCCTGTCGTCCTTTACCACCGTTGCCAGGGGGAACGGCACTCCCGGTGGCGACTACACCTTCCACGCTACGGGTTCCGCAACCGGCCGTTACGTGCTGATTTGGTTCACCCAGCTGCCGCCAGAGGCGCACGGCCCAAAGAACCGCTACGAAGCCGAGATATTCAACGTCGTGGTCCGTGGCTCGAGTTGATGGGATCGGCGTGACCAGCGACTGGGAGTCACAACCCTCGGACTCTCAGCTGCTGTGGCGCCACGCCAAGGGAGATCACGAGGCGTTTGGTGTGCTGTTCTCGCGGCACAGGGAGCGGCTCTGGGCGGTCGCGCTGCGCACACTCGGCGACCCTGACGAAGCGGCCGACGCTCTGCAGGACGCGATGATCTCGGCGTTCCGGCGGGCTGGGTCGTTTCGCGGCGACTCAGCCGTGACCACGTGGCTGCACCGGATCGTCGTGAACGCATGCCTGGACCGGATTCGCCGACGCGCCTCACGGCCCACTGTTCCGGCTGGAGACGAGCGCAGCCTGGACGGTCTCGGACGCGCCGGGGCGGCGACCGACCCGGCCGGGGACCGCGCGACCGCGCTCGACGTGGAGGCGGCGCTTCGCATGCTCCCATACGAGCAGCGGGCGGCTCTCGTCCTCGTGGACATGCTGGGCTACCCGGTTCAAGCCGCGGCCGACATGCTCAGCGTCTCCGTTGGCACGATCAAAAGCCGCTGCGCACGCGGGCGAGCCAGGCTCGCGCCCCATGTGAGCCATCTGGCCCCACAGCTGAGGTCAGGGAACCGCCAGGGTCCCGGCGACGTCTCAACTGCACAGGTAGATCGCGACAGCCGCGCTGAGCACGCGGCGGATGAGCAGCGCGGCGGCGCACTTGGGCAGCCCGTGGAAGGAGGTGGCGACAGAATATGAACGATCACGCCGATTTTGATCTTATCGCCGCATTCCGCGAAGGGCTGCTCGATCAGGAAGGCGGCGAACTCGTCGGACACCACCTGGGCAGCTGCGCCCTGTGTGCGGAGCGCCGCGCTGCGCTGGACGAGGTGACGACGCGGCTCGCCGACGACCCCACGCCGCCCCTGCCGCCGCAGCTGGCGCAGCGGCTCGACGCGGCGCTCGCGGCGGAAATCGCGGTCGCGCACCGGGAAGCAACGGCCGCCGCGCGGAACGGCACTCAGGACACAGAACCGGTCACAGAACCGGTCACAGAACCGGTCACAGCGCCGGCTCCGGCGCCGCCGCACGTCCGCAGACCGCACGCGACCCGGCATTCCAAAGAGCCAGCCCGCCGAAGGCTCGCGGCGGCGATGCTGCGGCCGCTAGCGGCGGCAGCCGCGGTTCTGGTGGTGGCCGGTGGCGGCTACCTGGCGTTCCGGGCGTTCGCGCCAGGCTCCTCCTCGGCGCCTAGCGCCGTGCGCCCGGCCACCAGCCTCGGCGCTCCAGGCGGTGGACGCGCGTCGCAGCATCCGATGGTGGAGCCGCAGGGACCGACCGGCGGTGTCGCCGTTCTCACGGTTACCAGTGGCACCAGTTATCAGGCCACAAGCCTGCGAGCAGATGCCGTGAATGTTCTGCGGCGCTATGCAAGCAGCCTCCAGTCACCAGGCAAGGCGAGAGACACCACCGCGCAGCCGTTCGGTACCCCTTTGTCCGGTTGCCTCCAGCGAGTCAGCCAGGGCAGGAAGCCGTTGATTGTCGACCAGGCGACCTATCAAGGCCACCCGGCCAGGGTGATCATCGCACCAGCCAACGCCAGCTCAAGCGGCCAGGTATGGGTCGTCGGCTCACGGTGTTCCGCCTCAACCAGCGACGTCATCGCCCAATCCAGGCTGTAGGGCCGACTCTTAGCGACCGGATACGTGTTGCGGCGCAACGTTGGCCTGCGGGAATCAACGAGCCTTAGGATCGGTTACGCGGGTGCCGCACGGATGTGCGGCCGACGAAGGGTTGGGGTGCGGGCGTGAACGACGTGCGCAACGTGATCATTATCGGGTCAGGGCCGGCGGGTTATACGGCGGCCCTGTACGCGGCGCGCGCAAACTTGAAGCCGCTGGTGTTCGAGGGATCGGTCACCGCGGGCGGCGCGCTGATGACAACAACCGACGTTGAGAACTATCCGGGCTTTCCCGATGGAGTGCTCGGGCCAGACCTGATGGATGCCATGCGCAAGCAGGCCGAGCGATTCGGCGCCGAACTGGTCGCCGACGACGTGACGGAGGTCGACCTGCGTGCCAACCCGAAGGTGGTCAAGGTACCCAGTCAGGTACACCTTGCTGAAACCGTGATCATCGCGACCGGCTCAAAGTATCGCGAGCTCAACGTTCCTGGAGAGAAGTTGCTCTCCGGTTACGGCGTGTCCTGGTGCGCCACCTGCGACGGCTTCTTCTTCCGCGGCAAGGACATCGGCGTGGTCGGCGGCGGCGACTCGGCGATGGAGGAAGCCCTGTTCCTCACCCGGTTCGCCAACAGTGTGACCGTCATTCACCGGCGTGATGCGCTGCGCGCTTCGAAGATCATGCAAGCCCGGGCTTTCGCGAACCCGAAGATCCGGTTCCTGTGGAACATTGAGGTTGCGGAGTTGCTTGGTAAGGACCGGCTGAGTGGCGCCCGGATCCGTAACACGAAGACGGGTGAGGAATCCGTGCTCGGGCTCGGCGGCCTTTTCGTCGCGATCGGTCACGACCCTCGCAGCGAGTTGTTCGCCGAGCAACTTGAGGCAGACCAGGACGGGTACCTGAAGGTAGAACAGCCCACCACCCGAACCCGCATCGATGGTGTCTTCGCCTGCGGTGATGTGGTGGACCGGATCTACCGCCAGGCGGTCAGCGCGGCCGGCACGGGCTGCGCGGCCGCCATCGATGCGGAACGGTTCCTGGCCAGCCGTGAAGGCTAGGAACGTGCGGCTTCATGCGAGCACGACGAGGTCCGTTAACGCAGGGCATCGTCAGGAAAATGGACAAGGAGAAGAGCAAGTTGGGCGCCACCAAGATTGTGACCGACGCGACCTTTGACGTCGATGTCCTTAAGAACGAAAAGCCCGTGGTCGTTGACTACTGGGCCGAATGGTGCGGACCATGCCGTATGGTCGCGCCGGTCCTCGAGGAGATCGCCCAGGAGCACGGCGACAAGATCGACGTCGTCAAGCTCAACATTGACGAGAACCCCGACGTCGCGCAGCGGTACGGCATTCTGGCCATTCCGACTCTCGGCGTTTTCGCCGGTGGCGAGGTGGTCAAGCAGATCGTAGGCGCGAAGCCAAAGGCCGCGCTCTTGCGCGAACTCTCCGAATATCTCGCCTAGCAGACTGGTGACACGCGAGCGCGGGCTGTGGATTACGCGTGTCACACCGGCCGCAGGGCACGCTCGGGCGTCATCGTCCGCAGCAGCCGCTCCAGCGCCACCTCAACGTCCTCGCGCCAGGACAGCGCTGTTTTCAGCTCGAGCCTAAGCCGTGGGAAGCGCAGGTGCGGCCGGACCGTCTTGAATCCGACGGCGAGAAGGTACTCGGCTGGAAGCACACAGGATGGCTGCTCCCACTTCAGGTCGCCAAACGCTTCAATGGCCTTGACGCCACGCCTGGTGAGGTCCTTTGCCACGCTCTGGACCAGGACACGGCCGAGCCCACCTCGGGCGAACTCGTCGAGCACATACGCTGTCATCAATAGCACCGCATCCGCGCTCACCGGGCTGGTCGGAAAGGCGACCGACCGGGGCACGTAGAGCGGCGGGGCGTACAGCACATAGGCCGCAGGCACACCATCGACGTAAATGATCTTTCCGCAGCTTCCCCACTCGAGCAGCGTCGATGAAATCCACGACTCCTTCTCAAGCTCAGGGTTGCCCAATTCGTCGGCGCGTGCGCGGCTGACGGGGTCAAGTTCCCAGAAGACACACCTGCGGCACCTGCGGGGCAGGTCATCGAGATTATCCAACGTAATGCTGGCGAGGCGGCGGGACACCCGGATCTCTCGGTTGCGGTTGGGCTGGCTGCTCGGCACCCCGAGCCCGCAACCGCTGCGGGCGACGCCTGCAACCAGATGTGCCTGCTGGAATGGTAACTGATCGGCGGTGCTTGCCGGGCGTAACCGCTCTAGGGAGCCTGTTTGAGAACGCCGATTCTCAAACAGGCTCTGGAAAACAACCTGAGCGACGCCGCCGACCCAACGTAGGCTCTTTTGTCGTGGGCTCCGCTCCGCGCCGATAGTGGTCGTCCAGGTTGCCACCCCCCAGCAGAGGAGATGCCGTGCGGATTGACTCACAACAGCCACACGGATCGCGCATTGATCCCTACGTGGGTCACTATGCGGCCCGCGCCAGGGGGATGCTTGCTTCGGAAATCCGCGCGCTGTTCGCGGTGGCGGCGCGTCCCGAAGTGGTCTCCTTCGCTGGAGGCTCTCCTTATGTGACCGCATTGCCACTAGATGTGATCGGCGATATGGCCGGCCAACTGATATCCGGCCGAGGCTCCGTCGCGATGCAGTACTGCCCCGCCCACGGTGATCCCGGGCTGCGGGAAAAGATCTGCGAGGTCATGGCGCTTGAGGGGATTCACGCGCATCCCGACGACGTTGTGGTCACGGTCGGCTCGCAGCAGGCCCTTGATCTGATCACGCGTATCTTCATCGACCCCGGTGACGTGGTGCTCGTGGAGGCACCCTCCTATGTGGGGGCGCTCGGTGCATTCGCCGCCTACCAGGCGAATGTTGTGCATGTACCGATGGACGACGACGGGCTCATCCCGGAGGCGCTTGACGAAAAGGTCCGCAGCCTGGCTGCCGCGGGCCAACGGGTCAAGTTCCTCTACACGGTGCCGAACTTTCACAATCCCGCTGGTGTCACGCTGGCGCTCCCGCGCCGCCGCCGGATCCTGGAGATCTGTGCCGCGGCCGGGCTTCTCGTGGTCGAGGACAACCCGTACGGGCTGCTCGGTTTCGATGGCGAGCCACTGCGGGCGCTGCGCGCCGACGACCCGGAAGGCGTCGTATACCTGGGAACCTTCTCCAAGACGTTCGCTTCTGGCGTGCGGGTCGGCTGGGCCGCGGCGCCGCCCGCCGTCAGGGACAAGCTCGTACTCGCAGCCGAGTCTGCCGTGCTGTGCCACTCGAGCCTCGCGCAACTGCTGGTTCGTGAGTACCTGTACACCCAGCCCTGGCGTGATCAAGTCAAGATCTTCCGTGAGCTGTACCAGCAGCGGCGCGACGCAATGCTAGGCGCGCTTGACGCGGTCATGCCGGGTGGGTGCCACTGGACGCGGCCGGCCGGCGGTTTCTACGTCTGGCTGCAGCTTCCTGACGGGCTCGACTCCAAGGCGATGCTGCCGCGCGCCGTGTCCTCCCGCGTGGCGTATGTGCCAGGGACCGGGTTCTACGCTGATGGTCAGGGCGCGGAGCACATGCGGCTGTCCTACTGCTTCCCTGAACCCGACCGGATCAGGGAAGGTGTACGGCGGCTCGCCGGTGTCATCGAGGCCGAGATTGAGCTCCGGGACACGTTCGGCTCGGGCGGGACCCACGGGAACGTCGGGGTCGACACGCCAGGGCCGGAGGTTGCCTGAGCCGGGGGTTGCTCGAGCCACCGGCACCGTCAAGACTCGCAGCAGTGCCGCCAGAACATCGCGGGCGGCCAGCGCTATGGAAGGGACCGCACGTGACCAAAGCGACCGACCTGCGCCATGTCCTCGTGCTGGCCGGAGGCCTTTCCCCGGAGCGTGAGGTCTCGCTCCGTTCTGGGCACCGCGTGTGCGACGCCCTGCGCGAGAATGGGGTGGACGCGATCACCGCGGACGCCGACGCGGCGCTGATACCTGCCATCGCCGCTGATCCGCCCGACGCGGTGTTTCCCGCGATTCATGGGGCCTGCGGCGAAGATGGTGCCGTCCGTGAGGTGCTCGACTTGCTGGACGTGCCCTTCGTCGGAGCGGTCGCTACCGCCTGTCGGTTCGCGTTCGACAAGCCGACGGCCAAGGCCCTGGCCGCCGCCGCTGGCCTGACCACCCCGGAGGCGGTCACCCTGCCGAAGGAGACGTTCCATGATCTTGGGGCGAACGCCGTGCTGGACCGCATTGTCGCGCGGCTCGGGCTGCCGTTGTTCGTGAAACCGTCCCGCGGCGGTTCGGCCCTTGGCGCCGGGCCCGTGTGGGCGGCCGAGGAGCTTCCCGCCGCGATGATGGGATGCTTCGCCTACGGGGACACGGCGCTGATCGAACGTTTTGTCACGGGAACCGAGGTGGCGGTCAGTGTGATCGATTTCGGCGAAGGTCCGCAGGCGCTACCCGCGGTGGAGATCGTCCCCGACGGGGGAGCCTACGACTACACCGCCAGGTACACGGCAGGGCGGACCGAGTTCTACACCCCGGCGAGGATTTCCCCGGCGGCCGCCGCGGCGGCGGCAAAGGCAGCGGTGACCGCGCACACAGCGTTGGGCCTGCGGGATCTTTCTCGCACCGATCTCATCGTGGACGACTCGGGTGAGGTGTTCTTCCTCGAGGTCAATGTGGCACCCGGTATGACCGATACGAGCACGCTGCCGATGGCGCTGGAAGCAGGCGGGTTCGGCTTCGGGCTGGTCTGCCGCGACCTACTCATGGTCGCGGCCCAGCGCGGGAACTGAGCCTGGCGCTTGTGGTATCCGAATTCGTGGCCGTTATGCAGCGTGCGGACATCCAGCTGTTCGTGCGGTAGCGAGGTGTTCACGTTGTGCATGAGCTTCCGAGGGGATTGATCACGGACTTGGTACGTCACCTCGCACGGCCTCGCGAGACTCCGCACCGCATGGGCGTGCCAGCAAGCGGCAGCCGTTAAGGATATCCATACTTCGCAACCATTAAGCTCGACGAGTGACAACCTCGCGGGATTTCGGCAGCGACAACCACGCTGGCGCGCACCGAGCCGTGCTTAAGGCCATCGCCGACGCAAGTCCTGGACCCGCCCCCGCGTACGGCGGCGACCGCTGGACGGGACACGCCGAAGAGGAGCTTCGCAAGCTATTCGGCGATACGGCTCAAGCGTTCTTCGTCTTCAACGGAACGGCCGCGAACATTCTCGGAGTCAGCATGCTGTTGCGCCGGTACGATGCGGTTATCTGTGCCGACACCGCGCACATTAATACGGACGAATGTGGCGCGGCTGAGCGGTTGCTTGGCTGCAAGCTGCTTACTGTCCAGGCCGCCGACGGCAAACTCACACCGGACCTCGTGGCTCAACGGCTCAGCGGCCGCCAGGATGAGCATCGGGTGGTGCCGCGCGCGGTCGTCATCTCCCAGGCAACCGAGCTCGGAACCTGTTACACACCGGAGGAGCTGCGCAAGCTCAGCGACTTCTGCCGGTCGAGTGGCCTGTTCATCTACATCGATGGAGCACGGCTCGCCAACGCGGCTGCTTTCCTCGGCTGCGGCCTTGGCGAGTTCGCCACGCATGCCGACGTGCTGAGCTTCGGCGGGACGAAGAACGGCGCCGTGGCCGCGGAGGCGGTCATCGTCATGCGCCCGGAAGTCGGCGATGATGTGCTATATCTGCGCAAGCAGCAGCTGCAGCTGGCATCGAAGATGCGCTTTCTCTCTGCCCAGTTCCTCGCGCTACTTGACGGCGACCTGTGGCTGCAGAGCGCGCGGCACGCTAACGCCATGGCCAGCCGGCTCGCCGAATCGGTCCGGGCGATCCCCGGGGTCGAGATCAAACAGCCCGTGGAGTCCAACGCCGTCTTCGCCGCACTGGATCCGCGCCACATCGAACGTTTGCAGCAGGAGTGGACCTTCTACGTGTGGGACGCCAGCGAGCACATCGTCCGCTGGGTCACGTCATTCGACACGGCCGAGGAGGATGTCGACGCCTTCGCGGCTGCCATTCGCGCCCTCTGCGGATAGCCGCGCCGCGCGGGGTCTGCGGATGCGGGTGGTGGCGAAGGTCCTGCCAACTGAGGAGGAACGCCGGTAACGGCCAGCCCGCCCGTGAGCGAGTGTGAGGGAACAAGCAGCGGGATCGCTGGCGACTGTTTCGTTCACACGGGAGATTGTCATGAAAATACGACCGGGCCTCGGCGAACTTGGTCTGAGCACCGGCAAGAGAGCCCGCTTGCACCGGATTCTTCACCAGCACGGTCTCCGAAACGGGACCGCCATCTTCCTGCCCTATGACCAGGGGCTTGAGCATGGCCCCCGGGACTTTTTCGCCAATCCGCTGGCCAGCGATCCAAAGTACATCGTCAAGCTCGCCGTCGAGGGCGGCTTCAACGGGATCGCTCTCCAGATCGGCCTGGCCGAGAAGTTCTATTGGGACTACGCCGGAGAGGTGCCGCTCGTGCTGAAGCTGAACGGCAAGACCGACATCCCTCCAGACGACAACGCCCTGTCTCCGGTCAACGCGACGGTCGAGGATGCGGTTCGCCTCGGCGCGGATGCCGTTGGATACACGCTGTACATCGGAACCCCGGTGCAGGAGGTCGACTTCGAGCAGTACCGGCGTGTCCGTGAGGACGCGCAGCGGCTCGGAGTACCACTGATCGTGTGGGCCTATCCCCGCGGCTCGGCCATTGGAGCCAAGGGCGGGAAGGATTCCTTCTACGCCGTCGACTACGCCTCCCGGACCGCCAGCGAGCTCGGCGCGGATGTCGTGAAGGTGAATTTCCCGCACCCGGAAAAGCAGTCCGGTGTGAGTGAACCATACCGGGCCCATTTCTCGTCTCAGCAAGCCATAGACGCCGTGGTGCGATCGGCGAACCGCACCCTGGTTCTAGTTTCTGGCGGCGAGCGCGCCGGTGAGGACGCCATGCTGGAGAAGGCGCGCGAGAGCATGGAAGCAGGTGCGACCGGCCTGATATTCGGGCGGAATGTGTGGCAGCGCGAGCATGACGACTCGTTGCGCTTCGTTGGGCAGCTGAGGGAAATTCTCACCAAGTACCCGACTGGCGGCCAGCTCTGACCTTGGCTACCCGTTTGCGGCCGTCGGGTCCGCGATGAGCTCGTAGTGCAGCGTCTTGTATCCCCTGAGCCGGTGCATCACAGGCACGAGCATGCCCTGCAGTATCGGGTACTTCCTGGCGAGGAGGTGCCGAGCGCGCAACTGATCGTTCGGCGTGGCCAGGACGGCGCGCGCCTGCATGGCCGGCCCGGAGGGCCTGCCACGCACACTCGACGGCGCGAGCTGCACATGCGGATTGTTGCGCAGGCGCTTCACCTTCCATGCCCGGTCATAGGTCCTGAAGAAGGCCTGTGAGCCGTCGACCACGATGCTGACGGGTGTGCCGATAGGGGTCCCATCGCGGCGGTAGGTCGTCAGCAGGACGGTCTTCGCGCGAGCCAGTGCCGCGAACGGTGCTGGAGAGACAGTCATCACGCCTCCAACCTAAGAGGGATCTGTTTACCGGGCAGACACCCGGGGGTGCGGGAATGTGACATGCGCCATCCGCTGGCGCCTGGGCCGCGCCTGGCACCCGTGCCCGCCTGTTGACCTGGGCTCGCCTGTTTCACGTGAAACGATATGGAGCGGCGGACCGCCAGGATCGAGCATGAACCAGGTGCTCAAGGGCTTCGGCGGCGGATTGACCTCCTGCGACGTTGCCCCCGGCTCCCAACTCTCGGCTCCCAACTCTCGGCTCCCAACTCCCTGCTCGAGGCTTTCTGCATCCGCCGCCGCTAACCCGCCGCCTCGCCCTGGAGCCTTTGGCCGTCTGGTGTGCCCTAGCCCGTGATGTCTTCCGCTTGGGAGCCCGCTCGGGCTCCTGACGAAACCGCGGGTTCCGGGGTCATCGCGGCGACGATTCGTTCGAGGTCTTCGAGCGAGGCGAACTCCACCACGATCTTCCCTTTGCGACGGCCAAGTTCGACCTTCACCCGGGTCTCGAAGTGATCGGAGAGGCGGTCCGACAACTCGCGCAGGCCCGGCGCTACCGGCTTCTTGGCTAGACGCCTCCGTTCTGGCTTTGCGGTCTCGCCATCTCCAACCGCGACGATTTCCTCCACCGCGCGCACCGAGAGGCCTTCGGCGACGATACGATGCGCCAGCCGTTCCTGGTCGTCCGGCCTTTCGACCGCGAGCAGTGCACGCGCATGGCCAGCATTTAGCACGCCCGCTGCCACTCGTTTCTGCACCGCCGCCGGCAGGTTGAGTAGCCGCAGCGTGTTGGAAATGTGCGGCCGCGATCGGCCCACGCGCGCAGCGAGTTCCTCGTGCGTTGCGTCAAAGTCATCGAGAAGCTGCTGGTACGCCGCCGCCTCCTCGAGCGGATTAAGTTGCTCGCGGTGGAGATTCTCGATGAGCCCGTTCCGCAGCATTTCGTTATCGGCGGTGTCCCTGACGATGGCTGGCAGGCGCTCCAGACCAGCCTGCTGAGCAGCCCGCCAGCGGCGTTCCCCCATGACGAGCTCGTAGTGTCCCGGCATGATCTTCCGGACGACGACCGGCTGTAGCAGGCCGACCTCGCGGATGGAATGCGCGAGGTCGACCAGTGTCTCCTCGTCGAAGTTCTGCCGTGGCTGACGTGGGTTGGGTGTAACGGCGCCAATGAGGATTTCCTCGAAGTAGGCACCAGTTACCTGGCCGTCATTCCCGTCGGGGTTTCGCGCTTGTCCCGGGCCCGAGCTCCTTTCGGCCACGGCCAGGCCAGGTGCCGCCGGGATGAGGGCGCCAAGGCCCCTGCCAAGACCTCGCCTTTGCTGAGCCACACAAACTCCTCGATCACCGCAGCGTTGTCCGGCATTCGCTCGTACCGGAGCACCACAACACGGTATCCGTTGCCGTCGCGTCTTAGTGCCTGCTTGAGAACCCCGGTTCGCTGCGCTGGTCTGCGCGCCTCCGGCGCGACGCAGAGCGGGTCATCCGCGCCCGGATGGCGAGGCCGCAGCCCGAAGGCGTGCCTGGAAGGCCCGTCGAGGGCGAGAACGCAGCCAGCCCGGATGCGGGACTCTGCGTGCCTTGCGCGCCTCCGGCGCGCCGCGAGCCGGATAGGGGTTCTGAAGGCTCTTAGGGGCCCGCATGGTCGGCTTCGTGTCTTGGGACCGGGGCCTTACTGGCATTTCGCGTCTGGACCCGGAACATGATGGCTTCTGGGCAATTCATCGATGCGGGCTGTGATCTTTCTGCGAATCCCAGGTCACGGCGCGGCCGAACCGACGTGGCGGAGGGTGGCGCTGAGCTCGTTACCAAAATCCACGCCGCAACACGCCCCATCGCAATCAGTCAGGCGCCTCCTCACTCGACAACCAAGGACCGCCGCACGTTCCGCATCGAAAGCTCCCTTGCGGCCTCAACGTAAGCCAGTGCGCCGCTGGAGCCAGGATCATAACTCAGCACCGACTGCCCGTAGCTCGGCGCCTCCGACACCCGCACGCTGCGCGGAATGACCGCGCCCAGCACGATCTGGCCAAAGTGGGCTCGTACATCCTCAGCCACCTGCGCTGCCAACCGCGTCCGCGCGTCGTACATCGTCAGCAGGATCGTGGAAAGCGCGAGATCAGCATTCAGGTGGTCCCTCACCAGATCCACGCTGCGGAGCAGCTGCTCGAGGCCTTCGAGCGCATAGTACTCACACTGGATCGGGATGAGCACTTCCGCCGCGGCGACCAGCGCGTTTACGGTGAGCAGGCCAAGTGAGGGGGGACAGTCAACGAAGATGTAATCGAGATCCGACCGGTCATAAGCAGCCAGCGCCCGCGCCAGCCTCGTCTCTCTCGCGACCATCGGGACCAGCTCAATCTCCGCGCCAGCCAGATCAATAGTGGCTGGAGCACAGTACAGTCCGGTGAGTTCCTCCGCCTGGCGGACGATGGACGACAGCGGAAGATCGTCAACGAGAACGTTGTAGATCGATGGCACGCCGGCATGATGGTCAACATTGAGCGCCGTCGATGCGTTTCCCTGCGGATCAAGGTCAACAACAAGAACCTTGGCACCATGCAAGGCAAGGCCCGCGGCAAGGTTCACCGCTGTGGTCGTCTTTCCGACGCCACCTTTCTGATTGGCGATCGTAATGACACGGCATGACGCCGGACGCGGCCAGTCGCTCATGGCTCGGCTCGCGCCTGCCGCCACAGCGGTTTCCCTGCCGCGCCACGACGGCGTGCTCATGCCATCAACCACACCTTCCTCCGCTGGAGCGGGCACGACTGGCTCCCCCGACACGGCGCTTTCCCGAGGCGCCACCATCTTCTTCGACACCATCCTTGGTCTTGACACGATCGTCTCCCCAGTGGCCCGGATTGCGGACTTCTCCATCGCCGCCGACTTCTCCATCGCCGCCGTCATCATCGCTTTCTCCGGATCGGTTTCACGTGAAACTGGCCAGCCGACGCCGGCGCCTTCACCAGTGCGCACAGAAGTACCTGCAGCGCAGCTCTCAGGCCAGCCAAGACCTGGTGCCTCCGCCATGCTGCGCTCCTCTTCTCCCCCGACGCACCTGCCACCTCGTCCAACCGCGTCACGTCGAGCCGCCACCGCAACGCCTATGTTCTCTGGCCGCCCGCGACGATCCGTACCACCACGGTCTCGGGATTGACCTTATCGCGGCCCACAGTCAGGATCTCAGCCTGCCCGAGACCAAGGCTTCGCAATGTGTTTCTCGCCTCGCGCAGTTCCCGGTCGGCCTGCTCACCCTTAAGCGCAAGGATCGTACCGCCCGGCCGGACAAGTCCCGCAGCCCATCCCGCGAGCCGGTTTAGCGGCGCTACTGCTCGTGCCGTCACCACGTCAGCGCTAACCTTGCCCACCAATTCCTCGGCCCTCGCACGGATCACCACCACATTAGTCAGGCGAAGCTCCGCCACGCACTCCTCAAGGAAGACCGATCGCCTGAGCAGCGGCTCAACCAGCGTCACTGATACGCGGGGAAGAAGAATTCCAAGAACCACCCCCGGCAGGCCAGCGCCAGAACCAATATCCACAAGGGTAGAAGGACTGGGGATAAGCTCTGCCACGGCCGCACAATTCATTATGTGGCGTTCCCACACACGGCCAACCTCGCGCGGACCAATCAGCCCGCGCTCAGTGCCAGGTCCTACCAGCAGGGCGACGTATCGCTCCGCTAGAGCCAGCCGATCACCGAAAATCTCCCGCGCGCCCTGCGGCACCGGCCCAGTAACCTTCGGACCTGCCACTACCAGATGGTCGCGTCACTCCGCAGCGGGCAGCACGATCACGTGCCGGTCCGGCTCTTCGCCCTCGGACTCGCTGCGAAGGCCGACCTCAGTGACCGCGTCGTGAATGATCTTCCGTTCAAACGGCGTCATCGCCTCCAGGGCCTTTGGCTGGCCGGTTTGCCTTACCTCCTCTGCCGCGCCCTTACCAACCCTCGTAAGGTCGGCACGGCGCCGCTGCCGGTAGCCGCCCACATCCAGCATCAAGCGGCTGCGCGACCCGGTTTGGCGCAGCACCGCAAGCCGCGTTAGCTCCTGTAGCGCTTCGAGCACCTCACCGTGTTCGCCAACAAGCTCATCAAGGGTGGCACCAACAACCGAGACGACCGCGCGGTCACCTTCCACATCCATATCGATGTCACCGTCGAGGTCCGCGATGTCGAGCAGGCCCTCAACATAGTCCGCAGCGATCTCGCTCTCCTGCTCGAGTGCCGCCAAGTCAACAGGTCCAGCGACATCCACGTCGCCGTCTGGACCTCTTGCTGCACCATCTGCCACAGACGGTCCCGCTGCCGCCGCGATCGCCTCGCCGCCCGCCATTTCCGCGGTAATGCCAGTAACCGTCTCGGATTGGCTCACAACCAGCTCCTCTTATCAAGCACCTAGGAACTCACCGTTTGCCGGTGCGTTTACTGCGCGACTGCCGCACAGGTTGCTGTCTCACGAGCTTAGGCTGAGGAGGCCGCTGTGGCTCAGGTTCTGGCGCCGAACGATTGCGCAGCAACCTGCCAAGCCCGGGGCGCTGACCGTCTGGCGCCTTTCCCGCACCGCTCTCGCCGCTTCCCCGTCCAGCTCCGCCGCCACCGCTTCCCCGTCCAGCTCCGCCGCCACCGCTTCCGCGTCCAGCTCCGCCCGCGCCAGCTCCAGCCACCGTGCCCCCTCCTGCGGAGCCACCGGCGCCACCGGCGCCGCCCGTCGCCGGCGCCGGCCTCGTCAACTGGGGACGCGTGCGGAAGATGTAGTGCTGCTGCGCCATTGTCCACAGGTTGGTCGTCACCCAGTACATGACCAGGCCAAAGGGCCAGTACAGGCCCGTGAGGGCGAACATCGGGGCAACGTACGCCATCATCTTCTGCGACTGCATCATCGGGTTGTCTGACGTCCCCGGGGTCAGGCCACGCCTCATGCTCTGCCGCACCGTGATGTAGGTCGTCGTGCCGCTGATGAGCACCGTAATCCCGATGACCACCCGCGCCATCGTCGGATTGACCCCAAACCTCACGAAATCGGTGGCATGCAGGAAAGTTGTGGAAATCGTGACGCCCAAAATATGTGCGTGCGACGCGCTGTCCACGACAGCGCTCGTCAGCCCGTATTTCGTCTGGTCGGCCGCGATCGCGCGCAGCACCGTGAACATGGCGATAAACACAGGGAACTGCGCGACCAGCGGCAAGCAGCCGCCGAGCGGGTTCGCGCCGTTCTCCTGATATAGCTTCATGACCTCCTGGTTCATCCGCTGCTTATCGTTTTTGTACTTCTTTCGCAGCTCCTGAACCTTCGGTGCCAGTTCCGCCATCTTCCGCTGCGCATGAAGCTGCTTCACGAACAACGGGAAGATCAGCAACCGAACCAGCATCGTCAGCAAGACGATCGTCAGCGCCCACGACCACCCGCTTGATGGCCCGAACAGGTGTGAGAGCCCCGCGTGGATCTGCATGATCACCCACGCGACGGCGACGTACAGCCAATCGAGCAGCCCCAAAGGGTTGAAGCTCGTCGCGGCGATATGGTGCTGCACGCCCTAACTCCCTTGTGTTCTCGTCAACATCTCAGCTCCCTGACCCCGGCCTGGCCGCCCGCTTGCCACCCGCCGCGTGGGCACCGGATCGTAACCACCGCGGTGGAACGGATGGCACCGGCCGATCCTGCGGACCGCTAGCCACGAGCCACGCGCTGCACCATGCCGCCGCAACGCCTCAACCGCATAGGCGCTACAGGACGGCTCGAACCTACATCGCGGCCCGAACAGCGGGCTGATCAGGCGCTGGTAAGCGGCGATGGGCGTCATGAGGAGCCGCGCCGTCCATGTCGGCGCGGCCTCCGGTGCCGCCATGTCCGAGGGGTGTCGCGTGCCCATGTCCGATGTCACGCCCTAACCTGCCGCCGAAGCAACCTACCGAGTACCAGATCGAGTTCGGCGGCAAGATCTCGCTGGCGTGCGTCCGCCGCCCGGGGATTGGCGCGGATGACAAGCAGGCTACCCGCTGGCAGCCTTCCAGTGCGCGCCCGGGCTGCCTCGCGGAGCCGCCGCCGGACACGATTCCTCACGACCGCACCACCCACGGCCCGGTTCACGATGAATCCCACCCGCGGCAGTGCATCGCGCCCCGGCCGAACATCCGACACCGATTGCGCGCGGGCCCTGTCATCCGGCGCCTCCCCATCGTGTACCACTCCTGCGGGCGCCACGCCGCCACCGCCGACGTACATATGCACGGTCAGCAACCGCCCCGCGGCACGCCTGCCACGGCGGATCACCAGTTCGAACTCGCGGCGCCGCCTCATCCTTGCCGCGGCAGGCAGCACGCTGTCGCTCCGGCACGAGGACCAGTAGCCGAGATCCAAGATCCCCCTGCGGGCCTCGTCAGACGCTCAGGCGGGTCCGGCCCTTACGGCGGCGGGCCGCCAGGATCGCCCGGCCTGCCCTCGTTCGCATCCGCAACCGGAACCCGTGGGTCCTCGCCCTGCGGCGGTTGTTCGGCTGAAAGGTACGCTTACTCACTGCGGCTCCAGGTGAAACGCTGCTTCCCGATCAACACTGCTGTCTCATCATGGCTGTCTTATGTCACGGCTGGTCATATAACCGCTAGTTACCTGCGGCCGACGCACCCAAGAGGCCGCCGCGCAAGCCTAGGTCGCCAGCGGATCGATCCGGGAGCCGACAGCGGGCACGCGGAAACAGGCCACATCCCGGCCGGTGCTGGAAGATTACGGCCCCTCTCGTCTCCGGTCAAACCAGCGGCTCACCTTGAACGCGGCCACCTGCCCGTCTGGCCGTCCGGGCCCGCTCGGCAACTCGCCAACGAGGAGCCCGGCAACCGCCCCGGGTCCACCAGCCAACCCCCCGGGTCCACCAGCCAACCCGCCAAGGACAAGATCCGGGAGCCACACTCTTGTCTGCCGGACTCGGCTTTTCCCCAACGCAGCTGTCTTTGCCCGCCTAGGCTGTGGACAACGGCTTGAAGACATGTATCGCATGGCGTTACTGTCGGCCGACCGGAGAGTCCGGGGCGATGGGTTACCGTCACAGCTGCCGTGCACAAGCTGTGGATAAAGCTGTGAACAACATGTGGGGGCACTTACTTGTCGAACACGCGTTGTGCGGTGCCCAGCGTTACCACGGCGCCAACGGCGACCACACGGTGGCCACGGCCGGGCCGGGGGGCGGTACACACGGCCGCAGTAAACGCGGCCGCGGTGTGGCCGACCCGCGGTATGGCCGACTGCCGTGTGACCGGCGGCGCGGGAGGGGCGGGTCAGCCATGAGTGAGACAGATCTTGCCGAGGTTTGGGCACGGTCTCTCGCCGGTCTCGCCGACATCCAGCTCGAGGCCCATCAGCGGGCGTGGCTTAACCTCACCAGGCCGCTTGGGCTGGTGGAGAACACCGCGCTTATTGCCACGCCCAACGAGTTTGCCAAGGAGCAGCTCGAAACTAGGTTGCGGACCCTTGTGACGCATGCGCTGTCAAGGGAACTCGGCCGCAACATCCAGCTCGCCGTTACCGTCGATCCAACAGCGACGTCGTCGGGGCCGGGCTTGATCACACAGGATGATCTGGTATCCGAGAACACGCCCGGCCCCCAGGACAACCTGCTACCGCAGTCGCCCCTTTCCGCGCCTGGCATGCACGGCGGCCTGCTCAGCCGGCTGCCCGCGCCTGACGCAGGCCCGCCGGGGCGCACGCAGCCACACGGCGTCTCCCATCCGGCCCATGCCCGCGAGCAGCGTGCCACATCAGGACCCGGCGTCACCGGCTTCACCGGCGCCCCGCGACCAGTTGGCAGCGGCGGCCCTCCCGGCCACGCGGGCGGCGCACCCCACCAGGCGGGTCCGGCGGCCTTGGCTGATCATCCCCGCCATGCCAACGCCCGCCCGATACAGGCTCGGCTGAACCCGAAGTACACGTTCGAGACCTTCGTCATCGGCTCGAGCAACCGTTTCGCCCACGCCGCAGCGGTGGCCGTTGCGGAAGCGCCGGCCAAGGCGTACAACCCGCTCTTCATCTATGGGGACTCGGGCCTGGGCAAGACTCACCTACTGCACGCGATCGGCCACTATGCCCAGAACCTGTACGCCGGGGCCCGGGTCCGTTACGTGAGCTCCGAGGAGTTCACCAACGACTTCATCAACATGATCCGAGACGGTAAGCAAGACCGGTTCCGGCGGCTCTACCGCGATGTCGACATCCTGCTCGTGGATGACATCCAGTTCCTGGAGAACAAGGAAGGCACCCAGGAGGAGTTCTTCCACACCTTCAACACCTTGCACAATGCGAGCAAACAGATTGTCATCTCCAGCGACCGCGCTCCCAAGCGCCTCGTCACCCTGGAGGACAGGTTGCGCAGCCGGTTCGAGTGGGGACTGCTCACCGATGTCCAGCCGCCAGAACTCGAGACCCGCATCGCCATCTTGCGGAAGAAAGCCATTCAGGAGGGCCTGAACGCACCGCCCGAAGTGCTCGAGTACATCGCCAGCCGCATCTCAACCAACATCCGTGAACTCGAAGGCGCGCTCATCCGCGTCACGGCCTTCGCCAGCCTCAACCGCCAGATGGTCGACCTGCAGCTGGCCGAGATTGTCTTGAAGGACCTCATTCCCGAGGCTCAGGGCCCTGAGATCACCGCGACCACCATCACGGGTCAGACCGCCTCGTACTTCGGGCTGTCCATCGACGATCTCTGCGGCACATCACGGTCCCGGGTCCTTGTCACCGCCCGCCAGATCGCCATGTATCTGTGCCGCGAGCTGACTGACCTTTCCCTGCCCAAGATCGGCCAGCAGTTTGGTGGGCGGGATCACACCACGGTCATGCACGCCGACCGCAAGATCCGCTCACTGATGGCGGAACGCCGCTCCATCTACAACCAGGTGACGGAGCTGACCAACCGGATCAAGCAGCAAGCACGGTAGAGGGCGACGGCGGGATGATGCATGCGGGGAAAAACCGTTGGGACCGGGACAGGAAGTGCCTGACAAGCCCTGTCCGCGGATCCAAACAGGCCCTAGTGGGCAAGCGCAGCAACCGCGTCACAATCAGTACACACAGGCTGGGGATAAATCTGTGGATTGCGTTGGGACAGACGGGGGAAGCCTGTGGCTCCGCTGCCCTGACTGTGCGGCGATCCCCAGGTCCGGCTCGCTCGCTCAACGCCGAGTCACACCCCTTGTGGATACCAAAAGCGCAGCTGACCTGCCTAGACGATGGTCATCCCCAGTTTCCACCGTGCCTATGACTACGACGTTCTTTAACTCAAACCAGCAACCAGTAGAAAACCCGCGCACCACCTGGACGCCGACCCGTCCCTCCGCCCACACCCGATCCGGGCGAGCTAACGCAGGTATTACCCGGGCAAGCGCGATCACACACGCAGAATCAGGAGGCGGTCCACGGTGAAGTTCCAGGTAGATCGCGACATCCTGGCCGAGGCCGTGGCGTGGACCGCGCGCGCTCTGCCGTCGCGACCCTCCGTTCCGGTACTGGCTGGGATCCGTATGGAGGTGGGGGACGCGCTGAACGTCTCCAGCTTCGACTACGAGGTCTCCGCTGAGGCGAGCCTGCCGGTGACCACCGACGAGCCCGGCACGCTGCTTGTTTCCGGCCGCCTCCTCGCCGAGATCACCCGCAGCCTGCCCGACCGTCCGGTGGACATGTCCCTCGAAGGCTCAAAAGCGGTCCTTACCTGCGGAAACGCCACTTTCACTCTGCTCACTATGCCGACCGAGGATTACCCGACACTTCCCGAGATGCCGCCATCGACTGGCTCGGTAGGCACCGACATCTTCGCGGCCGCGGTGGCCCAGGTTGCGGTTGCGGCCGGGCGGGACGACACGCTGCCGGTGCTGACCGGGGTGCGGGTAGAGATCGACGGTGACACCATAACGCTCGCCTCCACCGACCGTTACCGGCTCGCGGTCCGTGAGTTGCGCTGGAACCCAAGCCGACCGGACGTCAACGCAGTCGCCCTGATCCCAGCCCGCACGCTCGCGGACACCGCGCGGTCATTGACGTCGGGCGCGGAAGTCTCCATCGCACTTGGCCTGCCCGGCCAGCCTGGCGCGGACTCGGCGACCGGCGAAGGGATGATCGGCTTCGAGGGTGGCGGTCGCCGCACCACGACCCGCCTCCTCGACGGTGAGTTCCCCAAGTTCCGGTCGCTGCTCCCCGATCAGTTCAACGCCGTTGCCGAACTGCCCACGGCAGCATTTACCGAGTCCGTAAAACGGGTCTCGCTAGTCGCCGAGCGCAGCACCCCTGTCCGGCTCTCGTTTTCCGAGGGGCAGGTCGTGCTCGAGGCAGGAACTGGGGACGAGGCGCAGGCTGTCGAGACCCTCGACGCATCCTTTGACGGCGATGACATACAGATCGCATTCAACCCGCAATATCTACTCGATGGGCTGACCGCCATCGACTCCGACACCACACGGATCTCGTTCACCATACCGGCAAAACCGGCCGTGATCACCGGCAAGCCTGCGGGAGACGATCCTGCGCAGCCCGACTATCGGTATCTACTCATGCCAATCAGGCTCGCAGGATAGCTATCCACAGAATCTCGTTCACCCATACCGCAGGCCTTGACAGCCCGGCAGAATCGCCAGTAGGGCAACGCCCCCATGGGCGGGTGGGTCTAGTAAAGACGACGGTAGCCTCCTGTCGTGCACGTCTCCCGGCTCGCGCTGACCGATTTCCGCTCCTATGTGGCTGCCGACGTGCAGCTCGAGCCGGGCGTGACCGGTTTCATTGGGCCCAACGGCCACGGGAAGACGAACCTGGTCGAGGCGGTTGGCTACGCGGCCACGCTCGGCAGTCACCGCACCACGACGGATGCGCCGCTCGTGCGCCAGGGCGCCGAACGTGCCATCGTCCGGGTTCAGGTCGATTCGGCGTCGGCCCGCACTCTTGTCGAACTCGAGATCAACCCGGGGCGCGCCAACCGGGCCAGGCTCAACCGGGCGCCGGTCCGGCAGCCTCGGCAGATCATCGGCGCCCTGCAGACCGTAACGTTCGCTCCCGAGGACCTCGCCCTCGTCAAGGGAGATCCCGGCCAGCGCCGAAGGTTCCTGGACGATCTCCTGGTCATCCGCTCGCCGAGGTTCGCCGGCGTGCGGGCCGACTACGAGCGGGTACTCAAGCAGCGGACCGCCTTGCTGAAGTCGGCGGGTATCCGCGGCGCCGCGCGTCGCGGCCGGGCCCACAGCGACGGCGTTGCGGCAGGGATGCTGGCCACGCTCGATACGTGGGATGAGCATCTAGTGCGGGTCGGAGCGGAGCTGCTTGCCGGCCGGCTAGGCCTCGTGGCGGAGCTTCGCCCATTGGTGACGGGAGCCTACGCACGCATCGCCGATAGCAGGGCGCAGGCAGGAATGCGGTATCGACAGTCCTTCGCCAGCGCCGACAGCGACAGAACGGAAACCGACGGCGAGCCACCCGACCGCGAACTCCTCACCACGTGCCTTCGGGCAGCACTCAAAAAGTGCCGCGGCGCCGAGCTGGAACGCGGGGTATGTCTGGCCGGCCCACACCGGGATGACCTTGAGCTGAACGTCGGGAATCTCCCAACCCGCGGTTATGCCAGCCACGGCGAGTCCTGGTCCCTCGCCCTCGCGCTCCGCCTGGCCAGCTACGACATGCTGCGCGCCGACGGCGAAGAGCCGGTCCTGCTGCTCGACGACGTGTTTGCCGAGCTTGACCCCGGCCGCAGAGACCGGCTGGCGGCGCTGGCCGTCGCCGCGGAACAGGCGCTTGTCACCGCAGCCGCAAGTGCCGACGTGCCGGGCGGAATGTCAGGCGCACGGTTTACCATTCGTGATGGGGTGGTGAAACGTGCCCGGTGACGCGCTGGAGCGGGCGCGCCGTGCCCTCGCCGAGGCGAAGGCTGACGCGGCGGCCAAGGGTGCCAGGCCGCAGCGTTCAGATAGTTATGCCGAACGGCCGCGCGGTGTGATCCGCCATCGCCGGGACGATCCACAGCCTGTGGGCGCGGCCATCGACGGGTTCCTTGCGGAACACGGATGGCGGCAGCGTGCCGCGATCGGGGGAGCCTTCGGCCGGTGGGCGCAGATTGTCGGCGAAGAGCTCGCTGCGCACGCACAGCCGGAAACCTACCGCGATGGCGAGCTTGTCGTCATCGCAGACTCCACCGCATGGGCGACTCAGCTGCAACTGCTCGCCGCGCAGCTGGTACGGCGGCTGAATGCCGAGCTCGGTGAAGGCACCGTGCGGCGCGTGCGGGTTCACGGCCCATCAAGGGACATGGCCCGCGGCCGCGGCGGCTGGCGGGTACGCGACGGGCGCGGTCCACGCGACACGTACGGGTAGCCGGGCCGCGCGCACGTAGGGGGGTTCACGAACGGGACGTTCGGCCACGACCGCGCATGTGAGGCGCGTTAAGGGGCAGCCGAGCGCTCGATTCCTGGCTAGCGGGCCTGGCTTTGCAGGTAGAATGGATATGCGCCCCGGGCGATGACTCACCGCAAAATTGGCGCTTGCGCCCACGGCGAGCGATCAATGTCCGCGAGCGACGCACGCGAGCGCGAGCGCGCGGGCAGAGGAGACGGCACTAAGGCGAGTGTGGCAGGTCTCGCGTGCCAACCCCTCACCTAAGAGGAGTTCCGGCAGGAGGAGTACCCACTTGTCCTATGACGCACGCTCGATCACGGTCCTCGAGGGCCTTGAGGCGGTCCGCAAGCGGCCTGGCATGTATGTCGGCTCAACCGGAGAACGAGGCCTCCATCACCTGGTCTACGAGGTTGTGGACAACTCGGTGGACGAGGCTCTTGCGGGGTTCTGTGACAGGATCGACGTGACGCTGCTGGCCGACGGGGGCGTACGGGTCGACGACAACGGCCGTGGTATCCCTGTTGACGACCATCCGGTTGAGAAGCGGCCTGCGGTCGAGGTGGTGCTGACAACCCTTCACGCAGGCGGGAAGTTTGACGGCAAGTCCTACGCCGTCTCAGGCGGGCTGCACGGAGTCGGCGTCTCGGTCGTGAACGCGCTCGCCGCACAACTGGATGTCGAGGTCCGCCGGGATGGCCACATCTGGCGGCAGTCCTACCAGACAGGCCAGCCGACCGGGCCGGTCGTCAAGGGCCCGCCAACCGGCGAAATGGGCACCACGATAACGTTCTGGCCGGACGAGACGATCTTCGAAACCACCGCGTGGAACTTCGAGACGCTGTCGCGGAGGCTGCAGGAGATGGCCTTCCTCAACCGCGGTCTCGCGATCAGCCTGACCGACGAGCGGCCCGACCATATCAATGGCGAGGCGCGCACCCTCACCTACCGGTACGACGGCGGGATCGCGGATTTCGTCCGCTACCTGAACGCGTCCAAAGATCCGGTGCACGGCACCGTGATCGAGTTCGCCGAGGAGGGCGATGGCATCGCGGTCGAAATCGCGATGCAGTGGACCAGCAGTTACTCCGAATCGGTGCACACGTTTGCGAACACCATCAACACCGCCGAGGGCGGAACCCATGAGGAGGGCTTCCGCGCCGCGCTGACCTCAATAATCAACAGGTACGCCCGTGAGCAGAAGCTGCTGCGCGAAAAGGACGACAACCTCAGCGGCGAGGACGTGCGCGAAGGCCTCACCGCGATCGTCTCCATCAAGCTCGCCGAGCCGCAGTTCGAGGGCCAGACGAAGACCAAACTCGGCAACACCGAGGCCAAGTCGTTCGTGCAGAAGGTGTGCAATGATCATTTGCGCGACTGGTTGGACCGCAACCCAGGCGAGGCGAAAGAGGTGGTCACCAAGGCCACCCAGGCCGCGCGGGCGCGGATCGCGGCCCGGCAGGCACGTGACCTGACCCGGCGCAAGAGCCTGCTCGAGTCGACCTCGCTGCCTGGCAAGCTGGCGGACTGCCAGTCGACCGACCCGGCACGCTGCGAGATCTATGTAGTGGAAGGAGATTCAGCGGGCGGTTCGGCGAAGAACGGACGCGACCCGAACTTCCAGGCGATCCTGCCGATCAGAGGCAAGATCCTTAACGTGGAGAAGGCGCGCATCGACCGGGTGCTGAGAAACAACGAGGTCCAAGCGATGATCACCGCACTCGGCACCGGCGTATATGACGACTTCGATATCGCGAGGCTCCGCTACCACAAGATCATCCTTATGGCTGACGCCGACGTTGATGGACAGCACATCCGGACGCTGCTGCTCACCCTGCTGTTCCGGTTCATGAAGCCGCTGATCGAAGCCGGCCACGTGTACTTGGCGCAGCCTCCGCTCTACAAGATCAAATGGGAGGGACGGGGGGTCGACCCTGAGTACTGCTACTCCGACAGGGAACGCGACGCGCTGATCGAGGCTGGCATCGCGGCTGGGCGGAAAGATCCACGCCCTCGCGACGGGGTGCAGCGATTCAAGGGACTGGGCGAGATGAACGCGAACGAGCTATGGGAAACCACCATGAACCCGGCCCGCCGTGTGCTTCTCCAGGTGACCCTGGACGATGCTGCGCAAGCAGACGAACTGTTCAGCGTGCTCATGGGCGAGGACGTTGAGTCCCGCCGGGCGTTCATTCAGCGAAACGCCAAGGACGTCAGGTTCCTGGACATTTAGGGCACGTCTCGCAGATCTTTGGTGGTGCGGTCGGCGTGCTCCGCACCGCAGGGATGGCTGGCCGGGGTGGGGCGGCCTGCGGGGGCGGTGGGACGACCCAGGGCTCCGCACTGCGGGGGGTGGGGCGGCCCGCGGCAGCCGTTCGGGATCAGGATTTCGAGCTTTTGATTTGTTCGTGAGGAAGGACAGCACGTGACGGATGTGAACACGCCGGACGCTCCAGCGCCGGAGGGCGGCCGCAGCGAGCCGGTCGACATCCAGATCGAGATGCAGCGCAGCTATCTCGACTATGCGATGTCGGTCATCGTGGGCCGTGCGCTGCCCGACGTCAGGGACGGGCTGAAGCCGGTGCATACGCGGGTGCTGTGGGCCATGTACGACGGCGGTTACCGGCCGGATCGCGGATACTTCAAGTGCGCCAGGGTCGTCGGTGACGTCATGGGCAGCTACCATCCGCACGGCGATTCGGCGATCTACGACACCCTGGTCCGCCTGGCTCAGCCGTGGGCGATGCGGATGCCCCTGGTCGACGGCAACGGCAACTTCGGGTCGCCGGGCAACGACCCGGCCGCGGCGATGCGGTACACCGAATGCCGCCTCGCACCGCTCGCCATGGAAATGCTGCGCGACATCGACAAGGACACCGTCGACCGCCGACCCAACTACGACGGCCGCTCCTCCGAGCCAGTCGTGCTGCCGGCACGATTTCCGAATCTGCTCATCAACGGCTCGTCCGGCATCGCCGTCGGGATGGCGACCAACATCCCACCGCATAACCTGCGTGAGGTCGCCACCGGCGTGCACTGGTATCTCGATCATTTCGATGAAGTCGCCGAGGATAGTCAGGCGTTGCTCGACGCGCTGGTCGAGCGGGTCAAGGGGCCCGATTTCCCCACCCACGGCTTGATCGTCGGGCGACGCGGGATCGAAGAGGCGTATCGGACGGGGCGCGGTTCGATAACCATGCGGGCCGTCAGCGAGGTCGAGGAGGATGCCAGGGGGCGCACTTCTCTCATCGTCACCGAACTCCCCTACCAGGTGAACCCCGACAATCTCGCGCTCAAGATTGCCGAATTGGTGCGAGAGGGGCGGGTCACAGGCATCGCCGACGTTCGGGACGAGACGAGCGGCCGCACCGGGCAGCGGCTGGTGATCGTGCTGAAGCGGGACGCCGTCGCCAAGGTTGTGCTGAACAACCTGTACAAGCACACGCAGCTGCAGGAAACGTTCGGCGCCAACATGCTCGCACTGGTCGACGGAGTGCCACGCACCCTGCGGCTCGACCAGTTCGTCCGCTATTGGGTGACGCACCAGATCGACGTCATTGTCCGCCGTACCCGATACTTGCTGCGCAGGGCCGAAGAGCGGGCGCACATCCTGCGCGCCCTGCTGAAGGCAATCGACCGGATCGACGAGGTCATCGCGCTTATCCGCGCGAGCGCTTCGGCGGCCGAGGCGCAGCAGGGCCTGATGGACCTGCTAGAAATCGACGAAGGCCAGGCCCGTGCCATCCTCGATATGCAGCTACGCAAGCTGGCCGCGCTCGAACGCCAGCAGCTTGTCGATGAATACGACGAGCTCATGCGGCAGATCGCAGACTACAAGGACATCCTCGCGCAGCCAGTTCGGCAGCGGGAGATCATCGCGGCAGAACTCGACGAGATTGTCGACAAGTACGGTGACGACCGCCGGACAAAGATCATCCCGTACGACGGTGACATGTCAGTGGAAGACCTGATCGCCGAGGAGGATGTGGTCGTCACCATTACCCGGGGCGGATACGCCAAGCGCACCAAGCGTGACCTTTACCGGGCACAGCGGCGGGGCGGCAAGGGTGTGCGAGGTGCCCAACTGCGCCAGGATGACATTGTCGAGCACTTCTTCGTCACGACCACCCACCACTGGATCCTGTTCTTCACCAATAAGGGACGGGTTTACCGGGCCAAGGCTTACGAGCTTCCCGAGGCGGCCCGCGACGCTCGTGGCCAGCACGTCGCCAACCTGCTCGCTTTCCAGCCCGACGAGCACATCGCTGAGGTTCTTGACCTGCGGGACTACGAGGTCGCGCCGTACCTGGTGCTGGCCACCCGGGGGGGTCTGGTGAAAAAGTCACGGCTGACCGAGTTCGACTCCGCCCGTTCTGGTGGCATCATCGCGATCAACCTTCGCGACGACGACGAGGTCATCTCGGCGCGGCTTGTCCACCCGTCCGACGATCTGCTCCTCGTCAGCAGGCGAGCGCAGGCCATCAGGTTCCACGCCGCCGACGATTCACTGCGGCCGATGGGCCGGGCCACAAGCGGCGTCATCGGAATGCGTTTTGTTGGCGGCGATGAGCTGCTGGGTATGCATGTGGTGCGCGAAGGAGAGGACGTGCTTGTCGCTACCGGGGGAGGTTACGCAAAACGGACCGGCGCAAACCAGTATCCTGTGCAGAACCGGGGCGGAAAGGGCGTGCTGACCGCCAAGATCGTTGACTCGCGTGGCGGTTTGGTTGGCGCCCTGATGGTCCGGCCGGAGGACGAGGTGTTCGCGATCACATCGGCGGGAGGAGTTATCCGTACCAGCGCCGGCGAGGTGAAGCAATCGGGCCGCCAGACCATGGGGGTACGCTTGATGAACCTCGCCTCTGGTGACAGCGTCGTGGCGATCGCCAGGAACGCAGAATCGCTGGGTGACGTCAACGGCGACGCCCTCGGCTGATTCCTCGCCTGCTCGTGTTGCCGCGGACCCCTGTCACCCGACCATTTCGGGAGGGCTCCGGGGGTCAGCCCCCAGGCCCGTACTGTCGTGGTGCGAGGGGAGATTAACCGGTGACTACCCCGGAAAGCGGTGACCAGGATCCGGGCCGGGAGAACCGCGCGAATGCGGGCGGGGGAAGCCGCGCGAATGCGCGCCGGGAAAGCCGCGCGAATGGCACCGGGAGCTCTCAGGGTTCTCAAGCAGGCCCTAAGATCGGCAGCGGCGCCATGAGGGCGGCGGCGCAAATGCGCCCAGCCCGCGATGCCAACGGGCGTTTCGTGCAGGCGCGCAAGCCGGCCGCGGCGCGCGCGGTGTCGGCATCGGGTGAGGTCGGCACGTCGTTGGGCAAGCTGACCGCCAAGCTGGATCAGCAGGCCCTCGCCGGATCTCCGGCGGCCAGCGGAGCGCTGTCCGCGGAATCGCCTGGCGTCTCACAGGACGACGGGCCCGCTGAAGAGGCGGGAGATCCAGCCAATGAGGCGCCCCGCGGGCGCGACACGACGCGGCCCCAGAATGGAACTGATGCGGTGAATGCCACGCCGACGTCTGGGGATACGTCCGGAAGGGGCGGCACTGCCTGGTCAGTCGCCAAGCCCATGAGGAAGCGCGAAGCTGATGTGGCCGCGCGCCGGACGGATTATCCGGAGGAGGTCAGCGTGGATGGCCAGGCAGCCGTGCCGCCGTGGCTGAGAGACCGGCCCGATTCCGAGATACCAGCTCCAGCCGCCGCCCCGATTCCGCTACCAGCCGACATGATCGCGCCGCCACGTCGGGGGGCAGCAGCCGGTGATGCGCCAACTGGCCGGTCCGCAGGTCTATCACCGGCCACGGATCTGCCCGCCGACCTGCCTGCGGGGGGCGCGGGGGGTCCTCAGTCCGCCTATGGCATCCCCATTCCTCCCGTAGGCGAGCCGCCCCGTTTCGACAATCCGCCCGTCACCGCTAGGTCAACTACGGCTCAATCAGGTACGGTGCCCACTCCTGACGAGATGCCGCCCGGCTATCGACCACCTGGCGCGCCGGGCTCCGCTGGGTGGGCGCCTGCAGGCCAGTGGGCCGCCAACCCAAGCTTGGGCGTTCCCGGCTCGACCGGTCCGGCATACGGTGACGCTGCGCCGACTGGCCAGTACGGTGACGCTGCGTCGGGCGATCCGGCATACGGTGACTCTGCGCCGGCCAGCCCGGCACCGGAAGCCGCAATGCCCGGCGGGCCGGTGCCCAGCGACCCGTTGCCAGGCAGCGGATCCATACCCGGCGGCGCGATGCCGGTTGAATCCATGGTGTCGGCTCCCGGCAGGCCGACTGGCTGGGTTGGCGGCGGCCGTCCAGGTGCCACCCCGACCCGCACGCGTTCGCGGCCTGCGCGGTCGGCCAAGGCGGGGCGCGTGAAGGTAAGCCCTGCTCAAGCGCGGGGCAAAGTGCCGCGTCGGGCACAGCTCGCGTTGGTGCGCGTCGAGCCGTGGTCCGTGATGAAGTTCAGCTTCGTGATCTCAGTCGTCTGCTTCATCGTGCTTTTCGTCGCCGTCGCAGTGCTCTACGGCGCCCTCGCCGGCCTCGGCGTATTCGACTCATTGCAGCGCACCATCGAGAGCGTGACCTCGGGCCAGGGATCGAGCGGTGTCAACGCCGCGCACTGGTTCTCGGCCTCGCGAATCCTCGGCTACACCGGGGTCATCGGCACGGTGAACGTTGTTCTGATTACCGCCATGTCCACTGTCGGCGCGGTCCTTTACAACGTCGCATCGGACCTGGTCGGCGGCATCGAGGTGACTCTCCAAGAGACGGAATGAGGCCACCCGCGCCAGAGTAGTCGATGACCGGTCCCTCATTTCACGGCCGGCGCCGCATGCGGTAGTCTTCACCGGCGGCATTCACGGGGATCCGGCAATCCCGGGCCTGTAGCTCAGTCGGTTAGAGCGCATCCCTGATAAGGATGAGGTCGATGGTTCAAGTCCATCCAGGCCCACAAATCATGCATCGCTGACGACAGCGGATGACATCCTCAGTAGCCGGCTCGTTCCCGAACAGAGCGCAGAGACCTCGCAGGCCTCGTCAACCCCGGGTGAGCGCATGGCGGCTGCGCTGCAGGAAGTCCCGCTCGGCCGTGTTGTCGGTGCGGGTGATCGCTGCCTCGTACGCCTGCACCGCCTCGGCGTTGCGGCCGAGGCGCTGGAGCAGATCGGCGCGGATGGCGTGGTACAGGTGATAGCCGCTGAGGTCGAGGCGGTCGACGAGCGCGAGCGCGGCTTCTGGTCCGTCGACCTCAGCCACCGCGACCGCGCGGTTGAGGGCCACCACCGGACTCGGATCATGCGAAGCGAGCTGATCGTATAGCTGGAGAATCTGCCACCAGTCCGTGGCCGCCATGGCCGGTGCATCGCTGTGGACGGCGTTGATCGCCGCCTGGATTTGGTACGGGCCAGGCTGGTTTCGCCGGAGGCATTCCCGGACGATCGCCTGGCCCTCGGCGATAAGGCCGCGGTCCCACCGGCTGCGGTCCTGCTCGGCAAGCAGCACGAGGGCGCCGTCCTGGGTGGTGCGGGTGGCCCGGCGCGACTCGGTGAGCAGCAGCAGCGCGAGCAGTCCCATGACCTCCGGTTCGTCGGGCATGAGGTCGGCCAGGAGCCGTCCAAGGCGGATGGCTTCCGCGCATAGCTCCTCGCGGACCAGCCTGTCCCCCGAGCTCGCCGTGTAGCCCTCGTTGAAGATGAGATAGATGACGGCCAGCACGGCCCGAAGGCGCCTCGGGAGGTCGGCCTCGTTCGGGACCCGGTAGGGGATTCTCGCGTCGCGGATCTTGCCCTTGGCCCGGACCAGCCGCTGGGCCATGGTCGGTTCGGGTACCAGGAAGGCGCGCGCGATCTCCGCGGTGGTGAGCCCGCCCAGAAGCCGGAGCGTCAGGGCGACCTGGGCGCTGGTGGCGAGCGCTGGGTGGCAGCAGGTGAAGATCAGGCGCAGCCGATCATCGCTCACGGCAACCTCTTCAGCCGGTTCGCCGTGGGCGTGCAGCAAGGCGGCTTGGGCGTGCCGGTCCTCGCGTGACGCCTCCCGGCGGAGGCGATCGATCGCCCGGTTACGGGCGGTAGTGATGATCCATCCCGCTGGGCTCGGTGGCAGGCCCACGGATGGCCATCGCTGCACTGCAGCGGTGAACGCGTCCTGGACCGCCTCCTCGGCAACGTCGATGTCACCGAAGACGCGGACCAGGACGGCCACCGCGCGACCGTGTTCCTCGCGGAACACACGTTCGATCTCCGATGCGGGAAGGACCGGCATTCCCGTTATCGATCCTCGATTTCGTCGCGGAACGGCCATACCTCGATGGGCAGCTTGGTCACCCGGGTGAGCTTACGGCCCCACTCGAGCGCGGAATCGAGGTCAGGCACCTTGATGATCGTGAACCCGCCGATGTGCTCTTTGCCCTCGATGAACGGGCCGTCGGTCGTGAGCATGTCGCCATCCTTGAGCCGCACCACGGTCGCCGTGCTTGGCGGGTGCAGGCCTGCGGTGAAAACCCAGGCACCGGCGGCCTTGAGCTCCTGTCTCCAGGCGCCGACGTCCCGCATCACCTTCTCCAGGTCGACGGACGGGGGAGGATCTCCGTCGGGCTGATACACGTTGAGCAGGTATTGCTTCATCTGGTGCTCCTCCTCTTTGACGTTACCGTCGGCGCTGTGCCGGCCTCGCACCCTCTACACGAACTGGTTGCGCCCAGATCGACAGGTGCTCGATGACGATGCGCACAGCTGTGAGCGTGCCCCGCTATGCTCAAGTTGGCCTGGCCGGATCCTGGGTCCAGACCAGGAACCGGCCCTTACAACGCGGCCGTCACGACGCGCCGGGCAGCAGGCGCGGCTCGATGGGCTCCTCGCGGGCCCCGTCGCCGTCCTTCACAACCTCGTAAGCGCGCTTACCGCGGATCTCGGCGACGGCTTCGGCGAGCTTGTCTCGGCGGTATACCAGGCCGACTCCGTCGTCAGTCGCGTAGCCATCAGGCAAGGTCCCGTCGGCGACGAGCCGCTGATACAAAGGTCGGCGCTGTGCTTCTGAGTCGTAGTGGACACAGTTGGAGTACGGCAGAAAGCCGAGACCGTCGGTGACCTCCCGCAGCTCCGGCCCGAACGAGTCGGTTGTACCACCCACATGCCAGCAGATCGAACCGGCGGAGACACCCCCGAGCACCACCCCAGCCTGCCAGACCTGGCGGAATATCAGATCAAGCCCGTGCAGCCGCCAGATGGCGAGCAGGTTGGCCACGCTGCCGCCGCCGACCCAGACGACATCGTGCTCGAGAAGCATGTCGGCGACGTCGCCAACGTTGGGCACCGGGAAGAGGCTCAGATGCGACACAGTGATTCCCGCGGCCTGACCAGCGTCGCTGAACAGAGCGTTGAGCCAACGCTGGTCGCCGTGGGCGGTTCCAACGTGACAGAGCCGTGGCGCTCGCCCGTGGACCCCGGACAGCTCGATGGCGTGCAACAGGAGCGGGGCGAACGCGAAGTCCGTGCGCGCACCACGGCGCAGCCCTCCAGACGTGGCCACGATGGTGGGGATCCTAGCGGGCATGTCCCGACCGTACCGGGCCGCGGACATGGCGATCCCCACGTACCGCGTGCCCCCCGGGTACTGCGTGCCCCCGGCACCGCGTGCCCCCGGCACCGCGTTCGCCAGGAACCGCCGGAAACAGCGCTTTAGACATGCACTCTGGACACAGCGCCACCCGATGCCTAGCCTGCCCGCATGTTCAGTCAGCGACCTTCGGGGCCCGGCTCGCACAGCCAGGGCGTGCCTCATGACGCGTCCCAGGACCTTTCTCTCGACGTGGGCCACGCCGCGTCTGACGCGCCCCAGAACGCGTCCGCCGCCGCCGCCTCCCTGGCTCCGCTGGACCCGGGTGAGTTGGCGGAGACACTTCGCCCGTTCGGGGACAGCCGTATGCTTCCCCGGGCTGCCTACGTCGATCCGGCGGTGTTCGTGTGGGAACAGCGGCGCTTCTTCGCGGGTGGCTGGGTGTGCGTGGGTCATAGCAAGGAAATCGCCGAGCCAGGTGACCAGCGCGCCGAGCGGGTCGGCGCGGGCAGCGTCCTGCTGGTGCGCGGAAAAGACGGCGTTCTGCGGGCATTCGCGAACACATGCCGCCACCGTGGCCATGAACTGCTTCCCTGTGACGCCACCGTTACCCGCGGTGCGGTCGTCTGCCCCTACCACTCGTGGACTTATTCACTTTCTGGCGCGCTGCGCGCGGCGGCTGGCTTCAAGGGTCGGCCTGGCTTTGATGCGACCGTATGGGGTCTGATCGAATTGCCCGTCGAGGAGTGGCACGGGCTGGTATTCGTCGATGGCAGCGGTCGCGCCGAGCCACTTGCCGAGTCGCTCTGCGCCCTTACCGCGCTGGTGGCGCCGTACGAGCCAGAACGGCTGGTAACCGCCGGGCGGCATGAATACAGCGTCGCGGCTAACTGGAAGATCCTGACGGAGAACTACCACGAGTGTTACCACTGCCCCATGATCCATCCAGAACTATGCCGGGTGAGCCCGCCGCAGAGCGGTGAGAATTATGCCGCGCCTGGGGCGTGGGTCGGCGGCTGGATGGCTCTCCGGGAGGGCATGCAGACGATGTCACTCGACGGTGCGAGCGGCGGCGAGGTGCTGCGTGGCCTGGACGAGAATGGGCGGCGCACGGTCATCTACGTCAACATCTTTCCTAACGTGCTGCTGAGTCTGCATCCGGACTACGTCATGACGCACCGACTCGTGCCGCTCGCCGCGGACCGTACCCGGATCGAGTGCACGTGGGCGTTCGCACCCGAGGCCGCGCGCCTGCCGGGTTTCGATCCCTCCTACGCGGTCGATTTCTGGGACATCACCAACCAGCAGGACTGGCGGGCGTGCGAATCCGTGCAGCGCGGGCTGACGTCCGAGCATGCCCGTCCCGGCCCGTTGTCGGCGAACGAGGACGCTGTCTACCAGTTCGTCACGATGGTCGCCCGTGGTCATCTTGGCCAGCGCGTGTGGAACCCGGGCGGGCCCGTGACGGCCCCCGCCAGCGGTGGAGCCGGGCGCGAAGAGGAATGATCCCTAACATCGGAGACTTTTCAGCACATGCAGCTGAAAGGTCTCCGACGTAGCGGATCACGGAAATCTCAGGTGCCTTAATCGCGGCTGCCGTGCACACTGGCGTGAGCGGATGGGCCAGCGCGCCCTTCAGCTGCCAGGAGCCGGCCGAATCCACGCTGCTGAGCAGGTGAGCACGACGCGAGCACGGGACGGAGGGTCACAACGTGGGTCACGTTGAGGTGGCGCATGTGAACCACACGTTGCCGGATGGGCGGGTGCTGCTCGAGGACGTGTCCATCCGTGTTGGCGAGGGAGCGACGGCCGCGCTCGTGGGCCCGAACGGTGCGGGCAAGACCACGCTGCTGAGGCTGATCGCCGGTGACCTGCAGCCGCAGTCGGGAAAGGTGAGCCGCAGCGGCGGGCTCGGCGTGATGCGGCAATTCGTGGGCGGTGCTCCCGGCACGGCGCCTGCGGGGCCTCCCGCGCCGACGGGTGCCGACCAGGAAGTACACATCGACGACAGTTCGACGGTTCGGGACCTCCTTGTGTCGGTCGCTCCTCCGGAGATCCAGGCGGCAGGCCACCGGCTCGACTCGGCCGAGCTCGCCATGATGGAATCCGACGACGCGCCGATTGCGCTGGCTTACGCGGTCGCCCTAACCGCCTGGGGCGACGCCGGGGGCTACCAGGCCGAAGTGCGGTGGGATGCCTGCTCCGTCGCGGCGCTAGGCGTGCCCTATGAGCAATGCCGCTGGCGCGAACTGCGGACCCTATCCGGTGGTGAGCAAAAGCGGCTCGTCCTCGAGGCGCTCTTGCGTGGGACGGACGAGGTGCTGCTGCTCGACGAGCCGGACAACTACCTCGACGTGCCGGGCAAGAGCTGGCTGGAGGCGCAGTTGGCGGCGACGGCGAAAACGGTGCTGCTCGTCAGCCACGACCGTGAACTTCTCGCCAACACGGCCGAGCGGATCATCACCGTCGAGTCCGGCCACACGTGGGTGCATGGCGGCGGGTTCGCGGGTTACGCGCAGGCCCGCCGTGACCGGATCGAGCGACTTGACGAGCTGCGGCGCCGGTGGGACGAGGAGCACGCGAAACTCAAAACCCTCGTGGCGACCTTCCGGCAGAAGGCGTCGTACAACGCGGCCATGGCCTCGCGCCTTCAGGCCGCACAAACCAGGCTGCGCAAGTTCGAAACCGCAGGCCCGCCTGAAGTCGCCCCGCGTGAGAGCAATGTCCGCATGCGGTTGCGCGGCGGACGGACCGGCAAAAGGGCCGTCATGTGTGAGCACCTCGAACTGAGCAGCGTCACGAGGCCCTTCGATTGCGAGCTCTGGTATGGCGAACGGGTCGCGGTGCTCGGCTCGAACGGCTCCGGCAAGACGCACTTTCTCCGGCTGCTTGCGGGCGAGCACGTTGAGCACAACGGCACGGCGCGGCTCGGCGCACGAGTCATCCCAGGTCTGTTCACTCAGACCCACGCCCGTCCGGATCTTGCAGGGCGGATCGCAGTCGAGATCTTGAGCACCGAGTATGCGCAGCTGCGGGACGAAGCCATGGCCGCGCTCGCGCGTTACGAGCTGCAGTTTTGCGCGCGGCAGCCGTTCGGAACCTTGTCAGGTGGCCAGCAGGCAAGGCTGCAGATACTTCTCCTGGAGCTTGCTGGCGCCACATTGCTCCTGCTCGATGAGCCCACCGACAACCTCGACCTCGCGAGCGCCGAGGCCCTGCAGCAAGGGCTGGAGTCTTATCAGGGAACCGTGCTCGCCGTCACCCATGACCGTTGGTTTCGCTCGGTTTTGACCGATTTCTCGTCTTCAGCGACGACGGAACCGTTTGCGAGGCGAATGCGCCGGTGTGGGATCCGGGCGCGAATGACCCGGCCGCGCCGATCAAGCCGCGATAACCTTATTGGCTGCGTCGGCGAGCGGGGCCGTTAGCTTGCTAGGCTGCTTGCAGCCGTGGCGCTTGGCGTGCGTCGCCACCTGCGGACTTCGGAATCATCGAGGTGGAGGGATCCATACCGTGAAAAAGCTGATCCTCCTTGCGCTGCTCGGCATCGGCGTGCTCGCTGTCTGGAAGAAAGTTCAGTCCGACCGGGCCGAGCTGGACCTTTGGTCCGAGGCCACAACGACTGACGAGAGCTGACACTTCCCAAGGTTCGAAGCACTCGGCTTGTGCGGGACTTTCCGCGCCTTCCGTCACTTGCGAGGCCTGCGCTACCGCGCGGCTGGGCTGAGAACCCGAACCGTACGACGAAGATCCAGCTAACGATGCCACTGGATCAGGGAGGCGATCGGGGTGAGCCGCACACCGCCTGTGTCGATGGTGTGTGCTGACCTTTTCGGGACGATGGTCGCCGACGACGGCATGGTCGACAAGGCGTTCGGTGAAGCGATTGGTACGCAGGGAATAGTGCCTGGCACCGCCGCCTACGCGCGGTGCATGGTCCAGGCGCATCAGGCCAGCGGCGAGGCCTGCATCGCCATCTTCCGCAAGATGTTCCCGGGAAATGAGCCCTGTGCCCAGGTCACTAACCTGGCATTCGAGCGTTCTTTCGGCGCGGCCATTGACCGAATGGGGCTGTCGGCATTGCCGGGAGCCGAAGCGGCCATCGACAAGCTGACGGGTGCCGGCGTCCGCGTCTGCTTGGTGAGCAGCCTCGGCCGGTCACTTCTCGGCCGGGTTCTCGACACGATGGGCTGGTGGGACCGGATCGATCTCGCCCTCTCGCCCGACGACGTGACCCGTGGCTGCCCATGGCCCGACATGGTGCTGACCGCCGTGCTGCGCCTGGAGATCCCCGACGTGCGCGAGGTCGCGGTGGTCGGCAGCACCGAAAGCATTGTGCTCTGCGGATGCCGTTCGGGCGCGTCGATCGTCGCAGGCCTGCCAACCGGGGTGCACAGCACACAGAAGCTCGGCAGCATCGCCGACCTGCCTGACCTGGTCAGCCCCGATCCGGAATCGGTGTCCGCCACGGCTCAGATACCCTTGGAGAGCCGTCGCACGGGGCTATAGCTCAGCTGGTAGAGCACTTGCTTTGCAAGCAAGGGGTCAGGGGTTCGAGTCCCCTTAGCTCCACGCGGGGTTACCGACAGAACTGTGACGGTAACCGTTTTTGAGTATGGCCGCGGGGTCTGACAGTCCGGCGCTGGCGTCGGGTGGCGGGGTGGCTGCTGGAACGCCGCCGGCGGGCCGAGCAGGCCCTGATCTCGGTTGTGGCTACGTCCTACCTGCTGGGAGTCTCGACGCGGCGGGTGGACAAGCTGGCCGAGACCTTGGGCATCACCTCGCTGTCCAAGAGCCAGGTGTCCGAGCTGGCTAAGAGCCTGGACGGCGCCGTGGAGGAGTTCCGGTCCCGGCCGCTTGGACGGCGGCCCGCCAGACGGCCAGCTCGGCGCGGCGCAGGGGCTCGCAAGAAGGTTTCCGGGTGTGAAGCAGCCTTCTCGGCCCAGTCCTCACCGTGGACATGTCCATCCTTGACAGTGACGGACTTCAGCAGCCAGTGTTCCTCGGTCACTGGCTCTTCGGGCCAGAACTTCGCCTCAGCCCCGGCGGCGGATTCGCGGATGTTGGCGGCTATCAGTATCTCAGAGACTCCAGAAACCAGCTCCACCGAACCTCGAGATATATCTTGCCCATCCTTACAAACGCGATGTATCTTGATATCCACCGGGCACAGCCGAGACAAGGCTGAGAAGGGCGGCGCGGAGCATGTTCGAGAGGTTTACCGACCGGGCGCGGCAAGTTACGGTCCTGGCTCAGGAAGAGGCCAGGATGCACAACCACGACAACATCGGCACCGAGCACATCCTGCTCGCCCTCGTCCAGGAAGGCCACGGCGTAGCGGCCCAGACGCTGGAGTCGCTGGGCATCACCCAGGAGGCCGTGCGCCAGCAGGTCGAGGAGATCATCGGCCCCGGCCAGCAGGCCCCGCGGGGCGGGCATATACCGTTTACGCCGCGGGCCAAGAAGGTGTTGCAGTTGTCTTTGCGCGAGGCCATGCAGCTCGGCCATGCCTACATCGGTACCGAGCACATCCTGCTGGGTCTGATCCGCGAGGGCGAGGGCGTCGCGGCGCAGGTGCTGGTGCGCTTGGGCGCGGACCGGGACAGGGTCCGCCAGCAAGTGATCCACCTGCTGGAGGGTTACCAGGGTGAGGATGAGCCGGGGACCGCACGCACTGCGGGACGTGCCGGGCAGGGTCGCCGCGGAGAACGCAAGCTGCTGTCTCAGCTCCTCGCCCGTTTCGACTCGATGGAGTCGCGCCTGTCAGCCCTCGAACGGCGCGTGGGTACCGGACCGGACGTACGCGAGCTCGACCAGGAGATCGCGCAGGTCCGCCGCGACAAAGAGTCCGCCATCGACGCCGAGGACTTCGAGAACGCGGCGGCGCTGCGCGACAGGGAAAAGCAGTTGCTCGTCGAGAAGGCATCCCGTCAGAAGGAGTGGACAACCGCACACACGGACCTTCCCTCCCTGAGCGACGAGGTCGAGCGCCTTCGTGATCTTCTCCGCCAGCAAGGTATCGACCCGCAGGACGGCGCCGCATAGCGCACCTGTCCGTAGCCGCAGTTCAGTGGGCTGACCGCCATCCTGACCACAACTGCCCCTGGCCATCGCCTGGTCTAACCGATCTGGGATATCGAACAGTTCCAGGTCAGCCGCACTATCCTGAGCCCGCCCGGTGGCGGTGGGCTGGAGCTCAACCTTGCTGCTGGCTGGCGTAAGCCGGACAATGGGGCAGGAACGCGGCGATGTCCAGCCCCCCTGTGAGGATGAACTGATCTGTATATGACAACCTCCTCAGCCGGGCGAGCCAGCGTTTCACCAGGCAAAGCGTCAGTCTCGCCCGGGTTCCCCGGCGCTCGCCCGCAATGCCCGGACCGGCGGATCCTTCTCACGGCTCACCCTTGTGGGACCGGTCGGCTGCCGGGTCAGCGGGTCCGGCTATGAGCGCGACCGCGCAACCGCAGCCGGGGCTGGGGAAGATCCCCCGCGCCCTGCGGTCCTCGAAGAGAGACCGCCGAGGCGGGCAGCAGCGCGGGCGCCTTTCGGCCGAGGCTACGGTCACCTTCGCCGCCGAGCGTGAGGCGGCGGGCATCGATGACGTCCTCGTTGCCCTCGACGGCGAGCTAGTCGGCCTTGTGCCGGTGAAGAAACGAATACAGGAGATCGCGGCGCTGCTCCTGGTCGACCGGGCGCGGCAAAGGTTCGGCTTGGATGCGCCCAGGCCGAACCTGCACATGTGCTTCACCGGCGCGCCGGGTACCGGGAAGACCACCGTGGCGCTGCGGATGGCTGAGATGCTGCACCGGCTCGGCTTCCTTGACCAGGGGCAGCTGGTGCACGCCATGCGCAACGATTTGGTCGGCGAGTATGTCGGGCAAACCGCGCCGAAGACCAAGAGAGTACTTGAGCGGGCGATGGGCGGGGTGCTATTCATCGACGAGGCGTACTACCTTTACCGGGCTGGGGACTCGAAGGACTTCGGCCAGGAAGCGATCGATATCCTGCTTCAGGTAATGGAGAACCAACGCGACAAACTCGTCGTAATCCTCGCGGGCTACAAAGATCGCATGGACACCTTTTTCGAATGTAACCCAGGAATGAGTTCACGTGTCGCTCACCATCTCGACTTCGCAAACTACGAACGGGAGGAGCTGGTAGCCATTGGGCGGATGATGCTGGAGCAGGCGTGCTACTACCTCTCCGAGGAAGCCGAGGCAGCGTTTCGCGACTACCTAACGCACCGAATGCAGCGACCTCTATTTGCCAACGCCCGCACCGTCCGCAACAAGCTGGAACTGGCCCGGTTGCGGCACGCCAATCGTCTTGCCTCTGACCTGGACCGCGTCTGGACGCGTGACGATCTCATGCGAATTGAGCCTACCGATATCCTCGCCCGCCGAATTGGCAGGCTGCCGACCGCAGAATTATCCCGAACGGCTGCCGCTGACGAGTCGCGCCGCCTGGCGGTGCGGTGAGCGGGTCGTGGCGGTTGAATCCCCTGGTCAGCTAACCGGGGTCACGATGCCGTACTCGTGAATCTTGCGGTAGATCGTCGCCCTCGACATGCCGAGCGATTCGGCGGCCTTGACCTTGTTGCCCTCGTAGTCCTGCAGGCTTTGCACAATCGCGTCGCGTTCCATCGACTCGAGCGGGCTGAGCAGGCGCCTGCTCACTGTCCAGCACTCCGGCGGCAAGTCGCTCGGTTGAATGGCCCCGGCGCGCCGGCGCTGTACCACCCGTTTGAGCACCTGCCAGAGCTGCTCATTGTTGCCGGGCCAGCTGGATCGCAGGAGGAGCTGCATCGCTTCTGGCGAGCAGACCAGGCGGCCATGCAGGCCGAGCTTGGCCAGGAAGAAGGGCACGAGCTCGTGCAGGTCCTCGATGTGATGGCGCAGTGGTGGTATCTCCACCGTGCTCGGGAAGAAGCGCAGCAACTTGCTCAGGTCCACCTTGGCCAGGCCGCGGTTCAGCGTGACCGACACCCACAGTGAGCCTTGCCGACCGGCGGCGCGAGTCTCCTGCAAGGCGCTCGACAGCGCGTGCATATGCCTCGCGGTAAGCGCATCGACGTGCCGGATCACCAGCGTGCCTTCGCTATCGAGCAGCTCACGGCGTGCCGTCACGAGCCAGTCCTGGCCGCCCGCCTCCGCCGCGTCCAGCACATGGAATCGGCTGGCAGGATTCCGCCGCTGGTGCACCGCCCGGACAACGGCGAGCTTCCCGGCCCCTGGCTCGCCCTCAAGGGCGAGCCACTCGGCCGAATCGTAAACCGCCTCCACCTGGCGGCACCCCCGAAGCCAGAGTGGCCCGCCACCGACCAGGCCAGGCAGAAACATCTGCGTCTTCGTCCAGACCTCGGCGGTCGGCCGGCTGGCTGGCGGCTCGATGAGCTTGGCGTGGACGACCCCGCCAACGTGCCCACTTCCGCTGCGAACCGGCCGGCAGTACATCCGTGCCTTGATCCCGCTCGGCAGCTCGACCGCCACCGCGTCGGAGCGGCCCCGGTCGAGCGCTTCCGCGGCATGGCCAAGCAGCGCGGTCTGGTCGCCAGGATCGAGCACCTGCCGAGCGGTGTCGTTCATCATGACCATGTCGCTGCTGAGGGCCAGCACGATTCCGCTGGTGTGACGGCAGGCCCGCAGATACTCCTGCAGCAGCTGGAACTCCCGGGCGCTGCTGCCCGCGAGCAGCTCACGGTTTATCTGGGCGGCGGTCGTCTTGGCGAGCGTGATCAACAGCGCATCGGCGTCCCTGCGCCAGCAGGTCAGGTCGACAGCGCCGAGCGTCTTGCCCGAGATGGGGTCGTGGATCGGCACCCCGGCGCAGGCTAGATCCTCGAGGTCTTCCGCATAGTGCTCGTGGCCGAACACGTGTGCTGGCTGACCGCCCTCCAGGGCGGTGCCGATGCCGTTGGTGCCGACGAGATCCTCGGCGTAGCTGAAGCCGGGAGCGAGCTGGACGCCATCGAGGTGCCGTTCCAGGTCGTGATCGGCTGTCAGCCGCACAAGCACCAGGCCCGCGGCATCGGTGAGGATGACGCTGATCGGCTGGCCCTCCAGGTTCTCGCGCAAGTTCCGCAGCACCGGAAGGGCGTTACGCGTGAGCGGCGTGTCGAGGTTGGGATCGCGGACATAGGTCAGCTCAATGCGGTCGGCAGCGATGTTCCACTGCCGCGAACGCCACCACGAGGCGAGGATAGGCTTGCGCACCGCCCCCGACGAAACGGGCTCGGCCGTAAGAAACCGTTCCCTCGCCTCGGCCAGCCGATCGCTGTCGGGCGGGGGCGGCGAGTGCACTGCTGCGGGCACCTAAGCCTCCCGTGCCTCCCCTAAACATCTCGCGCAAGCTGCAGCGTAACCCTGCGGCATGGGTATCGGGCTCGCGTCCTACCTACCCAACATAAATGCGCCGTTATCAAAACATGTCTCATCTTGAGACCGCCACACCGCTCATGGCCGGCTTTCCATGCTGCACAGCGGCGTTGAGGAGGTGCCCGATGGACCGGCCAGACGCAGGACAGGAGGAGACCTACAACCCGTGGAGCATCGTCAACCTGGTGTTCCATCATCTAGCCCGGGAGGGCCTGCACCCCACCCTTGGTGAGACCGGCGACCCCGGCGCGCCCGCAGCCGACCTGCTCAGGTCGCTCGGTATCGAGCCTGCTCCCGAGGGGAACCGGCAGCACTCGCAGCGCATCCAGGACCATCTCGCCCAGATTCGGGCCGCCGTATTCGATGAGCGCTGACGACGTCCCGCCGCAGTCCCGGGTCGGCCGCGTCGCGATGGTCAGCACCAGCCGTGCTGATGTTCGGGGCGAGCAAACGGGCGCCTGTCTCATGTTGAGAGCCTCATCACCTCGTCTCGCGGGGTGTGATGCAGGGAAAGGGCAGTTTCGGCCGGACATTACTCCCCCGTTCGCCGGCCGGCGATACGCCGGCGTGGAGAGGGCGAACACGGCGGCAGGCGCGCTGCCTCAGCCGGCCAGATGAAAGGGGTGACGATGAGTCGCCAGAGCGTGGCTAAAGCCCATCAGAAGATCCAGGAGCTTGCCTGGGAACCGATGTACCACGAGCCGGTTTCGCAATATGGAACCGACTACACGTTCAGGAAGGCCAAGAAGAAGGATCCGCTCAAGCAGGTCCTCCGGTCCTACTTCCCGATGCAGGAAGAAAAGGACAACCGGGTCTACGGTGCCTCCGATGGAGCCATCCGCGGGAACATGTTCCGCCAAGTGCAGGAACGCTGGCTGGAGTGGCAGAAGCTGTTCCTGTCCATCATTCCGCTGCCTGAGATCTCGGCGGCGCGGGCGATGCCACTGCTGTTCCGGACGGTGCCTAACCCAGAGCTGCACAACGGTCAGGCGATCCAGATGATCGACGAGGTGCGGCACTCGACGATCCAGCAGAACCTCAAACGCCTCTACATGAACAACTACATCGACCCGGCCGGCTTCAACTCGAGCCTCCGCAACTTCCACAACGATTACTGCGGGACGATTGGCCGGCAGTTCGCCGAGGGGTTCATCACCGGTGACGCCATCACGGCGGCGAGCATCTACCTGACGATCGTGGCCGAGACGGCATTCACCAACACGCTGTTCGTGGCCATGCCCGCCGAGGCCGCGGCCAACGGTGACTACCTGCTGCCGACCGTGTTCCACTCGGTTCAGTCGGATGAGTCCCGCCACATCAGCAATGGCTACGCCACGCTGCTCATGGCGCTCTCCGACGAGGAAAACCACCAGCTTCTGGCGCGCGACCTGCGCTACGCGTGGTGGAACAACCACCGTGTGGTCGATGCGGCCATCGGCACGTTCATCGAGTACGGCACCAAGGACCGGCGCAAGGACCGGGAAAGCTACGCCGAGATGTGGCGGCGGTGGATCTATGACGACTACTACCGCAGCTACCTGGTCCCGCTGGAGAAATACGGTCTGGAGATCCCGCACGACCTCATCGAGGAGGCCTGGAACCAGATCTGGAACAAGGGCTACGTGCACGAGGTAGCCCAGTTCTTCGCCACCGGCTGGCTCGCGAACTACTGGCGCATCGACCCGATGACCGACAAAGACTTCGAGTGGTTCGAGTACAAGTACCCCGGCTGGTACGAGAAGTACGGCAAGTGGTGGGAGAACTACAACCGTCTATCGAGGCCGAACGGGCACCACCCGATCGTCGCCGAGGATGTGGACTACGTGTACCCGCACCGTTGCTGGGTCTGCATGGTGCCGTGCCTGGTGCGCGAGGACATGGTCATGGCCGAGGTAGACGGGCAGTGGCGCACCTACTGCCACGAAGTGTGCAGGTGGACCGACACCGTAGCCTTCCGGCCGACTTACCAGGGGCGCCCAACCCCGAACATGGGCCAGCTGATCGGCTCGAGGGAGTGGGAGACCCTCTATCACGGCTGGAACTGGGCTGATGTGGTCTCCGACATGGGCTTTGTGCGCGACGACGGCAAGACCATGGTCGCGCAGCCGCATCTCGATCTGGATCCCAACAAGATGTGGACGCTCGACCACCTGCGGCGGATGGCGCCGGTGCAGAGCCCGAACGTGCTGCTCAACGAGATGACAGCGGCGGAGCGCGAGGCGTTCCACGCGAACTACATCCGCGGCGGCCCGGCCGGCCGGCCAGCGCCGGCGGACGCCGGCTGAGCTGAGCGTTGGCTGAGCTGAGCGTTGGCTCAGCAGAGCGTTGGCTGAGCTGAATGCCAGCTGAGCTGAGCGTCGGCTGAGCTGAACGGCGGACACCGCGCTGAAGGGGGGCCCGGCCGAACGGCAGCCGGAGCAGCCAAGCAAACAAGCGCGGGAGGAGAGCCTCGGGCCCCCCCGAAGGCCAAGGCCCGGGCCTCCTCCGCGCCCCCGGTGGCAGCGCGCACTCACCGAGGTGGGAATGAGCGATAAGCACGTCGTGCGATTTGAGCCGGTCGGCATCGAGATCGAGGTCGATGAAGACCAGACGGTCCTGCGTGCCGCGGCGGAGCAGGGGATCATGCTCATGCACGGCTGCAAGGAAGGGCAGTGCTCGTCCTGCAAGTCGTTTGTTCTCGATGGCGACGACATCGAGCTCGACAGGTACTCCACCTTCGCATTGCCCGACTACGAACGTGACGAGGGATTCACGCTGCTGTGCCGGGCACACGTCTACGAAGACGTCACGATCGAGCTCCTCAACTATGACGAGGAAATGATCCGCTCGGGACTGCCGATCCAGGAGGCAGTGGCCGAGGTTGCCGCCAACGAGCCGGTCACCCCCGACATGCGGCGCCTCGTGCTGCGCCTGGTAGGGCCCAGGGAGATCAAGTTCTTCCCCGGGCAGTACGTGGACATCACCATCCCTGGCACGGATGTGACCCGCTCATTCTCCATGGCCAACACGACCTGCCGCGAGGACGGCCTGCTCGAGTTCGTCATCAAGATCTATCCGGACGGGCAGTTTTCGCACTTCCTTGACACCGAGCTCGCCGACGGCGACCGGCTCGACCTGGTGGGGCCGTTTGGGGTGTTCACGCTGCGCGAGGGCCAGGATTGCGATCTGGTCTTCGTCGGCGGCGGGGCGGGGATGGCGCCGATCCTGTCGCTGCTGCGGTCCATGGATGAGCGCGGCATCCAGCGCAGGGCCACCTACTACTACGGGGCCAGGCGCCGCAGGGACCTGTGTTTCGAGGATGAGCTCGGCGCACTTGAGCGGTCACTGCCCAGCTTCCAGTACGTGCCGGCATTGTCCGAACCCGCCGAGGACGACGCCTGGGACGGTGAGGTCGGCCTGATCACCGACGTGGTGAAGAGGCACGCGGGCGACCTCGCTGGCTCGCACGCCTACGTGTGCGGCCCGCCACCGATGGTGGAAGCCGCCATACCGATGCTGACCGGGCTCGGCGTGCCAGAAAAACACGTGTACTACGACAAATTCACGACGACCGGTGAGACCGGCAAGCAATGAGAGCAGCAATGAGAAGCGCCTCTCAGCACACCAGCTCGGCTGGTGGACTGCCCGGCGGCGGCAGCGCCGGGACCTCTGTGAAAGGAAGGACCCATGGCCGAACAACGCAGCCTACCGCATCCAGAATTCACCGACGCTGAAGCTGGTGCCAAGGAGTTCCCTGACTCGAATTCCCGCCGCTTCAACTACTACTCTCCGGCCAAGCGCAAGCAGAGCCACTATGAGGACGTGACTGTCGAGGTCCAGCCCGATACCCGGCACTACCTGAGCCAGGGCTGGCTCTACGGTTTCTCCGACGGCCGGGGCGGCTACCCGCTGGACTGGACCGCGCTCAAGGCGTGGGGGTCCGACCGTCCCGAGCCGAAGCGCTACCCGGGCTCCGGCGGCAAAGGCTACGACTGGCCAGCGCACGGCTGGCACGAGTTCCGTGACCCGAACGAGGAATGGGAGCTGACCCTCTACCGCTACAACGCCAACGTGGTGCGGCAGCTCAACCAGAACATCGAGGCCGCCAGGCAGACCAAGGCGTTCGAGCAGTGGAACCAGAACTGGATTCGCTTCGTGGAGCGCAACCTAGGCGCCTGGATGCACGTCGACCACGGCCTCGGACTGTACCTGTTCGCCAATGCCAACCGGCGTGCGCCGACGAACATGCACAACAACGCGATCTCGGTGAACAGCATGCACCTGATCAGAGCGGCCCAGGATCTGGCGCTCTACAACCTGACACTCAGCGAGGAGATCCCCGGCTTTGATGGCGCCGCGCACATCGAGAGCTGGAACAGCGATCCGGTGTGGCAGGGTGCCCGCGAGACCACCGAGGCGCTCACCGGTATCGACGACTGGTGCGAAGCGGTGTTCGCTGGAAACGTGGTCTTTCAGCCCTTGGTCGGCGAACTGTTCCGCAGCAACCTCGTGCAGCACGCCGCCCCGCGCAACGGCGACTTCGTGACACCCACGATCGTTGGCGCCGAAGAGTACGACTACGCCGAGCGGGACCTTCGTTACACCAGGGCGATGTTTGAACTCCTCGTGCATGACCGCGAGTTCGGCGACCACAACAAGGCGATCATGCAGCAATGGCTGTCCGCCTGGGTGCCCCGCTGCCTCACGGCCGCCCGCACGCTGCAGCCGCTGTGGTCGCAGCCCGATGCGAAGCCACCTCGTTTCGAGGATGGGCTGGACGCCGCCAAGAGCCGTTTCAGCGACATCCTGTCCGATCTGGGTCTGGAGACACCGAAGGAGCTGGCGCAGTGACCACGTTCAAGACAGCAGAAAGCCCGTTCAAGTCCGACCACACGGCGTCGAACAGGTGTGGATTCACGCTGATGAACAATCAAGTCGGCGTGGTCGTAGCCCAGGTCCTGGCCACCAAGCCGAACGTGAAGGTGACGCATCTGCCGTCCATGATCCGGGTTGACGCGGTCGGGAGCATCGAGGTCGACTATGACGAGATTTCAGAAACCCTCGGAGAGGAGCCCGGCTTCTTCAACTCCGCTGAGCTTGAGGAGGACATGTCCACACACTACGGCCGGATGATCCACCTTGACGACCGGACGATCTTTTTCGCGAATCCAGAAGACGCCGCGGAATACCTGGGCTTCGACCTGAAGGTCACATCGAAGTAGTCGAAATAATCATCGGGGGGAGAAAGCACTCGATTCGGCCCGCGAGGAGAAAAATATGTACCGAAAGAATGGCGAAAACTATTTCGTGGTCGATTCCCACATGCACTACTGGAATGCTGCGCCAGACAACTGGGTACCGGGGGCGGAGCGGTACGCCAAGGGCTGGATCGAGTGCTTCTACGGTTATCACAAGCTCGGCCCGCCGGAGACGCTCTGGCCGTTCGAGAAGTACCAGAAGTACTCAGAGGATGACCTGATGAAGGACGTCTTCGAAGACGGTCATGTGGACGTGGCGGTCTTCCAGCCGACGTACCTAAAGGAGTGGTACAAGGAAGGCTTCAACACCACCGAACGCAATGCGACCATGGGTGAGAAGCACCCCGGCAAGTTCGTCTACAACACTCGCTGGGATCCCCGCGATGGCGACGACGGGCTTAAGGAGCTCCGCCGCAATGTCGAGCGTTATGGGTCCAGGGGGGTCAAGCTCTACACGGCCGAGTGGCGGCAGGGTTCGCGCGGCTGGAAGCTCAGCGACCCAGAGGCCTACCGCTACCTCGAGGCGTGCGAGGAGCTTGGGATCAAGAACATTCACGTGCACAAGGGCCCGACGATCTGGCCACTCGACAAGGACGCCTTCGACATGGCGGACGTGGATCACGCGGCCACTGACTTCCAGGGCCTGAACTTCATCGTGGAGCACGTCGGGCTGCCGCGGATTGACGACTTCTGCTACATGGCAACGCAAGAGCCGAACGTATACGCGGGCTGCGCGGTGGCCATCGGCGCGCTCATGCACGCCAGGCCGCAGTTCTTCGCCAGGGTCATGGGGGAACTGCTTTTCTGGGTCGGCGAGGACAAGATGACCTTCGGGAGTGACTACGCGATCTGGGAGCCCAGGTGGCAGGTCGAGGGGTTCGTCGACTGGAACTATCCGGATAGGGAGGAGTTCTCCGATTACCCGGCGGTGACGACCGCGACCAAGAAGAAGATCCTCGGCTTGAACGCGGCCAAGCTCTATGACATCGAGGTTCCCCCCGAGTGCCGGCTGGAACCCGAGGAAGGAACCCCCGCCGCTCGGGACGCTGCCCAGGCTGTCGAGGGGACATGATCGAGCCCACGACCGTCGGCTCGCGCGGCGCTGACCCGGGGGAACGAGACCTTGGTCCCACCGGGGGGGTGTCCCCCCGCGTGCTTGCCGCGCTGGCGACGGTGCGCGACCCGGAACTTGACCAGCCGATCACCTCGCTCGGCTTCGTCGCTTCTTGCACCGTCTCCCCGGACGGGGATGCGCAGGTGAGGCTGCGGCTGCCGACCTATTTCTGCGCACCGAACTTCGCCTTCCTCATGGTGGCCGACGCCTACGACGCGGTGTCGGCCGCCGATGGAGTGCGCCACACCGAGGTGGTGCTTGAGGACCATTTCGCCGCCGAAGCGATCAACGCCGGGGTGGCCGCGCGAGCTGGGTTCGTGCGTTCGTTCGAGGGTGAGGCGCTCGGCGAGCTGGACGAGCTTCGCGCCGACTTCCTGCGCAAAGCGGTGATGGCCGCGACGGACCAGCTGTGCCGCCCGCTGCTGGCCGAAGGCGTTGAGCCGGAGGCGCTGGCCGGGATGACCCTTGGTGACCTGCCGCCGTCGAGGGAGGTTGGCCGACTGCGGCAGCGGCGGGCGGAGCTTGGGCTGCCCGCGGGCGACGACGCCCGGCTGTTGATCGACCCGTTGACCGGCACGGCGGTGAGCGAAGCGGCGATGCCGCTGCACCTGCGCCGCGCGCGCGCCGCACGAGTAAACATCGAGGCAAATGCTGGCATCTGCCGCGGCATGCTGCGGCACAGGTACGAGGCCGCAGGACAAGGCGAGGAGGATCGATGAAGGCAGTCCGGCTGCACGGGTACCACGAGCAACCCGTCGTCGATGACATGCCGGAGCCGACCGTCCAGGGTCCGCTCGACGTGATCGTGAGGATCGGTGGCGCGGGCGTGTGCCGTACCGACCTGCACATCATCGAGGGTCAGTGGGCGGAGGCGATGGGTGTCGGGCTCCCGTACACCCTTGGGCACGAGAATGCCGGTTGGGTGCACGCCGTCGGCTCCGCCGTCACCAACGTCCAGGCGGGTGACACGGTGATCTTGCACCCTGCGCCCACCTGCGGGTTGTGCCATGCCTGCCGGGCGGGCCAGGACATGCACTGCAGCGACAGCTCCTTCCCCGGCCTCGACAGCGATGGCGGGATGGCCGGGTACCTGCGTACCTCGGCACGGGCCTGCGTCAAGCTCGACCCGCAGACCCGGCCGCAAGACGTGGCCGCACTCGCCGACGCCGGGATCACCGCCTACCACGCGGTGCGCAAAGCCATCCCATTGCTCTATCCGGGCACGACATGCGTGCTCATCGGCGCGGGCGGGCTGGGCCATATTGGCATCCAATGCCTCGCCGCGCTCACTGCGACCACGATCATCGTGGTCGACCGTAACCCCGATGCACTGAAGCTGGCCGAGCAGCTTGGTGCGGATCACACGGTGGTGGCCGATGGCGGCCAGGTCGAGGCCGTCAAGGGCCTCACCGGCGGGCGCGGTGCCGAGGTGGTGCTCGACTTCGTGGCCGAGCAGGGTGCCGAGCACGACGGGTTCGCGATGACCGCGCCGGCCGGCTCCTACTACGTCATCGGCTACGGCGGCGCGGTGAACATCCCCACGCTGGACATCATCTCGACTGAGCGGAACATCGTGGGAAACATCGTCGGGACCTACAACGAGCTCGCCGAACTCATGGTGCTTGCCCAAGCAGGCAAGGTCACCCTGCACACCAGGACCTACCCGCTCGAAGCGGCGGTGGACGCCTTCCACGACCTCGATGCGGGCCGGGTACGCGGCCGCGCCATCCTCGTGCCCTAGCCGCTCGGATCCGGCCGCACAACCTTCCAGACACCCGAGTCCCAGGAGGACCGATGGCCAAGGAACTGCGTTTCAGCGAAGAAGCCCGCGGACTGCTCCTGGCCGGCGTCAACCAGCTTGCCGACGCCGTGAAGTCGACGCTTGGGCCAAAGGGTCGCAACGTCATCCTGGAGAAGATCACCGGATCGCCGGTGGTCACCAACGATGGGGTGACGATCGCGCGCGAGATCCACCTCAAGAACCAGTTCGAGAACATGGGTGCGCAACTGGTCAAGGAAGCGGCGATCAAGACCAATGACATCGTCGGTGACGGCACCACCACCGCCACAGTGATAGCCCAGGCAATCGTCAGGGAAGGCATGAAGGCGATCAGCGGCGGTGCCAACCCTGTCCTGGTCAAGCGGGGCATTGACCTGGCAGTGGGCCGCCTCGTCGAGCACCTGCGAAGCGTCGCACATCCGGTCACCACCGAGTCCGATTACGGTCAGGTAGCCGCAATCTCGGCGAACGACGACGACGCGGTCGGCGTGGTGATCGCAAAGGCGCTGCATACGGTCGGCGACGGCGGCATCGTGACCGTGGAGGAGTCGCCGACGCCTGGGATGAGCGTGAGCTTCGTCGAAGGCTTCGAGTTCGACAACGGGTACCTCTCGCCGTACATGGTGACCAGTCCCGCCAGCCTCGAAGCGATCATCGACGACCCGTACCTCCTGCTTTGTACGGAGAAAATCTCCAAGGTCCAGCAGCTCATGCCGCTGCTGGACAAGATCATGCGAGCCCCTCGCCCGCTGGTCATCATCGCGGAGAACGTGGAGGGCTCAGCGCTTGCCATGCTGGTGCACAATCACGTCAATGGCGTGTTCCAGTGCGTCGCGGTCCGAGCCCCTGGCTTCGGTGACCGTCGTCTCCACAAGCTGGCGGACATTGCCGCGCTCACCGGCGGTGCCGTGCGCAGCAAGCACTCGGGCTTCACGCTGGAGACGATGTCGATCGACCAGCTCGGCAGGGCCGCACAGGTCAGGGTAACCGCGGACCAGACGGCCATCATCGGCGGCGCAGGCTCGGCGGACGAGGTCCAGTTCCGGCTCGCTCAGCTGCGCGCGGAGCTTGAAAGGGCCACCTTCGGGATCGATGAGGACGTGCTAAGCGAGCGGATCGGCTCGCTGTCAGGCCAGGTGGCGGTGATCAGCGTCGGCGCACCCACGAGCGCGGAGCTGATGGAGCTCCAGCACCGGGTCGAGGACGCCGTGTCAGCCACCCGCGCCGCCATGGCAGAGGGCATTGTCGCTGGTGGTGGCGCCGCACTGCTGCACGCAGAGGGAGCCCTCGACGATCTCCAGGTCACCGGCGACTACGCCGTCGGCGTGGACATCGTCCGCCATGCGCTTGCCGAGCCCGCCTACCTTATTGCCGCCAACGCCGGCTACCCCGGCCAGGAGGTGGTGTCCCAGATGCGGCAGACGGGCCTTGATGACGGCTTCGACGCACTCCAGGGGCGTCGCGGGAACATGATCGAGATGGGCATCATCGACCCGCTCCGCGTGGTCCGTTCCGCGGTGCAGAATGGCGCCTCGGTAGCCGGCCTGCTGCTGACAACAAACACCCTGGTCGCCGAGGAGCAAACGCCCTGGGGTGGCAGCCGCGCGCTGATGACCGAGTTCGGCTCCCTCGACGAGGGCCTGCACCAGCCGTCTCCAGACGCGAGCACGCCGCAGTCGCTCGGGCTCGGCCCGTCGGTTGGCTGAGGTTGGTCCCACTGGCCGGGGAATCCAGCCTGCCGCTGCCCGCGGCCCCAGGTGACGCGGCACTGCAGGGAGCCGAACCGAGCGGCCTTCGCTTGTTGCGCTCTCGTGGGCGGGTACGCAGTGTCGTGGCGTTGCTCGGCCCAGCGTTCGTCGCCGCGGTCGCCTACGTCGACCCGGGCAATTTCGCCACCAACTTCTCTGCCGGGGCGAGGTTCGGCTATGAGCTGGCATGGGTGATCGTCGTAGCCAACGCGATGGCCATGGTGGTGCAGTACCTGTCCGCCAAGGTGGGCGTCGCCACCGGCCGCGACCTGCCGGAGCTGTGCCGTGAGCATTTTCCGCGCGCGGTGTCGGTTGGCCTGTGGGTCCAGGCCGAACTCATCGCCATCGCGACCGACCTGGCCGAGTTCGTCGGTGCCGCGATCGGCCTGAACCTGCTGTTCCATGTCCCCCTGTTTGCCGCCGGCCTGATGACAGCGGTGGTCGCCTTCGCGGTCCTGGCCCTGGAACAGCGTGGCTACCGCCGCTTCGAGCTGGCGATCGCCGGGCTGCTCGGCATCGTGTTGCTCGGGTTTGCTTACGACCTGGTCGCCGTGCGGGTCGCTCCGATGGACATCGCCACCGGTCTCGCCCCCGGCCTCGCCACCAACAGCCTGGTGCTTGTTTCCGGCATCATCGGGGCGACCGTGATGCCCCACGTGGTCTATCTGCATTCCGCATTGACCAAGTCCCGCGTGTCCTGCCGTGATGACGGCGAGCGGCGCGAGTTGCTGTCCTTCCAGCGGCTGGATGTGCTTGTCGCACTCGGCACCGCCGGCCTGATCAATCTCTCGATGCTGTTCATTGCCGCGTCGCTGTTCAACCGCACCGGCACGCTGTCCGTTGACTCAATCCAGGCGGCGCATGCCGCGCTCGGCCGCCTCGTCGGCGGCGCCGCCGCGCTGGCGTTCGCGGTGGCGCTGCTTGCGTCGGGACTGTCCTCCTCAAGTGTGGGCACTTACGCGGGCCAGGTGGTCATGCAGGGCTTCATCCGGCGCCGCATCCCGGTCCTCATCCGGCGCGGGTTCACCATGCTGCCGGCGCTCGCGGTGCTCGGGTTCGGGCTTCCCGCCACGGGGAGCCTGGTGATATCGCAGGTCGTGCTGTCGTGCGGAATCCCGTTTGCCCTGGTTCCGCTGATCCTGCTCACCCGCCGGGTGGAGATCATGGGTGCGCTGGTCAACCGTCGCATCACCACCGCTGCGACCACGTGCATCGCCGCGGTAATCATCATTTTGAACGTGTACCTCGTCGGCACGGTTTTCCTCGCCTGAACCACGGTTCCCACCCAAGTGGCCGGTCATGGCTGCGGGTGCCGTGAGGAAGCCCCGATCGACACGGTTTGATGTCGGCTCGCCGGGTAGGGCTGGCCGAGGTGTTGAAACCCGCGCCGGCAAGATGACCCGCAGATCGACGTTAGGAGCTGACTGTGCTCACACTGACCGGCCCGGCACTTGTGGCAATCCGTACCCTGACCAATCAACCTGGGCTGCCAGAGGATACCGGCCTTCGAATCGCCCCCGAAGATGATGCCGACAGCGGGTCGCTCGCGCTGTCGCTGTCGTCGGGCCCGGAAGCCGGGGATGAGATCATCGAGACAGAGGGGGTGCGGGTCTTCCTGCAGACCGATGCGGCGGTCATGCTCGACGACAAGGCACTGGACGCGCAGGTGGACGACGAGGGCGTGATGTTCCGGCTCGGCATGCAGCCTGAGTAGCCCGCGCCGCAGCAAGCTGGATGAACCCCGCCGCAATTGGCACTGCGGCGGGTGTGGCTTGTCTATTGTGCTGCTGTGAATCCTGCAGACCTCACGCGGATGGCTGCTGCCCTGCGGCCAGACCCGGATCGCTCGGTACTCGCTGTCGCCGCGCCAGGAAAGGGCCCGGGATATTGGGCCGGCGCGCCAAGCGCCGTGGAATGCGGTGGGGAGATTTACCTCGCCTACCGGCTCCGGCGGCCCTTGGAACAGGGACGCGGGTACGCGGTGGCGGTGGCCCATTCGCGCGACGGTACGCGATTCGAGACCCTGGCAATGATCGGCAAGGAGGAAATGGGTGCCGAGTCTCTCGAGCGCCCTGCGTTGTTGCGGACGCCCGGCGGGAAGTGGCGGCTGTACCTGAGCTGCGCCACCTATGGCAGCAAGCACTGGCGTGTCGAGGTGATCGAGGCCAGCGACCCGGGCGCCTTCGATGCCCGGCAGAGCCAGGTCACGCTGCCTGGCGACGCGAAGACGGGTGTCAAGGACCCGGTGATCGTGTACCGCGGTGGACTGTGGCATATGTGGGTGGCATGCCATCCATTGAAAGATCCCGCTGAGACCGACCAGATGGTCAGCGACTACGCGACCAGCGTTGACGGTTTGCGGTGGACGTGGCACGCCACTGCGCTCAGCGGTCGTGCTGGGCGATGGGACGCGCGCGGCGCCAGGATCGCTTCCGTTTGTTTCGCTGGGAACTCGATGATCGTTGCTTACTACGACGGGCGCGCCAGCGCCGCGGAGAACTATGAGGAACGCACCGGGGTGGCATCGGGTATCGAGCCGAGCGCGCTGACCGCACTCGGTTCCGAGCCGATCGCCCAAGCGGCGCATGGCGGCTGCCTCCGCTACCTGGACATCGTGCCGCTGCGCAATGGCGACTATCGTCTCTACTACGAGATCAGCGACGGTCTCGGAGGCCACGAGCTCCGAACCGAGCTGCGCAGCGCCTCCTTAGCAGGCCACTGGTCAGGGGGCGGCTAGTCGGGGGTGGTCAGGGGCGGCGGGATGAGTCACGGCGCCCGCGGCAGGCCATTACGCGCTTGGGAGTGGCCCGTGGGCCTGGCGCCGACCAGGCCTCCGGACTTGTCGCGTGGCATGAGCCAGTCGCTGAAGTTCTCCTCTGTGATCTTCTCGAGCAGCTTCACGTCGGCTTCCAATCGTGGGATGAGCGCTTGGCGCTGCGCCCAGTTAAGCGGCCTGCGCGGGCGACCGTCGCGCTGCAGCAGCCGGATCAGCGAATCTGTCACCGCCGTCTCGGCAGACCCCGGCAGGAACCTGCCCACGGCCGCGCCGAGACGAAGCGCCCGCGCAGCCGCCCGGCGGCCTGGTGTCGACTCTGGGTGCGCGGTGACGTTTTCCTTGGGCACCTCGGCGACGATTCCTGGCTCGACGCGCAGGAAGGAGCAGATTCTGCCCAGTGTCGAGGCCGGTTGTTCGAGGAGCTGGCGATACCGGATCACCAGCACCTGCTTGGTGGGAAACACGGTGTACAGGTGCTGGAGCTGCTCGCCATAATGGCCAATCCGGGTGTAGTGCCAGAAGTGAGCCCAACCGGCCGCTATCCGGCGCTCCTCCTCGTCGCAGGCCTGCACGAAGTCACCGATCGGCTCAAGGCCCGCTGACCACAGGTGCGTCCAGTTCGAGTGGGCGCGCTCAATTGGGTCACGAAGCACCGCAATCAACTTCGCGTCCGGGATGAGAGTACGGATGCGGGCCTGCGCCGAGCGGTCGTACAGATAGAACGGCGTTGACTCACCGCGGAGCATGCCGGCCGGAGCCGACTCGAACAAGGCCTCGTAGTCCTGGATGCGCCAGACATGTTCGCGGTATGTCTTGGCGTCCCCAGGGCCCCCGCGTGTCGGAGGTGGGCCAGCGGTGAGAAAGAACTTCGGCTCTTTGATCGCCGACATGAACAGTCCGGGGTGCCGGGCGAGCGCCGCATGAAGGGCGGTCGTTCCCGCCTTCGGTGCACCGATCACCAGGAAGTCCGGCAGGGCCATCCCGCCTCCTGCAGAACGCCGCTAACCTAACCATGTAGATCGACTTGCTGAGCATTTTGCCACCTTCGTACCGAGTGCGCAGATTACCCAGGTGAGGGCCTTCTAACCAGCGTGAGCTATTTTCGGACCGGACCGTTCAGCTTCGCGTCGGCGGCGAGGGCTGAGCTCAAGAGGCCGGGTCGCTCGCGGCGTCGGGCGCAGCCGAGCCGATTCCGCCGACACGCGCAATCTGCCGGATCGTGGCGATGGTGTCGGCGTCTTGCGCCCGCTTGTCCGGCCGGTACCTAATGACACGGGCGAACCGGAGGGCAAGTCCGCCGGGGTAACGTGAGCTGGCTTGCACGCCGTCGAAGGCGATCTCAACGACAAGTTCGGGCCGTACGCGCACGACTCCATATGCGGCGTTATTCTCGCCCGAACGGCTGCGCGGAGGGTCCGCAAGCTCCAGTAGGCGCTCGGTCTGCCAGGCGAGAATCTGGTCGGTGAGACCCTTGAATGTCTTGCCCAGCATCACGTGCCCGCCTGTCGCGGGCTCCCGTGCGGCGAGATGCAGGTTGGACAGCCAGCCGCGACGCCGACCATGACCCCACTCGGCGGCGATCACCACAAGATCGAGGGTGTGCCGGGGCTTGACTTTGATCCACCCCGTGCCGCGCCGCCCGGCCGCGTACGGCGCGTCAAGCGACTTGACCAGCACTCCCTCATGCCCCCTGTTGACCGCATCGCGGAAGAAGGCGGCCGCCTCCGTCTCCTCGGCAGTCACGATGCGCGGGATAACAAGATTACCGGGCACGGCGTTGGCCAGTGCGACGTACCGCTCGGCGCCTGGCGAGTCCACCAGGTCGTTGCCATCCACGTACAACAGGTCGAAGAAGAAGGTGGTGAGCGGCACCAGCACGGCGAGCCTGAGGATGTCGGTGCGGGCTCCGGTGCGTCCAGCCGTGATCTGGAACGGGCGCGGCCGCCCGTCCTCGCCAAGCGCGACGATTTCGCCGTCGAGCACAGCACTCCGGGCTCGTACGGCACGAGCCGCGGCGACGACCTCAGGAACCCTGGACGTGACGTCGTCCAGCGTCCGGGTGAATACCGTGACGTCGCCACCGTCCTTGTGGACCTGGACTCTGATGCCGTCGATCTTCCATTCCACCGCTGCTGGCCGGATACGCGCGAGAGCAGCGACGACGCTGTCGGCCGAGCTTGCGAGCATCGGTTGCAGTGGCCGGCCAACCATGAGCCGGAAGCTCCGCAGTGCCTCCAGGGCGGAGGCACTTGGCGTCAGGGCGGCGGCTGCCACCGCGAGCAAGGACCCGCCGAGCATGTGGGCCCGGCGGACCTCGCCGGGCCCTACCCCGGCGGCCGCGGCGATCGCCTCCACCATGACTCCTTCGAGCGCGCCCTGGCGCAGGTCGCCAGCAAGAAGGCGGACAAGGAAGGATCGCTCGGCGCGGGTCGCGGCCGAGAAGAGGGCGGTCAGCAGCCGGCGCCGTTCGGCCTGGGATCCGGGGCCGACCGCCATACCGATCTGAGCGAACGCCGCGTCCACCGCGGTGAGTGTGAGGGGAGGTGAGGTCGGCGGCTCTTCGCCAGCGGCCTGCTCTCCGGCGATATCGCGCAGCGCCGCGTAGCCAACTCCGATCTGGCGCTGACGGAGCTCACCGGAGAGGAACGCGACCGCGACCGGTACCTCCGCGCACTCGGCGCGACGCAGCAGACGCGCGATCGCCTCCACCTTGGCGCGGCGTGACGAGGTGGCCGCCACCGCTTCCGAGGTCTTCACCAGCTCATCGAGCAGCACCTTCGCATTGTGCCTGACGGTACTGACATTCCGGGCACCTCGGTCGCAGCGAGTCAGGCCGGTCGTATTTAGTCGTGCGTGCGAAGATGGCTGTGTGCCGTTAACCCACACGATTGCCCGGTTCAACAAGGTGGCGACGAACCGGGTGTCCCGTGTCGTCGCCGGGCGCCTGCCGGGTTTCGGGATCATCATCCACCGAGGGCGGCGATCGGGCCGCACCTACAGCACGCCGGTGAACGTGTTCCGCCGACCCGGTGTTTTTATCGTGGCGTTGACCTACGGCCGCGGAGATTGGGTCAAGAACGTGCTCGCCGCCGGACAAGCGCAGCTTCGCACGAGAGGCCGCACGCATCACGTCAGGAATCCACGTGTGCTCCGTGAACCGGTACCTGCCGACCTGCCGCAGCCGACGCGCACCATCCTCGGCTTGCTGAACGTCGACGAGTTCCTGTGGGTGGACGACCAGTTAAGCGAATCCGCTACGAACTCGTGACGGGCGGTGGGCAGCGGGTCGCAGGCGACCAGACAGGCGCCTCGAACCGGGTTCTCAAGCAGGCTCCGGGTCAGTCAGAGCCAGCCCTTGCGTTCGGCGATCTGCACCGCTTCGCCGCGGTTGCGGGCGCCTAGCTTTTGTATGGCGGCCGACAGGTGGTTGCGGACCGTGCCCTGTGACAGGTGGAGCGTGGCCGCAAGCTCCGCGATCGCGGCATGCCCACGGGCAGCGCCGAGCACCTCGGCCTCCCGTGGGGTGAGCGGGCTGACACCTTCGGCGAGGGCAGCGGCCGCAAGGGCCGGGTCGACGACGAGTTCGCCCACGTGCACCCGCCGTATCGCGGTGGCGAGATCCGCGGCCGGCGCGTCCTTCAGCAGAAACCCGCTGGCCCCCGCGCTCATCGCGGCCTTGAGGTAGCCGGGTCGGCCGAAGGTTGTGACGATGATCGTTTTCCCGCTGAACCCGTCCGCGGCCAGTTGGCGGGCCACCTCGATCCCATCAGGTCCCGGCATTTCTATGTCAAGCAGCGCCACGTCCGGGCGGTGCAGCCGGGCCATGGCCAGTGCCTCATCGCCGCTGGCTGCCTCGGCCACGACCTCGATGTCGCCTTCCAGTCCAAGGAGGGCGACAAGGGCCTGCCTGACCATGGTCTGATCCTCGGCGATCATGATGCGTACGTTCACCGAGGCATCACTCTGGCATCAAGCGGTCGGGCGGGACCCGGACTCGCAGCCGGAAGCCGCGCCTGCCGTCCGAACCCGCGCTGAGTTGGCCGCCGATCCGCCCGGCTCGCTCGGCGAGACCGGCGAGGCCCGAGCCGGGCGCCGCCGCCTGTGACATCGCCCCGGCGCCGTCGTCCGACAAGTCCGCCACCGCTTCAGCCTCGGTTATGTGGATCCGGATGACCGCATGCCGGGCGCCGGAGTGACGGAGGATGTTGGTCGAGCCCTCCCGTACCGTCCATGCCAGCAGCGCATCAACCTCGCTGGCGAGATCATAAGATTCGGGCGCATCCACCCGGCAATCGATGTCGGCCGAGGCCAGCATCCGGCGTGCGGTCGCCAGTTCGGCGGCCAGGCGGGGTTGGCGGTAGCTCGTCACGGCCTGCCTGACCTCAGCCAACGATCGTCGTGCAACGGTCTCGAGTTCCCTGATTTCCCGGGCGGCACGATCCGGGTCGGCGGCGATGACCCGGCCCGCGAGTTCTGCCTTGAGCGTGATCAGGGACAGGCTGTGGCCGAGCAGGTCATGGAGGTCGCGTGCGATCCTCAGCCGTTCGTCCGCGACGGCCGTGCGGGCGAGCTCCGCCCGCGTCCGCCGGAGCTCGTCGATGAGGGCTTCGCGACGGCCGGAGTTATAGGAGAAGAAGGTGGCCATCGGGGGCACGAGGGCGGCAATCAGGATCGTTCCCGAGTTCGCACCCTGCCACATCGTGCTGGCGGTGAGAAGCGTCCATGCGTCGCGGATCCGCGGGCCCGGCCCGAAGCTGGTCCACCAGACGGCCACATACAGCAGAACCGTTCCTGCGGTGAGTACCGCGACCCGTTCCACTCCGCCAGGCCGCTGGCCGAGCTCGATCAGGGCCGGTATCAGGAAGGCCGAGACGAGCGCGAATATCCCGACCGTGCGCAGCAGGGGATTGACCGCGGAGTCGTCCGCCGGGACGGGTACCGCGGTCGGCTGACCCTCGTGAGCACGGGCGCCAGGCTGATCCCGGCCGTCCTGCTGGCCCAGCATGCCGCCATCATCTCCCGGGACAGGTCGGCCAGCCGACGCAGCCGGGGCGGCCGGTGAAGGGGACCGCGCGGCCGGAGCGGGCGGTGACGCGAACCGGTTGCTCATCCGGCGCTGGCCTCCTTGCTCCATCGCCAGACCGCGACCAGACCGAGCAGGATGGCCCAGGCGGCGAGCACGATGGGGTGCGTCATGTCGAAGGCCTTACCGCCCACGGTCTCCCAGCCCCACTGTGACAGGTGATACGAGGGGAGCATTTTGCCCACGGCCTGGGCGCCGGACGGCAGCTGGTTCCACGGAATGAAAATACCGCCGAGGAACGCCATGATGATGAGCACGAGCATCTGGGTGACCTGCGCGGTCTGGCCGTCGAGCATGAGCCCGATGACCAGCCCGAGCACACAGAACGGGACAGCGCCAGCCACCAGGATCAGGGCAAGCAGGCCGAGCCTGGCTGCGGGCAAGTGAACATGGCCGCCGCCGACCGCAACGATGATCATCACAAGCAAGCCTGGGACAATCATAAGAATTCCCTGGACGATTTTGGCTATGAACCACCCACGCGCTGAAATCGGAGACACCCTGAGCTGGCGCATCCAGCCGTTCTGACGTTCGCGGGCCAATTGCGGCCCGCTCGCGAACATGGCCGAACCCATGCCTGAGTACACCGCCATGCTGACGAAGACGAATGCGCCGACGGTCAGACCCTGCGCTGTGCCCTTCTGCGTGCCGTAGATCAGGTAAAGGAGCGCAGGGAACGCGATGAGCAGCACGAGAAACCTGACATTGCGGAGCGAGCGCCGGATCTCAAAGCGCATGAACGCCATCATGGTCAGCCTGCCTTCGCGGGATCGCCGAGTTGATCACGAATTTCCGGAGGGCCTAGCGCCGCCCCGGGCTGGTCGTCACTCGTCATGGCGAGCAGCGCCTCCTCGAGCCCACCGCCGCCGACCTCGAGGCCCTTGATCGGCTGGCCGAGCGAGTACAGGGCGTGCAACGTGGCGTCCGCATCGGCCGACCTGATCGTTACCGAGTCGCGACGGACAGACACATCAACGGCTCCCGGCAGCGCGAGCAACACCGAAGGGTTCGGGCCGGACATCGTGGCGCGAAGGTTCCTCATCGACGTGTAGGCCTTGATCTGGGCCGGCGGGCCGTCGGCGATGATCCGGCCGCGGTTCACCACGATGATCCGGTCCGCATTCGCATCGGCCTCGTCCAGGTAGTGCGTGGCAAACAACACGGTGGTCCCTTGTGCGGTCACGCTGCGCATCGATGCCCAGAAGTGGCGCCGCGCCTCCACGTCAAGCCCAACGGTTGGCTCGTCAAGAAACAGCAGCTCCGGACGTCCGGCCAGCGCGAGCGCGAAGCGGACTCGCTGCATCTGGCCACCAGAGAGCTTGTCCACCGGCCGGGCGGAAAGCTCGGTGAGGCCCGCGAGTTCGAGCAGTTCAGCCTGGCCGCGGGAATTGCGGTAAAGCTGGCGGAACAGCGTGATCAGCTCGCCAACCTTGCAGGCCTCGGGCAGCCCGGCGGTCTGCAGCATGCCGCCGATTCTCCCGGCGGCAACAGCATCGCTGGGATCCATGCCGAGCACCCAGACATCGCCCGAGGTCTGGGCCCGCAAGCCGAGCATGATGTCGATGGCGGTGCTCTTGCCCGCGCCGTTCGGGCCAAGCAGCGAGACGGTCTCGCCGCGGCCGATGGTAAATGAGGCTGAGTCGAGCGCCCGGACGTTCGGGTAGACCTTGACGACGTCACGGAAGACAACCGCCGACCGAGCGCCATTCTGCTGGCAGGTGGTCATGAACTAGAAGCTAGCGGCACCGCGGGCGGAGGCCATGTAACGAGAATCCTCACCTGCGGGTGACAGATGTCATGGCGCGCTACAGCTGCACGGCTGCATGCCCGGGCATGTTGTGCGTGCTCGCAAAGGTCCGGCGAGCGGGGCCCGCCGGACCTCCAGGACGTCTAGGACGTGCGAACCTGGCCGTCGGAGCCTGCCTCAGCCTCGGCGGGCGCTGAGCGGGCCTCGTCTGTGCTCGCCGGACTCCCCGGCACAGCGTCGTCGAGATCAGTCTGGTCTGAGCTACGGCCGCGCCGCATGACTATCGCGGCGAGCGCGCCACCGATGGCCATGGCGAACGCAAGCCCGCCCATCACCTTCGGCCAGCGTGGTGCGGGTTTTTGCGTCCGGGCGAGGATCTTCCGCTGGCGCGCGGTCACCTCTTGTGACGCCATGCGCGCCCGCCGCCTCGCCTGCCGCCCGAGCTTCTTCAGCTCTTGCGGCGCGGGCTGGATCCGTTGCGCCGTTGCCTCAAGCGCAGCCGAAACCTTCGGAGCGACGTTCTCCTGTACGGTCTGGGCCGCCTGCTCGATTCGCGGCGCCGCCCACTTTCTGGCCCCATGAATCCGCACGGCAGCGTTTTCGCGCGCGCCCTTGGCTGCCGGCCCGATCTGTTCCGCGGCCTGGCGCGCTCGCTCGCGCGCGGCCGCCGCCGCGGCCTGGCCCTTTCTGGTCGTGAGCGACACGTCAACCTCCTGAGATTGGCTCCGTCTGGCAGACTGCCCGCCACGGGCGCGAGCAATCCTGCCGTCCCGTGACACTCTGCCTGACACAACGGTGAGTACCCGGCATCCGAACGGCTAACGCATGGTGTCGCTTGGTCTGCCGACTTGGCCGACAGACTGCTGGGCCGCCGCGCGCTCGTGGGAGGATGCCAGGCATGACGGAAACGCTCACCGCGACGTTGCGGACCAACCACGGCGAGATCGTAGTACGGCTGCTCCCCGAGCACGCGCCAGAGACGGTGCGTAACTTCACAGAACTCGCCGAAGGCCAGCGCGAATGGACGGATCCACGCACCCGTCGGAAGACGGCCGCGAGGCTGTATGACGGGACAATCTTCCACCGCGTGATTCCGGACTTCATGATCCAGGGCGGTGACCCGCTGGGCACAGGTACCGGCGGGCCCGGCTACCGGTTCGGCGATGAGATCCATCCGGGGCTGGTCTTCGGCCGGCCGTACCTGCTGGCCATGGCGAATGCCGGGCCAGGGACCAACGGCTCGCAATTCTTCATCACGGTGGCGGCGACGCCCTGGCTGAACGGCAAGCACACCATCTTCGGCGAAGTGGTCGACGGCAGCGACGTCGTCGACCGGATCAGCCGGGTCAAAACGGGGCGGGCCGATCGTCCCGTCGATGATGTGGTCCTGGAGTCGGTTACGGTTGAGCGTGACTCAGGCGCAACCATCGGATAAGGACGTGAACGCCCCCGACCCCCAAGGCGGTTCCGCCACCGGACCCTCCGTTCCGACGTGCTTCCGGCACCCAGGGCGTGAAACGTACGTCTCGTGTGTGCGGTGCGGCCGTCCTGCCTGCCCCGACTGCCTCCGCTCGGCGCCGGTTGGGCAGCAATGCGTGGAGTGCGTGCGCGAAGGTGGCCGCGCCACCCCCAGGGCGCGGAACGTGTTCGGTGGCCGGGTGGCCATGGGCACGCCAGTCACCTGGATCCTGGTCGGCATCAACGTCCTGATCTACCTCGTCGAACTGGCCGACAGCAAGATCATCAATCAGTTCGACATGGTGGGCAGCGCCGGGCTCAACTTCCAGCCGGTCGGCGTCGCGAACGGCGAATGGTACCGTCTCATCACCTCGGCGTTCCTGCACTCCACAAGCCCGCTGCACATCCTGTTCAACATGTGGGCACTCATTGTCGTCGGGCCATCGCTCGAACAGGCGCTGGGCCGCGCCCGCTTTATCACCGTCTACCTCTTGAGCGCGCTCGGCGGTTCGGTCCTCTTCTACCTCATCGGCCCACCGACCGAGCCGGCGCTGGGCGCGTCTGGTGCCATCTTTGGCCTGTTCGGCGCGTGGTTTGTGGTCGCCAAACGGCTTCGGCTCGACGCAAGGGGCATCTTGGTGCTGATCGGCATCAACTTGGTGATCAGCTTCACGATCTCCAATATCGCCTGGCAGGCACATATCGGTGGCCTCATCACCGGGGCGGCGCTCACGGCAGCCTATGCTTACGCTCCGCGAAGTCAGCGCCTGCTCGTTCAAGGCGGCGCCACGCTGGCGGTACTGGCCGTGCTGATCCTGGCTACCGTCGCCCGGACCCAGCAACTGGTGGCCTGACGGTCACCTGGCAGCGGAGTTGGGCGTGGATCGCGCGACATGATCCACTGGCTCGGAGACTTTTCAGCTTTATGCGCTGAGAGGTCTCCGATGCAAGGGATCATGGCTGTTCAGGTCGCGGCCGCCGCCGAGGCTTACACTGCTGTAATTCGTTCCACACAGTGGTCCACAGCCTGTGGATAACCCGCGATGCCTGCTGCGCGGACGGCCCGGCAGTATCCACAGCCTGTGGAAAGCGACCGCCGACGGGGACGGGTGCGTCGGCGAGGTGGATCGTGTTGGTGGCGACCTCGTTTGTGGGGCGGGCCCGGTTTGAGGGCTCGAGTTCGGTGCTCGGTGGCAGCCCTGCGGCGGCGAGTTCAGCGCCAGCGCGTGGACAGTCCGACGCCGGCGATGATGAAGCCGAAGCCGACGAGCAAGTTCCAGTTGCCGACGGCCCTCATCACCGGTAGATCGCCGCTGGTCACGTAAAACACGGCAATCCAGGCGAGGCCGAAGAGGAGGCAGAACACCATCACGGGCACGAGCCAGCGCGGGCTGACTCTCGCCTTCGCAGACCTGGGTGGCGGCGTGTAGACCGCCTTCTTGCGTACGCGGGACTTGGGCACGGTCGTCTCCTGGTTGAGTTCTGTCGGTTAGCGTAGTTGCTGGTGCGCGCTACGTGGGAGCGGGACCGGGTCCCGCGTCGATAATTCCCACCACGATTCCCTGCGCGTCGCAGTCGGAGTGCGATAGGTGACGTACGCCATGTAACATCACAGGGACCCTCCCGAGCCTGGGTGGGAACCTCGGTTCAGTCTTCGAGCGCGCCATCTGGGACATTGGGGGCACGCGAGCCGCATCCGGGAGTTCCGCACAGGCTCTTAACATCAGGCTCTTAACATTCAGACTCTTGGCCTTCGCCGGATCGGCGATGTCGCATCATACGGTGGTCTCGGATAGTGCGAAGCTTGCTCCGTGGCTTTGGTGAGCTGTGCCTCACCCTTGGGCTCGTCGTGCTGCTGTTCGTCGCCTACCTGATCTGGGGAACCGGATTGCAGGCCAGCCGCGCGCAGCACGCCTTCGCTAACGACCTAAATCGCCAGTGGCGATCGGCTCACCATTCGCGGGGTCGGAGGCCGCTGCCCGATCACGTTCACCTCGCACTCGGAAAGCCTTTCGCATTCATTGAGATACCGCGGTTCGGCAGGCAGTGGCGATTCGCCATCGTCGAGGGCACGGGCCTGCCGCAGCTTGCCTTCGGGCCCGGTCACGTGCCGGGCACTGCACGGCCCGGGCGGGTGGGTAATTTCGCCGTCGCGGCCCACCGGGTGACCGCGGGGAATCCCTTCTACCACCTGCCCGATCTCATGCTGGGCGATCGCGTGATCATCGATACCAGGGTCAACCGCTACATCTACCGTGTCACTGGGAAGCAAGACGTGCTGCCCACGGATGTGGGGGTGCTCGATCCGGTGCCCGGGCACCCGCACGCTCGGCCCCGGCACCGCTTGATCACCCTCATCACATGCGATCCACCATGGACGGGTACGCACCGGATCATCGTTTACGGCGAGCTGGCCAAGGCCGAGGCGCGGCCCGGACGGGCGGGCTGAACGTGTACGGGTGGCTCTGGCGACAACTGCCTGGCGGTACCGCAAGCAAGCTCGTATCGCTGATACTGCTCCTCGGGGCGGTGGCGGCCGTCCTTTGGTTCCTCGTCTTCCCCTGGGCCGTCCTGCACCTGCCCATCGACCGGGTAGGCGTGACGGGCTAGCCCGTGTGACGCTTCGGGCCGCTTGTCTCGGCGGAGGCTGCTCAGCTTGTGCCGGCCGCCGGTGCTAGTGGTTCCCCCGCGACGGTGACGGAGATGGGGGGGTGGCGCTCTCCGACGGCGACGAGGACGTCGACGGGGAGATGCTGGGCGTCGGGGGCTGCACGTAGATCGTCACCTTTGAGCCCTTCGGCGCGGTGGAATCGGCCGATGGCTGCTGTTGCCACACGGTATTGGGTGTGGTACCCGCGGGCCCGGGTAGCTGCTTGATCGACACCTCGAACCCTTGGTTCGTCAAAAGCGCCCGCGCGCTCGCCTCTTCCAGGCCGACGACGTCCGGCACCTTGGAGCCACCGGCGGAGACGTAGATGGTGACGGTGCGGCCCGGGTTGACCTTGGTGCCGCCGGACGGGCTCTGCCGCACCACGGTGTTCTCCTTGGCGGTCGAGGCCGTGGCGGTCTTGATGTGCGCGTTCAGGTTGCGGTCTGTCAGCTTGGTCTGGGCGGTGTCCACATCATCGCCGACCACGTCGGGCACGGTGACCTGCTGCTGGCCCGACGACACGTATACCTTGACCGTCGAGTTGGCGGGCAGCATCGTGCCCCAGCCAGGATCTGTCCTGATGACATGGTCCTTCGCGACCGTCGGCGACGGCTGGTCAATGCGCTGCGGTTGCAGGCGCGCATCGACGATCTTCTGCGTTGCCTTGGCGTACGACAGGCCGGTGACCTGCGGCACCTCGTGGGTCTTGCTGCTCCCGCCGCCCAGGAGGAAGTACGCGCCGGCAATGATCGCGGCCACGGCGAGCGCGCCGAGCAGCACCCACAGCCAGACGAGGCGGCGGCGGCCACCGCCGCCCGGCGGTTCCTGCTCAGGACCGTACTCGTAGCCCGGTATCGCGGCGGTGGGCGGCGCCCCCATGGTCGGGCCGCCCATCCGATGGGTGCGCTGGAGCATCTCGGTCGACGGAGCGGAAACCGGCATGCCCGACATCGCTCGCTGGAGATCCGCGCGCATCTCTGCCGCGCTCTGATAGCGATCGGCCGGGTTCTTCGCCATCGCCTTGAGCACGATCGCATCGGCCCAGCGCGGGATCTCAGGATCAATCTGCGACGGCGGCACCGGATTCTCACGCACATGCTGGTATGCGATGGCAATGGGCGAGTCACCAGTGAACGGTGGCCTGCCGGTGAACAGTTCGTACAGCAGGCAGCCCGTGGAGTACAGGTCGCTGCGGGCGTCCACGCGCTCGCCCCGCGCCTGTTCCGGGGAAAGATACTGCGCGGTGCCGATCACCTGCGCGGTCTGAGTCATGGTGACCTGGCTGTCCGAGAGCGCTCGGGCAATTCCGAAGTCCATGACCTTCACATCGCCGGAGCGGGTCAGCATGACATTGGCCGGCTTGATGTCGCGGTGCACGATGCCGTTGCGGTGGCTGTAGTCAAGCGCCCGCAGCACGCCGTCAACGATCTCAAGCGCGCGCTCCGGGAGCAGACGGCGGTCGTCGCGCATCAGGTCGCGCAGGGTGCGGCCGTCCACGTACTCCATCACGATGTACGGCACGCCAAGGCTGCCGGCCATGTCCTCGCCGGTGTCGTAAACGGCGATGATCGACGGGTGGTTGAGTGACGCGGCCGACTGCGCCTCCCGGCGGAACCGAGCCTGGAAGGTCTGATCACGGGCGAGGTCATCCCGCAGGGTCTTGACGGCGACGATGCGGTCCAGACGGAGGTCACGCGCGCGGTACACCTCGGCCATGCCGCCGCGCCCGACGACCCCGTCGAGCTCGTAACGGCCCCCGAGGAGCTGAGGCTGAGTCATATCTCGCACTATTCTCTACCGTCCTGCGTGTCAGTCATCGCTGCGGTCGGCTGTCACGGCGAGCCTACTGGCCCGTTGGGGTCGGCGGGCTCGATGTGTCTGTCGGGCTAGCCGAGGCCGAGGTTGTGGGCGTGGACGACTCCGTCGGCGTGGATGGCGTGGTGGGACTGGCGCTGGCGGAGGTGGTCGGTAGCGTCGCCGAAGGGGTCGGGCTCGGCGACGGCGCCACAAAGCTGGGTTCGATCACGACAGGCGCGTTCGGGCTGGTCCTGGGGTGTACGGCGTGCCGAGAGTGGGTGATGCGCTGTGTCGGGATCGCGGACCCGCTCACACCGGGCTCGCCCGTCGTTGCCGCGTGGTGGCCGACCGCCATCAAAGCCGTTGTAACGCCGCCAACGCCGAGAATGGCCACGGTTACTCCAGTCACCACGAGGGCGCGACGCTGGGCGTGCGAGCGTCTCGCCTGCGGCAGCCGTTCGGGATCATTAACAGGTAGCTGCGTCGTAGCACCGTCGTGCGGCCTTGGGTTGGTCGGTGAGGGTTCCAAGAACCACGCGCCCCCATCGCCCGCTGCGACGTCGGCGAGGGCGGGCCCCGGAGTCGACGGCAGGGTGGCGCGAAGCACGCTCGCGCGGTCGGCCACCGCGCGCGCACTCGCTGGCCGCTCCTCGGGCCGTTTGGCCAGCATCCGCGTCACCATGTCACTCACCAGCGGCGGCACGTCCGGGGGCAGCGGCGGCGGAGTCTCACGGACATGGGCGAGCGCGATCGCGATCAGCGCGTCCGCGGTGAACGGCGGCCTGCCCGCGAGACACTCGTACGCAACCACGCCCAGCGAGTAGATATCCGACGCATGGCTGATCCGCAACCCGCTCGCCTGCTCAGGCGAGACGTACTGCGCGGTGCCCATCACCATTCCGGTCTGTGTCAGGTGTCCAGCCTGGGCGGCCTGCGCGGCCCTCGCGATGCCGAAGTCGGTGATCTTCACGTACCCGTCGGCCGTGACAAGCAGGTTGCCTGGCTTAATGTCACGGTGCACGATGCCGGACGCATGCGCCGCCTGAAGGGCGCTGGCGGCCTGGGCGACGATGTCCAGCGTCGCCTTGGCGGACAACCGAAGGTTTCGCGCCAGGATAGCCGAAAGCGGCTCCCCAGGAACCAGTTCCATCACCAGGTAGGCGCCGCTGCCTGCGCTGCCGCCGTCGCCAGGCGTGTGCTGCTCGCCGTAGTCGAAGACCTGCGCGATCCCAGGATGCGACAGCGCGGCCGCGTAACGCGCCTCCGCGCGGAACCGGGACGCCAGCGCCTCGTCGCCGACGTAGGCATGCCTGAGCAGCTTCACCGCCACCTGGCGGCCGAGGACCTCGTCGGTGGCTCGCCAGACTTCGCCCATTCCGCCGGCCGCGATGCGCTGCTCAAGCCGGTACCTGCCGCTGAGCAGGATGCCCGCCCTGCCGCCAGGCTCATCGTCGCGGTTGGGCTGGGCCGGAGCGCCCGCCTGCCTGTGCTGGGCAGGAGCGCCAGCGTCGGCAGAAGCACCAGGGTCGGCAAGAGCAAGAGCGAGAGCGAGAGCACCAGCGTCGGCCGAAGCGTCAGGGTCGGCAAGAGCAAGCGCATCAGCCTCGGCCGAGGTGCCGCCCGGCGCCTCAGGCTCGGCAGGACGTCCGCTCGGTGGTGGCCCGGTTCCGCTCATTGCTGCCCCAGATACGCGTTGATGACCGCTACGGCGATGGGCGCTGCCGCGTCGGCGCCCTCACCGCCCCCTTTCACCACGACGCCGACCGCTATCTGCTGGTTGCCAGATTGTGCGAAGCAAGTGAAAACGGCGTCGTCCAGACCGGTGTTGTTGATGCCGTTCTGCGCGGTCCCGGTCTTCGCCCACACACCGATGCCCTGTGCGCGCAGGCTGGCCGTGGCTGCGTGCGCCGTGCCGGCCGGGTTCTCGGTCACTTGCTGCATCATCGACTTGACCTGGTCGGCCACGGTGCTGCTGACCGCCTGGCTCAGCACCTTGGGGGTTGTGGACTCGACACTGGTCAGGTCCTGTGCCTGAACCTTCTGGACCAGATACGGCTTCATCAGCGCGCCGCCGTTGGCGATCGCTGCGGAGAGCATCGCCTCCTGCAAAGGCGAGACGGTGTCATTGAACTGACCAATCGCCGTCATCGCCACCTGTGCGCGATCCGACAGCAAGGGCGTAGTGCTCACGCCGCGGACGGGCACAGGGATCGTCAGGTTCGGGTCGTTCATGCCGAACTTGTTCGCCTGCTCGTGCAGCGCGTTGCCGCCGATTTTCATGCCGAGCTGGCCGAAGACGGTGTTACACGACACGGTGAACGCATAGGTGATCGGCACCCGGCCACTGCCGCACGGCAGGTGGTCGAAGTTGATCAGCGTGGTCGTGCTGCCAGGAAGCCTCAGATCTGTCGGCCCGTCCACCACCGTCTGCGGGTTGTACTTGCCCGAGGAGAACAGCGCCGAGCTGGTGACGACCTTGAAGGTGGAACCTGGCGGGTACGTCTCATCGATAGCGCGGTTGAGCAGCGGCTGAGCCGGGTCTTTACGGTACGCCTTGTCGACCTTGTCGAGCTTCTTGCCGTTGAAGGTGGTGTATTTGTTCGGGTCGAAGGTGGGCGAGGAGGCCAGCGCGAGGACGGCGCCGGTCCTCGGGTCAAGCGCAACGAGCCCACCCGACTTGCCGCTCGCCCGCAGGGCGTTGTAGGCGGCGCCCTGAACCTTGGACTGGACCGTGGTCACGACCTGCGCGCCCTGCGGTTTCTTACCGGTGATCATGTCGACGAAGTTGCGGACGAACAGCTTTGGGTCGTTACCGGAAAGAAGCTTGTCTTCGGCCTGCTCCAACCCCGTCGCGCCGAAGACGGAGTCATAACCGGTCACGGTGGCGTACAGCCGGCCGTGCGGGTAGCGCCGCTGGAATTTGAAGACGCTGTTCTTGCGGGCGACGGACTTGGCGAGGACGGTGCCGTCGGCCGCCACGATCTGCCCGCGCTGCTGCTGGAACTGCTGCTCGAATGCGCGGACATTGGAGGGCTTAGAGGTGAGACTGTCCGCCTGAAATGCCTGCAGGTAGTTCACGTTCACCAGCAGGATGACGAACAGCAGCAGGCTGGCGACGGAGATGCGGCGCAGCGCCCGGTTCACGGCACCCTCACCACCTGGGTCATGCCTTCGTCCTGGATTGGCTGGGGCGCCGGGCGACGCGCGCTGTCGCTGATGCGCATCAGCAGGGCGATCAGCATCCAGCTTGCCACCAGGGAAGAGCCGCCCTGCGAGAGGAAAGGCGTGGTGATCCCGGTGAGCGGGATGAGCCGGGTCACCCCGCCGACTATGACGAAAACCTGAAGGCCGAGCACGAATGACAGGCCGCCGGCGAGCAGTTTCGAGAACGGGTCCCTGACGGTCAGGGCCGCGCGCAGCCCGCGCTGCACTATCAGCCCATAGACGAGCAAGATCGCCATCAGCCCGGTCACGCCAAGTTCCTCGCCGAACGCCGACACGATGAAGTCGCTCTGCGCAAGTGGCGTCACGTACGGTTGACCCTGACCCCAGCCCCGGCCAATGATCCCACCCGAGCCCATGCCGTAGACACCCTGCGCGAGCTGGTACGACGGTGCGCAGTTCGTCTGGGTCGCCGGATTGCAGTTGATGTTCGCCGGGGAAAACGTGTGCAGCCAGATATCGAAGCGGGCGCCCACATGTGAGAACAGGCCGGCCGTCACCAGCACGCCGAACAAGAACAGCAGCAGGCCGATCAGCAGCCACGACGTGCGCTGCGTGGCGATGTAGATCATGGCCACGAACAACCCGAAGAACATTGCGGACGTGCCGACATCAGACTCGAAGATGAGAATCATCAGGCTGGCGGCCCAGGCGACGAGCACCGGGCCCAGGTCGCGCGCACGGGGCAGGTCGATCCCGAGGACCTGCCGGCCAGCGAGCGCGAGCACGTCGCGCTTCACGACCAGGTAACCGGCGAAGAAAACGGCGATGAGCAGCTTCGCGAACTCACCGGGCTGCAGCGAGAATCCGCCTATCAAGATCCAAACTTTGGCTCCGTTGATCGCGCTCATCGAGCTCGGCAGCAGGGCCGGGATGGCCAGCAGGACCAGGCCGATGATCCCGAATGTGTAAGTGTAGCGCTGCAGAACCCGCACTTCGCGCACGAACACCAGCACCGCGATGAACCCCACGATGCCGAACGCGCTCCACATGAGCTGGGTGTTCGTCGCTGAGGAGGCCAGCGTGTTGCCTGGCATCAGGTGGGCCTCGCTGGCGAGCTGCAACCGGTGGATCATCGCCAGCCCTAGGCCGTTCAGGATGGCGGCGAGCGGCAGCATGAGCGGATCTGACCAGGGCGCCAGCCTGCGAACCGTAAAGTGGGCCACAAGCAGCAGGCCAGCGAAGGCGAAGCCGTAGCCGAACGCTCCTGAGGTGATCTTGCCGTCCACCCCCAAACCCACGTTCGCGTAGGCGAATATGGTGACGACCACGGCGAATGCGAGCATGCTCAGCTCGGTGCGGCGCCGCTTTGGTGGCATTGCGACGAGCGCGACATTTGGGCCTGCCGATGCCTGCGCAGCGGTCATGGCGTCGCCTTGCTGGTCGGCGTGGCGCCCGATACGGGCGGCGTGGAGCGTGCGCCACCGGGCGATGGCGTGCCTGACGCGCCAGGCGATGGTGTGCTTGACGCAATGCTGAGCGGAACGCTCGCGGCGGCAGCGGGGCAGTTCGGCGGCACCGTCGGCCGAGGCGGCTTCGGCTTGGGCTTCTGGCCCCTGGCCGGCTTCTTCCAGTGGGCGACCACGGTCTGCCAATGCGCCAGCCTGACCTCTGCCGTATGGCAGGCCTGCACTCCCTGGCTGATGGTTGCGACGATGCGCTCCGCCTCTGGCAAGCCGCTGGCCGGGATCGTCGAGGTGACGTGTGCGCGGTCATCGGTAGGGACCGCGGCGAGCGGTATGTCGGTGCGCCGGAAGACCGACGAAAGGCTGATGCCCGCGACCTTCTGATTGATGCCACGGAAGATGGCGACCTGGGCGCCATCAGCGGCGACATAGTACTGGCTCTGCGAGTATTTCCACGCCGCGAATCCACCGCCGCCGATGACCGCGAACAGCACGATGAGGATGCTGGTCACAATCGGCCAGCGGCGGCGCGGCCGCATGCCGGGACCGCCATCGTCGTCCTGTTCCGCTTCGGTCGTGGTGAGCCTGCCGTTTGCCGAGTCGGGCCGATCCAGATCGATGGCCGGCTGCGGGGCAGTATGCGGTGCCGTGTGGGCGAGGGCACTGGCCCGCGCGGCCGGGGTGTCTGGCCGCGCCATCGGCTGAGTTTGCAGCGCCCTCCCGTTCGACGCGGCGCCGGCCAGGACCGGGATCGTCGTCAGCGCCTTCCTGGCCGCGGCGCTGTCCACGATGTCCGCGACGATGCACGTGATGTTGTCCGGGCCGCCGCCCCGATTCGCGAGCTCGACGAGCTGGATGACGGCCTGATCGGGTTCGGTCACGGTGCTGAGGGTTTGGTGCAGCGTCTCCGCGCTCACCACCCCGGACAGCCCGTCCGAGCAGAGCACGTAGCGGTCGCCGAGCCTGGCCTCACGAATGGAAAGATCCGGGTCGGCGTCGCCTCTGCCGTCAAGAGCGCGCAGGATCAGCGACCGCTGCGGGTGCGTGGCTGCCTCGTCAGGGCTAATGCGCCCCTCGTCCTGCAGCTTCTGTACCAGCGTGTGGTCATGCGTGATCTGGAACAGCTCACCGTCGCGCAGCAGGTAGGCGCGTGAGTCGCCGATATGGCACAGCGCGATGTGCGGTGGCGACCAAAGCATGGCGACAAGCGTCGTCCCCATGCCCTCCAAGGCCGGGTTCGACACCACCATGTCGTGCAGGGTTCTGTTGGCGTCCTTGACCGCGGCACCGAGAGCGTCCAGCAGGTCGGCGCCTGGCGCGTCCTTGTCAAGGTGCGCAATAGCGGAGATGGCGACCGCGCTCGCTACCTCCCCCGCCGCATGGCCGCCCATGCCGTCAGCGACCGCCAGCAAGCGCGGGCCCGCGTAAGCTGCGTCCTCGTTTCCCTCTCGGAGTAGCCCGACGTCCGAGCGGACCGCGTATCGGAGTGAAAGTGTCATCTGCGCAGTTCCAGAACCGTCTTACCGATGCGGATCGGCACTCCGACCGGCACGGGAGTTGGCCGGGTTACTTTTTGACGGTCGAGGTACGTTCCGTTGGTCGAACCGAGGTCTTCAACGATCCACTGGCCGTCGTGTGGGTAAAGCCGGGCATGTCGGCTCGAAGCGTAGTCATCGTTGAGGACGAGCGTGGCGTCATTGGCGCGACCGAGAGTGATTTGCCGATCAGTCAGGCCGAGGCTGGTGCCGGCGAGTGGTCCTTGCGTGATCACCACCTGCCCTGGCACGCCCCGTTTTGCGCGCGCCTGCTTAGGTGGGCGCTGGCTCTGCCGTCGCCGCGCCGTCTTGCGGGAGCTTGAGGATGGGCCAAACATATCGGTCCGCACCACCCCAACTGCGGCGATCACGAAAAGCCAGAGGACGGCCAGGAACGCCAGCTGGATGAGCTTGAGGGTTAGCTCGTTCATCGGGCGATGCTTCCTTGAGTCGGTCTGGCGCCAGTCTGCCGCGCGGTCCTCGATGCCGCGTCCGCTGCGTGGTCCTGGATGTTGACTCCGCTCCGTTGTCTTCGGTTGCGTCCGCTCTCGTGGTCGTCGAGGCTGCCGCGCCCTAGCCCGCCATATCGATCCGATACGTCAACGTGGTCCGGCCGATCGTCACCCGCGAGCCGTCTGAAAGGGACGCGCGCCTGATCGGCTGGCCGTTCACGAACGTACCGTTGGTTGATCCCAGATCCACGACCACCACGTCGCTGTCCTCCATCCGCAGCTCCGCGTGGTGGCGTGACACGCCCGGGTCGACCAGCCGCAGGTCGCAGTCGGTGCCTCGGCCCAGCAGCGTGACGGGTGTGGTCAGCTCGTAGGTCCGCGGGTCACCGCCGAAAGCGCTGCCGTCAGGTGAGACGCCACTGCCGGAGACAACCAGCCGCGGGCTCCCGGGGAAACCGCCTTGGGACCGTGGCAGATCGCTTGCGGGCTGCCGGATCTCGCCGCCTTCCACGGTAGATCCGCGGATTACCCCGGAACGGATGCGGAAGGTTCCCGTGGTCAGGTCGGGTACACCCTGGAACCGCATGCGCACCGGCCCGACAAAGGAGTAGCCCTGCTCCTTGGCGTAGTCGCGCGCCAGGTTGGCAAGCTCAACGCCGAGGCTGCCGGCGTACACCGCAAGCCGCTCATTGTCGGATTCGGCCAGCTCCACCACGAAGTCGTTCGGCACCAGGGTCCGACCCTGCGCCACGATGGCGGCGCGGTCGTCCATCTCACGCTGGACCGCGCTCGCGATCTCGACTGGTTGCAGCTCCGACTTGAAGGCGCGCGCAAAGGCGCCCTCTACCAAGCCTTCGAGGCGGCGCTCGAAGCGCTGCAGAACTCCCAACGAGGTACCTCCCTCCCCGGTTTCCATACGATCGTATCGGCGGAGCGGTGTGGTCGGCGGCGTGCTAACCTTGCTCACTGCCCTGGGCGGGTGGCGGAATGGCAGACGCGCACGGTTCAGGTCCGTGTGTCCGCAAGGACGTGAGGGTTCAACTCCCTCCTCGCCCACGAGCCGGCCGCGTCTGCTTGGCGCAAACAAGCGGTAGATCCACTCTCTCCTGTCAGGCAGACTCTTTTACATGCCGGAACTCCCGGAGGTAGAGGCGCTCGCAGGTTTTCTGCGCGATCACGCGGTCGGCCACGCCGTCGCGCGGGTCGACGTGGCCGCGATCTCCGTGCTGAAGACCTACGACCCGCCACTGACCGCGCTGGCCGGCCTCGCTGTCCGCGATGTCTTTAGGCACGGTAAGTTCCTGGATCTGTCGTGCGGAGAAGAACCCTCGCTGCACCTGGTCACACACCTGGCCCGGGCCGGCTGGCTGCGCTGGCGTGACGAACTGCCGACCGCTCCGCCGCGCCCGGGCAAGAGCCCACTCGCGCTTCGCGTTCTGCTGGATAACGGATCGGGATTCGACCTGACCGAGGCAGGAACGCAAAAACGCCTCGCTGTATACCTGGTGCGTGATCCGTCGGACGTGCCGGGAATCGCCTCGCTCGGCCCGGACCCACTGGACCCGGCCTTCGATGTGGCGGCGCTGGCCAAGCTGCTGGCCGGCCGCAGAACCCAGATCAAGGGAGTCCTTCGCGACCAGGGCATCATCGCCGGGATCGGGAACGCCTACTCCGACGAGGTACTGCACGTCGCGAAGATGTCACCGTACAAGCTGGCCGCGAGCTTGACCGCCGACGAGGTGGCCGCGTTGCATGCCGCGATCGTCACCACCCTGCGCGACGCGGTGAAGCGGTCGGCGGGACTGGCGGCCGGGGGCCTGAAGGCGGAAAAGAAAACGGGTCTGCGGGTGCACGGGCGGGCGGGTCAGCCCTGCCCCGTCTGCGGAGACACGATCAGAGAGGTGTCATTCGCCGACTCTGCCCTGCAGTACTGCCCGACATGCCAGACCGGCGGGAAGCCCCTCGCCGATCGTCGGCTGTCGCGGCTGCTCAAGTAACCAACAGCGTGGCGGTGCCTCAGCGCGGTCAGCTTCCTCAGCGCGGTCAGCTTCCTCAGCGCGGTCAGCTTCCTCAGCGCGGTCAGCTTCCTCAGCGTGGTCAGCCCCGCCCCATGGAGGGAGTCGCGTACGGCCCGAATACCGCCGCGATACGGTTCCAGCGCTGCGTCTGGCAACCGTTCTCCCGGGAGAAGCTGGCCGTCACTTGCCTGCCGTACCAGGTGCCGTTGACGGTGGCGGTCTGCGGGCCGCTGTAGATCATCGGACACATCACGCCCCGCCGTACCGGTGCGAATGGATCTTTGACCCGGTGCAGGACGGAGCACGCGGACGCGGGGCCGGGAAGGCTGCCACCGACCGGTCCGCACGTGAGAGTCCAGCGGTGGGCGGCCGTGTGCGCGCCGGGCTGCACCGCTATGTTCAGCGACACCGACGGTCGCGGCGAACTGGTGCTGGCGCCCCCGCTGGCCTGCTGTGAGCCGCACGCCGTAACCAAAGTAAGCACCGCCGCTGCGGTAACCACGGCGGCAGTCGATGTCGCGAGAATCTTCATATTTGTTGGACGCCAGCCGACCGGGTCGAGGTTCCGTCACCCGGAAGCCATTTTCCATCACACAAGGTAGCGTTATGTGTTATTCACTCCTGGGCTTATTGCCATGACGCCCAGCGGGTTGATAGATCTTTTTCCGGGATGTCGCGCTCCGGGGGAGCTGCCCGTCGCTGACATAACGGGGCCAGCTGGCGCGGCGCCACTGAGTACCGTCGCGGCGAGCCCTGCCCACCCCAGGTCCGCCGGAGCCCTGGGAGGATCCCCATGCGCGCACCCATTTCCCCGCGTCAGGCTGGAGCGGTCGTCGCGGCGGCCAGCCTCGGGCTGCTTGGCTTAGCCGCAGCACCCGCCGGTGCCTCGCCCAGTGCCGCGGCCCCCCCAGCAAGCAGCGGGCCGCCAGCCGCTGAACGCCCCATGGGCGTGGCGCACGCCGCCAACCTCCCGGCTGGCACGCGCCAGGCCTGTGCCGCGCCGACCAGGCTTGGCCAGATGCAGTGCCAGTCGCGTGTGCGCAGCGGGGGGCAGAGCCCGTTCGTCACCCACGCCGCCGCGCCCGTGTCAGGCAGCTACGGCCCGGTGGACCTGCAGAGCGCCTACAACCTGTCCTCGGCCTCGTCAACCGGCGGCAGCGGCGAGGCGGTCGCGGTCGTGGACGCCTACGAGGACCCGAATGCCGCGAGCGACCTGGTCAACTACAGACGGCAGTACGGCCTGCCGCCGTGCGCGAACGCCAACGGTATCGGCACCACCGCTGGGTGTCTGACCGTGCTGAACCAGAACGGGCAGGCGACCCCACTGCCTGGCCAAGACCCGTCTGGCACGGGTGGCTGGGAGTTCGAGGAGTCACTCGACCTCGACATGGTGTCCGCGATCTGCCCCAACTGCAGCATCGTTCTCATCGAGGCCAAGACCGACCTCTTCACGGACCTGGGCACGGCCGAGAACAGCGCGGTTCGCCTGGGCGCAAAGTTCGTGTCCAACAGCTGGAGCGGCCTGGACTACCCGGGCGACTCACTTTTCGAGGGCGCCTTCTTCGACCACCCGGGCGTCGCGGCGACCTTCGCCTCCGGAGACTTCGGGTACAGCACCGGCTTCCCGGCATCGTCCCCGCTCGTGACCTCGGTCGGCGGCACGTTCCTGACCCAGAACCCGGACGTGACGCGGGGGTGGGACGAGACCGTCTGGAACAACGCTGACGGCGCGACGGGATCCGGCTGCTCCGCCGGCGGCGCGAAGGCGTCCTGGCAGAAGGACAGCGGCTGCCTGAACCGCACAGAAAATGACGTGTCGGCGGTGGCTGACGGACCGGCTGGGATCTCCGTCTACGACACGTATCCGATACCTGCCACACCAGCTGGCTGGCTAGCCGCGGCCGGCACAAGCGCGGCCACACCGATCGTCGCATCGGTGTACGCGCTGGCCGGGTCGCCGGCGCCGGGCACCTACCCGTCGTCGTACCTGTACCAGACCCGAGCCCCAACAGGCCTGAACGACGTCACCACAGGATCGAACGGAACCTGCGAAACGATCCGGCTCTACGTGTGCCAGGCACAGGTCGGCTACGACGGCCCAACCGGCTTTGGCACCCCGGATGGCACGTCGGCATTCCGCAACTCTGTGACGACAAACGTCGTTTCCGTCATCAACCCGGGCACCCAGGACTACAAGGTTGGCAGCCGCGTGAACCTGCCGATCGGCGCGATCGACTCGGCGGCTGGCGAGACTCTCGCCTACACCCAAACCGGCCTGCCCACGGGCCTGTCCATCAGCCCGTCCACCGGCGTGATCTCAGGCACGCTGCCCACCAGTGCGGGCACCAGCAAGGTGACAGTCACCGCCTCCGATTCGAGCCACGCGAGCGACTCGGTGACCTTCAACCTCGTCCGGGTTCCTTCCTTGATCACCGGCTTCCACCCGGTCGCGGGCCCCGTGCGCCTGCATCTGGCCGGCAAGTGCCTGGACGACTTCAAGAACCGAACCGCGAACGGCACCAAGGTCGACATCTGGACCTGTAACGGCACCAACGCGCAAAACTGGACGTACCGGCCAAACGGCAACCCAGGTGGCGCCGGGGTGCTGACCGTCCACGGCAAGTGCATGGACATCGTCAACCGAGGGACGGCCAACGGCTCGAAGATCCAGTTGTGGACCTGCAACGGTGGCGCGAACCAGCAGTGGTACATCGTCGGGTTCGCCGGTGAGCTGTTCAACCCGGCGTCAGGTAAGTGCCTGGATGACACCAGCCACAGCACGACAAATGGCAAGCAGGTGGAGATCTGGACGTGCAACGGCGGCGCCAACCAGGCCTGGACACTGCCCGCCAGTCCCGTCCAGGCCGGTGTCGCTGGCAAGTGCCTGGACGACACGGCCAACCGCACAGCGAATGGCACCAAGATCGAAATCTACACTTGCAATGGCAAGAGCGCACAGAAGTGGACCATCGGGCTTGATGGCTCGCTGCGAATCCACGGCAAATGCCTGGACCTGACGAAGCACAGCTTGCTTGACGGCGCGCGGCTGGAGCTCTTTACCTGCAACACCAATGTCAGCACCAACGCGAACCAACTGTGGGTGGTAGGGGCAGCCGGTCAGCTTGAGAACCTGAACTCGCAGAAGTGCCTTGACGACCCGGGCGACAGCAGCACGAACGGCACGCAGCTGGTCCAGCAGGATTGCTACAGCAATCGCGGGGAGATCTGGGCGCTGAGCTGACACGACCCATATCCGCAAGCCACCTGCCGGCGGCGCACTCGCGATGGCACCATGGCGTGGTGGGACCCGACCACTCCGATGAGCTGCCCCAGCGGCACGCGGCGACCCAGGCTGCCCCGATGCGGCTGCGACGGCAGGACCGGATGGACGCGACGGCACGCGCGGTCATTGAGTACGCCGCCGATGCGATCATCGCGTTCGACACGGACCGGACCGTGCTGCTGTGGAATCCCGCTGCGGAGCGAATGTTCGGCTGGGCGGCCACCGAGGTGGTGGGGCGCGATCCGCAGATCATCCCCGACGAGCTGATGGCGGAGCACAACGGCGTGCTGGAGCGGGTGCGCAGCGGCGGCCAGATCTCGTTCGCGACCCGCCGCATCCGACGAGACGGTGGTGTGCTTGACGTTCGTATCGACACCAGCGCATTGCGCGATGCGGGCGGCGAGGTTATCGGCTGGGTCAACGTGTGCCACCGGGTCGGCCAGGACGATGCGGCCAGACATCACATGGCACAGCGCGCGCGGGTGGTGCGGCGCCTGGGTGATGTGGTCGCCGATATGAATGCGCAGCGTGACCTTGAGTCGGTGCTTGACCGTATCGCCGCGAGCCTGCGCGAGCTCACCGGGGCCGATGCGGGCGGCTTCGTCCTGATCGAGGGCGGCCAGCTCCGCCTGGTGAGCATGAATGGGCTGCCGGAGCGGCTACGCGGCCGCATCGCGGCGCTACCGGGCAGCCTTGTCGATGAGCTCATGCGCAGCGGCAAGACGGTAATGATGGCCACCGGGGAGACCGGCCGCTTCGACGGCATGATCTGGTCCGAGCTGCCGGGGCTGCACACGATCGCAATAGGGTTGTCGCACCTGGGGAGTCGGCCGTACGGAGCGCTTTACGCGCTGTACAGCAGGCGCAAGGTTGGGCACGTCGAGCTCGAACTGCTTGAGCTGCTCGCTGGTCACGCTGGCGTGGCGCTCACCAACGCGATGGCGTTCGAGGAGGTTGTCAGGCAGCGAGCGCACGAGCGTGCGGTGATCGACGCCAGCGCCGACGGGATCGCGGTGCTCGACTCGAAAGGGCTCGTTCGGCAGTGGAACCCAGCCGCGCACCGGCTGACCGGCGTGTCCGCGGAAGAGCTGACCGGCCAGCCACCGCCATTTCCGCTGCCGGAACCCGGCTCGAAGCTCACGCACAAACAGGCCAATGGCCGCTGGCTCGATGTCCTCTGCACGGCGCTCGCGGACGGGGACGAGCGGGTGCTTGACTTCCGCGACGTCACGGCGGCCAAGGAGCTTGACGAGGCGAAGGATCTGTTTCTTGCGACCGCGAGCCATGAGCTGCGCACCCCGATCACCGTCGTCCAGGGCTTCGCGAGCACCCTTGCCACGCGGTGGGAGAAGCTGACCGACGCCGACCGGCGCAGTGCGGCTGCGACGATCGCCGAGCGGGCGGGATCGCTGGGCCGCCTGGTCGAGCAGCTGCTGCTCGGTTCCCGGGCGGGCGCGGACGAGCTCACCGTCACCAACGGCCCATTCGACCTGGCCGCACTGCTGCGTGCCGCCACGGTCGCGTTCCGGCCGCTGTCGGACAAGCACACGCTGCTCGCCGACATTCCTCTCGACCTTCCCATGGCCTTCGGCGACGGGATGGCCACCGACGTCATTGTCGGCCAGCTACTCGAAAACGCGTTCAAGTATTCGCCAGCGGGCGGCACCGTCGGCGTGCGGGCGCAGGCCTCGGCAGAATCGATCGACGTGACCGTGGAAGACGAAGGAATCGGCATTTCGCCGGGTGATCACGAACGCATCTTCGAGCGGTTCGTCCAGAGTGAGGCCGGAGACCGGCGCCGGTTCGGCGGGATCGGGCTTGGCCTTTACATCGTCCGACGGCTTGCCCATGCCCAGCGCGCCGAGGTCCAGGCCAGGTCCAGGCCTGGCGGTGGCACGATCATGTGGCTTCGGCTGCAGCGGGCAACCACGCCGACTGCGGCCTCCACGGCCGCGGCGGATGTCGCCACGAGCGACCTGGCACGCTGATCAGCTGGTTACCGGGGTACGCTCACGCCGCTCACCGCCGGACGCCTCCACGTAGGCGTCGATGATGCCGCGGACATTCTCACCGTCCATCATGACCTTGCCCTTTTCGAGCCAGATCACCCGGTTGCATGTCTCCTCGATCTCGTTGAGGTTGTGCGCGACGAGGAAGACCGTGCCGGCGTGCCCGCGCAGTTCCTCGATCCGCTTGTGGCTCTTGCGCCGGAACTCGGCATCTCCGGTAGCAAGCGCCTCGTCGATGAGCAGCACGTCGTGGCTCTTCGCGGAGGCGATGGCGAACCGGAGCCGCGAGGCCATGCCGGTGGAATAAGCGCGCATCGGCAGGTCGATGAACTCACCGACACCGGAGAAGTCCACCACCCCCTGGTAGCGCTCCTTGACCTCCTGCCTGGTCATCCCCATCGCCAGGCAGCCGAGCACGACGTTGCGGTCGCCGGTGAGGTCGTCCATGAGCGCGGCGTTCACGCCGAGCAGCGACGCTTCGCCGGTCGTGTACACGGCGCCGTGGTCAGGGGGAAGCAGCCCCGCGATGGCACGCAGCAGTGTGGACTTGCCCGAGCCGTTCCGCCCGATGATGCCGACGGCGTCGCCGCGAAATGCCACGAATGAGACACCGCGGATCGCGTGCACCTCGCGGATGGACGGTCGGCGTTGGCGCCGCAGCAGGCGCAAAAGCGCGGTAGCGGCTGTGCCCTTGTCGCCGCCCGCCCCGAATACACGGTAGACGATGTGCAGGTCATCGACGACGACCATGGGGTCAGCCACGACCGTACCTCGCCTCCGCCTGCCAGAAGAACACGAAACCTATCACCAGCGCCACCGCCGCCCACGCGGCGCCGAGCAGCCACAGCGCCGACGGGCTGGACAGCGGCGGTGCGTGGCAGTAGGCCGACCAGTAGGGCTCTAGGTCCTTGTGCAGGTTGTAATAGCCGCAGCGGTAGGCGTTGTACGGCTTGGCGCCAGGCGCGCTGAGCCGCTGCGACTTGAGCAGCGCGTATCTGACCAAGTCGATGTAAACGGCCGCTGGATTGGCGTGCAGCACCGCCTGCAGCTTTGCGTGATGCTTGAGAGCGGACAGGGTGTTGATGCTGAAGATCACGCCGGATACGTACATCCAGGTCCGCAGCAGAAACGGCAGGAGCTGGCTGAAGTCGGCAACCCCAGCGCCCACCCGTGCGATCATCATCCCCGCGCCGACGTTGAACAGCGCCTGCAGCACGAGTATCGGGATCAGCAGGAGCCAGTACAAGGTAACCGGCTCGCGTGTGATCAGCACGATGGCGAAGAGCACAAGCATGGACAGCAGCAGCTGCTGCAGCTCAAGAACGACGTAGCCGAGCGGCAGGCTGGCGCGGGGAAAGCGCAGCGCCCGGATGAGCGAGAGGTGATCGTTGATGACGCGCGAGCCGACAAGAAACGACCGCTGGGTGAAGTTGAAAATGAAGATTCCGGTGACCAGGAAAGCGACGAAGTTGGGTATCCCGCGGCTCGTGCCGAGCAGCACGCCGAAGATCAGAAAGTAGACGGCCGCATTGAGCAGCGGTGTAAGAACCTGCCAGAGCTGGCCAAGCCGGGCCTCGGTGTACATCGCCACGTTGCGCGCGGTAGCGAACGCGAGGATGAAGTGCCGTCGCTGCCACAGTTGGCGGCAGTAGGAGAGCAATGGCGGACGGAGAGAGCTTGGCCGCAGGCCATATCGCCCGGCGAGCTTGTCCAGCGGCTCGGTGGGTGGCGGGGCGATTTCGCTCGGCGACGGCGTGGCGCCCGACAGGGTGCCGGGGCCGCTGAGGCCGCGTCTCGCGGGTCCGCTCATGTGGCCGAGCCTATTTGCCGCCGCAGGCCCGCCGGGACGTATCCCGGTCTCACGTGGTTCCGGTTCATCGCTGGATGCTCTGCCCTGGGATAGAGTTGCACCGGACAACTATTGTGCTGACCACGGTATAGCAGAGAGTTGCAAGATACAACTGAGACGGTGGGAGGGCCGTTGGGTGGGGGAGGTTGGAGGGCAGGTCGCGCCCGGCGGGTCACTTGCCGAGCTGGAGGAGCTGCTTGGTCGGCTGCTCCGTGCGACCGGTCAAGCCGAGCCCGCGCCCGCAGCGCCAGGCCCGGTCGTGTCGACGTCCGAGGCCCGAGCGCTGTTCGAGCTGCTTGCCGCGCGCGGCATCGCGCAAGGCGAACTGGCCGGCCTCCTTGGGCTGGAGAAGAGCACGATAAGCCGGCTGGCCGTCGGCCTTGAGCGCAAGGGCTGGATCAGGCGCGGGCGCGACACGGCGAATCAGCGTTATGTCAGGCTGCAACTCACTCCCGAGGGACGCGCGGTAGCCGCCCGGCTCTTGCGTTCTTGGCGAGACCGCCAGGAACGCATTCTTGGCGCCCTCACCGAGCAGGAGCGAGCCGGCCTGGCCGTGGGGCTTGGCGGCCTTGTGCGGGCATTGACCGCCGAAGGACTGCTCGGCGATATACCGCGCGACGCCGGGCATTCGGCGTCGAGCATTCCGTATAAGCCATAACGCCCGTGTGCGCAAGCCGCGCAGAAAGCCGTCCATCTGGTGTTTCACTAGCTATTTCCACACCATGAGCACCATGCGGTTTCCGATCCGCTTCGGCGGGGCATTTCCGCTCGTACCAGGTCCTTGGGGATCTAGGCGTTCTGACTGGCGTTGGCGGCTGCCCAGCCGAGGGAGGTGGGTGCGTCGAGCACGGTTTTGCTCCCTTACGTGCCCGCCAGCGTCGCGGTCGCTCGCCGTCGGCTAACGGATGACCTGCTTGGCGCCGGAATCGGCGAACCTGCGGCGCAGGATGCGGCCCTTGTGGTCAGCGAACTGCTGAGTAACGCGCTGCGGCACGCACATCCGCTGCCAGGGGGCCAGGTGCGCGTTGGGTGGTCCCGGCAAGGCGACATGCTGGAGGTCACTGTCACAGACGGTGGCGCGGTGACCCGGCCCCGTGCCTCCCGCCCGTCGCTGTCCTCGCTCGGCGGCCGCGGCTTGTCGATCGTGAGTCATCTCACCTGGCGCTGGGGAGTCCGCACGGATGACACGGATGACGGGGTCACCACCGTCTGGGCGGTGCTTCCGGCACCGGCCAACAGCCATGGGGGCAGCCTGGGGGGCGTAACGGAGCGTCGAAGTGGTGATACTCACGGTGAGGTATCGCTCACACGGCAAGGTGACGGATCCGGGGGGGACCGTGAGCCACACCCACGGCGTGGACAGCGAAGTCGGCCGGCTCGGCACAGTCCTGCTGCATCGGCCGGGCATGGAGCTGCGGCGGATAACTCCGCGAAATAGGGCGGCCCTATCCTTCGACGCCATCCCGTGGGTGGCCCGTGCCCAGCAGGAGCACGACGCGTTCGCGGCGGAATTGCGCCGGCTCGGCGTCGAGGTCAGATATGTCACCGAACTGCTGCAGGACACGCTGGAGTACCAGCCGGCCAGAACCGCGGCGATAGCCTTTGTGCTCGGTGATGCACGGCTTGGCGACGAGCTGCGCGCCTGTCTGAGCGCCTATCTGAATGACCTTGATCCTGAGCGGCTCGCCAGGGTCATGATTGGCGGTCTCACGCCCGAGGAGCTCAGGCCCGGCGCAGGGGTGGTCTACCAACTGCTTGACCACTGCGACTTCGTCATCGATCCGCTGCCTAACCTGCTCTTCGTCAAGGACTCGAGCGTCTGGATCGGCGACCGGGTCGCGGTGACAAGCCCGGCGACTGCCGCAAGGCGGCGGGAGGCGATGCTGTTCGAGCTGATCTACGCGCACCACCCGCGGTTCGGGGGTACCAAGCGGCTGTACGATCCCGGCCTCGAGCCACTTGATGGTGGGGACGTGCTGTTGCTCGCGCCCGGGATTGTCGCTGTGGGGACCGGAAATCACACCACTCCGGCCGGGGTCGAGCGGCTTGCCCGCCGGGTCTTCGATGCCGGCCTGGCGCACACAGTGCTGGCTGTTCCCCTGTCCGGCCCGCTACCCGGCGCCGGACCTGCCCGCCTCGACACGCTGTGCACCATGGTCGACGCGGACACCGTCGTCATGTTGCCGGCCGCCGCCTACACGCTGAAAGCACACGCGATCACTGTTCGCGCCGAAGGGCCTGGAGTGCTGCGGGTGTCACGGGCGCAGCCATTTCTCGAGGCAGCGGCGCAGGCGATGGGTATCGACAGGCTCAGGGTCATCGACACCGGCGTGGACCCGCTGACGGCGGGCCGCGGGCAGTGGGACGACGGCAACAACGTGCTGGCCATCGCACCGCGCGTGGTGATTGCCTACGAGCGCAACGCCGATACCAATGCGGCGCTGCGAGCAGCCGGAATCGATGTGATCACGGTGCCCGGCAGCGAACTCGCGTGTGGCCGTGGCGGCCCGCGAGGCATGGTGTGCCCGGTCAGCCGGGCGCCCGCCGCCGAGGCCACGGCCATTACGGCGCCAGCGCAGCACAGCGCGGTTGGGTAAACCGAGAAGGAATCAAATCCGGGCACTGAGCGTAACCTTCTGGCCCAGCCACCGCGGCGACCGGTAGGGTGCGCACGTGGAGCTAAAGGTCTCGAGACAACACCAGGGCGATCAGGTGGTCGTGAGCGCGTCCGGAGAAATCGACCTGTACACGGCGCCGCGGTTGCAGGCGGAACTCACGGCCGTGCTCAATGCCGATCACGCCGCCCGGGTTGTGGTTGACATGTCGGGGGTAGAGTTCTGCGACTCCACGGGCATGAATGTCTTGCTCTCGGCCATGAAGCGAGCACGCGAGCGGGGCAGCGTGCTCGAGCTGGCGAGCCCGCGCCCCCCGGTCCAAAAGATCTTGCAAGTGACCGGTCTGGATTCCGTCTTCACTGTGCTCGACGGGACCGCCCCCACCAGCACCGCCGCTGCGGAAGACACGGCTGGCATCCCATGACGGCGAGCAGCCGCGCTCACCAGGCCTAGTTCACTGGCGGCACAGTTCACCGTGGCACGCTCCAATAGGATCGGGCCCATGTCGGAAACCGGTGACACCGCAGCCGTCATCCCCGCTAGTAACGAGGGCGACCGAATCCACGCGACCGTCACCGCTGCTGCGCGGCTGCCTGGCGTTGACCTCGTGATCGTTGTGGACGACGGTTCGCGGGACGGCACCGCGGGCGCTGCCGAGGCAGCGGGTGCCCTGATGGTGCGGCATGGCAGACGCCGTGGCAAGGGCGCTGCCATGGAAACAGGGGCCGAAGCGGTCCGGCTGCTCGACGTCGCCGAGCGCCGCGCGGCGCAGCGCCACCTATTGTTCCTCGACGCCGATCTCGCGGGTACGGCCAGTAATGCCTACCCGCTGATTGAACCCGTCCGGGCCGGGACCGCCGACATGACGATCGCGGTCTTCTCGAACAGGGTGAAGCTCGCCGGGCACGGGTTCGTGGTGCGGCTGTCCGGCGCGGGCATAACCAGGGCGACGGGCTGGCAGCCCGCGCAGCCGCTCAACGGGCAGCGGTGCCTGACCCGGGCCGCCTTCGAGACCGCGCGGCCGCTCGCCCGCGGCTTCGGCGCTGAGACCGCGCTCACCATCGACCTGCTGCGCCGCGGCATGCGGGTTACCGAAGTGGAAGTGGACCTGGCGCACCGGGCGACCGGTGCCGACTGGCGCGGCCAGCTGCACCGAGTCCGCCAGTTCGCCGATGTAGCGGCCGCACTGGCGCCGCGGTCGTTGCCGCCACGCGGATCATCCCCCACCCGCAGGTGACCGCGGGCCGAGCCGGCCTTTGGGCGACCGGCACGAGCATCGGGCTGACCATCCTGGTGGCGCTGCTGGGTCCTTCTGCGATGGAGCCAACCCTTCCTGGGCGGCCGGGCCAGCCGCCGTACTCGCTTGTCATGCATCCATCGGCCTACGTCGCGGTGGCGCTCGCCGGCGCCGCTCTTGTCGCAGGAACGATCGGGCTAGGCGTGTGCATGTACGCGGCGCGACGTGGCTGGGTACCGTCGCCGCGGGCCCTGCTGATCGCGGGAATCCTCGCCGCGGTGGCGCTTGCCTGCTTGCCGCCGTTCGGGTCTGCCGACCACCTCAGCTACGCAGGCTACGGCCGGATGCTGACGACTGGCCACGATCCCTACGCGACGGGCCCCAACGTGCTCGGCGCCGACCCGGTCGGGCGTGCTGTCGAGGACTGGCGCACGACACCGTCGGTGTATGGCCCGCTGGCCACCGGCGGCCAAGCGCTCGCCGGGCTGGCCGGCGGCGCCTCGGTCCGGCTGACGGTGTTCATTTTGTCCCTGCTGAACCTGCTGGCCTTCGCGGGCGCCGGCCTCCTGCTGCACTGGCTGGCCCGGGGCGATCGCGGTCGGCAGCTCCGCGCGGCCCTGCTATGGACGGTCAACCCCCTGCTGCTCTACGAGCTGATGGCGGGCGCTCACGTCGACACACAGGCGGCGGCCTTGGTGCTCGCCGCCGTCGCCATCGTCTCCGTCAAGATTCCGAACGGCTCCGCGTCCTGGCGCACGATATGCCGCTGGGCGGCCGCAGGCGCACTCGCCGGGCTCGGGGCGGCAGTGAAGCTGACAGCGGCCCTCGTCGGCGGTGGCATGGCCTGGACCGTGCGCCGGAACTGGCGCTCGCTGGCCTGCCTCGCCGCCGGGTTTGCGCTCGTGGCGGGGGTTGCGCTGGCAGTTGGCGGGCCGCATGTGCTGAGCCAGACGGCCCGGGGCCGAAGTTTCGTGTCGATCGGCTCTCCGTGGCGGGTTACGCGAACGGTGCTCACTGCCGCGTTCGGGGCCGGAACCGCACACGTGGTCGTGTCCGTGGGCTCAGTCACCCTCACGCTGATCCTGCTCGTGGTTCTTCTGCGCGGGCTGCCGCACCGGCCCGCTGGTGCAGCGACCGCGGAAGCTGCCGGGGCGGCGCTCGCCTTCACCCTCGCCTGGCTGTTCGCCTGGCCCTATGTGCTGCCCTGGTACGACGCGCTCGCCTGGGTGCTGCTGCCGCTGCTCGCGTGGTCGTGGGTGGACTGGCTGCTGCTCGCGCGTACGGCGGCCCTGGCCATTGGTTACCTCCCCGCGCGCGGCCCGGCCGCGCTCCTGCCCGCTGACCTTGGCTGGCTCCAGTCGGTGGTACGGAGCGGGGTGACCCCGGCGATCCTTGCGGCGCTTACGGTTGCCATGGTGCTCGCGTGCACCCGCAGCGGCTCGCTCAGTCCAGATCGATGTCTAGTTACCGGTGTCATAGGACAAGCAACTAGACATCGATCAAGCTCATGAGCGCGGATCCACCGCCGCTGGTGGGCTGCTGCACCGTTCCCAGCCGTGGGCGGGGCACAATGGCTCAGTGTCCAGCGTCATGACCACCGTGCGGTCGACCCTGGCGCGGCCAACGGTGGCTGCGCTGTGGCGTGCCGCTCCCGGGCTGGTCGCATGGGCTGCGGCGCTCGTGCTTGTCCGGCCGCTGGTTATGGGTTATCTGACCAACCCACCTGACCAGCGTCTTGTCGATCTGGATGTGTACCGCACCGGTGGCATTAGCGTCCTGCATGGCCAGCCCGTGTACCACGCGCTGACCCAGGCTCCCCAGTTGTTGGCGTTCACCTACCCGCCGATTGCGGCGCTGTTCGCGGTCCCGTTCGCCATGGTGTCCTGGCCTGCCGCGCAGGTGATGTGGGTCGCCTTCATCTACATTCCGCTCGCCATTACGGTCCACTACGCGTTCCGGCCGCTGCTCGCCCAGGCCGGGCGGTACGCGCCCGTCGCGTACGCCGCCCTGTTCGCCGCGTGCGCCTACTTGTTCCCGCTGCGTGATCAGATCAGATTCGGCCAGGTCGACATGCTGCTTGTGGCCCTCTGCGTCGCCGACTGCGCGGTGGTCGCGCCGCGCTGGCGCCGAGGAGCGCTCATAGGCCTGGCCACAGCGGTCAAGCTCGTGCCGGGCGTTTTCATCGTCTATCTGTGGCTTTCCGGGCGCAGGGATGCGGCGAGAACAGCAGCCGCCAGCGCCGCCGCCTGGACGCTGGCCGCATTCCTGCTGCTGCCCAGGGACTCGCTTTATTACTGGACGAACGCAATCTTTGACAGCAACCGTCTGGGTTCGAACACCGGGACGTCGAACCAGTCGCTGCGAGGTGTCCTGCTGCGCATGTTCCTGCCGTCCGCCGCGCCAGGGGCAGTGTGGATCATCGTTGCCGCTCTGGTCGCAGTGGTGGGCTTCGCCGCCGCTCGCCGGATGGCACGCGGCGGTGACGAACTTGCGGGTGTGGCGATCACGGGCCTGCTAGCGGTCCTGCTCTCGCCGGTGGCCTGGATTCACCATCTGGCGTGGGTCGTCGTGGTGATCGGTGCGGTGGTCGGCGATGGGCGAGACCGTCGCCGGCTGGCGGTTGCGGTCGGCATTGCCCTCTTCTACACCGTCACTCTGCCGTGGTGGGGACTGTCGCTGATGAAGATCGCCTGGCTGCCGAAGATAGCGGGCAGAATCGTGCAGAGCTCGTTCGGCCTAGGCGCGATCGCGCTTATCCCCATTATCACCTGGGCACACCGCAGGCGCGTCTCGGGCCCCGGCAGGCCCACACACGAGGCTGCACCGAATCAGCGGGCCACTGGCGGGGACGCCGACCAGGAGGCTGACGCACCGGCTGATTCGGAGAAGACGCAGGTCAGATCCACCGTATGGGTGTCTAGGGAAACGACGAGCGGCTATGCTCCGTCTAGTGATATCGCTCGCACTTTCGGTGCTGGGCCTGCTAGCCGGGGGGGTTGGCATCACGCTGGCTGGTGCGGCAAGAATGCGTGCCGAAAGGATCGCCGCGGAGAACGCCGAGCTCATCCGGGACCAATTCAATGGGGCCGGGCGCAGTAGACCCACGTGCCGTCAGGGATGTCGGCGTCGTACGTTATGACGCGCTCGAGGAGATGGCAGGCCAGCTTTCCTTCTCGGTCGCACTGCTGAACGCCGCAGGTGACGGCTTTGTGCTCACCTCCATCAACGGGCGCAGCGCGACCCGCACCTACGTGAAGATGGTTTCCGGTGGCAACGGTGTCCAGTCGCTCTCGCCCGAGGAGGAGCAGTCGGTGCGCTCGGCACGCCTCGGTCACATGCGACCAGCTGTGCCTACCCAGGGCGCCCCGAGGAACGAGGGCAGGGTTCCCACCGCGAGGACGGTCGCCGACATGCGGGCCTTGCCACACCTCTAGCCGGGAAACGCGCGGCATTCCAGCCACGAAGCGGCGCAAGCCGCCGACGGCGGCAGCCCGTCACATCCGAGGTCCCGCACGGCCGCCGCAGACCGATGGCATCATGAGCCACATGCCAGATCGGTACGCCTACCTGGGGCCAGAGGGGACCTTCACCGAGGCCGCCCTGCAAACGCTGGACGAAGCCGCGGAGATAGAGCCACGGCCCTATCCGACCGTGGAGGCGACGCTCGACGCCGTCCGTAGGGGAGAGGTCGTCCGCGCGGTGGTCCCCATGGAGAATTCGGTCGAGGGCGCCGTCACAGCCACGCTGGACGAACTCGCGATCGGACACGACCTCGTCATCTGCGCCGAGATCCTGCTACCGGTCGGATTCGCCCTGCTGGCCAGGCCCGGGACGCAGCTTGACGAGATCAAGTCGGTTGGCGGCCACCCGCACGCACAGCCGCAGTGCCGCCGCTGGCTCGCCGCCCATCTGCCGGAAGCGGAGTGGCGGCCGACTGCGAGCAACGCCGACGCGGCGAGGCTTGCCGCCGATGGGCAGATCGGCGCCGCGCTCGCTGGCGCCTTCGCCGCACCCAAATATGGGCTCGCTGTGCTGGCGAGCGACGTCAACGACCACGAAGGCGCCGTGACGCGTTTCGTCGTCGTGAGCACACCGGGACGACTGCCCGCGAGAACCGGCTCGGACCGAACTTCGCTCGTGGCGTTCCTGGCCGAGGATCACCCGGGTGCTCTTGCCGAAATTCTCACCGAGTTCGCCGTCCGCGGCGTCAACCTGACCCGGCTGGAGTCCAGGCCCACGGGTGACATGCTGGGCAGATACTGCTTCTCGATCGATTGCGAGGGTCACATCGACGAAGCGCGGGTCGGCGAGGCCCTGATGGGTTTGCGCCGTGCGTGCGCGAATGTGCGGTTCCTTGGCAGCTACCCACGCCGCGATGGCGGTACAGCGCGGGTGCGTCCAGGCACGTCCGACGCCGAGTTCGCCGACGCTACCGCCTGGCTCGCGCGGCTCCGCTACGGCAGGGTTTAGAGATTTCATGTCACTGACGTGACGCCCGCGGATGGATGAAACTTGGGGCTGCGCCGCCCGCGCGCCGAGCTGGGGTCCCCAAGTTTCGTTACAGCCTCCTGGTGGTGAGCAACGCTGTCTTGCCCAAGTTCCGTGTGATCATGAGCAATCAGGCATGGCAGCCGTGGATGTGAGGTCGGCTCGCGGGGGCAGGTGCGGACTGGTGCCACGCTGGCCGTCACCGAAACCGTCCGTTGCCTGCCCTCGGCACGTGATCGCGCACGGCCAGAATAGTCACGGAAAGTGACCGGTAGTCTCAGGCGCGAGCACGCGTAGCCGGTGCTCGGGAGCCACCCCAGACCAGTCACGCCGAATTGAGCCCGGCGGTCGGGATCGGACTAAGAACGGGCACGAGTAGGCGCCGAATAGCAGCCGGCTCGATGCCGTAACCTCTGCGTGTGGCGCGCGGCGAACGCGGAGTGACTCAGCAGAGCGAAGACTTCTCCGCCTGGTACAACGAGCTCGTCTTCAAGGCTGAGCTCGTGGACCGGGGACCGGTCAGAGGCACGATGGTCATCCGCCCCTACGGCTACCGGATCTGGGAACTGCTCCAGGCCGACATCGACCGGCGGATCAAGGAAACCGGTCACGACAACGCCTACTTCCCGCTGCTGATCCCGGAGAGCTACCTGCAGCGCGAAGCCGAGCACGTCGATGGTTTCTCCCCCGAGCTCGCCGTGGTCACCCACGCAGGTGGTAAGGAACTCGAGGAACCGCTGATCGTCCGGCCCACGTCGGAGACGGTCATCGGCGAGATGATGGCCAGGTGGATCAGCTCGCACCGTGACCTGCCGATGCTGCTGAACCAGTGGGCGAACGTGGTCCGCTGGGAGATGCGGCCGCGGATGTTCCTGCGCACCACCGAGTTCCTCTGGCAGGAGGGTCACACCGCGCACGCCGACGAGGCCGACGCGATGCGGGAGACGCTGCTCGCGCTCGATCTCTACGCAAAGGTGGCCCGCGAGATCGCCGCCATGCCCGTAGTCGACGGCGAGAAGACCGCGGGCGAGCGGTTTCCGGGCGCCAAGCGGACGTACACGGTCGAAGGCATGATGCGCGACGGGCGAGCCCTTCAGTCCGGCACCTCGCACTACATGGGCACGAACTTCGCCAAGGCGTTCAACATTCAGTACGCGGCGGAGAGCGGCGAGCTGGAGTACTGCCACACCACGTCGTGGGGCATGAGCGCCCGGATGGTCGGCTGCGTGATCATGACGCACGGTGACGACAAGGGCCTCGTCCTTCCCCCGCTGCTCGCTCCGTACCAGGTGGTGATCGTGCCGATAGGCCGCGGCGACCAAGCCGAGCAGGTACTGCCGCCAGCTAGGGAACTGGCCGACAGGCTCCGGCGGGCGGGCATCCGGACGCACGTGGACAACCGGCCCCAGCTCTCCCCCGGGTTCAAGTTCAACGACTCGGAACTGCGCGGCGTGCCGGTCCGGCTCGAGCTCGGCCCCCGTGACCTGGCTGATGGCTCCGCACTGATGTCCACCCGGCTCGGCGAGGGCAAGTCGCCAGTCTCCCTCGACTCGGCGCCCGCCCGGCTGGCGTTCGAGCTCAACGCGATGCAGAGCCTGCTGCTGCAGCGGGCAACCGACTTCAGGGACTCCCACACGGCCACGGTGAACTCGTGGGCGGAGTTTGCCGAGACAGTCAAGACCGGCTGGGCGATGGCGTTCCACTGCGGCCAGCCGGAGTGCGAGGTCGACATCAAGGCCGCGACATCGGCCACCCCGCGATGCATTCCGGCTGAAGGCGCGGCGGAGGAAGGCAGGTGCGTTCGGTGCAATCAAAGGTCCGCATACGGGAAGCGGCTCATCTTTGGACGCGCATACTAAGTCGATAGACGGCATCACGCTGAGTGATGGTGAAGGTCACGAGAGAACGAGCGCCGAGCCGCCGTTCTGGTCGCCGAGACTGCGTCTCGGCCATGGGCCGACCCGCCGCGCATATCAGGTTGATCTGCCAGCGCATTCGCCGTTGATCACCGGGTTGGGAGTCTATGTCAAGGCCCATGTCGTCACCGTCCTCCCATCGCCGCAGCCTTGTCCCCGGTCGGCGGGTCAGCGGGCGCCCCCGCTGCCTGGGGCGCCGAGCCTGCCAGCGGAGTGGTGTCGAGGTACCTGACCTCGTAGACGCGCTCGGTGAACTTCCAGCCGTCCGGGGTGCGCTGATAGCGGTCGTGGTCGCTGTGGCTAATCTGGCCTGACCGGCCGGGTGCCAGGTCGGGCAGCGGACCTCCGCGGATCTGATTGGACGCCGGACGCCACCGGCAGCAGGTGACCGCCCAAGACGTGGCGCACATGTTCGTCAACTGCGCTCCGAAGGCACGCTCATGCATGAGAGGTCGACGCCGCCGGCGAAGCGGCTCGACGCCTGGTCTATGTCGCGGACGTCGGCTCGGTGGCATTCTTGTTCGTCACGAGCAGCGCCGCTTCACGCCGGGATCGCGGTGCGGCGGTCTGAGCGCTAGACTCTCGCGTCGATGAGGATCGGCGTGACGTTGCCGTTCGGGGCGTCGGATGGACCGGGTCGGCTGCCCACCTGGCGGGAGATGCACGCGTTTGCGACCCACGCCGAGGCGATCGGGCTGGATTCGCTTTGGGTCTGCGACCATTTCCTGTCCGGCCCGGCGGGCAGGCCTGCCGAGGCCATCCACGAGGGCTGGACCATCGTGGCCGCGCTCGCTGCATCGACCAACACGATCGAGCTGGGCCAGCTTGTGATGTGTGTATCGTTTCGCAGCCCGGCGCTGCTGGCGAAGATGGCGGTCACCGCCGACGGCGTCAGCGGTGGTCGTCTCGTCTTGGGTCTGGGCGCTGGTTGGTATGACCCGGAGTACCTGGCATTCGGCTTCCCGGCCGACCACCGCGTGGCCCGGTTCGAAGAGGCGCTGCAGATCATCGGACCGCTGCTGCGCGGCGAGCGGCTGACCTTTGCCGGCCGCTACCACCAGATCCGCGACGCGGTGCTCCTCCCGCGGCCGGACCGGCCGATCCCGATCCTGGTGGCCGGCAACCGCCCGCGGATGCTGCGGCTGACCGCACGCTACGCCGATGCCTGGAACACCGCCTGGTTCGGGCTACCCGACAAGCGGTTGGGCCAGCGGCTGGCCGATATGCACGCGGCGCTGCAGGCCGAAAGCCGCGACCCGGCCACGCTGCGCCGCACCGTAGGCATGGACTGCGAGTTGACTGATCCCGGCCAGACCGGCGGCGGGTCGTTCGCCGGCCTCGCCGACGAGCTGGCCCGCGCGATCGACGCGTACGAACGGCTCGGCATCGACGACCTCATCGTCCGTCTCCAACCGAGTACCCAGCCGGTATTGGACCAGCTGGCCCGCGCCATAAAGATTCGCGGCCATTGACTCCCGGCCCGCCCGGCAAACGATCTCGGCTTGGCACACGCGCACATCTGCCGCCGAGCGCGCAGCAGATGGTCGCGGAACGCCCGGAAGGGCTACGGTCAGGTCATTGCACGGGGACCATCACGACAGCAGGATGATGCCTTGCGCATCGCCGTGATCCGGGTTGCACTGGCCGGATCCCGACGCCTGCCGCGAGGCCCACGTAGCCGGAGTGGGGGTCGACGGTCACGGCGGGGGCGTCGCCGATCAGGAACTCCCCGGCGCCACCTTGCCGCTCTCCTTCGGCCCGTTCTCCTCGCTGGACACAGGGTCGGCGAGCAGATCGATCTTGCGCAGTCCCTGCTTGTTGTGCGGCACGGGAAGCGTGAATCGCTGCAGCAGGACTCGTGAGACCACATGCTGGCCGGGCTCGCGGGCTCGGGGTCAGCGGTGACGTCGCGGGCTCGAGGTCACAGGTATGGCCCTGAAGACCCTGGCCGCGCCGGCGGGTGTGGGCCGTCCTCCGGACCCGGCATGACGCCAGGCGGCAGCGCGCGGCGCATCTGCTCAAGTTGCGCGCGCGCGGCCATCTGCTGCGCGAACAGCGTGGTCTGGATGCCGTGGAACAACCCCTCGAGCCAGCCGACTAGCTGAGCCTGTGCCACGCGGAGTTCGGCCTCGCTCGGGGTCTCGTTCTCGGTGAACGGGAGCGAGAGCCGCTCCAGCTCATCGACGAGCACGGGGGCGAGCCCATCCTCCAATTCCTTGATCGAGCTTTGATGTATTTCCTTGAGCCGCACACGGCTCTTCTCGTCGAGGGGAGCGGCGCGTACTTCCTCAAGCAATTGGCGGATCATGCTGCCGATCCGCATCACCTTGGCCGGCTGTTCGACCATCTCGGTGACCGGACGCTCGGCACTCTCCTGATCGCCCGCGACAGAGCTCTCGACTTCCACGCCTTCGGGGTTGACCACCACGACCTCGGGCCGCTGCTGTCCTGGATTCATCCGGTCGTTCATGCCCCCAAGTCTGGCGGACGCATCGGGGTGGCCGCACCCGGGGCCCGAATCCTGGAGACAACTCCGTGCTGCCTCGCGGGCCTGGTCCGAAAATAAGACCTCAGCCGGGCGCGCGTCAGCGCCCGGCGGCGCGCCAGCGCTGACGGGCTCTGGGTAACGGTCAGCGGCGGATCAGGCGGTGGCGGCCTGGAGCTCGCCGGTGTCGGGGTTGACGGCCTG
>WNGE01000045.1_pt1 | contig 122318 bp, 103 predicted proteins | sample 5400651 | NCBI WGS metagenome assembly WNGE01 (sample SAMN13153370, study PRJNA577476) | soil metagenome | isolation source: 60 cm soil or saprolite under grassland replicate 2 | place: USA:California | collected 2016-06-15 | reverse complement strand
GACCCCCGCCCTTACAAAGACCACGAAGCGGGCATTGGCAGATCCGTATCTTTGTAAGGGCGGGGGTCGGGTGGTGCGGAGCGGGGACCCTTGCGGTCGCCCTGGGGTGGGGTTGTGGCCGCTTAACTTAATGCCCATGCGGGCGACCATAAAGGCCCACACCACATCCACCCAACCACCCTCGCCCCTACGGAATTCTCGATTGAGCCTTAGGTTGATGCCTATTGGGCGGCCCAAACGTCTGCGCATTCTGTGGGAGCCACAAATGATACAATACCTTGCAAGAATTGTGTTTGTTGTATAGATGAGTGTGGCCGGCTTTTCATGCTCACTCGTCTCGTATTATTGGGGGCCACTATGCAGCAAGAGCAGGAAATATTGGATGCTTTACAGACAGACCTGGCGGAGTTAACGGCTCTGCATGCTCCTTCGGGCGCTGAACAGCCGATGATTGCGCGACTGCGCGATCTCTTCGCTCCTCTGGTTGACTCAGTTAGTGTGGATCATATGGGTAATCTCACAGCTACGCGTGAGGGGCCTCAGGGTGGCCCGCATGTCGTGATTTCGGCACATGCTGATGAGATTGGAGCGATGGTGGCAAGTATCGAGCCAGAGGGGTTTCTCAGGCTTTTGCCGCTTGGTGGAGTACAATCTCGGCTGCTGGAAGGTCGAGCGGTGTGGGTCGGTGGTCAAGCTGGAGTAATCGGGGCGCGCTCTGGGCACCTGACCCCTGGGTCCGAACATGGACATGGATCATCCATGGCTGATCTGTATGTTGATCTTGGTGTTGATAGTGCAGCGGAGGTGGAGGCGCTCGGTGTGCGCGTGGGTGATCCAGTGGTGGTTATCTCCGAACTGCGAAATCTGGCGGGAACACGCGTAGCCGGCAAGGGCATTGACAACCGCGCGAGTTGCGTCATATTGCTACACCTGTTGCGTCGTCTCCAATCCCAATCCCTCTCATGCCGTCTGACTGCGTTGGTAACGGTTCAGGAAGAGGTGGGCCTGCGTGGAGCACAGGTAGCCTTTGCTCGCCTTCAGCCAGACCTGGCAATTGTTGTTGATACGTTCCCAGCGGCAGGTACACCTGATACACGCCATCTGTCCTACACAGCCCGCATCGGGAACGGAGCGCTTACCACTCCGTCATCAAGTTCTGGAGATTCTGGATTCCTGATCCCACGTGCTGCCCGCGATGCGATGATCGCAGCCGCGCAGCGCGCTGGCGTACCGTACCAGATAGCAGTGACAGGTAGTGGCGTGACTGATGCAGCGGCAGCGCACCTTGCAAGTGGAGGTGTTGCTACACTCGAAGTGAAGATTCCTCGACGCTATTCTCACTCACCTGTCGAGCTGGTTGATCTACGTGATGTTGTTGCGGTTCTGGATCTGGTGGAGGAACTTGTGCTACACCCACCTACGGAGGAGCAGCTTTCGTTTTTGAAGGAAACTTAGCACCCGCCAGGGGTGCTACTACATTTCTTCCGAACAAATAAAGCTTGAGGGACTATTACAGCGCTCAAATCAACTGATCAATGTATTGATTATTCCTCTCCTTCTGCTTTGACCATTTGATTCCAAAAACTGACATACACTCATACTTATTCTGGCGGGCCTGCGGCCAGCTTTTGAGGTGTTAGTTGGGGCACAGCCCCAAACCCCAGGTTAAGGGCGGCAGCCCTTAACCATCCCGCTTCAGTTGGCCCCCCTGATTGATGAGGGGATTTCTGCCAAAAAGACTTGACAAGTCCATATTCGTGATGTATCATTGATGATAGGTAATGAATGATACGTCATCAATGATACATCACGAGAAAAGGAGCACTACAATGCGTATTCACGCTATTCAAACTGGAACCGTTGCGATTAAGGAGCGTCAACGCCAGGGAGTGGGACATGGCATTCGACGCCGACTCAACACCTTACTTGATAAGACATGGACTGAGCCACTGCCTATTTATGCCTGGGTGATTGAGCATCCAGAGGGCATTATTGTCGTTGATACAGGCGAAAACGCTCGTGTTGCAGAACCAGGATATTTCCCCTGGTGGCATCCCTATTATAGACTCGGTGTACGTGCATGGGTACCTTCTGAAGAGGAGATAGGACCGCAACTACAGGCATTAGGCATTCAGCCCACAGATGTACGCTGGTTGGTGATGACACATTTACATACCGATCATGCCGGTGGACTGCATCATTTCCCCAAGGTAGAGATTCTTGTCTCACGTACTGAATACCAACTTGCTTCAGGTACGGCGGGACGCGTACGTGGTTACCTTCCCAATCTTTGGCCCACCTGGTTTGTTCCACATCTGATCGACTTTGCGACTCAGCCCTTTGGCCCGTTCCCATCCAGCTATTCCTTGACGCAAGCAGGTGATGTAGTACTTGTTCCCACAATGGGACATACTCCTGGACACCTTTCGGTCATTGTCCAGGATGGTAGTGTGGGTACCTTCCTTGCAGGAGATACTTCTTACACGCAACAGTTGCTGCTTGATGGAGTTGTGGATGGGGTTTCTGGTAACGACGAAGTGGCGCAGCAGACCATACGGCGTATACAGAATTATCTGAATTCAGTCCCAACAATCTACCTGCCCAGTCACGATCCTGAGGCGGTAACACGGCTGACGAATCGCTCTGTCGCCCCGGTGCCCTCTGCGACGATTTCGATGACTGATTAAAATAAGAAAGAGCAACCCGGGAGAAAAAGATGCAACCAGTTGAAGAACTTCGCTATCTTATGCTTGCGGTGCAGCGTGAGGGAAACCGTACACTAACTGAGGCGCTTCGCCCATTGGAACTGACGCCTTCACAAGCAGAGGTTTTGCGAGTCTTACAAGAGTTTCAACCACTGTCTCTCATTGCTCTGGGTGATCTGCTCATTTGTGAGACTGGTAGTCCGAGTCGTTTGGTTAATGGGATGGTTGAAGCAGGGTATATCGAACGAGTACCCTCTATTACAAATAGACGAATGGTGACATTGACGTTGACGGAAAAAGGTCAGGAGAGAGCCGAGAGTGTTCGTGAAGTTGAGAAAATGATGTATCATACGATCACAGAATTACTTGGAGGGGTTTCTTTACCAGACATTCAAGCCCTTCTGTGGCGCTTTATCGAAGGACGACCGGCGGGAGATGCGCTCGCCCGGCGCACAGGCCGATCATAGTCTAAATGCAAAGGATAGAGAACGAACCTCTATCCTTTGCATTTAGGTGAATCTGAAGCTGCCCATCCATTAAATATTGACGTTACTGCTCCCATTCTCTATAATTCTCATGTTACTATTGAAATGTAAAGGCACATTTTGCGAGTGCCTGACTGAACAATTCAGTTACGAAAGTGCGTTCCAGTGCTGAGACCCAATAAAATCACCATAAAAAAACCTGGCATATCCATCTTTCCTGAACTCGTGGGCAAGCTGCTTGTGTTAGCTCTTGCTTTGCTCATTGTAGCTTGTGCAAGCATAACTGCTGCAACCAGTAAGCCAACATCAACTCCTCAGGCTTCGCCTACCACTGAAGTCACGAAGCAAGCTCCCGTGCCTGGTTCGGTAGAAGTCAAGTTCACACTTGTTGAGTTTCGTATCATTTCTTCGGTAACAGTCTTTCATGCTAATACTCGTTACTATTTCGTCGTAACAAATCGCGGGCACGACACTCACGAGTTTATGGTCATGCCCGATAAGCCAGATGGAAGCCCACTCCCACCAGATGCACAGTTCAAGAGCATGCTCATGGAACTTGAGCCAATCATACCTGGCACAACATGGACCACCAATTTCACATTTTCAGCCCCAGGCAAATACGAGATAGCATGCCAGATGGGCAGGCATTATCAAGCCGGCATGAGACTTCCTATCACAGTGAACAAATAGGGTAAGCAGAATTGGATGGGAATAGGCAGAGTTCAACTTGTGTTGAAAAAGGAGAGGAAACTACTCTTATTTTGATAAGGAAAGAAACGATAATGAAAGCACTTCGTATTGCTGTACTTGGTGTAGGCAACATTGGCGGGACGCTTGGACGAAAATGGGCAGCAGCCGGACACAATATCTTATTTGGGGTAAACAATCCTGACAGTGAAAGGGCACAGGCACTGCGGGCTGAACTGGATACTAAGGTAACAATCGGCTCGGCAGCCGACGCACTGGTGGATAGTGAAGTAGTCGTGATGGCCATCCCAGGCAGAGCAATGGATGAAACGATCACTAAACATGCTGAGCAACTCGATGGCAAAATAATCATCGATACAGCGAACAAACTGGGAGGTGGCCCGATGAACAGTTTTGCGACCTTGCAGACGCAGACACCACACGCACGTGTCTTCAGAGCATTTAATACACTCGGCTGGGAAAACTTTGCCGACCCGATATTCGATGGCATCCAGGCCGACCTCTTTTACTGCGGCCCTGGCGGCGATGCCTGCGAGGTGGTTGAACAAATGATCGTAGATGCTGGCTTGCGTCCAATTCGACTTGGCGATGTAGACCAGGTAGGACTGGTTGACTCTGTTGGATCGCTCTGGTTCGCATTAGCACTTGGTCAGGGCAAGGGACGCAATCTTGCGTTTAAGGTACTCACAAGATAGATTTTGCAAATGCCACACCGGGAAATAAAGGCTTTCACATAGATCCTTCGCTGCGCTCAGGATGACAATCCTAGCAATCTGTAGCACCCACTGGGAAATAAAGGCTACCCTCATCGTTGTTTTCATATAGAGAAGAAAAGCTTGTAGCCTATCCAAATGTTCGATATTACCCGTTTGTGTGCCTCGCAATGTCTTGACGATTATAGTATAGTATTAGAGCGATATCGAACGTTTGTATCAATTTCTATAGAAACCCACAAGCAACGGCGAGAGGGTCTTTCTAGATAGCTTGTGGTGATTGGTGGTTCTGTTTTATGCCCCAGGACAAAATTGTTATTCGTGGCGCCCGCGAACACAACCTGAAAAATATCGATGTTACTATTCCCCGTGATCAATTAGTCGTAATTACAGGCCTCTCTGGCTCAGGTAAGAGTAGCCTGGCTTTTGATACTATTTTTGCCGAGGGACAGCGCCGTTATGTTGAATCGCTATCGGCTTATGCGCGGCAATTTCTTGATAAAATGGAGAAGCCCGATGTCGATCATATCGATGGCCTCTCACCAGCTATATCTATTGATCAGAAAGGCACTTCGCATAATCCTCGTTCGACGGTGGGGACAGTTACCGAGATTTACGACTATATGCGCCTGCTCTATGCACGTATTGGACATCCACATTGCCCTAAATGTGGACGTGAGGTGAGCCGGCAGACTGTACAGCAAATTGTCGATGCTGTTCTCAATTTGCCAGAAGGTTCGCGCATCATGCTGCTTGCTCCACTTGTTACAGGGCGCAAAGGCGAGTACAAAAATATCTTTGAGGAGATGCGCCGTTCTGGTTATGTGCGTGTGCGTGTGGATGGCAAGATACACGATCTGAGTGATGAGATCGAGCTGGATAAGCAGAAAAAGCATACCATAGAAGTGGTTGTTGATCGCCTCATCATACGCAAAGGACAGAAGGCATCTCCTTCAGGAGATGGGCACAATGAGTTCGGGCGCGGTGAATTGGGGCGTGATAAATCTGGTCCCTACAGGGAGGTTGCCGAGCGCCCTGCGCTTTATGATGTCAATGCTGAGAGACAGGCTCGATCTGAAGAGGATACAAACGGAGAAGAGCCAGTAGGGATGCGGCAGGAACAGATCGATTCTTCATTCCGGCAGCGCGTAGCCGATTCGCTCGAGACAACGTTGAAACTTGGCGGGGGTGTTGTACTGGTTTCGATTGCTGATGGTGAAGAAATCTTGTTTTCTGAGAACTTTGCCTGTGTTTATGATGGTATCAGTTTACCAGAAATTGCGCCTCGTACCTTTAGCTTTAATAGTCCACATGGCGCGTGTCCTACCTGCACTGGTCTGGGAACACTGCAAGTGATCGATCCCGAGCTGATAGTGACACATCCTGAATTGAGCCTGGCAGAGGGAGCGATTGTGCCATGGAGTAAGGTTATCAATGGGAGTCAGTGGCATGCTTCGATTTTGGAGGCGCTTGCAAATGAGTACAACTTCAGTCTCAATAGCCCCTGGCACAGCCTGACGGAAGAACAACGCCAAAAGGTGCTCTACGGTACGCCTGAACCGCTATCGATTCGCTATACACCGCAGCATGGTCGGGCACGCACGTATACTGTTAACTTCGAAGGGGTTATTACAGGTCTGGATCGACGTTACAAGCAGACTGATAGCGAGGGTGTTCGAGAAGAAATCGAAAGCTATATGTCCGCGCGTGTCTGCCCCGAATGCCATGGAGCCAGGCTCAAGCCAGAAGCGCTGGGTGTTACAGTCGGTGGTCGCAACATTGTGCAGGTTACCCGTCTTTCGATTGTGATGGCACAACGTTTCTTCCAGGAGCTAGAGAATAGCACGTCACAATATGTTAGCCAGGCCGTAATTACTATGGCACCTACGGGTAATGGGAATGGCAAGAAGAAAAATGGCAATGGTGCTCCAGGCGTGCCCGATCCACTCACACCGATTGACACTCACGGGCCGCTGGTTTCTGCCCCTCTAACAGAACGTGAAAGCTTTATAGCTCGTCAGGTATTCAAAGAGATCCGTTCACGCCTACAATTTCTGGTGGATGTTGGCCTTGATTATCTGAGCCTTGATCGAGCAGCAGCCAGTCTTTCTGGTGGAGAGGCACAGCGCATTCGACTGGCAACACAGATCGGCTCAGGTCTCATGGGTGTGCTCTACATACTCGATGAACCAAGCATTGGCTTACATCAACGCGACAATGCGCGTTTGATCAAAACATTGGAGCGTTTGCGTGACCTTGGCAACACATTGTTAGTGGTTGAGCATGATGAAGATACCATGCGTGCAGCCGATCACATCATCGATATTGGGCCAGGAGCTGGCGAACATGGCGGAAGAGTAGTCGCCGAAGGCAAATTTGAAGATATAGTTGCCAACTTGAATTCTCTCACGGGGGATTATCTATCCAGGCGCAAGCGTATTCCACTACCAGCGACTCGCCGTGAAGGTAATGGAAGATCCCTGCGAATTACGGGCGCACGCGAGAATAACCTCAAAAATGTTTCGGTCGATATTCCACTTGGGAAGTTTGTCGTGATTACAGGTGTTTCAGGCTCTGGCAAGAGCACCCTGATTACTGATATCATGTACCGTAAACTGGCTCATATGCTGCATCGTGCTCATGATAAAGCTGGTGCCCACGATACTATTGAGGGCATAGAGTTTCTTGACAAAGTCATTGATATTGACCAATCACCTATTGGACGTACTCCGCGCTCAAATCCTGCTACTTACACGAATGCTTTCACAGGCATTCGCGAACTCTTCGCGCAGGTACCCGAGTCACGCATTCGTGGCTACTTGCCAGGTCGATTCTCGTTTAATGTCAAAGGTGGTCGTTGTGAAGCTTGTAAAGGCGAAGGTATTGTCAAAATCGAGATGAATTTTCTGCCTGATGTGTATGTGCCATGCGAAGTATGTAAGGGTAAACGCTACAATCGCGAAGCGCTGGAGATTCATTACAAAGGCAAGAACATCGCCGACGTATTGGATATGACAATCGAAGAAGCGATGGGCTTCTTCGCAAATGTCCCCTCAATTTACAATAAGATGAAGACCTTAAACGATGTAGGTCTGGGTTATATGCGTCTGGGACAACCTGCTACAACGCTCTCTGGTGGTGAAGCACAGCGTGTTAAATTGTCGACCGAACTTTCTCGCCGAGCTACCGGACGTACGATGTATATTCTTGACGAACCAACGACCGGGCTGCATTTTGCTGATGTAGATCGTTTGCTCGAGGTATTGCAACGTCTAGTCGACGCGGGTAATTCGATAGTGGTGATCGAGCATAATATGGAAGTGATTAAATGCGCCGATTGGATCATTGATTTGGGGCCTGAAGGTGGAGACGCTGGTGGCGAGATTATCGCACAGGGAACGCCGGAAGATGTTGCAGAGAATGAGCGGTCGTTTACGGGCTACTATCTGAAACGGATGTTTACTGAAGAAGCGGAGTTCGCACATGCGCATCAGTCGAGTGAGATTGTGGCGGGCTAGCCTGTGCTTTGTACTCGGATGGCTCTTCTCGCATACTCTCTGGGACTGAAGCATTTGGAGTTTGCTCATTGCTATCATTTGGTGGTGTCTCGGGACCACCCAACTTGATAGGCACGCCACGCAAGCGCTGGCGATAATCTACCCAAATAATTAATCCAAACATTGTGAGTATTGCCAGTACGATGCCTACGAATTTGTAGAAGTGTGCTGCATGTATACCTGAGAAACTGAGTGCCAGCAAACCAAAAATGAAAGCTACCCCGTAGAACAGGTAACAGATTTGTTTAACACTCAATCCCATCGCCATCAATCTATGATGAAGGTGAGTCTTATCATAATGTAGGGGCGATTGACCACGTCGAATACGGTTGATGATCACTAAGGCAACATCTAGTATAGGTACGCCGAGCACCATCAAGGCAAGCGCCAGCTTTGCTCCTCCCATAATTGAAAGAACAGCAAGCGCGAGTCCTAAAAACATCGAACCAGTATCCCCCATAAAAATTTTTGCCGGATTCCAGTTATGGGGCAGGAAGCCAAAGACGGCGCCGGTAAAAATGGCAGAGAGCACTGCAATACTATATTGCTGTAGCATGAAGCTAATTAATGTAATGAAGAGCGCGGTAATACCTACCACACCTGTAGCTAACCCATCCATCCCATCTATCCAGTTCACAGTATTCATCATTCCAACGGTCCAAAACCAGGTTAGCAAAATGGCAGGTATAGCGGCAAGAGCAATGTCACTGTTGTGAACGACTAGAAAAAGCGTAGGTTCCCGATACCACGGCAAGTTGGGAATGAAATGATCAACGCCAAAGGGGTTATTAAAAGTGAATAGGAGGATACCATGGAAAGTTCTATCTATCCATGGGCCAAGAATAATAAGAACCGCCATTGTCTGAGCAATGAGTTTAGGCCAGGGACCAAGCCCTACTATATCGTCATATGCATGCACAAGCACAAGCAAGGCGCCCGCAGCAATCAGTAACCAGTAAATTGTGAGTTCGTTGGCATGCGCATTGAGGTTTGGACCAGGAGTATAAAAAAACAAAGATGCAATGACGAAAGCCACATAGATGGCAACACCGCCTAATCGGGGAACAGCTTTTGTATGGACCCTGCGCGCAGCGGGTTTGTCGAGCCATCCTACTTTGTAACAGAAAGCTTTGACAAAAAAGGTGAGTAGAAAGGCCAGTAGAAAGGCAGCTACTCCGCCGATCAACAAATTGATTGCATCAGGAAGTTTGATGGGAATAAGCAATAATAGCCGAATTTGTCCGAGACTTCGCTCAAGCATTACAAACAACTCTCCCTACTTGTGTAGATTAACGCATTCTCTTCCTCTTGTAAAGAGGGTCCACTAGGGCGACGCAAGCGTCCCCACCCAACTCCACACCGCTCCCGCCCCTACGCGACCTCGAAATTTTAAAAGAATGCTTTGAATATAGGGTACCTGGTTAAGAAAACGTGTTTGTTAGTCTCTTTCTACTTTATACGATTTAGAGTGTTACCTGTAACACACGGTTCCAACCAGCAAAGTCCTTTGTGAACGTCAGGATTGCCTGTGGCCAGATTTCTTGCAACAGTGAAGTAAGCGCTTCGCGTTGGCGATACCCGATTTCTAATAACAACATTGCTCTTTCTTTCAGTTTCTGGGAGTGCTTCACTTCTTGAAAAAAGCGAAGCATCAGTTCCAGCCCACGTTGGCCACTGAAGAGCGCGAGATGTGGTTCATAAGCGCGAACGTCGAGAGGTAGTTCCTCCAACTCATTTGTTCCAACGTATGGTAGATTGGCTATGAGTAGGTCGACGGGTTCAGGTAAGGGTTCCAGGAGGTCACCATACAGAAGACGCACGCGGTCTTCAACATGGTGTCGCAGGCAATTAAGGTAGGCGACATCGAGTGCATCTGTCGAGATATCGCTTGCATACAGGTAAGGAAGACGTGGCTCGAGTATAGCTAAGGACACGGGTATAGCACCGCTACCTGTGCCGATGTCGGCTACAATTGGTGTGCGCCCTGCGTCAAACATTTTCCTGCAAGCGTTGAGCGCCGCTTCAACAAGTAATTCTGTTTCCGGGCGAGGAATTAAGACTCGTTTGTCAATAAGGAAATCAAGCCCATAAAACTCTTTATGACCGGTGAGATATGCTACTGGCTCACCTCGCGAACGTCGCTCTATGAGAGATTGATAGTGTTGCTCTTGTTCTGGAGTAAGGACGTGTTCGGGATAGGCATATAAGAAGCTGCGCTCGGTGTGCAGAGTACGGCTCAACAATACCTGGGCATCCAGCCTGGCATTGGTCTGGTCTGCATGTGTAAGTGATAGAGTTGCTTGTTCTAATGCCTGGTGGATTGTGGTCATGATTTAAAGTGGCTGGCGTCCAGCAAAACCCGCATCGAGATAGTGCCAGAAGTTGATACGCTCTTCACCCAAGTGCCAGCATAGGTACACTTCGCGTCCATTGCGCATGCTGAGGAAATCGATTAATCCGATGGTGGGATCTTTCAATACACAACCAAAACTACTTAGTTCATCGATCAGTTCTTGCATAGTCTGGATTTGTTCCGCCAGTTCTTTCTGCAGTTTGTTGATCCGTATATGCAAGTGATGACCGTTACCCATTGCTTGCGCATGAAGAGCGCCAAGTTCCTCTTCCTGCTGCTGCATAACTTTGCGGTGATCTTGTATTTGAAGGAGCACAATCGATATCTGGAGCAATAAGGATTCAGCTTCTTCGCGGGTAAAGTAATGAGCCATGCGTCTCCTTCCTTTCAGCGCACTGGCTTAACTTACGTTCGCTGGCAGAATCATAGCACGTTCTGCTTTGTTTGCATACTCTATTAACATATTTTAGCGATGCACTGGCATTACGGTGTTGGTACTGCCGTTGGTGTAGGAGTAGGTGATCCCGTCCCAGGGGTTGGAGTAGATAACCCACCCAGCTTAATTGTCAAATCGTCAAAGGTCTTGAGATCCACAGTTTGTCCTGATTGAGCTGTAGTGCTAGAGTAAGTGCCTATGACAGTATCACCGGGTTGTACAAGTGGCAACTTGGGTGAAAGGCCCAGGTTGGCAGTAAAGATGACACTCTGCCCACTAATTTGGAGGTAATAAATGGTATTTCCACTTTGTTGTATCACTGATACACGCAAGACCTTACCTGATATAGTCTGCTGCGTTCCTCCAAGATTTGTGCTTGCGCAAGTATTAGGAATACCTTGTTGTGAAAGCCAGAGTTTGTAGTCACTAAGAGCCGCCGGAAGGTTGGCCTCAAATTGCACATTACTACCGTTGAGTAACTTCGCATAAATAATACCCACATCCTGGTAAATGCTTCCACTACTGTAAATTGCAACCCAGGTCGGTTGTCCGCATATTTGGTACAACTGATGCGTATCCACATTGTAACGCAGTATATTGGCGCGGGTAGATTGGAAGGTGTTCTGTACATTATCACCGATACCTACTCCTGCTGCCTGTGGGTAGAAATGTGCCTCGTTCTTATGTGTGTCGAAGAGAAAGACACCCGTGCTGGAGTTATCATTCACAGATGATGAAGTCATTGGAATGAGCCAGACAGGCTGATCGACATTGTTATAGAGCAGCTGAGGAGGGGTTACTGGGGCCTGCTGACCTGCTCCGGAGGGATTGAACCAGGGCGCAGCATGATATAATCCCCACCATACCAAGTATTGGGTTACAGTGTCAGATGGCATGACACGATCTACCCACAACGGCACTTTATTTGGCTGGTATACAGTGATGTCTCCGGTGTGCGCATTCATGATCAGCACCTGGCTCAGTACATCGCCAGTATAGCCGCGCGTCGGCTGCATGAGAGAAATCGTCCAGTATGGATGAAAGCTGTCATCGAGTTCCAGCGTGGGGTCAACAAGTCTGCCATACGTATAGCCGCTCAAGTAGACATGGCGAATTAAGTCTTGATTGAGGATTGCTCCTGGTAGGTAGGCAATTGAGTCACCCGCGCTGGTATGTAATGTAGGTTGTGCCTGGGGATTTTCTGCATCAACAACCACAAAACCAGGTGTGGAAGAATTGGATAGGTTGATGAAGATATTGTTGTAGGTCAATGGAGCGACATAATAGAGGTGATGGTTGATTGACTGCAGCGTGTAACTAGCAGGATCAATGCTGTAGGATGAGCCCAGATTCTGCCCGTTGGAGCCAAGTATCTGTTGACCTTTGAAAGCGGCAACACTCTGGCTGACCAGGACAATATTATTTGGGTCGGTAGCTATCAATGGGGTGCTTTGTGTCTCTACTTTTACATTTGGAATAGCTGCTAGCGCTTTGGCATTGGTATCGAACCATGTTGTAAACACAACAATCAGACCCGCGACAACAATCCCGATACTCGCGGCCACCACCAGGCCAAAAATACCTGCTGCGATTGCTCCACGCGAAGCCTCTGTTGGTAGTGAGATGGGGTTGTTACGTCCTGAACGCCGTCCCTGACTAGCGGCTGCTACATCTTCTAATGAGCCAAGCAACGGGCGAACAAATGCGAAGAGATTTGCAATGCTGCTGACGACAAGCGGAAACAGTATCCATTGCCATCCTCCAAAGGGGCCAGTTAATGCAGGCTGAGAGACATAGAGGATTAATAGGCAAAAGATATAATTGAAGATAAAGTATCCTAAGAACCATCTGACAAATTTTCGAGCGATGAACAGTTCACGTCGACCAAAAGCGAGTCGCCCAATACTCAGTATGGCCATAACAATAAGCGTACCGATGAGCGCCAGTAGTAAGATAATCATGGCAATCTCTCCTGATTTATGAAATCGGATAATAACGGAAACAGCAACTTTTCTGCTTCTAATGGTAACGTGCTCGTCAATAGCTTACAAAGTAAAAGGAACGATACTGGTAGCTATTTTGAATTTTGAAAAATCTCTCGCAATTTTGTGTTCTTCTTGCTTTTTAAGCATACGTACATATATACTGATTTGTAGAATTGCGTCTGGCAATTCTGGCTATTTTTCTGTGTATAGAGGCTTCAGTCGTACAAGATTAAGCCAGATACTATGGTAGAAAGGAACCTGTTATGCAACCTATTACTGACTGGGGTCAAGCACTTCTTACCTCGTTTACTTCAGTGCTTGCACTCATCTTTGCGTTCATTCCGAAGTTGATTAGTTTCCTCGTCATTCTACTTGTTGGTTGGCTCGTTGCAAAGGCCCTTGGCAAAGCTGTTACTTTCCTATTGCGCAAGATTGGATTTGATAACTTTTCTAATCGAATTGGACTCACACGTTTTGAGCAACGTATGGGCATCCGGTTGGATCCGGCTGATTTCCTGGGCCGAATCGTGTTCTGGTTTATCATTCTTATTTTCCTGGTGCCCGCATTGGAGGCTCTCGGCCTTACCTCAATTACGCTTATCTTAAACGAACTAATCTCGTATATCCCCAATGTGTTCGTGGCGATACTCATCCTTTTTCTGGGCATATTACTTGCGACTGTTGTCGCTGACATTGTACGTGGCGCAATAGCTACTGCTGGCATTGGTAATCCAAATGTGTTTGCTGAGATTTCTCGTTGGGCGATTATCCTTTTTGCGACTTTGATGGCGTTGACACAACTTGAAATTGCAACAGGGCTTGTCTTGGAACTATTCGGGGCTATTGTTTTCGGTAGTGCGCTTGCATTCGGACTTGCGTTTGGACTCGGAGGACGTGATGCTGCCAAGAGGTTGATCGAAAATAGTGAAAATGCATTGAGCAATGCGCCACCAGTAGTTAGTACGGAGGCACCTACAAGCCAGATCCCGCCTATAGAACCATCACAGGCAGAATAACTTTTCAAAGCATTGATTTATAGGCAGAGTTTCAACACATACTCATGTTGAGGCTCTGCCTATGTTTTGTTCTGAATCACTTTTTGGTCATTTTTCCAAGGTGCTTTTCGTATTCCGCTCACCATCATAGCTGAGGAGAATGCGCTTATCCTCGTAGACTGTCTCTAGATGAACGGGGCGACCCCACAACTGGTACACATACTGAAGCGTCTTCTCAGCGTAGACCAGATCGAGTTCCTGACCCTCGAAGAGATGCTTGATATACAGCTCACTGTTCCCACGATAGTCGCCGTTGTCAATAACCAGGTATGGATAACCGAAATTGGTCAGGCTGGCTACAATCCCATCACGCACCTTTTCCCAATCTTTCTCCACGATAACCCATTCATCCCCTTCTTTTCTATAGAGGTAGAGGTCAAGTTCTTTCACAAGGTCTTCGGTCAGGTAATTACGCAAGAAGGAGACATCATTATCTAGCTCGCGTATTTCGAAGATCTTCTGACGTCCCATGTCCGGTCGACGACCTAATCGCTCCTGCTCCTCTTTCGTTGGATTATTCCAGCGTTTCTCAATGTCTTCGAACATCTTGAAGCCCAGGTAGTATGGGTTAAGTGAGGTGGGTGAGGGGGAGAGTACGCTTGAGTGCAGTTGGGCGAACTCGACGGTTTCAGAGTCGGAGATTACTTCAGCATCACCTAACCTTCGCATGATTCTAGAGTGCCATAGGCTGGCCCACCCCTCGTTCATCACTTTAGTCTGCATCTGAGGCACGAAGTAAAGCATCTCCGTATGGACGATTTCGATGATGTCACGCTGCCAGGGTTCAAGATGTGGAGCATGGAGCATCAAAAACTGTAAGATATCTTTTTCTGGCTTCTCCGGAAATTTGGGTGGTTTGCGCAATCGTTTCTCGCGTTCCTCTTCTGCCTTTTTCGCTTTCCTTTCCAGCCCCCAGAGATCATCATACTCGCTTGTAACCTGCGCAACAGATTTTTCTTCCTTCTCGTCAGGTTCATCACGAATAAACAGGTTATAGTCTACATGCTCTTGAATCGAAAGGACAGCATCCAGGAAACGCTCAACTTCTGCTTTGCCATGATCGAACTCGTACTTGGCTATACGCTCGGCATGAATACTGACCTTGTCGATCATGCGTCGCGAAGTATGTTGGAAGTAGGCATTGTTCTTGAAAAAGTCGGTATGTCCGAAGACGTGCGCTGCTACAAATGTATTTTGTAGCAAATCATTCATTTCCATCAGGAAGGCATAACTAGGATTGGTGTTAACGACCATTTCATAGATTTTGCTCAACCCAAAGTCATATTGCATCTTCTGACGATGATATGCTTTTCCATGAGTCCAGTGGCTAAAGCGGCCGGGAAGGCTATACGAAGCGAATTCGTACATTATGGCAGCAGGCACTAACTCGAAGTGTGTAGGGAATGGATCCAGGCCAAAATTTAGCGCTTCGTCCCAGGCATGATCAATCGCATCACGTAAACGTTCAATATCACTATCTGCCATCAGGAAGCTCCCTCAATCTAGACAGTTACATCGCGGAAATAGGATCGCGTTCAGCGAAAAATTTCCGCAGGGCAGGATAGACTTCTTTCTTATCTGAGATAGTCACAGCAGTAAATTTTCTGTCGGAAATTTTATTATAAGCTGACATTAACGTGCTGGGCGAACGATAATGCCCCTCGCGAATTTCGCCATAGCCAAAGATGTTACAAAGCTCCATGAGTCTGGTAACTAATTGTACGCAGCGATCATTGTCCCAGGGCAAATTATCTCCATCGGAAAAGTGGAAAGGATAGATGTTCCAGTCATCAGGGTTATATCGCTCTCTGATAATCTCCAGAGCAAGTTCGTAAGCTGAGGAGACCTGTGTGCCCCCGCTTTCACCTTTATGGAAGAACTCTTCTTCAGTAACCTCTTTAGCTTCTGTGTGGTGACTGATAAAGACAATCTGCACGTTGTTGTATTTTGTTCGCAGAAAACGCACCATCCAGAAGTAGAAGCTGCGTGCGATATACTTCTCGAATTCGCCCATACTGCCGCTGACGTCCATCATAGCGATGACAACCGCATTTGACTGATAACGTATGGTGGGTTCCCAAACCTTAAAGCGCAGGTCATCTGACTTGATGTTTTTGAACTTTGCCTCGCCTTTGGATGCATTTCGCTTCATGTTTTCCATAATAGTGCGTTTTTTGTCAAGGTTTGTCAGGGGTCCTTTTTTGCGCACATCGGTGAAGCGCACTGAATCAGTCTGGAGTTCTTGCTGGCGTTTCTCTTCAAGATTTGGGAGACCAAGATCTTCAAAGATCAGTTCTGCGAGTTCCTCCATAGTGATTTCTGCTTCATAGTAGTCGTAGCCCGCTTCTTTACCCGCATCGCCCTTTTTGCCTCTACCAGGTCTGGGTTCCTGAGCTATTACATCTCCGACTTTACTCTTCCCATTGCCTTCACCGGCATGCTCCTGACGACCAGGATCATAGCGGAAACGATACTCATCAAGGGAACGAATTGGCACCTTGACTACCTTCTTACCATCGGAGAGTATAATGCTTTCCTCGCTGACAATATCACCTAAATTTTTCTTTATGGCCTCGCGAATTTTTTCTTTATGGCGCTCTTGATCGACCTGGCCTTTGCGATGCAATGACCAGTCATGTTGTGAGACCGACATGGAACAACCTCCTTCTAGTTGAGAAATGGCTGGAACACTATCCGTTGCGACCATGGCGCCTGCTCGTTATTTCCATCAGTCTAGACATACCTTTAGGCCAACGAGAGGCAGTACATTGCACTCCAACCATTATCGATTCAACAAGCTACCTGTATAGCGTAAGATCTCGTTTGCACAAACATGGCAATATCCATGTTCCGCCATTAAGCGGTTCACAACGTCGTTTATCTTACGAAGTTGCTCTTTGTCAGGAGTGCGAGCTGAAGTAGTGATTTTTACAACGTCGCGCAGGTCGGCGAAGAGCTTTTTCTCGATTGCTTCCTTGAGGCGCTCGTGACTGGTGTACTCAAAGGTCTGCCCTCTACGTGCCAGCGATGAGATGCGAATCAGAATTTCCTCGCGAAAGGATTTCTTAGCATTTTCGGTGATGCCAATTTGCTCTTCGATCGAACGCATTAATTGCTCGTCAGGTTCCATCTCTTCGTCAGTTATGGGGTCACGCAACTTTGTTTTATTACAGTAGGCTTCAACATTATCCAGATAATTGTTCAGCAATGTGCGCGCTGACTCTTCGTATGAGTAGACAAAGGCACGTTGAACCTCTTTCTTTGCCATCTCATCGTATTCTTTACGCGCTTCCTGGATGAAGTTCAGATAGCGTTCGCGTTCTTCACGCGTGATACTGGTGTGTTGATCGAGTCCATCACGCAATGCACGGAGTGCATCTATCGGATTGATGCAGGTCGTATTCTGCTTGACGAGCGCACTTGATAGGCGATTGATGACATAACGTGGAGAAATGCCATCCATGCCTTCGCGTATTGCTTCCTCCTGCAATTCTTTGATATCTTTCTGCTTGAAGTCTTCGATATCTTCTCCATCATATAGCTTCAGCTTCTTCATCGGGCTCATACCGGCCTTCTTTGATGGTTCGAGGCGTGTAAGAATGGCAAAAATGCTTGCTATGCGTAATGTATAAGGGGCAATATGCACGTTCTGTAATGCGCTCTGCTTGAGTAGTTTCTCATAGATTTTCACCTCGTCGGAGGCACGCAGGTTATAAGGTACTTTGACAAGAATGATGCGGTCTTGCAAAGCTTCCGATTTTTTATTGCCAACGAACGACTGGTACTCATGTTCATTTGTGTGGCTGACAACAACTTCATCGGCGTAGATCATACTAAAACGGCCGGTTTTGATATTCTGTTCCTGGCTGAGTGTTAGCAACACATAGAGGAACTTCTCATCAGTTTTCAGCATTTCTACAAATTCCATGATGCCTCGATTTGCGATATTAAGCTCCCCATCAAAGCGATAGGCTCGCGGATCGCTTTCAACCCCAACTTCACCGATGGTAGAGAGATCTATACCACCCACAAGTTCGCTGATATCCTGACTTTTGGGGTCTGACGGAGTAAAGGTACCAACGCCAACACGATATTTCTCGCTGAAAGCCAGTCGTTTAACAGGTACATCTTCTATATGTCCAGTGAATTGAGTGTCCACCATATAGCGACAATGTGGACAGAGATCACCTTCAATATACAGACCGAACTCTTTCTCGACATCCGCGCGCAAATCATTCGGGATCAGGTGAAGTGGCTCTTCATGCATGGGACAATCTCTGATGGCGTAAAGTGCACCCTCATTAATGCGGCTATATGTTTCCAATCCGCGTTTGATCAAGTACACAATGGTTGACTTACCGCCGCCGACGGGTCCCATAAGCAACAGTATGCGTTTACGCACTTCCAGACGCTGAGCAGCGGAGTGGAAATACTCGACAATCTGTTGCAGAGGCCTCTCGATGCCAAAGATTTCATCACTGAAAAAGTTAAAAAGCGGTTCGCCCGTTCGACTTGTCCCAACGCCTGCATCCATAATCATACGATAAATGCGCTCATGGGCAAGACGAATTACTTCTGGCTTTTTGGTGGCAATTTCAAAATACTGGGCGAAAGTACCTTCCCATTGTAATTCACGTTCCCGATCTCTATATTCCTCTAACCGCTTTACCAGATCCATGGGTCACCCTCTCTGTTCTATGCCGTTAGACTGATTTTGCTAACTGCTGGGATAATACACTTGAAATGATGAGTAGATAAAAAAGACGACTATGCATGGTTCTCTCGAACGCGAAGATGCATTGATCAAAAGGGCTGGTTTCTTGCTCGACAAGCGAGGCGGAAAACCAGCCCTTACCATTTATTTCCAAACGGGAGGTGAACTTCTCGACGAATCGAGGTTGTGAACCAGCCCTTTTTTTAACAACACCGCACAGGAGATGACCCTCCTGGCGTTTTTTTTGTTTCAATTTCGGTCCCATTCCTCAATCTAGACGAGAGACGAAACCTACAAGTATATACATAAAACGTGCTGGTAATCGTAGCATACAGCACAGATAGTTCTGTGTCAAGAGCAATCAAGGCCTGAAATGCTGGTATATGCGCTTTAATATGTATACGAATGAAGAGGAAATTAGTTCTAAAATGGCTTATCCTTCTGATGTGATCAAAGCAATAGGTGCGCTAAATCCTACCCCGAGTGCTTTGGCAGCATTGCCGTTGCGCACTGCAATTCCAACATAGCCAGAACTATCGCCATAGATAAACGCCTGTCCATCATCGGGCCCTTCTGCAAAATATTGCCGAAGCTTTTCCACAGTTATACCAATATTCTTGAAAATGATTTGTACCTGTGAAACGGTATAAAGTTCAGGCACTAAGGTGAGTGGAATACTAGTGATCAGGTTTCCAAAGTTATCAACATGAACGATGTGAGCATTGATAGTAGTTCCATCACGAACAGCTCCCCCAACCTCGAGACGTCTCAGTAGATCTGGATCTACAGATGGTCCAAGTTCGTAGAAAATGTCAGTCAAACCACGTGCAAGATAGGCGCCTACCGGCGCGAAAATATCGCGCCCATGAAAGGTAGAACTAACAGTTGAAAGATGATATGATGAGTTTGTAAGAAGAACAGCTGCGTTTATAGACTGCTCCGACAGGATATAACTGAAAAGCCCATTGTCAGGTCCAACAAAATACCAATCTCCGGCATGCAATGCTAAGGCCCCGCGAGTACTGCCAACACCCGGGTCAATGACACAGATAAACACTGTGTTTTTGGGAAAGTAATGGTAACTGGCAGCCAATATCCATGCTCCTGATGAGACGTTTTGTGGTGCTACATTATGTGTTATATCAATGATTTGTGCATCAGGAGTAATACCTGCTATGACGGCTTTCATTACACCTACATCTCCATCGCCAATGCCAAAGTCGGTCATAAGAGCGATAACTGGACGCGAATTGGAGAAATTTTGTTGAGTCATACTACATTTATACTACCTTTCTCAATGAGACTTACGAGTCTCATTATGTATCAAATAGTCTTATTTGCTATGCCTTGATACATTTGTGTGCTATACTAGCGAAAATGTCAACTGTAGTAATTCATGAAAGTATTCTATACTTCAGGGTGTCAATATTTCACGGACTTTGATAAAGCGGAGTATCATCACGTTGCGACATAAGCACATCAAAGAGACTTGCAGGCTACACTTACAAATTCGGTTAGAATGCGAGCAAAAAGTGGAGGTAGTGCTGTTATGAACATAAATAGTGGCGGACCTCATATTCTCCTTTTCGAACGAGATCAACAACTTACAACATTACTCGCCAGTGAGTTTCAGCTTGCTGGCTACGATTGTCATCCAGCGCGTACGGCAGTCGAAGTTTTCGATGCAATCGCGCGCAATCCTATAAGGTTAGTACTAGTAAATTTAGCGCAGCCAGCAGCAAGTCGGCGTGAGTTCTGGGTGGCACTGGATACCCAGAGAAGAGGTCGCGGAGTACAAGTACTAACATTCCGTAGTATGAATATTGCCGGATATGGTTCCGATGATTCTGAAGACACCTCCCGTATAGTACTCACCGATATCGAAGTAGATGGCATGGTGGGAATTATAAACCTGGTTGATGCAGTACGATCGCGCATCCCAGGACCAATAACAGGCTCATTCTCGCAAATAGCTGCTGCCGCTGGAGCAAGTGCACATGACACGTCAACACAAAATAAACTGACTGGGGGAACGGAGCCATCCAGGACAACACAGGCTACGTCCCAGGCTACAGCATCTTTTTCGATGCGGTCAACCAATCCCTCTTTAGCGACACCTTCTGCTTCGAATTCAACTTCATTGGGAACTGTTAAACCCGCCGAGACGAATAGGACAGGTAATCCTGCATCCAGTTTTACAGACAAAATCCGAGCTGTCATTTATCCGAGCAGTAGAAATTTTTCACCAACTCCTGAAACAAACCGAGTATCGAATAATCCCCAGAATCCGGTTTCGACTCAACAGGCTATTGTTACCCAGAGTAAGCCGATCAGACCGCAGGAAATGCAAAGTTCTAGAGAAAATGCCTCACCATTGCTCAATAATGAGGTAGGAACACAAAGGCAATCCCCTCAGAATATACCTCAGGATACTTCAAGAACAACAGCACGACAAGAGCAAGAGTCAGGATTGGCTCAATTATCACGAATGGTACACGAGAGTCTTGTCACTGAAACTGATGATTCCACTGATTTGAACATTCCAAAGCGTCCCACCTCTCCACTTGCTGAACCAGTAGAGCAACAAGCTCAATCCCAGAGAGATCAAATTCACAACAATGAAGTCAATGCAAATACACAAAATGCGTTGCTGCAGCAAACTCGACTGACCGATGCCACTTCTATAAGTGCGCTTCCCTTACGCGCCTCACCTATTGAGGACATACCTATCGAACGAGAGCAAGAGTACGGAAACACATATGTTGGAAAGCAATCACTCCAACCAGAAAATATAGTGTCAGGAGCTTCAACAGTTTCTCCTTCGTCGCCTGTTTCGCTTACAGCGCCAAGAACGATTGCTGCACCAAAAGAAGAAATGTCGCCAAGTATGACTGATTTGCAGAATGGCGAGGAAGGAGATTACATTACTAAGGCTGGAGAGGAAGATGCTATTGCAAGTGCCCTTGCTGAAATACCTGGATTGAGTCCAAAGAAAGCACAAAACCAGTCACCATCAGCGGACGCCACATCTGATGATACTCTGCTAAATATTGTACAAAGTCTTCCTCCCATGTCCTCTTTGCCAACACCACAAACTCAACCTGGTACACCTGTGCTTAGCGGACGAGCTACTCGTTCATTAGGCAGTGTATTACTTGAGGGCCATCTTGTCCCACAACACCGCCTGGAGGTTGCACAGCACGTTCAGCGTATGTTACGTGGAGTAGATATGAATTATCAGCTTGGTGAAATCTTACTTATGTTTAAGCTTCTAACCCCTGATCAATTGTTAGCTGCAAGTCTCGTTAGCTATGGTTTAATCTCCACAGCACAGATCAGTGCTCTTGGTCGAATCCGACAGGAACTGCACTCCATTGGATTGGAATATGATCTGGAGAGTCTGCTGGTACTCTTCCGCATCCTCACACCCGAACAGCTACGTGAGGTGCGTGCAAGTTGGATAGGCTGAGAATGTAGATCAGTCTGCATCACCAGCTATCCGTTCAATTTTTGCTCCTAGATCTTGCAATTTAAGATGAAGACCCTCGTAACCACGCTCGATATGTTCGATGCCATACACTTGCGAAGTACCATTAGCACTGAGCGCAGCCAGAATGTAGGAACATCCAGCCCGAATGTCAGGAATGTCCAATTCTGTGGCGCTCAGGGGAGTTGGGCCTCGAACTAAGCAGCTATGATAGTACTGCTTCTCACGGAAGCGACAGGATACTTCGCCCAAACACTTGGTATACTGCTCAAGGTGCGCCCCCATCTCTGCAAGCGCTGTTGTGTAACCAAAGCGATCCTCATAAATTGTTTCATGTATGACTGATAAGCCGTCTGCTTGTGTTAATAACACTGTAAAAGGCTGTTGCCAGTCAGTCATAAAGCCTGGATGAACATCGGTTTCCAGCGCTAAAGGGGGAGGAGGACGGTCATCCCCAATAAAACGGATACCCTCATCGTCTATGTCGAACCGTAGTTGCATCTTTGACAATGTATTCAAGAATGTCAGCAATGTTTCTTGTTGAGCCCCCTCAAGATACACATTGCCTTTCGTCAAATAAGCTGCAATCGCTAAGGAAACAGCCTCATTACGGTCGCTCAAGAGTGTATGAATAGCTCCATGTAAGCGATCAACACCTTCAATTACGATTTTCCGATCAACTTTAATTTCGATGATGGCGCCCATTTTTTGCAGGAATTTGATTAAGTCGATGATTTCCGGCTCCAACGCCGCATTTTCAATAATTGTGACACCTTTGGCCAGGGAGGCAGTGATCAGAAAATTCTCAGTAGCCATAACGCTAGGGAATGGTAGGTGAATTGTTGCCCCGTGCAAACCAGTAGGCGAGCTAAAGAGGTAACGTCCTTCCTGCTCTTCGACTTTTGCCCCCATCAACTTCAGACCGTTGATATGAAAATCGATTGGCCTTGCACCAATACGATCACCACCAGGCATAGGAATATCAGCCTCACCACAACGATGTAAAAGTGGTCCTACTGAAATGATCGCCATACGATTCAAGCCACCTACCTCTGGTGAGACGATAGGACAATGAACTGCAGGAGTGCTTATGGAGAGTGTATGATCTACCAGTTTCACCCGCGAACCGATATCAAGACAGAGCGCCAGGGTCAAATGCATATCACCAAGTAGAGGCACATTACGCAAGACACAGGGATCATCGGTCAGAAGTGTTGAAATAATCAATTTGGTAACAGCGTTTTTAGCACCGCTAATACGAACTTGCCCAAAGAGAGGGGTACCACCCTCAATTAAATAATAAGGAGCAGATGTATTCATGAATATCCTTAGGAGTTTCTAGCATTTCCGGGCGCCTCCCATAACCAACGCAGCGCATTCAGGCGCGAGGGCGGCGAAATAACATTGTTGGGTGCAATATATTGGGGCGCGAGAAATCTGGTCCCCACATTCTCGGTTATATCGAGCAGGTCAAGAAAATGATTAACGCTCTGTGCAACACCTTCCACCATAAGATAGCCAGAGGGTTTCACAGCATCCCCTACCAAATAAAGACCTTGTACTGGTGTATTAGAAGGTACATCAGCGCCCTGTGCTATACGATTGACTGGCCATTCTCCGCGATAGGCACTCATGGTAAGAATACGACAATGCTTCTCAAATGTTTCTCCAAACATCATCCGTAAGTCGGCGAGCGCCAGGCGCTTCTCCTCTTCGATGTTTTCGCTCTGAATGACCTGGTGGCTGATAAGTAAATGCTTTCCAGCCGGAGCCAGGCTCGGATCAAAGTTTGTTGGCTGCACTATACCAGCAATACGCTGTGTATCCAGGCAATACATAATGCCTTTATGGGGAATTAGAGAGACATCACATAGCACGTGTACTTTAAGTCCATTTGCTTCATGAGCAGATTTTGAATCAATCGAGTGCTTTCCTTGTTTATTCAACACCTCGGACTGTGTTATCTGCCGATGGTTGAGCAAAGCAAATGTGGAGCGCGGACCAATGTCGCTGACTACAAGTGGCGCGAGAAACAGCGATTCCTCGTTCTTCGCCTTATCACGGGCACGCACGCCAATCACCTGGTTGTCTTCTTGTAAAATTTGCAATACATCGTAATGCAGACGTAGATCACCTCCGCGTTCAAGAACACAATGCTCTAATTCTTTCGTCAGAGCGCCACAACCACCCTCTACTATAGCGGGAGCGCCAAAACGCAACATGTTCTTCGTTGTTTTAATGACTTCTTCTGTGCTTACCTGACGAAGTTCCAAACTCAAGGCAAAGCGAGAGATACATGCGAAGAAAGCAGCGAGTTCACGATTTCGTTTTACATCAATGTGGCGCTCCAGCCATTGGTCAAAAGGTAAGCTACGTTGCTCTCTCGGAAGATGGCGAAAGAACATAAAATAGCCAATGCGGGTGAACCAGTAGAACTGGCGAGGGCCAAAAACTTTGCAAAGCCCCAGCAAGCCGCGCGAGCGAATCTGCTTACCATGGACATGGAATGAACCGAACACATCGGCATCAAAAAAGCGGTGTGGTACGCGCAGAAGACGTAGCATGCGTGCTAGAACACCGCTACTTCCGAAAGGGACCATGTGTACAGCGCCCGTGCTAATTTGGGCACCCTGAAATGTTTTTGCTGTGAATCGCCCACCACTATGTGGTAGTCGCTCTACAATTGCTACCCGCTTGCCACGCTGTAATAACTGTGCTGCGCTAAGCAGACCTCCCAACCCTGCCCCAATGATGATCACATCAAAGTGTTGTTCATGCATGCAATTGTCCGGTGTAACCCTTGCAGGGTAATCTCAAGGGATATCCCTGCAAGAGACGGGGATTTGTAGTGGTGACCCACAAGTTATTTATCCTCTCCGAGTAGACTGCGCAAGAGACTTGTGCATTCTGCCAGAGTGTTCAGTACATTCTGATGAATCTGGAATACTTTGTTTAACTCTCGAGCTTTACGAGCAAGTTTGGTAACATACTCGATATCACGAGGGTTATTCATGACATCTTCCATTAATTGTATCAATTCAGTCCACGCCAATTGCTCACGATTTCGTGCTACATCGGCGATGGTGCTATCCATGCGTTCTGATACTCGTCTCACTCCCGCACGAAGCTGATTGCTAGTTTGAGCAATGTCTGCTTCGTGATTGCGCACGGCTTCTTGCGTAGCATTCAATTGCTCTTGCAGAGATGATACCTGTCCATCCAACGTTGCGAGAGCAGCTATCAATGGAGCTACATCTGGAAGTGTAGGTTGAGGCAGATTTGTGAGACGCCTGAAAGTAACTCCCGTACTTGTATCCGAAACTACTGGTTCTACTGAAGATTCTTCCACTTTAGTAACACTTGCTGGTGCAATATCGTTCGAAGTCGACGGAGTTACAGGTTCTGGTAAAACATCAGAACTGCTGGTTGAATCACCGCCATTCATGGAGCGTGTGCTAAAATCATCAATAGGGGAAGCAGTTAATAACTCATCTTCACGCGTCCGATATGTGATATCGGCCATAGCAGAGGGACCAACCGTTATAGTTGGCATACTTTCTATATCTACGCCAGGTGATGAAGACTTGTAAGCCTGAAAAACCAGTTCATGCTCACCGATGCCTATATGATCTCCATCCTGAAGAGTACGAGGTGTCATCTCCTCAAGCTGCTGTCCATTCACAAACGTTCCATTGGCGCTACGCTCATCAACAATAACGTAATTACCATTTTCGTAACTAACAGTCGCATGACGACGCGATGTAAGTTTGTCTTTAGAGAGTAATATGTCGCTGGTGGGAGCACGGCCAATGCTGGTTTCGAGCTTCTCAAGGGGATACTCCTTCAGAACCTCACCTGTGTCAGTTCGTAAGATCAGAAGTGCTGGGTGTTCAACTTTATCCAAGATGGCCTGTGCTACGGGAGCAACTGAAGCGGAAGCGGCTGAAGTATCTACAGGTGCTGCAGCCGGTTCCATGCTTGTATTGGCGATGGTCAATAGATTTTCATCTTCTTTCCACTCACTCTCCTGATGAGATGGCGAAGCCTCGGGGTCTGGTGGTAACCAATCCTCAGAAGCTGGAAGCGTAGCGTCTCCAACGACTGGTTGAGCCTGCTGCGGCGAGGGAGTTGATGGAACTAGACGGTTGCCACAGTTCAAGCAAAAGTTATCTCCAGGCCGAGTCTCAGCGCTACAGTAGGGGCATTTATCCATAATTGATATTCCTCCCTTTGCTGGCATGTTAAATTGAAATGCGTACTACTCGCAAACTTATGCCATTATATCAGAACCAGATGTTAAGCGTCGAGTGAATCACATCGAACGAACAACAATATAACGTACAAAACTACATATGTATTCATGAAAGAACCATGTTTTCAGGTGAGCAACAGGGCTATGTCCAGGAAAACGCTTCATGAACATAGAATTTGAGCCACCTTGAACCCATGAGTACTAAAGTACCTCCTACTAATACATTCATCCCTCAGCCTCACAATTAAGAGGCGGGTATCCAGGATACATTCGGCTGTAAATTATGAAAGAACTGCTGCAAGCGATCTGAACTACCTCGTGCAGACATGACAACATTCGTCGTGTCTTTTGCTCCGGAACATAATAGAAAGGCTTCCTCCTGTGTTGCGCTGGGAGAGACTATGGGTATTCCAGCTTTAGGCGTATTGTTCGCTTGAGGCGTTGCACCATTCGATGGGTTACACTGAAATGCCGTATTTTGTGAGATTAATGGAGCTTCGGAAAGCGAGAGCGCACTATGATCAGGTAGCAAATAGCCAATTGTAAAACTCCCCCCGATGATAGGATCATGAATAGTCGCCTGGGCATTGACGAGACAGGTTTCTTTTGGAAGTGTTGAAGGCAAGTAGACGGTAAAGCCAAGACCTGCTTCGACCTCAGACCAATCTGTTATTGTCCTGGGTGTTCCTGGAGCTACAGTTGCTGTTGGAGTTACAGTAGTTGTCGATGTGGCTGTTGAGGTTATTCCTGGAGTGGCGCTAGAAGTCACTGCCGGTGTTACAGCCCCTTCGTCGCGAAACAGCATTGATGGCTTCCCACACCAATGAAGTTGAGCGATCGCCAGTTCAGATGGAGTTGCCGTCGCTGTAGAAGAGCCTTGGCTGCCACCAAATGAAAATGAAGTTGTACATGCAGCCAGAAATAAATTTGATAGTAAAAGAAAAGTAGCTAGAAGTAAGCAAATTAATCTACCTGGCGAGTGTTTTAAATAAGACAATATCCGAGTTACAATCATATAATCTCCTATATTTCAGTTAATCTATCTGGGAGTTTGCGAATAACTTGAACAAATCGAGACTCCTAGAAAGCTGTATACTCGAATGCTCTTTTCGCTTAGTATATAGCAAATGAAAAGATTTTCCAATGAAATAGCTCTCACTTTTCAACCAAAAAAGGACTTTACAGCGTTTTGATTTAATGCTACCATTACCCACTACATCATTGAAATTTAAACGGATGGCCAGTCCGTTCAGTATTAATCAGTATAAGAAATTAGTCTATTATACCTATTTTTGTGTATGATATCCGTCTTAAAGAGTACGGTGCCCAATATCCTCTTCTTTAAAACACTTGAACTTATCGATATTTATAGATATGAACGTTACCTGAGAGGTAATAGCATTTGAATGCAAAGCAAATCTGGCAAACAACAATAGAAAAAGTGCAATCAAGAGTTTCGCCAGCCGTCTTTACAACCTGGTTTCAAGGTACTGCAGCTATCTCCTTTCAAGACGGCGTCTTCGTTGTACGTGTCCCAACGACCTTTGCTAAGGCTCATCTGGAAGGACGTTTTATTGATTTGATTTGCTCAATTTTGTCAGAAGTTACAGCGAGGCCAGTGGAGGTGCGTTTTGTCGTAGCCAGGGAGAATCCTGACCAGGAGAGCGATCCTGCTGGAGAAGCGCCCCTTGCTTCGCCTAAGCGAGGATACCGTCTTCCAAAAAGTCGACTGACACCTTTGCAACGTGAAAAATCCAGGTTAGATGCCACGCTGGCATCAACCAATTCAAGTGTCTCCGTCACACCTCATTCTGCTGCGCGTCGACGTGTCGAAATCAATGAATCCTCAATAGGAGAATACGATCGCTACGCCGATAAGAGAAAACCATCCAACGTTACAAGGAATGCACAGCCTGGATTGCTGCCACTAGGTGGAGAGGGCTTATTAAATCCTCGCTATACCTTCAGCACATTCATCATGGGCAAATCAAATCAGTTAGCCCATGCTGCTTCCCTTGCAGTTGCCGAGAATCCTGGGAGCGTCTATAACCCGCTCTTTTTTTATGGTGGTGTTGGCCTTGGCAAAACCCATTTGCTGCATGCTATCGGGCATGTCGGTGAAACTGCTGGGCTGAACGTACTGTATGTAACATCTGAAAAGTTTACAAACGAAATTATTAATGCAATTCGATTTCAGCAAACTGAAGAATTCCGTGCAAAGTACCGGCAGATAGATATTCTGCTTGTTGATGATATACAGTTTATTGCTGGAAAAGAGTCGACCGAAGAAGAATTTTTTCACACCTTTAATACATTGCATGACGCCAATAAACAGATTGTTGTCTCGAGTGATCGACCTCCTAAGGCGATTCATAGTCTACAGGATCGTCTGAGATCACGTTTTGAATGGGGACTTCTAGCTGATATCCAGCCGCCTGAGTATGAACACCGCCTGGCTATTCTGCGTTCCAAAGCTGAGTCCTTACGCTTTGCAGTACCAACTTCGGTTATCGAATTTGTAGCTCGTCCTGAATGCAGTAGTGTGCGAGAGCTTGAAGGCGCTCTAAACCGTGTGATCGCCTATGCCACATTGCACGACGCTGCTCTCTCGGTGAGTCTGGCCGCCCAGGCGCTTGAACATATCTATAGCGAGAGCAGAATTCCCTCAAATCTGACGCCGACAGAAGTATTGGAAGGCGTTTGCCGCTATTACAATGTTGATATTGAACGTATTCGTGGCAAACAGCGCGATCGTGAAATCGTTTGGCCTCGCCAGGTTGCTATGTATTTAATGCGCCAGGAAACCTCAGCTTCTTTGCTTCAAATTGGCATGGAACTCGGTGGGCGTGATCACACAACAGTTATGCATGGATGGGAAAAAATTCAGGGACAAGTTGCAAATAATGACAACGTCCGTCGCGAAATTGCAGCCGTCCTGGAATCGCTGCAGAGGAAGGAATAACTGATCATCAACGTTCAACGATTGGTCGTTGCGCCTCCTGGATATGATGCGCCAATTCCTGGTGATAGTCACCACTTGCACTGCTAGGATCTGTATGTATAAGTACCTCTGAAATACCTTTGATATCATGGAAAAGTTGGTGGCGCACTTCTTCAGCTATTGCATGAGCTTTTGATAAGGTTAATTCTGCATCCACTTCTATATTCATGACAACATGCAGTGTATGCCCTACCCAGCGAGCACGCACATCTGTAACTTGTTCTACACCAGGGACTGCACTTGCGATTGCGATTATCGAGGGAACGACGTGTGGATCGACTGCATCAAGCAAGCGTTGCAGAACACTGCGTGCAGTTGAAAAAACGACGGTAACAATCACAATTGTGATTACAATACCCGCGATCGGGTCGGCTTTTGGAAATCCAATTTGTACACCAACCAGTCCGATAAATGCCGCCAGGGAAGTGAGGCCATCAATGCGTGAATGATGTCCGTCTGCAATGAGTGAAACGCTATTGATTCGCTTGCCCACCGATATCTTGTATTGTGCCAGCAGCTCATTGCCAGCAACACCGACTAATGCCGCTGCCATACTCAAATAGATCTGTGTAGGGATATTACCACTCGTTAACTTTTGTATTGACTCCACAGCGCTAGCAGTTGCACTCGCAATGATTACCAGCACAATAAAGATTCCCGCCAGGTCCTCAGAACGATAGTAACCATAGGTATAACGTTGATTTGCGGCTCGATTGGAGAACACGAAAGCTATCCAGAGAGCAATAGTAGTAAAAACATCTCCAAAGTTGTGTAGAGCATCAGCGAATAGCCCGGCACTACCACCAATCCATGCAATGGCAAATTGAATCGCTGAAACGAGTAACATTCCCGCCGTTGATATTTGCACAGCGCGTAGCCCTGCACGGTTACCATAAAGGTCTGCATCCACTTTACCATGCTCGTGTCCATGACCTTGTTCATTATGATCAGGTTCACCGTGACCATGGTCGTGAACGTGCTCTTCATGATCATGAGCATGGGTTCCATGTACATGCAGGCTTTCATCTTGATGCTCTTGCAAAGCCTTCCTCCGAGGATTATGTTATGATATCAATCGTACAGTGTTTAAAGTGGATGTCAATGAATTTGTGATACATGCAACAATTCGCTAGCTTGTACGTCTAATTATTAATACAATACCTGTTTTCGTGAAAAATTACTAGTTTGCTAATGGATACATTTACTGACTACTATACAGTGCTAGGCGTTGATTCACACGCAACCGCCAGTACCATCAAAGCCGCCTTTAAGAAGCTCGCACTGAAATACCATCCCGACGTTTACAATGGACCGGATGCCCAGGAGCGAATGCGTGACTTGCTGATCGCTTACCAAACTTTGAGTGATCCTGCCTCACGCAGAAATTATGATGTGCAGCGGGCCGAATATTTACTGGATACTTCAGGTATGACGCAGGATGAGAAGCAACGTGCGCGAACTGCAGGCAGTTATAGATCAGGCACACAAAATGCAGGCATGCCTACAAGGGTAACGAGACGAGATAACCGGCGCACTTACGCTTTCGCTGATTTGAACACTTCTCCCCCGACTCAAATCAAGTTGAACCTGGGTGCTGTTAGCTATGAGCTTTGGCCAGATGATATTTATAACTTGAAAAACGAGGGTATACTGCGCGGGATTGCAAACCAATCGAATGGTGGACTGACCCATATATCAGCTCAGCATCCAGAAAATTATTGTCATCGCTGCCACCACCGATGGCAACCAACCTCGTCCTCAGCAAAATCTCGCGTTATCTGTCCTTCGTGTAAAGCCAGCGATTGGGCAGAATACATGCTCTTACGCTGTGTTCATTGTCATGCCATCTTCGAAAGTGAGGAGATTCGCGATAAGATCCTTGGTGGGGGCCAACTCTATCATCCTTACGAACTCTTCCCTCTTTGCCCAAATTGCAGACGCTCGCAATGGTGCCCTGCTGAGAATGCTCGTATTGACGCCTTACGTGCTGCCAGTGCCCGTCGGAGAGCAATTCTGTGGATGAGTGCACTTGCAATTGCAGTGCTGGTAATTGGCATTATGGCTGTGATGTTAACGAGGTTGTGAAGCTAGAGCATCATTTTTCGCTCAATTATGGTATGATGACATAAGTTAGTAGTGTACAAGAAACGATTTGCCTTTCATATCAAATCCGTTTATATAGCTATCCTGAAAGTCTGAAACCCAAATCTCAGACCCTCATCGTTTTAATAGTGATTAATCGGAGTTGATATCATCGTATATATCCGTTTGATTTATCTTTAAACTGACGATGATTAAAAAGGTGGGCAACACATGAGTACACGCATGGTCAGGCACATCGTTTCCTCAAATTCTATTCCACTATACGCTATTGTTGCAGCCTCACTTATTTCTCTTAGCCTACTTGTCATCCATATGATTGGAATGGATCTGTGGAAAGTGGCATTACTCATTCTCTTTGCCTGGTTGCCTATCTTTGTCGTCAAAACCAGAGAAATTTACCGGCAATACCGCTGGCTCGCTTTCTTCTTTGTCCTCTTGATTGCCCAAAGCGTGCATTTTACAGAACACATTGCACAAATGATCCAGATTCATCTGCTCGGTCTTAGTGGCATGCAAGCCCATGGCATTATTGGTATGCTTGATTTGGAATGGGTACACTTCATCTTTGATGCCGGCTGGGTACCAATTTGTGTTTACATTTTGCTGTTTGTTTATCGCAAAAGCAATCCATGGCTATGGATCCTGGCAGTGATCGTCACCTGGCACGCGCTTGAACATGTTGCAATTATGTCAGTTTACCTGAGAACCGGCGTTGTGGGATCACCAGGCCTTTTAGCGCATGGGGGCGTCATTGCCGGAGGCTTACCGCTTATCCGTCCCGATTTGCACTTCCTGTACAATTTGATCGAGGAAACGCTCATCCTGATAGCTTATGCGTATCAACTGAAACATCTTTCTGGTAATAAAGAATCCAATATGCATCTCCAAAGTTCCATTGCCAAGGAAGTATGATAATAAAAATGCTCCCTTATTTGTTGAGAAAGCCCTCTACGTGGTTGTCTGCGCTTTCCTTGCCATTTGGCTGACACCTGAGCATGGGCATCAAGCTCATCATAGAGTGTCACAGCCACTTCACACTTGCAATATCTTCAAGGAGCACTCGGCTTATGGAAGAGCAAGCTCATCATAGAGTGTCACAGCCACTTCACACAGCTACAGATGCGTAGTGCTTGTGCGAACTCTGGCACAATTTGAATATACAAGTTGGTCGTGAATCCTACAGGCTGATTGCCATTCCTGTCAGTCGGTCCGCTTCCCGCAACGATCACCGCTCCTGGCACACGTGTCTCCTGCTTATGATCAGGGATGACCAGGGTACCAGTCAGGGTGACACCGGCCACTCCCAGATAGGTGACGTCTCGCTGGCTCTGGGCTACAGTGGTACTCTGGGGTTGTGTCTGCGCCTGGCTCCCACAGGCAACCGGGATCAGCAAGGGTAACAGGCTCGTTGCTGTAAGTATGAAGTGCCGAATGCTCGTCATCATTTGTTCCTCCTCATTCGGCTGAAACCCTGATCATGATGGGAAAAAAAGTGGACACCCGCGATGGATACCCACTTTTTGCTGCTTTAACAGTTCTTAATTACTAGCTATTGTTGTTGCTAACGTCAAGTGCTGAGCGCGAAGTTCCGTTGTACAGTACCTTGACTTTCACAGAGGTACCACTCGCGATTGACTGAGCATTCCCGCTAAAGTCTTTCAGCTCAGCAGTGGGAGCAATTGCGAAACTGAAGCTCCTGTTGCCAACCGTGAAGTGGATCACACGATCAGAGCCAACCGCCTGGGTTGTGACACCCTGAAATGTCGCCGTATTCCGATCTTGCAGGTCGCCAGCATCTGTGGGCTTCAACTCTTTTGCAGTGAAACTTCCATTGTTGACGATAGCGCTAACCTTGACTACCTGGTTAACACCTGGCAGGGCACCATTGAATTTCGAAAGATCACTCTGGCCGGTTACGATGCTCATCGGCAGAGTTGAGCCATCGGGCAATTTCACAACAATGCTGCTACTATTAACGGACTGCACATTACCGATAAAATCGATACTGCCAGGCTCATTTACACTGGAAGTCTCGTTGGTATTTGGAGTTTCATTCGCTTCAGGCGTAACATTCGTCCCTGACTCGAAGCTATAGGAACCATCGGAGTTCTTTGTCACCTGGATCGAGTACACTTTGCCTACCTGGCCCTGCAAAGTGCTTAAAACATTGTCAGGAATGTTATTAATCGTTCTTGTCTGCCCGTTTACATTGAGCGTTACTGAATGGTTGGTTGGATTCACAGAAACCACCGAACCCGTTAAGGGTAGGTTAGTTACACCATTGCTGGTGGTGGTGCCAACGCCGGCACAAGCCGTGAACATGATCATCAGTACAAGAGCCGCTATACCCACCACAATTTGCTTTACAGCTTTTTGATTCATTGAATTTCTCCTTCTTAAATTTTGATTTGATTTTGATTGAATTTGCTTCGACTTAGTTTTCATTATCGTACTATCTACTAGCTTTTACATATCTCTGTATATGTACGACTATACCGCATATTTTTTGTCATTACTATGCCAAATGGCACAATTCAATTGTGAGATAGGACATATTGCATGGGCAACTATTCAGGTCACCTCTCTGCTTGACTCCTCAGCGCCTGTGGCGCTTAGCTGTGGGTAATGGGTGCGGAACTGCTGGTTCAGGCTGAGCCTGAACCAGCAGTTCCGCACCCATTACAAAAGATGCGAGACACCGCAGGCGTCGAGGAGTTCTGAACGGTTACGATGGTTATTTAGACAGAGCCTGGAACGAGGTTATGATAGCTGAGAAGCCGCTTTGTAGCTGGATGCGCAGACCACAATTGCCCGATGCTAATGAGCTATCTGTCACTGTAGCCATCCAACCGGATGGTTCAGGTGTACCTGTCAACCAGGCATTGGCTGAAAGGGTCGTACCGACGACCCTAAAGTCTATACTGTACGATGTACCGGCAGTCACAGCAAACGGAACAGTTTTCAACGTAGTATATGCACCGTTTACCTTCTTCTGCATCACCAGACTACTGCCATTAACATATGCTTTGTACCAGTTGTTCTTATCCGTCCAGCGCAAAATAGCTCCCAAATTAGCGTTATTAAAGCTACTCATTGAGCCACTAAAGATCACTTCGGCGTTCGTAGCAACTGGCCCTAGCACTGCGTTATACACCGATCCACCATTTGAAAGTTGACCAGCGTTATTGCGAATCGAGAATACGCTGGAAGCGTTCGCATCGACGCCCCAGGTTTGCCCATCACTGGCCTTGCCCCAGTGCTGCTGGTTTGCTCGCTGGAAGGTATCCTGAGCCAACGTTGTACCAGGTGATGGAGTGACCGTGAGTGACGGTGTCACAGTAGGTGAAAGGGACATAGTTGGAGAAGGCGAAGGTGTCACGCCTGGCGATGGCGATATACTTGGGGATGGTGTTGGAGTTGGCACACTATTTTGCACGGCGATCGCAAGCTTGTTAGCAAACTCTTCTGTAAACCAGACGTGATTTTGCACGTCAATATTCAATCCATCATGAGGATGTCCATTTTGCGTGGGAGCTGAGTAAACATTAAAAGAGCCTGTTCCAGTATCTGGGAAAGAGCCGAAAATACCCTGCAACGAGTCATCGAACCAGATCTGCCCATTACTATCAACTCCTATACCTGATGTATGTTTACCGTTACAGGTAGTACATGTAGCAGGATAGGCATATTCGGTGACGCCGTTACTCGTTCCAGGTGTCGCTTGTACTCTGTTCAGCTCGCCTATCATACCAACCCACCCTTCTGTCCACCAGATATTGCCATAAGGATCAACGCTAATCAGGTGAGGCGTCAGGCCAGCAGGCGGATTGCTGCGGATCTGATATTCTTTCAACGTTCCACCAGTAGTATATTCTCCAATTAACGCAACCGCTGAGTTATTTTCGGTAAACCAGATATTATTTAAGGCGTCGACCGCTATCCCATAGGGTTGACTATTGCCTGCTGGTGTTGAAATTTCTTTCATAGTCTGGGTTGAGGGATCAAATTCTCCAATTTTGTTCGTGTAATGTTCGGTAAACCATATTTTGCCATTATGATCGATTGCAAGGTCCCAGGGGCCTGCGCTGGAGGTGGGCACAGGGAATTGTTGGAATGTCTTTGCTTGAGGATTCAACATACCTATTGAATTTGACATTGGCATGGGAAACCAGAGATTACCCTGGGCATCAAACGCGAGGAACAGTGGCTGCGCGTAGCCCGAGGGGAGTTGGTAAGTAGCAATCCAAGTTGAAGCGGCAGGATTATACTCTTCTATTTTACCAGGTGGAGTGGATGCGCTGCATGTCGGTGATGGATCGCAACCAGGAACACCCACCCAAACATTGCCCTTGCTATCAAAGGTTGTTCCCCATGGTTCCTGGCCACCATTCATCCAGAAGTCGGTGACAGTGACACCAGGTGACTGCGCAAAACTATGCTGAATGCCTGTGCCAAACATGTTAAGTGCTAGCGCGAGACTCATCAGTAGGAATCCAAGCACGATAAAGCTTAGCAGGGTTTTTCTCTTACTCATATATTATTACTTTTTCCAAATTCAGGTAAACGATAATAAGCTTGTCACTCCAAATGAACGATTAAACTCTTGTAATCAGTACAACGAACGAGAAAGACCTTCGTAATTTTGAAACTGGTTAAGTGGAACACTGATCCAACTTGACTATTCGAGCGTAGTCTATAAAGGAGGTCCATGTGACTCTCGGAGGATACTGCGACGGACTTCCGAGAGAGTGCATAGGCAACGGTTCACATGAAGTGGGGGAGACATTTGCATTCATGCGAACCGTCCGCCCTCTCCTACGCCACTGCCAGGCTAGAGCGTTCCCTGAGAGCAAGAACAATATGCTATAATCTCCACTAAGAGCGCGTAATGAGTGAAAGAGCAGGCTTCTATGGCAGAATCTTCGATCCTAAGGGATGGTATTTATCCACCTCTTCCCACTTTTTTTGACGAACAGGATGAGCTGGACCTCGTAACTTTACGACGACATATTCAACGACTGGCGGAGACCGGAGTTGCAGGCTATGTCATTATGGGAACGAATGGCGAAGCTGTTCACCTTACATCGGAAGAACGCGCACAGATAATTGAAACTGCACGAGATGTTGGTGGAGAAAATACGCCGCTGCTGGCGGGTTGTGGCGAACAATCTACCCGAGCAACCATTGCCAATTGCCAGCAGGCTGCACGCTCTGGAGCAGATATCGCACTAGTCTTGCCTCCCTTTTATTTCAAAGGTCGCATGGACTCACGCGCACTGATTGCGCACTATCGCGCCATTGCAGATAACAGCCCTCTTCCAGTAGTCATCTATAATATGCCTGCCAGTACAGGCGGCCTCGACCTTGATGCCGCTACCATCTGTACACTTGCTGAACATCACAATATCATTGGTGTCAAAGATAGTGCGGGAAATATGGTAAAACTTACTCAGATTTATTCTGACACGCCTTCACGTTTCCGTGTTTTCGCGGGTAGCGCAGGTTATTTGCTTCCCGCTCTGGCGGTTGGCGCCGTTGGCGCGGTTGCAGCGCTTGCTAATGTCTTTCCTCGCGAGGTTTGCCGACTGTACGAACTTTTCATTGATGGGAAGTCAGAAGAAGCAAGACTCTTACAGGCTCACCTGGTACCTGCTAACACAGCCGTGACTGTAACCTACAGTGTGCCAGGTTTAAAAGCAGCACTTGAACTCACCGTCGGTTATGGTGGTCATCCTCGCTCACCTCTATTACCCTTAACTGAACAAGAACGCAAGCAGCTTGCGGAGATCTTGAGGAGAATATAGGCACATTCTTTGTGGGTGCTCGGGAGGTAAGGACATATGGCGTTGGATATTGAATTATACCGCCGAACTATTTATACATCTGTTGATCGCCATGCTCAAAAACTCCGTCGCATCAGTGTCATCGATATTGACCCTGAGGGGGCGACCAGCACATTAGTCCTGGTCCATGGATATGGTGGAAGCGCAACACAATGGCTGTACCAGTTGCAATTTTTTGGGCAGACTATGCACGTCATCGCTCCGGACATGCGAGGGCATGGTATGAGCGATGATCCTGAAAATCTAGCATATACGATGAAAGGCCTTGTTGATGACCTGGAACTTGTGTTGGATCGCCTGGAGGTGCAACGACCATTTTACCTTCTCGCGCATTCCTTTGGTGGAGCCATTTCTACCGAATATGCATTGCGCCATCCCGACGAAGTGAGCGGTCTAGTACTCATAGGTGTTCCCACCCGTTTTATCCTAAGAGCAATTGTCGAACGTTTGATGCTCATTCCTGATCCGCTGTTTAGTTGGATAGCGAAAGTAATTAAGGTCGCATTATTTGCTCCACAACGCACGCTTAAGCGTATGCTGCATAGTGTTCTGACGCCCTGGCGAGGCGATGAACGGGTGCAACTGCTTCAAGTGCCCACGCTGGTAGTGCTTGGACATCGCGACACCGTATTTCTACGTGAGCATTACGAAGATGTGCCACGCAATATACCACACGCCCAGCAAGTTGTTATTCCTGTCTCAGCCCACCTTGTACAGCTCGAACGTCCAGATGCGGTCAATCGTGCGATACGAAGATTCATAGAGCCTAAAGCTAAAGAAAGTAATAGCGAATCACGTATTCGTCCTACTCAATTAAGTGTGCATGCTGTTCGCCATGCCGAAATGCCCTGGCTGCAATATTACGATAGAGAAGTGCCGGAATCGTTGCCACTTCCGAAGCAATTGCTACATGATCTGCTTAGCAATGCCGCACGCGAGTTTCCTGATCGAGCTGCTCTCATATTTTTTGGACAAAAAATTGGCTATCGCGAACTGGATCGCTTAAGTAATAGATTCGCTCATGCTTTGTGCAGATTAGGCGTTAAAAAAGGGGATCGTGTAGCGATTGTTTTACCCAATATTCCTCAATTCGTAATTGCTTTTTATGGCATACTCAAGGCTGGCGCGGTAGTTGTTCTGGGAAGTCCGCTTTCGAACGAGGCAGAGATTGCATACCAGCTTCAGCATTCCGGTGCACAGATTCTTCTAACTCTATCCTCATACCATGCTATGGTTGAGCGTGTATGTACCACCACTGACATCAATCGAGTTATTTATAGTAATGTTCGAGAATATCTTCCTGTACACCAGCGTATAAAGCTTGCAAGTCTTATTGATGGATCTGGCAATGCAATTCATTTGTCTACATCTCAATCCAGCACCCATGTCTCTCATTCAGGTTTTATATATGACTTTCAGCAACTTTTGCGTCGCCAGCCGATGACTCCGCTCAGCAGTGGTACAGGTGAGCATGACCTTGCACTTCTTCAATATACTTCTGGAACAACAGATACCCCCAAAGGGGTGATGCTTTCACATGGGAACCTCGTGGTGAACATTGTACAGGTACGCCATTGGATGCCAGATGCCAGGCGAGGGCGCGAGATTGTGTTATGTGCCTTACCTCTTTCACATTCATATGGCGTAACCAGTTGCATGAATACTTCTATTGGGATTGCTGGAACATTGGTACTTTTACCTACATCCCGCATTGATCGGATTTTAGAAGCCATCAAGAATTATCATCCGACTATCTTCCCAGGTATTCCTGCACTCTATGTTGCAATCGCCAATTATCCCAAAGTACGTTCTTATGGTGTCGCGGCTATCCGTACATGTATTAGTGGTTCTGCGCCATTACCTGTTGAGGTGCAAGAAGAATTTGAGAAACTCACTCGTGGACGCCTTGTCGAGGGATATGGCTTGACCGAGGCTTCTCCAGTTACTCACTCGAATCCACTGAAAGGTGAACGGCATGTAGGCAGTATTGGTATACCCTTACCTGAAACCAATGCTCGCATTGTTGATTTGAAGACAGGTGAAACGCTCCCACATGGCGAGATAGGTGAGTTACTTATCAGTGGACCGCAGGTGATGCAAGGCTACTGGAACATGCCTGAAGAGACACGAGATACGCTCAAGAATGGTTGGTTACATACAGGAGATCTCGCGCGCATGGATGAAGATGGCTTCTTCACGATTGTTGATCGCAAAAAAGACCTCATTCTCGCAGGTTCCTACAATGTCTATCCACGCGACGTCGAGGAGGTACTGTATGAGCACCCCAAAGTGTTGGAAGTAGTTGTCATTAGTACCCTGGACTCACATGAAACAAACGGAGCAAGCGAGGAAAGCACACCTCCTGCCTCTCCGTTTATTAAAGCCTTCGTAGTCCTCAAACGCGGCGAAAAAGCTACCCCAGATGAGCTCCTTGCGCTTTGTCGCGAGCGTCTTGACTCTTACAAAGTGCCGCGCCAGATCGAGTTTCGCTCAGAGCTGCCCAAAAATTTCGTCGGCAAAGTACTCAGGCGTTTGCTGGTAGAAACGTGATATAGCATTTACGAGACGGTAAAGGTTACGAACGTTGCGAGTTTGGCATCACTGCAACCCGATTGCGTGCACCAGTACAATTCGACAGCGCCCGTGGCTGCTTGATTTAAACTGGCAGTAAAGAAACCATGATCGAAATTTGATTGGATCGTCAGGATTTTATTGCCAACAAAGCTGGCGCCACTATACAACTTTGCTTCCGTATAGCCTGATTGGCCATTCGTTGCCAGGTTAAATGTTACATAGACGTTCTGTCCCACAGTAAAATTGCTTGTTACATGAGTCGGAAAATCGTTGCTATCGATAGCGCTTGAAGTCTGTGCTTTCGTGATAATAGCCGCTGCCGCAGGATCGATTTGCGCGCCGGAGGGTGTAGTTGCTCCTGTGGTGGGAGTCGCGGCAGGTGTTGCTGTCGACGATGCTGTAGTAGCAGTTGGTGTAACTGTGTTCGTATTTGAACCGCTTGAAGCTGCACGGATAGCTAATAATCCACCACCAACTACCACAAGCACAAGCACAATAATGCCGATAATCAATCCAACTCCAGGACCTTTGCGGCGAGTCGGAGGAGTTGGAGGTTGGCCTGATGGTATATAGGAACCAGCAGATGGCGCATATGGAGCACCGTAAGCGTTTGGTGGTGGTGGCGCGCCATACACATTAGCTGGTGGTGGCGGCGGCGGAGCCTCGTAAGAGTACTGTTGTGGCGTACTATATGGCGACCCATAGACGGTTGGTGGAACAGCTTGCTGGTTTGGAGATGGGTTCATCGGAGGTGCTTGATAAGAGGATGATGCCGCTATGGTAGGTTCCACCTGCGATGATCCAGCGAGTTGGTTCCCTGCATTTCCCTGACTATACAATTTGGCGCCACAATTCGTGCAAAACGTTGACCCCATTGGAAGCATAAAGCCACACGTACTACATTGCATAACAATCCCTCCTGCCAGGTAGTCTTGTCTACTACCTGCGAAAAAATGTCTACAGTTAAGCCGGTTAGAGCCTATTCTTCTGGTCTCCACCGGCTATTGATGCAGATTAACTTTTTGATTGTAATATCTGGAAAACTCACCTGGGGCCGATACATCGGCGCTGGGCGGGATCAATCGGCCCCTACGAATGTCCCGATTCATGTGTTAACTTGCATTAGTATACTATGTTATGTGGGAATTGCAAAGTGTTTGACAGGCTGCCATCAACTCTGCCCGTCTTACATTTGTACTTCCTAAGTATTTTTTCTCAACTTGCATTGAATTACCCTCACCACTATTCTACAAATGAAACGCATACACCTTGCCATCAAAGGAACCAATGTAGACCACCCCGTTTACAACCGCTGGTGAAGAGTCGATTGCGTCCCCGGTAGTATAAGTCCAAAGTATTGCATCGCTAATGGCGTCAAGCGCGTACAGCTTGTGATCTTGCGAACTGATAAAAACTATGCCATTTGCGACGGTTGGCGAGGAGTAGATCCTATCCCCGGTTGAGAACGTCCAGCGAGGTTTTCCAGTCATAGCATCGAAAGCATAGAGCTTGCCATCGGTTGACCCAATATAAAGCAAGCCATTCGCCACTGCTGGCGAGGAGTGGATCAAATCGCCGGTATGAGCTTTCCACTGAAGTTTGCCTGTTACAGTATTGAATGCATACACATTACGATCCTCCGAGCCAATATAGACCATGCCATTCACCACTGCTGGCGAGGAGACACGGAATGGCAAGCTAACGGAAGATATCCAGAGTATGTTTCCATTCCTGGCATCCAATGCATAGAGTTTGTCATCCTCTGAGCCAACATATACGACACCATTGACCACAGCAGGCGAGGAGGAGACGAAGTTATCGGTAGAATGAGTCCAAAGAACCCTCCCTGTCGCTGCATTCAATGCATATAACACATTATCATTAGAACCAACATATACCACGCCATTCGCGACGACAGGGGAAGACCAGATCGGTCCGCCAGTTGTATAGATCCAGACAGTCGCTCCTGTTCTAGCATTAAAGGCATACAGGTTGTTGTCGTCTGATCCAACATAAACAATACCGTTGGCCACTGCCGGAGAAGAGCCAACACCATCATTAGCATTGTGTGCCCATAGGATTTTTCCTGTCTTCGCATCGAAAGCATACAATGCCTTGTCATTCGAGCCAATATAGACAATGTCACCGACCACTGCGGGAGAAGAGTTGATGTAGGCTGCAGTGGATGTCGACCAGTAGGGTATGAGTTGCGAGACATTCGTTGTGTTGAGGATACGTTCTGATTGATTGAAGTGTGTACGTTGCAAATCAAAGCCAAACATCGCATCGTTTGAGTTAGCAGGAATGTTCAGATGAGGTTGAGAACGAGGTTGAGTAGTTCTGGATTTAGTGAAATAGACAATACCCCCGGCCACGATGAGCACTACAAGCCCGATCAATAGTATTGCTCGGATGCTGGAAATGCGGCGGCGGTGGCTATTGTTTGTTTCCATAAAAAATTCTTCCTGGTTGAAGCTGCTCTACAACATCAGGCATTTTCTTGAACAAGTATATCATAAGCACCCTTGCTATTTCATAGATTGGAATATCAGGAAATCCACCAAGGGCCGATTATGCAGTTTCAAAAATTAATACCGATTATGAAACCAGCCTTTAAGCTGAAATGGCTTTCTTTATAATCCACATGTAATTTTGAAACTGCATAATCGGCTCCTACTACTCTGTCAAGTTTGATGTGACAGTAAGAAATGGAGGGGCATCCCTTGCGGATGCCCGGTCCCCTGCCGATTGAAGCTTGACAGAGTACTACAGATGACTTGAGTACTTTGTTACATGTTAGAATCTATACATGCATCCTGTCATTAGCTATAATACGTGGTGTTAGAATAGGGAATACTCTAGATTGCTTTCAGGAGCTTTTGATATGCAACAACAAGAAATGGATTATGATCTGCTTGCGGTCTTCAACAACCAGGGTGATGCTGATAATGCAGAGAGCAAGCTTCATAAAGAAAATTATGGAGATGATGAAGTGTTTCGCCTGGCAGCCAGTACTGTGGTAGGAGGTCAGTTTCGTGAGCATGGTCCCGACCGCGACCGCAGTTCAGTTTTTCTCCAAACAACTCGCCAGGGGCCTAATACAACCTTGATCATAGTGCTTGCGATTGTATTTGGTTTGATATTGGGTGGAGTGATGTTCGGTGTAGCAGATTTCGCAATACAATCACATCCCATCTTATTAGCCACATTGGCAGGCGTAGTAGTCGGTGTCATACTGGGTGTTATAGTAGGACTACTCCGTAGAGGACCAGTACGTGGAGCGATTGGTCAGGACTTGTCGAAAGTCAACACACCAGCTAAAAAACCCGAGCAAGAAGCACAAACAGTTATCGCGATACGCTTACAAGACCCCGATAATATCAGCCGTAAATCGAAAGCAAGAGCTATCCTGATAAACAATAGGGGGAAGATTGATAGAAGCGTTGGGCGCGAAACGTAGCACTAGTAATATCTACAGCTATTCGTTACAATTATTATAACCGAATCACCCTTATCAGTGCTGTTTTCGGAGATAACTCAACATGTCCTATGATCTCTTGGTACGACCTCGCTTAGAGACGGAAACGGAGGAATTAGTACGCCAACGTGCCAAATTGTTTCCTCCGTACAAAGTTATCCTTTTTAATGACGATTACAATGATATGGATTTTGTCGTAACTGTACTTTTACGCACAATCAACAATCTTTCACATACTGAAGCAGAATACATTATGTTGACCGCACATCTCACAGGTAGCGCAGTTGTAGTTGTCTGTTCCAAAGAAGTTGCCGAATATTATCAGGAACGATTACTCAGCTATGGTCTTACTGCAACCATTGAACCTGACTAAACAATTTCACAGCACAAAACTGCGCTATTGTTGTACATTTCCACCATTGACGGCGGAGTTATTAAAGAATAGAATCAAGTATAACCTGTAGGAACTCATTGAAGAGGATCCGTTGTATGGATACTACAAATAAGAAATGATGCTGATTTATCATGTTCCTGCAGGGGGAGAGATACAATGGTTCACTTATGGCGTAAAGCCAAAGACGAGACAGAGACGAGTAAATCTGCTCCAGGAGTGGGAGCAACCGGAGATATAGCTGTTATTGTAGATGGTAAAAAGCTAGATAATGAGTTGGTACGCCTTGCCTGCTTGATGGCGAAAAAGGCAAAACGCAAAGTTCATCTTGTCCACATTATTGAAGTTCCTCGTACGTTGCCACTTAAAGCAACTCTCACCAAAGAATCTGAAGAGGCCGATAAGTTACTGAACGAGGCACTGGCAATTGCGGATGAAGCGGGATGTGATGCAGTTGCCGAAGTTGTGCAGACACGTGATGCCGGGCCAGCTATTGTTGATGAAGCAAAAGACCATTCCCTCGCCTTAATCATGCTTGGTCTGGTACGAGATACGCATAAAGGACATACCAAGGGCAACTCTCTTGGTAAGACAATACCGTATGTCCTTGCCAATGCGACATGCAGGGTATGGCTTGTACAGGATACTATACTATAGCTACCTTTTTGTTTGCTTACCTCTATAATCTATAACCACCAGCAGTTGGGGTCCTATACATTTTACACCCAATTTAGCCTTCTTATATGTTATAATTAAACATACTAACACAGGTTTGTGGGATTCTTAATTAGCTTTATATTGCATTGTCAACTTCGGGAGGAACAATTCAATGGAATCCGAGACCAATCTTACTTGCAACCCCAAACGTTCGCATGAAGATTACTACACCGCTCTCTACCAGGCTGCCTTGACAATTTCATCCAGCCTTGAACTGAAGGATGTATTGCAAAGCGTCGTTAAGAGTATCACCGAAGCTATGCGAGTAAAAGCTTGCGTTCTGCGCCTTCTCGATACCCGCACTGGTCAACTCCAACTGAGTGCTGTATATGGATTGAGCAGTGGTTATCTTGCAAAAGGTCCTGTCGATGTAGAACACAGCCCAATCGACAGCGAAGCGCTGAGCGGCAAAAACGTGTATATTCCAGACGTGAGCGATGATACACGTTTTCAATATGTTGAAGCGGCTAAACGTGAAGGTATTGTTTCAGTGCTATGCGTGCCATTGGAGGTACGCGGCGAAGCTATAGGAGTTCTGCGTGTCTACACGGATGTAGCTTGCGTTTTTCACGAAGATGATACCCAGTTCCTCTCGGTTCTGGCGAGTCTTGCTGCGCTTGCTATTGAAAACGCAAATCTCTACAACAGCTTAAAAAGCTCCTACGATGGTGTGATGGATGTGCTCTGGGGAAGCAGTTTAACGTATACAGAAACTGGCTAATCTGTCTATGCATTTTCATTTGTACCTATTCAGGTCCTTTTTCTCTTGCCGCCTCCGGCGGCAGAGTGGGAAGGAGAAGCGGGGACATCCCGCACCCCGCCAAAGAGCCATGCTGGCCCCTTGGAATCCCCTGCCGAATAGTTACATTCATTTTTTGATTTGAGTAGCGAAACATCCATTGAGGGCCGATACATCGGCCCCTACGGATGGTCACTTTACAAGTGTATTGGTTAAATATGGCGATGTAAATTCCGTTCGTTGACCCACTTTTTTGCCTGGAACAGGGAAAAGACGAGCAGAGAGCGGCTTGTTCAAGCGCAATGCCAACGTGGCTACATCACATAAGAGGCGAGCAATTACTGTTGAATCTGTATCACCGGGCAGAGGCAAGGTATCCAATCCTGTACCACAGACTGCCGAGTATAGTAACAGTTCATGAGTAGTAAGAAGTCCTTCCTCCCATCTTTGTCCTAGCATTGCATCCTCCAGCACAGGCAGCATGAGCCCGCAATAGCCACATGTTGGCAACTCCGTATCCTTCAGCGCAGAGGTAAGAGCAGCTGCCACAGCCACTGTACCAGAACTCCCGATTGGCCCATATCCACAAAGTTCTAAAGCCGATACAATGCTGTCTTCCCCTAAGGGCGCAGGTGATAGATCAATACCACCGAAAACCAGGCCAAAATCGTTTGCCAGCGTCTGTCCCAATGCTACAATTGGCGAAGCACGTTCAATGAGCTTCGCTCTAACCAACTCTGTGATTTTCTTCAGTTCAATAGGTGTTGCATGATTCTTATTTTGAGCAAGCAAGGCTTCTGCTATAATGCTTGCACCCTGCAAACCGAGAGAGAGATTAGCAGGCCCTTCATGATAAGCAGAAGGAAAGAAAGGACTTCCCGGCCCAACACAGGCCAGGATTGCAAAACGGAAATTACCAAAACCCTCTGCTGTCTCATTCGCCAATCGTTTCATTACCCTGGCTGCTGCGTACGCTGCCTTCGAGCACAAGCCATGATTCTTTGTCGCAAGCTGCACAGTAGCACTCAACGTGCTGGTCGGAGCAAGCATATCGGCGATCAGTCCAATACGTTCTAAAGGAAATTCGGGACGAGCCGCATGCGCAGTACCTAGCGAACAAAAGCCCACATCAACATCATCAAGCAAATGCTGAAGTTCTTGTACATAGTCGATGAGGGCAGTGGATGACCAGTCGGCCAAGTCATCAAAAACCGGACGTGTTGAGAGCCTCACTGTTTGCACTTCATAGCCCGCTTCTGTATAGCGAACACTGGCACTCTTTAACATTACAGAGGCTCGCTGAATGACTTCTGAAGTGAGTGGGTGTGAATCGGCAAGTCCAAGTGTTATGGTACGAATGGGAGGGGTGCGCATTGGTAAAACCTCTTTTCTTCTAAGTGTCTTTGACAGTATTATACCTTCGCTGAACGTATGAGTCTTCTGATGGGATTTGAATTGTTCCTATCGACTTGACGAAAATCCGTTCGTCTCGTACACTTCCTCCAACACCTACAGAAAAACCTTCCAACAACAGGGTTGCAGGAGAGTTCGCATTCGATGGTAATATATGACGGCCATAAACAGGAGCAAACGCAGCACAAATGCTTTCTCTGCTCACTAGACCCACATCCTTGTACGGTACCAAGCATTGAAGGGCGTATCTTATACGCCCACGAAGCGAAGCTTGATGGCGAAATTACGCCTTTCATCACCATAGAAAGAGGAAATGACTACGCCTCCTTCAGCCTTACACGTCATTACCGTAGTCTTGTGAAAGGTCTCATCGACCAGGGGAATGGCTTACGCACAAAAAAACTCACCCTGCGCGTCTTTCATCTTCCTCTTGCCACCAGCACCATTGATCGCGATGGCCGCACGGTATACCGTTACAGAGCTAACGAATATACGCTGGCTATCCTGGAACCTGATACCATCCTTAACATTACAGATTTGAACGATGCTGACTACTGCGCACGCCAGTATATGCTAAATAGGCTCGTCTCTTCACCACAATCAGCAGCCATGATACGTGGGAACCTGGTGCATAGCAGCTTTAAAGAACTGCTCAAGGAGCATGACAGGGGAGAATTGATGACAGGTTACGCGGACAATGGGAAAGAAACTCCGCAGGCAACCCTGCGCCGTCACTTTGAACAAGCGCTTGAGCGTAGCACTATTGACCTGGCGCTTATCAATACATCCATAGAAGAGATGCGCACCGAATCGACTCCCCACCTGGAAAGCCTGGCATCCTGGTTTCAGAACCAACGTGCTACCCTATGGGACATGCCTGCAACAGCCACTTTCGAGGATGATCGAACTGGCCCGGCAGAGGAACATAGCAGTAAGAACATGGTGCGTGCTGAAACCTTCCTTCTTGCTCCAGAAATTGGATTGCGAGGACGACTCGACCTTCTCTGGCGACAGACAGGACGGCAGCGTCTACTAGAATTGAAGACAGGTAAAGCAGCAGGTGAGTTGCCGAAGCCATCCCACAGGTGGCAAGTTCAAGGCTATCATGCTCTTTTAACGGTACGTCGTGACCCGCAGATGAAGAAGGCTCTTGCTCTCCTGCTTTATAGTGGCACGCCAGGAGAAGCACAGACGTGCGATATCCGTTTCACAGAAACTCAACTGCAGCGTGTGGTTGAGAAGCGCAATATTCTTGTGCTCAGCCACACAACAGGCATTCCCCCTGCTCCTCCGGGAGCATCACGTTGCACAAAGTGCTCTATGCTTTCTCAATGTGATCAGATTTCTTCGTTGCTCGATTGGCAAGCCCCTGAGCCTGATTTACCTGAAATTGACGATGAAGGGGCGCAATTCATTGCGTCAGGAGGGCGTAATGGGCGCAATTCATTGCACCCCTACGTGATTACATCCCAGGATCAGGAGTTTTTTGCAACATATTACAACCTGCTGCAGTTGGAAGGACTAGAAGGCGAGAAACAACAAGCCTTACTCTGGCAAATACAAGTCAAAGAGCGAGTTGAACAAGGAACAGCAATTTGTGACCTGCGACCACTGGCCAGACCAGTACCAACAGGTCAAGGTGAATGGCAGCAAACATTCGCCTGCACGAACACATCAGAATTGCGCTTGGGGGACGAAATTCTTCTCAGTGATGGGAATCCAATAACTGAAGAAGTCGTCACCGGCTCAATTCTCGGAATCAGTTCTGAGGAAGTTACAGTCTGGAGTCCCGAGTTAATCGCCCACCCAACGCTGATTGATCGCTATGATATCAACAGCGTACATGTACGTACTCTACAAAACTTGCTGCGCTGGCTACAGGCTGATCCACGCCTGCGCTCACTCGTGACAGGAACCATACGACCCCAGTTTGATACTACAAAAAATGTTCCGCACCGTACAGACTTCAATACAGAGCAGAACCTGGCTGTTGAACGTGCTATGCAGATGCGGGACTACCTGCTCATTCATGGCCCTCCCGGTACAGGTAAGACCAGTGTTATTGCCGAAATCGTCAAACGATTCTGTCTAAAGGGTCAGCGTGTCATGCTGGCGGCTTTCACAAATCAAGCTGTTGATAATATGCTCAAACGACTTGATTCTGAAGGCATACATGAATTTATGCGTCTTGGAAGCGCACGCAGCGTCGACAGTGCTATTGCTGATCGTCTTTTGAAAAGGCTTGTAGGGCAAAACTTGAAATCTGTGGACACTCTAGAAGCTGTCCAAGACTTGCTCCGAAGCGTTCCAATTGTGGCTTCAACAACGGCAACGTGGTCTTCAGACAAGTTTAATCCCCCATACTCCAATGGAGTAGGAGAAAACAAGGAAAATGCACCCTTCCAATTTGATGTAGCAATTATCGATGAAGCTGGGCAACTCACAATTCCAGCTATTCTAGGAGCATTACGATTCGCAAAACGCTTTATTCTTGTTGGTGATGAAAAGCAGTTACCCCCACTTGTGTTAAGTAAGGAAGCCGCGGAGGCAGGGCTTTCCGAGTCACTTTTCAGCAAACTTAAACTCAAAGATTATGACTATAGGAAAGATGAAATTCAATCTGAAAGCTCATGCGTGTCTCTTAAGGTGCAATACCGCATGAACAAGTGGATTTCTCACTTCGCTTCAAAAGTATTCTATGATGGCCAATTGATACCACATGCTTCAGTCGCGAACAGTCTGTTGGATGCAGTACCTTCTAAGCTATTCAGGAGGGCTGAAAAGGCATCGGTTGTTCGAGCCATTGATCCGCTGTCGCCTATGGTTTTCCTGGATGTGTTTGGAAATCAGGAAAGAGCAAAAACTAGCGATGCAGAAGCACTAGCAGTTCGTGAAGTAGTTGCAGGTCTACTTGCACAAGGAATCGCTCAACAAGAAATAGGTATTATTGCGCCCTACCGAGCACAGGTGGCAAATCTACGTAGATACCTGTTTAGCAATGATGAGACAATCGGTTGGGAAGCACTTTCATATGATACGCAATTGAGTGTAGATACAGTGGATCGTTTCCAGGGTGGTGAGCGGCCTGTGATTATTATGTCATTTGCTACTACTACGAGGCCAGAAGTGAATAGCCAACTGAGAGACCATCTAACCAACCCGAATCGATTGAACGTGGCCCTTACTCGCGCACAGAAGAAACTCATTCTGGTTGGGAATGCCTCAGCGCTCGCAAGTTTACCTGTTTTCGAGCGATTACTTGCATATTGCCGGGGATTGAACACAATTATCCCTTATGATTATCAACAAAGCAACCTGCAACAAGGTTAAAGAGAAAGGAATATTCGAGGATCTAGCTGCTCAGTCAGACCAAGGATGAGTAGCAGGCATGCTCGAGAGTAGTTTGCATTTCTGTAGACATATGCAGTCCTTTCAATACAAGCTCTACAGCATGCATCAAGTTTATAGCAATACGAAATGGACCATTTACCTCATGATGATGTTCACGAAATTGTTCCATCCCCAGACCAGATAATACTAACACCGTATGAATTCCTGCAGCAAGACCAGCTCGAATATCGGTTATGCTATCACCGATAAATACCGCGTCATGCAAATTAATATCTAGTTCATCACGCGCTCGCAGCAACATACCAGGACGGGGCTTGCGGCAGGAACAATCTCCATCTCTATCATGTGGGCAATAGTAAACCTTCTCAATTTTACCGCCAATGTCACTGATGCTTGCTATCATCCGACGATGAATTTCTTCAACAGTTTCTATGGATATAGTGCCACGCGCTATCCCTGCCTGGTTAGTACAAACAATGATGCGATGGCCAGCCTGAGTCAGCTTTGCGATTGCTTCGCGTGATCCTGGCAAAAATCTGAATTCACTCCAACTTTTGACATAATCCGCGCGGTTTTCATTAATTACCCCGTCTCGATCCAAAAAAATTGTAGACATCTAGTTCCCTATCAGGCTGTCGTTGATTTCAATCAGGCCTTTTCTCATTGCATAAATAACTAGCTGAGATCGATCATAGATATTGAGTTTGCGATATATTGTGCTGATGTGGTTGCGTACGGTTTTTTCACTAATAGCAAGTGTTCGAGCAATTTCTTTAGCAAGCATGCCTTTGGCAATCAGAACCAACATTTCCATTTCACGAGCAGTCAAACCATCATTATTTTGTCTTTTATCGGTGTTTTGCTTTCCGAGTAACCCAACCATTGGAATATCAACATCCATACGAGTACCTCTACCTTCTGAGCTTTCAATAGTAAATTGACCATTCAGTAAGGTTACCCGCTCTCTTATTCCAATTAATCCCTGTTGATAGCCGGTATTCATAATAGAACTGGTGTTCTGTATGTTCATTCCCACACCATCGTCACTTATACTGATATGCAGCTGGTCCTCGAAAGTAAACAAGCATACGTTGATAGAAGACGCCTGTGCGTGCTTGCCAATATTGGTTAACGCTTCGCGTATTAAGTAGTAAATATTAGAGGTGTATGCCGCTGGCAATTGATGCGGCCAATTGTCACATTCGAAAACGACAGTATAATCGGCTTCTCGCAACTCGGACAGAACCACTTGAATGGCATATTCAAGACCAAAGTCCAATTCACCTGGCTGACGTAATCCGCCAAGTGCCTGTCGAATGGAGATTAAGCTATCACGTGCAAGTTCTTGCCATGTTGCTACTTTTTCAGCGACTGTATGGCTGGTCTGGTCTAGTGAAGGAAGGTGACGCGTTTGAAAATACTCCAGGTCGGCTACTAGCGCGGTTAGAGATTGCACAACGCTATCATGTAATTCACGAGCAATACGACGTCGCTCAGCTTCCTGTGCTAAACGTATAGATGGTGAGTCCAACACAGTGAGCATAGCTTTGTTTTCTTTCTATCTACTTGCAAATTGTTTACCAATTTTCCATGTACCATCCAAATATATGACTTTTTTGTTAATCTTTTATGGAGAGATGACTGTGATAAGGGTTGAGATTTGCCAATTCAAGCTAAGAGTTCTTAACCTGCTGTTAATATTCCTGCATGCCCAATAGGATAAGTGTGTAATGGGAGAATACATGTACATTAACTATAACATGAGGGCATGAGAACCTTTATTATGGGCTGATGAATCGGCGAAAATACGCATCAACTCATACACGGCAGCATTGTCATGCTGAGTGCAACGAAGCATCTCGGCCCAGCGAGTGAGATCCTTCGCTTCACTCAGTATGACAAGCGGAGAGGGTAGCTTAGGTTGATGCATATAAGGGCCGATGAATCGGCGGTGTGCGCGATACATCGGCACCTACGGGTGTCTGGGTTCATTTTTTAATCAGTATTATTTATCTATGCTTTTGGGACTTTGTGGCAAATTTGCATGTCTAATCTGTGATATCGTATGCTTCCCCTATCAGGACAATTGCAAAGACTTCTCAGGAGAATTTTATGTTGAATAACATGATCCTCGTTGTTGGCAGCCTCAATATGGACGAGGTAGTAACTGTTCCTCGCCCACCAGTGCTAGGCGAAACGTTGCTTGGAGCAGGTTCACTGAAGCTGGTTCCAGGTGGGAAAGGAGCAAATCAGGCGGTTTCTATGGCCCGTCTTGGTGCGTCTGTCGCAATGGCCGGTCGTGTTGGCACTGATCCCTTTGGCAAGCAACTGCTTGATGCACTTACGGCTGATAAGATTGATATAGGACTCATTAGCATCGACCAACAAGAGGCCAGCGGGGTCGCTTTTATTTTTCTTACCCCAGAGGGAGATAATGCAATTATTGTTGCTTCAGGCGCTAATATGTGTGTAGGCCAGGATCGAGAGCAGCTTGCGACTATTTTCGAGGCTATTACCCGGTCACAAGCGCTTGTACTACAACTGGAGATCCCGATCGAAACTGTAACAACGTTGATTGCAGTCGGTCATAATGCTGGCATACCTGTCGTACTTAACTTTGCGCCAGCTCAATCTCTAGCTTGGGAGATACTCAGACAGTTGCAAGTATTGATTGTGAATGAGATCGAGGCAGGATTTTTGAGCGGTACACAGATTGACAATCAAGAAGATGCTCGAATCGCTGCTGCATTGATCCAGAAAAAGGGAATACCACAGGTAGTGGTTACACTTGGAGCACGTGGAGCTGTTCTTGCAAGCGAAGATGGAAACGGAAACATGCAAACCATCTATCAACCAGCCCCAAGGGTAAAAGTCATTGATACAACTGCCGCCGGGGACTGCTTTGTGGGCGCATTTACCGTTGCTCTGACCGAGGGGAAAAACCCGAAAGACGCTCTACACTTCGCAGTCTATGCCAGTGCTTTAAAGGTAACAAAATTTGGTGCGCAATCAGGCCTGCCTACAAGGGCAGAGGTTGAGGCATTTCAATCTCAATGAAAGGTTTTTCATGCAGCGTATAATTCTCGATACCGACCCTGGTCTGGATGATGCACTTGCGCTTTTTCTTGCCCTAGCTTCACCAGAAGTGCAACTTGAAGCCATTACGACTGTGAGCGGAAACGTACATGTTGATCTGACCACGCGCAATGCCCTTGCGCTTTTAGAATTAACAGGACGAACAACAATCCCTGTTGCACGCGGATGTGACCGACCATTTGTACGGCAACCGGTTGTTGCCGACTACGTTCACGGACATAATGGGCTTGGAGGTATTTCGCTACCTGAACCACAAATACGACCCGTGAACCAACATGCGGTAGACCTGATCATCGAAAAAATTATGGCAGCACCGCGAGAAATAACGCTTGTGCCGGTTGGGCCACTCACAAACATCGCGATGGCTCTGCGTAAGGAGCCGCGTATTGCTGAGTATGTGCGCGAAGTGGTGATTATGGGTGGAGCATTGCGCGTACCGGGCAATGTAACACCAGAAGCAGAATTTAACATTTTTGCAGATCCACACGCTGCTCACATGATATTTCATGCAGGCTGGCCTATTCGGCTTGTCACATTAGATGTAACTCAAAAAACATTACTCGAGCGCGAACGAGTGCAGGAGCTGGCATCCAATGGCAATCCCATTACCTGGCTTATCCAGCAAATGGTGGAAAACTTTCTCAATACCTTTGGCTTACCACGAGGCATTACTGCCTTTCAGATGCATGATCCGCTGTGTCTGTTTGCTGCTTTCCAACCAGAAATCATTACCTGGGAGCCGGCATATGTCGATGTAGAACTGGCTGGCAAACTCACCTTAGGGGAGACAGTCGCTTACTTTTCAAACCGCACCGAAGATATTGACCCATCCCTCGAGAGCTTGCACGCCCCAAATATGCTCACCTCGGTGGGAGTTGATGTCGAACGCTTTATCACGCTGTATGTAGACAGAATTCGATCCACCTTTGGTTTTGACAAGCCCACTGAGTATGAGCTATAGTAAAGAAGTATAATTCCTACTAAATTAGTTGGTTTAATTGTAAAGGAGCCATAAATCATGGCAGAGATAAACGAAGCTGAAGTCATGGATGCGTTACATGAATGCTATGACCCGGAAATTCCCGTCAACATCGTTGATTTGGGTCTCATTTATAATGTTGATATCAATAATGAGACAGGCAACGTTGATGTTACAATGACCCTTACAGCATTGGGATGCCCTATGGCAGGAGAGGTGATTAGCGAGGTAGAGATGCGTGTAGGAGAGGTTGAGAATGTCAAATCCAGCAAATGCACCCTGACGTTTGATCCACCCTGGTCGCCTGATAGGATGACAGAAGATGCTAAGTGGGAACTTGGCATGGTATAAACGAATGTGAGCCATTCGTTCTTTTAGGTTGAGTGCTAATATGCTATACTACATCGCATGCATAGCCACAGAACAGACCTGAAGAATGGTCAATACAGTGTGGGCAGGTGAAAAAGATGGCATTTGAAGGACCGCAAAGCGGCGACATTCGCGCAACGTTAGCCCTTAGCCAGTCTGAGGCACAGACCGGTAGTAGCAGAACTTTGACGCTTCCTGGAGGACGCCGTATTACCGTACCTGTACGTGCAGGCATCCGCAACGGCGAACTAATTCTTCTCAAAGGGTTGGGTGAGCCCGCGTGGTCAGGTGGCCCTGCCGGTGACCTGATCTTGACAGTATCTATTGCACCATCAGAGCAATATGGCATTCAGCCAAATTTTATAGATGATCCTTCTTCACCCACAGATTTTATTCAGGCATCATCAGTGCCACCAACAATCCAAACACCTGAATATCCTGTGTCCTATCCACCGCCTGGATCAACACCAAATTACAACGAGTATGGGCAATACGGTTCATCTGCTCCCAACTATCCACCTGCAGGATCAGGTGGAAGTTATCCAAACTATCAAGGGCAGACTCAAGCACAGGATCCAATCTATCTTAACCAAAATCAGCCACAATATGCAGGGCCTTCACAATATGGGGGATATCCCCAGGCAGGGCAGCAATTCGCAACTCCTCCACCACCTAAAAAACGAGGAATGCCATTAACTGTGACCATTTTGCTGATTATTATTGTACTTTTCCTACTAGCAGGTAGTGGTCTCATCTACTTTGTAGGCGTCTATCAACCCCAAAAAATGCATGCAGATGCAACTGCTACTGTGAATGCCCAAATAACATCAACTGCGCAGGCAAACGCTCAAGCCACAGCTAATACGTTGGCGACATCGACGGCTCAAGCAAACGCCACTGCTACATCCCAGGCTTCAGCGACTGCAGCCGCCTCGGCTACAGCGACTGCACTGCAGGCTATTTTGAGCCAGGCAACAAGCGGCACCCCAACACTTATTGATTCATTAAGCACTCCGAGCAACAACAAGTGGGATCAACTATCTGCATCAAATTCGACACAGAGCGGAAGCTGTGCTTATACAGGTGGAGCGTATGAAGCCAGCATGCCCACAAAAGGTTTCTTTCAACCATGCTATGCCCAGGTTCCAACTTTTAGCAATTTCGCTTACCAGGTACAGATGACTATCAAACAAGGCGACGAAGGAGGTCTCCTTTTCCGTGCTGATCCCACGAACTCTAAGTTTTACCTCTTCCGCATTACCCAAAGCGGGGCGTACGACCTCTTTGTCTATATTGACAACCAGGGTACCCATGCAAAGAATCTGTTAAGCAACTCAACCTCACTCTTTAAACAAGGTTTGAATCAGCCGAACACTATTACGGTTGTCGCTCGGGGTGGAAGTTTGTACTTCTACATCAATGGGCAGTATCTTGATGGCGTCAGTAACACCACATTAAGCTCCGGTAAGATTGGGGTGTTTGGGGAAAGTAACACTAACTCGACCATTGTTGCATTCAGTAATGCCGAGGTCTGGACGATATAATTTTACTATTGACAAATAGCAAAACCACTGGTAATCTGTTAGTAACAAAAAGACAGGCTTTGAACGGGACAAGTACCCTTTATCAGGCAACAGCGAACTGCGGGAGAGTGCAACGCAGCAGCCAGTAGAAGAGAAATCCACCCGCGAGCCTGCGCGATAAGCGCCAACGGTTGCCTCCGTTAGCAGGCATAGTGAGTTTCAATTCACTGAACGTGAATTGAAAGAATCAAGGTGGCACCACGACATACGCAACACGCGTCGTCGTCCTTCGCAAGGGACGATGGCGCTTTTTTATTGTTCATTTGTAAAGGCCTGAAATGTAGTGGTGGGGCTTGCCCCCGCCAGGCTTAAAAGGAGCATTGATAGACTATTATGTTAGATCTTGCATTTATTCGCAACCACCCAGACGTCGTTAAAGAAGCAGCACGAGTCAAAAACAACACACTTGACATCGACTACCTGTTAGAAGTCGATCGACGCGTGCTAGACCTGCAACACGAAGTGGAAGAAGCTCGAGCCGAACAGAACAAAATCTCAAAACGCGTTCAGCAAGCGGGCAAAGACAAGGTCTTACGCGATGTGTTGATCGCTGAGGGAAAGGGTCTAGCCGAGCAGATCAAGGCTTTCGAACCCAGGTTACGACAGTTTGAGGAAGAACGCCAGCAATTGCTCTACCTTGTGCCCAATATTCCTGATCCAAGCGCCCCAATCGGTAAGGACGAGAGCGATAATGTACCTATCCGTGAATGGGGCAAGAAACCAACTTTCGACTTTGAACCACTCGACCATTATACTTTAATGCAAAAACTGGATGTGGTAGATATTGAGCGAGCAGTAAAGATCGCTGGTGCGCGCAGTTATGCTCTCAAAGGTGATGCAGCACGCCTCGAACTGGCCTTGATGAATTTCGCCATGGATCGCATTGCACGCAAAGGGTTCACACCACTCATAGTTCCTGCAATGGCGCGAGAATTCTGCTTCATTGGCAATGGACAATTCCCCAAAGGGCGCGACCAGGTTTATGCTATCGAGGGCGAAGATACATTCCTGGTAGGCACCTCGGAGGTCTCGATCACTGGCATGTTCAAGGACGAGATTCTCAGTTACGAGGACCTGCCCATGACCTTTGTCGGCTTCTGTCCCTGCTTCCGCAAAGAGGCTGGTACCTATGGCAAAGATACAAGAGGCGTCTTCCGCATCCATCAGTTCAACAAGGTCGAGCAGTACGTGATTACAAAAGCCGATCACGAGGAATCCGTACGCTGGCACGAGCAATTGATTGCAAACTCGGAAGAACTGGTACAGGCATTGGAGTTGCCCTACCGCGTTGTAAACGTCTGTACAGGCGATATGGGCGATGGCAAAGTTGGCATGTACGACCTGGAATGCTGGATACCTAGCGAGGGCAGGTATCGCGAGACGCACTCGTGCTCGTACTTCCATGAATGGCAAGCACGTCGTGTGAATATTCGCTACCGCGACGAGGATGGCAAAGTAAAGTTTGTTCATACCCTGAACAATACAGCCATTGCTTCGCCACGCATCCTGTTGCCTCTGTTCGAGGTTCACCAGCAGCCAGATGGCAGTGTACGTATTCCGGAAGCATTGCGCCCGTTCATGGGTGGACAGGAGTATATCAGGCCGCGTGAGAGGGTTAAAGCTGAGAGATAATTGGTTCCACTACGTATCGGTAGCCAGGGTTCCAGGGCGCGTAGAGTTTTTATGCACTGGAATGGGCAAAAGCGAGATGACCTGCTAGTTTCTTCAGGTGACAGACTGGTAGTATCAACGGTGTCCGTTCCTTTTTTATTCGGTATACTTTCACCGTAGTATATCCAGATATCCGACAGGAGGTTTTCTATGAGTATGCATAGTTGTGTTGTTGCTCCCCATCTCAAAGATGAACTCTCTACGGCAGATACCGGGAAATACGGCATGATGTTTGCCGGTCTAGGAGGACTGGAAACCGACGAGACATATTTGCTGGCGCTTGGTCGTGAGGGTTCTCTGATGGATGTTGATGCCCAAAATGAGGGCGAAGGCGCCTCGGATAACCCACGCATTCCAGCAGGATTTCCCATTTTCGGACAGTTCATCGCGCATGATATTACGGCTGACCGCAGTTTGCTGCATCATCACGCGCGCCTGGAAGAACTGCGTAACTTTCGCACGCCCCGACTTGACCTCGAATGCCTGTACGCGGCAGGACCTTCAGGCGACCCGCATCTCTACGACCTGAACGATCTCGATAAGTTTTTGCTGGGTATCAATGAGGTGGGCGAGTTGAACGATTTGCCGCGCAACCGCCAGGGACGCGCGCTGGTCGGTGACCCAAGAAACGATGTTCACCTGATGATTTCACAGATGCACCTGGCCTTTCTCAAGTTTCACAATCACGTTGTAGAGCTGCTACGCGAGCAAGGGACGCCAGCCGGGAACGTTTTCAATGAAGCGAGGCGGCTGGTTCGCTGGCATTACCAGTGGATTGTCACGCATGAGTTTCTTCCGCTTAGCGTGGGAGATGCGCTGATGAATGTTCTGCTTGAAAACAGCCCGCGCTTCTATAGTTTTGTCGAAGAGCCATTTATTCCGGTCGAGTTTGCGGACGCGGCATATCGCTTTGGGCATAGCCAGATTCGCAACCGGTATACGTTGAATGCTAAGGGAGTGACGGGGAATGTTTTTCCAGACTGTGCCGGAACGTGTCCCGTTCCCCATGAGCGCGTCATTGACTGGCCCTACTTTTTCTCGGTAGATAGCCATCACACGCCGCAGGCCAGCAAGAAAATCGATACCTCGCTGGCTCACGCGCTGATGCATCTGCCCACATCAGTCGTTGGTGAAACTGAGTATCCAGAACAGCACTCGCTGGCTTATCGTGATCTCGAAAGAGGGCTGGCGCTCAATCTTCCTTCGGGGGAGGCGATTGCACGTTATATGGGTGTCGAACCTTTAAGTGCGGATGATGTAGGTTTGTACAAGCTGGGATACCAGGGTGAAACCCCGCTTTTTTACTACATCCTCAAGGAGGCTGAGGTAAGAAACAAGGGACATTTTTTAGGCGAGGTTGGGGGGCATATCGTCGCTGAGGTGCTGCTTGGTCTGCTCGATGGTGATCCCACATCGTATCGCAATGCCGTTATAGCATGGGTGCCGACCTTGCCCGGTGAGCGGGCGGGCGATTTCACGCTGGCAGACCTACTGCGGTTTGCCGGTGTCGCATAACAACGGGGAGAGCTTTGCACCAGCGTTGATGGCGACTGGCATCTCTACAACCAAATAATCTCTCCCTTTACGCTTTGCGTCTGGTCATCGATGTACAACATGCCGGTACTGCACCTGGGTTGTCGACGTCGATCCGTTGCGCTACCTGGATTAAACAAGAGCAGACCGTTGCGATCCTCATTCCAGGGAATATGGCTGTGCCCATAGATGACAACGCGGGCATTGGGAAACTCCTGCCGCGCGATTTTTTCACGATTGTGTGAATCGCCCAGGATGTGCACAATACCAATGCGACAATGCCCTACCACAATTTCGCGTTTGATCGGCAACGCGTGAATCACCTCGTCTTCTTCGACATTGCCCTGCACAGCCACAACGGGCGCGATCGTCTCTAACTCTTTCGTTACTGAGAGAACCGAGAGGTCTCCAGCATGGATAATCAATTCAACTCCTGCGAAATGCTCCCAGATGGCGTCGGGTAGTTTTTTGAAATGAGGTATATGTGTATCGGAGATAATTCCTATATGATGCTGCAATTTGGCGTACACCTCTCTTTTGGGGTATAGTAAATATGTCTTTTACTGTTCTTTTGTCGCCTTGATACAAGGATATCACATGCGTATTGCGATCATTTCTGACATACATGGGAACCAGATTGCCCTCGAAGCGGTGCTGCAAGACTTTCAACATCAACCTGCTGTAGACCAGATGGTTATTGCAGGCGATCTTTGTCTGAATGGTCCATGCCCACGAGAAGTTCTTGAAACCGTGCAAGAACTCAACTGCGTGGTTCTCCAGGGTAATGTAGATCTGGAAGTGGTTACTCAAGCACCCAGCAAAGGTGAGAAGAAGCGCAACACCGCAGCATGGACACGTGAGCAGATTGGGCAGGCAGGTATCGACTATCTTGCATCTCTCCCACACTCACATCGTATTGCAAACTCGCAAGGCAATGACCTGCTCGTTGTACATGCTAACCCGCTGAATTTGGAAGATGCAATCTTTCCAAATGCGCCTGATAGCACATTAGAGTATCTGCTGGGTGGTTTGGATGATGGTATTGGCGCTATGGCATTCGGGCATCTGCATATCGCCTACACGCGGAGATGGAAGCATTTATTTCTTGTCGATGTTGGTAGTTGTGGATTACCACGCGATGAAGATCTGCGCGCATCATATGCTATTCTCAGTTGGCAAGCTAGAAGCTGGGTTGCAGAAATTCGCCGGGTAGCTTATGACGTTCAAGCGGTCGTAAAACAAATCAAAACGAGTGGCATACCAAATGTAGAGAAACGCGTAAAGACACTTTTAGAGGCACGATATTAGCAAAAAGAAACGTGGGGTAGTTCATAAAGTCGAACTACCCCACGCAGGCAACCCTTTCATTGCTAGAGTGCGCAATTACAAAGGGGAGCGGTACACATGGTTTGCTGAACAGAGATGATACAGGACAGAGCTGTCTGTTGTACAGTAACGATTGATTCTTCTTCCACTATAATTTCCTCCCCCAGATAACTCGCAGCTTCGCCGATGTCAACCAGTTGCAGTTCTTCGATGATTGCCCGCAATTCTCCGGTTGTTGCCATAATAATTTCTCCTCTTTTAGTATACGATTGAGTTAAGACCGAGCCACTTCCACCTATACATCGAGCGCCCTCCTGTTAAACGTTGCGCAGGATGTTTTTTGGTTATTACTATTGTCAGCCATATTAAGTAACTTTGTATATCTTTCTTCTTCTTTGCCGCCTGCTGCGGCGAGGAGGGAGAAATGAGCGGGACGCGCTTTTGCATCCCCCAGATGCGCGGCCCCGCACCCCGGCAAGGGACTGTGTCCCCTGCACTCCTTACGTCCGCGCCTTTGGGGGATACACAACACACTAGCAAAGGAACTTCGTCTCCCTGCTGAGTAGTTACAATATACATTGGTAGATTGCTGCTACCAGCTTGTGAATCTCTACAATTATATATACGTCTGACGTTACACTTTTATATCCCATTCATCCTGGATTAGTCCTAATTGGTTATAGCCTTCACTCTGTTCGTGTCACCTTCAGGCGTGCTATACTGACAGCAAGAAAAACAACGCTTGAGAGGCTAACAAGAACCCACTTTGAAGGTCTATTATCAAATTTCGGGAGAATAAACATGACAAGTACACATTATGACGTAGCAGTTATAGGGTCGGGACCTGGCGGTTATGTTGCCGCCATTCGAGCATCACAACTTGGCGCAAAAGTTGCCATTGTTGAGAAGCAATATCTGGGGGGCACCTGCCTTAACGTTGGCTGTATCCCCTCCAAAGCGATGTTACATATCGCAGAGGTTATGCATAATATGGAATCGTTTGAGGATATAGGCATTCATGTAGCACAACCACCTACCTTTGATATGCGCAAAGCTGTGGCTTACAAAGACAAGGTCGTCAAGCGCATGACTAATGGTGTTGGCACGTTGATGAAAGGCAATAATGTCGATGTCTTTGATGGACTGGGCACAGTCGAAGCCTCGCGCAACGTAACTGTGGCAAAGAACGATGGATCTCAGGAGCAATTCAGCGCAGACAAGATTATTCTCGCAACTGGATCTGTTCCGCTCTTACCTCCCTTTCCAGGCATTGACGGGAACAACGTAGTCAATAGCGATACGTGCTGGAACTTACCCAAAACTCCTGAAAGCATCATTTGTGTTGGCGGAGGCGTGATCGGTGTTGAACTGGCCTGCATGTTCAATGCGCTAGGTTCAAAGGTAACAATTGTCGAAATGTTGCCCAACATACTGGCGCCTGTCGATGACGAAGTACGCCGCTTGCTGGTGCGCATTCTCGGCAGGCGCGGCATCGAGATTGTAACTGGCGCGAAGGTTGAATCCATCGCTGATGATGGGAATATGAAAAAAGTAATCGCCAGTTCAGAAAAAGGCGAGCAAAGCTTCAGCGGTGAATATGTGCTGATAGCAGTTAGCCGTACAGCTAATACCAGTGGTCTGGAACATTTGATGGAACAGGGATTGGATAACGACCGGGGACGTATTCGCGTCAACGAAAAAATGGAGACGAACCTTCCCGGTATCTATGCTATCGGTGACCTTATTCACGGAGCAGGACTGGCTCACGTCGCATCTATGGAAGGTGAAGTCGCGGCTGATAATGCCCTGGGACATGAAGCTAAAATGGATTACAATGTGGTGCCAAACCCCATCTATACGTTCCCCGAAGTCGCATTTATCGGCTTGACCGAGGCACAGGCTAAAGAGAAATATCCAGAAGCTCGCGTCGAGCGCTTCCCCTGGTCTGCTATCGGCAAGGCAGTTGCGATAGGTGAAACTGAGGGATTCACCAAGGTTATCATTGGCAAATACGACGAAATTCTGGGTGCGCACATTATAGGGCCAGACGCTACAAATCTGATTAGTGAGTACTCGGTAGCAATGCGCAGTGAACTTACTGCCGATGAGATCATCGAAACCATTCACCCCCATCCAACGCTCAGTGAGGGCCTGCGCGAGGCAATGTTGACAGTAGAGGGACGTCCAATCCATATTCCGCCAAAGCAATCGCTGGCACGCACAAGGTAAAGGAGCAAAGCATTGGATAGCTATAACTCCATTCGAAATTGGTTTGATCTTCGCGGACTTCCAGTAAACATCCCCAGCGAGGGGCGAAGCGTAGGCACAGTAGAAGACTTTTATTATAAAGTTGGCACAAATGCGATCTATGCATTGCGCATAAAGACCGGCTTATCTGGTTTCAGGGCGCTTGCGGCAAGCGCGATAAGCACAATTGAGCAAAATGCGGTCAACGTTGCTAGCGAAGAGATGTTGATTGACGAGAGCAATGGCGGCGATTTAACAGACTTACCCCTGGGCAACAATTTGCTTGCCTATAATGTCCTGAGCGAAAGTGGCACTTCCCTGGGCACTATCGAGAGCATACTATTGGCTACCTATCCACCCGTAGCCTTGCGTATTGCGGCTTTCCAGCTGGCCGGTGGCAAAACCTTTTCCGCTAAAGAAGTAACAGACTATGGAAGAGGTGAAATATATATCCTTGATAAAGTAGCGAAGAGGTTATGACTTCTGTTGAAAACACTTCACCCTGTGAGAAACAGGTAAAGGGCTAGCAAAATGCCGATAAGGGCTGCCAAAATCGTTAAAATGATCGAGAATGCGGCAGGCGGATGAAAGCGTTCCGAGTCAATCGAACGACGAATCTGTAGAAATTCGACAAGAGCTACAATCATCATGATAACGCCCAGCAGCGTAAGAGAGACGCCAAAAAACGAAGAGTAGTGGATGGGGAGGACCTCGGTCAAACCAATCTTAAAACCCAATTCCCTAAGGAGTAATCCAAAGCGTTCTACGACGAAACCAAAAGTGATAGTCGCCAGGCCAGTACGTATCCAGGCAAGGAAGGTGCGCTGATTCGCCAGGTGATCGGTGACTTTCTTGCTTGTGCCGATATGGTTCTGGAGAGGTACGTGCTGTCCCTCGACAGTATTGGCGGCATTCTCTTCCTGCTGAGCCATGTGCAAAACCTTCTATACATAAATATTATGCAAGTTAACTTTAAATCGGGATACTGGGAAACTTACCGAGGGCCGATACATCGGCGCTGGGCACGATAAATCGGCCCCTACTGATGGCCAAATTAGTTTGTTAAAAGCCATTCTATATTCATTATAGCTGACTCAACAATTGGAGACAATAGTCACTTACTCTTCTCTTGGGATACTTCGTCAGTGATATGCTCTTCTTTTTTCTCCACCCCAGGAGCGGGTAAAGGGAGCTTGAATACGGAGAACAGGTAATAGAGTGCAGGCAGAATAAGTACCATTCCAATGCCTATTGAAATCAGCAAGATCACAATTACATTAGGATCGTTCGCAGCATTATCGATAGTTACATGCGGTGGAATGATATAGGGATATTGGGATAGCCCCCAGGAACCCAGCAGAAAGGCAGTTTCCAGGATGATCAGGATGCGTGCCAGACTATACCTGCGGTAAAACAAAGCGGTGGCAGTTGCAAGACCGATCAGCATTGTGGCAATCACAACTAGTAGTGCGCGAGTTAACAGGCCTTGCCATAGAATCGGGGCCTCTGATGGCGAAAGCAGAAGACCAAGTGCACCAAGCACAGCTGTAACTGCGCCAGCAATCATTGCTCGTAAACGATACATTTCTGCCAGGGATTCTTCATGATTATTTTGAGCTTCTACGGCCAGATAGACAGCTGCAAGTGAAGCACAAAGCGAGATTGCCATGGCGCCAATCGTCAAGGCAAAGGGAGTCGTCCATGCTGCACCCAGGTCAGCCTGAACATTGCCACCGGTGGCCTCGATTTTTCCACTCGCCACGGCAGCAGCAGAAGCGCCCAGGAAGAAAGGTGTAACCAGGCTAGTCGTACTAAAGACACGACTCCACCATGTGGTTGTGGGAGCTGTTGTATCAATCGCGTATGTGCGAAAGATAAAAGCTGAACCACGAAGCACGATACCTATGAGCGCAATCGTTAACGGGATAAACAATGTAATAGAGAGTATCGCAAATGCGGACGGAAACACGCTAAACAGCCCAACGATCAGAAAGATCAACCAGACATGGTTAGCCTCCCATACTGGTCCCAGAGCCTTATTTATCAGTTGGATCTGGCGTTTGGCCTGGGGTCCTACAGCGAATAGATTCCAGATGCCTGCTCCAAAGTCCGCTCCACCCAGTACTGCATAAGCGATGAGGCCCAACCATAGAATACTCAGGGCTATTAAGGTAACTGACAATTACACACCTGCCCTTTCTGTCTGCTGACTAGTTCCAGGCATTTCCACCTTGGGTAGAGGTGAACGGGCAACCCCTAAGAGCAATCGAATTAGAGCTACCGCTAACAACACATAAATCAAGGTGAAAATCAGAAAACTGATATTGAGCCATGGCGCTGTCGTCACAGCATCTTTTGTGCGCAAGTAGCCATAAATGACCCATGGTTGGCGTCCAAACTCGGTTACCATCCAACCAAGCTCTATCGCCAGGAACGACAATGGCCCGGCAAGCACTATTCCCCAGAGCATGACACGATTTGTAGGTACGATACGTTTCTTTAGAAAGTATAGGAACCAGAACAACAGAGCGACGAACAACGCGAAGAAACCACTGGCTACCATGCCATCAAACGACGAATGGACTGGGAGCGGGTTAGGCCGATCATCAGGAGCATAGGCATCAAGTCCCTTAATGGTTGAGTTGGGATTAAACGTAGCCAGGATACTTAACCCGCGCGGAATTTCAAGAGCATAAATGACCTTTCCGGTACCTGGATCAGCGAGACCGCCAATCTCCAGTGGAGCGCCTTGTTGTGTCTTAAAGACACCCTCAATTGCAGCTAACTTCGCCGGTTGAGCATCCACAAGAAAACGCGCATTCGCATCACCACTAATAATCTGAAGTGGGATCGCAATGACTCCCATTGCCATAGCCAGCATCAAGCCTTTGCGATGGTAATCATCGCGCTTGCCTCGCAGCATACCAAATGCATACACAGCCGCGACACTGAAACCAGTCGCAACGTAGCAAGCCAGAATCATATGAATGGTCTCATAGGGAGTGCTTGGATTCAGCATAGCCTGGATAGGATTTATATCGACGACCTTGCCGTTCTTGAGCACAAAACCTGCCGGAGTATTCATCCAGGAGTTGGCGCTCACAATAAACCATGCTGAGGCCAGGCCACTGATCCAGATCGGGAATGAGCATAGCCAGTGGGCGCGTGGTGAGAGACGATCCCAGCCATACAGGTACAGGCCAAGAAAAATCGCCTCTAAGAAGAAAGCAAAACCCTCAAGGGCAAATGGTAGTCCAACGACAGCACCGGCAAATTTAATGTACGTCGGCCAGAGCAGGCCAAGTTCAAATGAAAGGATGGTACCGGAAACAGCGCCTATTGCGAAAAGGATGGCAGCAGCTCTCGCCCAACGTCGCGCCAGCATCATCCAGGTCTTATCTTTACGAAAAAGTGCAAGCCCCTCGGCGATACAAAGAAGCAGTGGTAATCCGACGCCGAGAGCCGAAAAAATAATATGGAAAGCTAGCGAAGTGCCCATCTGGGCACGTGCAGCAAGTAGGTCAGGCATAGCTTTATTCCTTGATTGTATGTATAAGTCTTGTGACTATTTACTATGTTCTGAAATAAATTGTAGGAGCCTTAATAAGGAGTGACAAACAGAACTGTAAAGCTGTCATTGTACTGCTCGCTGAAGCCCTTGGCGGTGTTGATGCTGCCCTGCAAGTCACGGGGGTTGCCATAGGGACCGAACACCTGGTTGCGTTTTGTAAATACTCACACCGCGATGAGTTGCTCCTGGTTCGTTGTTTTGAAAACCTGTATGCTCTCTATGCTATAATCTCTCCAGATATGCAGGAGAGACCAGGGTATGAAGCAAAAAAACGAAACAGCAGACAAGATTCTTAAGCACCTCAAAGGTCTGCGCAACCATTTGCAGCCGGATGAAGAACCGCTTTTTACTGTGCCTGCCATTTGGGATAGCGGACAGAATCAGCGCAGTGTGCCTTGTGATGTGGTGCTGACAAATAAGCGCCTCTTCGGCTACGTCTACGTGACCTTCCCACGCGAACGACTTTTTCTGGATGCGCTAACCCTCACTGCGATCAAAGTTGTTACTTTCCGTCAGAAGACATTTGAGCCAGTATTTCGAGAATTACTCGTCAGTGATGGTCAGCATAAAGTGTACATACGCGCGCCTCGCAAGAAGTTAGAGAGACTCTATGAAGCGTTGCAGTCAGCTTTGGAACGCTATAGCCCGAATAAACAACCAACACTTCCAAACGAAGAAACAAAACCCACCAATGAAACAACCACTGCCTTTGGAAGACAGGAAATCCGCACCACGTTTGAACGTTCGCCCTTGGCTATTACCTTGCTGTTTATAAGTGGACTGATTTTGGAAATTGGCGGTGTCGTTCTTTGGACAACAACAAAGAGCGCTCCGACTGGGCTTCCATTGATTGTCGCAGGATTTGTGGCTGTCATTACAGCTATCCTGGTGAGAAGACAAAGGTAGCTACCTTACCGCAAATCCACCTGGAATTAAGGATGCTCTCTTAGAAACCCCTCGATCGTTGCATTCTCTGAATCGGTCAAGTGAAACTCGGCGGCTGGGATTATACCATCTACCTGCTCTGGACGACGAGCACCAACGATTGCTCCGGTTACTCCCGGGTGTTGTAAAGCCCAGGCGATAGCCACTACGCCAGGGGTGACATTATGCACAAACGCGATCTCATTCAATTCTTCAGCAAGTTCAAGGTTGCGTGACAGGCGTGGCTCCTGGAATTCGGGATCTCGTTTTCGCCAATCATCATCAGGTAATGTAGCAATCCGCTCGCGAGTCATCGATCCCGTTAAAAGCCCGGAAGCCATTGGTGAGTAAACGATGACTCCTATATTGTGCTCCTGGCAGAATGGCAGAATCTCATTTTGAATATCTGGTTTGACCAAAGAGATTGGTGGCTGCAAGGAACTGATGGGTGCGATTTCCATGGCGCGGCGCATTTGACTGACGTTAAAGTTGGATACGCCGATGTAACGCACCTTGCCTTCCTGCTTTAATCCAGCCATTGCGCTCCATCCCTCTTCGATATCTTGTTCGGGATCTGGCCAGTGAACCTGATAGAGATCGATGACATCCGTCTGGAGCCGGCGCAGGCTGTTTTCGCATTCACGCTTGATTGATTGCGCTTTCAAATTGCCAGTGATCTCGCCACGATCATTCCATACGCGTCCACATTTCGTGAAGATGTAAGGACGCTCTGATCGATCTTTAAGAGCGCGAGCAACTACCTCTTCAGCATGGCCTAAGCCATAGACGGCAGCAGTATCAATCCAGTTGATACCAAGATCAAGCGCGTGATTTATGGCTGCAATTGACTGTTCATCGTCCTGAGGACCCCAACCGAATTGGTATCCACCACCACCGGCGGCCCAACTCCCAAAGCCAATAGGGGTGATTTGCATATCTGTATTACCTAACTGTCGTGTTTTCATGTTCTTTCTCCCAGACCTTTCAAATTGCTAATGCTTTCACTCACTTTTTACTACACGTATTAAACAGCTTTAGCGGTGCAGGACATTTGTGTTTGAAGGGCTTCTCAAAAGTCACCGTGTTATTGTTCTCTCTGCGCCTGCGGCGCACTCATGTGAAAGTGTGGAGGGTTTTGTGCGCCTGCAGGCGCACAAAACCCTCCACACTTTCACGAAACAGGCTCGCTTACGAGCCTGGGCAGGTAAGAAGCACCTTTTGAGAAGCTCTGATTGCGTTAGCCAGCAACGTTGACACTGCCTTTTCCTGACAGGTACAATAGGATAGCCGATCAGACTGCGTGGGTCGAGGTACCCATAAAAGGCATCCAATATGTATCAACCTAAGCGCGGCAGTCAGGGCGAGTCCTGTCATGCTGAGTGCAACGAAGCATCTCGGCCCAGCGCACGAGATCCTTCGCGGAGTTTACACTGAGTGGAACGAATGTGCTCAGGATGATAAGCAGAGGGGGTAGCTTCCTTAGGTTGATGCCTATTAGGTACCCATAAAGGGCACCCTGCACACCCTATGTGCACATATTTTAAGATGAGGCGATAACACAATGAAGATGTATGTCTGTATTAAACAGATCCCTGATCCGAACACTGTTGTTAGTAAGCTTGATCCGAACACGAAGCGGCTCGTGCGCAGCGGGGTCTCACTTGTGCTCGACCCCGGCGATGAAAGCACTATCTCAGCCGCAATCAAAATTCGCGATACCATAGGAGATAGTGAAGTAACAGTTGTCTCCATGGGGCCAGCAAGCGCCCAGGAAGCCATGCGCCGCGCTCTGGCAATGGGAGCGGATCGCGCAATTCTTGTGACCGATCCCGCGCTTGCAGGTTCAGATGCCCTCAGTACAGCGCGAGTGCTTGCCGCAGTCCTTAAGAAGGAAGAGGTTGACCTGGTATTCTGCTCTACTGAAAGCACAGATGGGTATACCGGTATGGTTCCCGGCGGCGTTGCGGAGTTTCTTGGTCTCCCTCAACTGACCTTCGCGCGTGAAATTACCATAGAAGGCCAGAAAGCCGTTATCAAACGAGTGACCACTACAGGCTATCAGACAGTCGAGTGTCCATTGCCCGCAGTTGTCACTATCGCCAGTGGCTCATTTGAAGCAATCTATCCAACTATGAAGGGCATTATGGGTGCTAAGAAAAAACCCTTTACCCAGCTTAACCTGGCCGATCTTGGAATCGAAGCCTCGGAGGTTGGCGAAGCAGGAGCGCGTGAAAGTGTTATGACTATTGGTAAGGTTGAGGCTCGCGCCGCAGGACAGGTTATCAAGGACGAAGGCAACTCAGCCCAGGCTATCGCTGACTTTTTGCAGCGTTACCAGTTACTCTAAATGAAGCGGTAGCATACTTGCGTGAAACAGGAGGATGAATAGATCATGTCTAACACTATTTGGGTCCTGATTGAATTAGAAAACGGCCAGCCTGCTCGCTCATCGCTCGAGGTGCTGGGAAAAGCCGCTCAATTGGGTCGCGCCGAAGCTATTGTTCTCGGTTCAAATGCTTCGGAGGTTGCCTCTACACTTGGTGAGTATGGCGCATCGAAAGTCCACGTCCACGCCGATGCTATCTACGATACATATTTGACCCTCCCGGCTGTAGACACTATCAGTGACCTGTTGAAACAACATCAACCTGCGATCCTAATGCTCGCCACTACATATGATCTGCGAGACATCGCAGCCCGTCTGAATGTGCGTCACAACACGGGCTTGATCACCGATGCTACTGACCTCCAATTCGATGGAGACACACTCCAGGTAACAGTTCCCTGGGGAGGTGAGAATGTTGTTACCGCGACATTCCCCAAGCAAGGCACAGGCATTGTGCTGACACGACCCAAGGCTTTTGGGCTAGAACGCTTTGAGGGAAAAACTGCTGAAGTTGAAACACTCAGCCCCTCTCTCGATGCCGAATCACAGAAAATGAAGATTCTTGATCGCGTTGTGGTGCAAAGTGAAGGGCCTGAGCTGGAAGATGCAAGTGTGATTGTGAGTGGCGGTCGCGGCCTGGGCAAGGCTGAGAATTTCCACCTGGTGGAGGAACTCGCGACTGCTTTAGGTGGTGCGGCTGGCGCGACTCGCGCTATTGTTGATGCCGGTTGGCTGCCCTACAGCTACCAGGTTGGTCAGACGGGAAAGACCGTAAAACCAACGTTGTACATCGCCATTGGCATCAGTGGTGCTATCCAGCACCTTGCCGGTATGAAAGGCTCCAAATATATTGTAGCGATCAACAGAGATGAACACGCACCTATTTTCTCGGTTGCTGATTTTGGTGTGGTGGGCGATGCACTGACCATTCTTCCGCAGCTTACGGAGGAAGTAAAACGGCGTAAAGCACCATAGACTTTGAGCTTATATAAGGAGCGGGTGTTATCATTAGGTCTAAGGATTTCAAGTGTATCAGGAGGAGACAATGGCAACCATGCCAGAAGAGATTCGCTCTCTTGTTGAGCGCCTCTCACCCGACCTACAACAACAAGTTCTAAAGTTTGCCAAAGGGCTTGCTCGAACACCTAAGGATATTGCGGCTTTGCCTAAGTCTCCACTTCCACCAGGCACACCTGGACCTACTCTTTTGCGCTTCAAACTACCCTCAGAGGATATCGAAGCTTTGGAACGTGCTCTAGTAGATTGTGAGAGGACTCATGCTTCCTGACAATGACCTTTGGATCGCTGCGACAGCAATCCAGTATGGTCTTACCCTAGCAGCACGTGATCATCACTTTACCTGGATTGCTGGACTCTCCCTTGAACAGTGGTAATTTAGGAATCGGAGGTGCACACTATGGCTCTACCTTCACCAACTGGAGGCTGGTTTGGCGTTGTACTCTTTCTGCTCATTGCCGTTACAGGTCTCACTCTCTTTGGCGTACGCGCAGCTGAGCTAATTACGCTGCTCGTAAAAGCTCGACGTGAGGACCGTACTGATCATATCGATGACCGCATTGGCCAGTTTTTCCTGGTCGTGCTAGGACAAAGTGGAGTGCTACGTGATCCCATTCCCGGCATAGCTCATTTCTTCACGTTCTGGGGATTCATTATCATCTCGATCGCATTGCTCAATCTCATGCTGCAGGGTTTTGGACTCACTCTGCCAATTCTTGGTGACAGTCACGCATTTGCAACTCTCGTGGATCTTTTTATCATCTTTGTTGCAATTGCTCTGTGCGTTTTCGCTTTCCGACGAGCGGTCATACGTCCTAAACAACTCTTCAGCTTTTTACATGGTCCATGGGATGGCTTGATCATCCTGGGACTTATACTGCTCATACTTGTCACACTAGTCCTGGTCGAAATCTTTGATTACGCGGCAAGCAACGGAGCCGCATGGTCCCTCTTTGGCATGTGGTTCGGACCCTCGGTTAGCGGACTAGGAACTGAAACCAATCTCATCTTGTTCCGTATTTTCTGGTTTACCCATATGATTATTTTCTTCTCCTTCCTTGTCTATCTACCTCGCTCTAAGCACTTGCATTTGATGGCAACGCCTTTCAATGTCTTCTTCAGCAGTTATGCACCGAAAGGCGCTTTGCCTTTGATGGAGAACCTCGAGGAACGAGAAGATTACGGTGTATCGAAACCCGAGCAATTTACCTGGAAACAATTGCTCGATGGTTACGCCTGTACTGAATGTGGGCGCTGCAATACTGTTTGCCCGGCATCCAATACAGGCAAGCCACTCTTCCCCAAGGAAATTATCCTGGGAGTCAAAGAAGCGCTTCTTGTGCAGAGTAATCAAATTCTCGGTGAAGATACATTATGGAGCAGATTGGGTGTAGCAGGCGTCAAAGCTGACGAAACCGCCGTTGAGAAAGCTGCGCACGATGAGCCGATGGTTGGAGGCATTATCACAAATGATGCCTTATGGGCATGTACTACCTGTCGCGCGTGTATGGAGATATGCCCTGTCTCTATCGAGCACGTACCGAAAATTGTAGATATGCGTCGTCACCTTGTCATGGAAGAGAGCGACTTTCCTACCGAGGTTACTTCGCTGTTTAACAACATTGAGCGCAACTCCAATCCGTGGGAGATCAGCAATGACAAACGTGCTGAATGGGCTGCTGGACTGGATGTACCGCTTATGGCAGAGAATCCTGATGCTGATGTTCTTTACTGGGTTGGCTGTATGGGTTCGTTTGACGAGCGCAACAAGAAAGTGGCAACTGCCGTTGCTAAAATACTAAAAGCGGCACGCATTAACTTTGCCATTCTTGGACCTGAAGAAGCGTGTACGGGGGATCCAGCGCGTCGCATTGGCAACGAATATTTGTGGCAGATGATGGCGCAGCAAAACATCGAAACGCTGGATGGTTACGGCTTCAATCGATCGAGCGCTCACAACGGGCATAATGGTCATGCTTCAGGCAACGGCACTATTACACAGCATCGCACGCTTCTGACTGCCTGCCCACACTGCTTCAATACTATCAAGAACGAGTATCCACAGCTTGGTGGCGACTACGAAGTGGTCCATCATACCACGTACATCAACAGCCTGCTGGCCAATCAAACCATTACGCTTCCCGAGGATTTTGACCAGCGTAAGCTGACATATCACGACCCATGTTACATCGGGCGCTACAACGATGTGTACGAGGAACCCCGCCGTGTGCTCACTGTGCTCAATAGCAATGGTGTTACCGAAATGCATCGCAATCGCAACCAGAGCTTCTGTTGCGGCGGCGGTGGTGGTCGCGCATGGATGGAGGAAACGATCGGTACACGCGTCAATCAAACTCGTGTCAATGAAGCATTGGATACGGGCGCTGAAGTCCTCGCTGCTGCCTGTCCTTTCTGCATTACCATGTTTGATGATGGCATCAAAGGCGTAGAGGCCGAAGAGAAGATGCAGATCGAAGATATCTCTGAGATTGTCGTCCAGGCAATCGAAAAGAGCAGGGTAGGTGCCTCTGCCGACTACTCCTGATGTCCTTTTTTGGTGCGCATACTAAGAAAAGCTCCTCATAGAGAGCGAACCCTCTGCGGCCAGATTGTTGAGGATTAATCCGGCTGAAGAGGTAGCATGGTCATCACATCTGGATATGTGAGAGCGCCCCCTCGTGGAGATGAAGCGCTCATCGACGACCAGAAGGGATCATGCCCTCATCCCCAGACAATCTTCTTGGGGCCCGCTTTCCTCTCCTGTGCCTCAATGCCCCAGCTCCAGGAGACCTTCGGGGTAATCGAGAGGTAGATCCCAGGACCGAGGTGTCCATGGCGCTCAACGACCTCTGCAATGCCATAGATCCTGATTCCCCGTGGCTGCCAGGGTTGAATCGACTTGAGATCGTCAATAATCAGCGACACTTTCGTATTGCCTGCCACTACATTCTGATACTTGCGTGTAGCCTGAAAGCGGTGACCTCCAATGTAGAAGCGCGCGCCATCGAACTCGAAGCCAACGGCATCAACCGTGGGCTGTCTATCGGTGGCCACAGTGGCAATCCTGGCAAGAGGTTGAACTTGCAGGAAAGCCTGCTCTTGCTCTGAAAACATCAAACACCTCTTTCTTTTTTCAGGAATTTCTTTGTCCTTGTCTGTCTATCATTCTAATACTTTTACATACTTTATATTATTGTTCATTATACTTCCTTTAAACGTAAATCACTCACGTCAATTGCCCCCCGTCGATTACCAGGCAACCAGGCAAAACTCTCCTCTGAACTTGCGGTCGGGTTATATTCCAGCCCAACATAGCCCTGGTATCCAAGTGTATCCAGGGCCGCCAAAACATGCGCGTAGTGAATTTCGCCAGTCCCCGGTTCATGACGTCCAGGAGAATCCGCAATTTGGATGTGTCCTATCCATCCAATATGCTCACGCAATGTTGCAATTACATTCCCCTCCATACGCTGCATATGGTATATATCATACTGGTACTTGAGATTCAGACGATTCACTTCAGAAAGCAGTTTTAGTGTAGCGCACGTGTTCGTTAATAGGTAGTTCGGACTTTCAAAGCTGTTCAGCGCTTCAACGACTATCCCAATACCAGCAGTCGCTGCATAATCAGCGATCCAGGCAAGATTCTCACGTACCTGGTCAATTTGCTCCTCACGACTTTTGCCTAGGATGCTATTCCCAACCAGAGCATTTAAGCGAGGGCACCCAATCTGTTTCGCGAACTCAATTGCTTTTAAAACACGAGTGCGTACCCATTCTTTTCGACTGGTATCATTGAGAAATCCCCTTTCTCCACGTGCCATGTCTCCAGCATCAACATTCATCAAGACAACATGCAACCCTGTCTCACGCACACGCGCTTCGATGGCAGCCAGGTTTTCATCGCCAGGCCATGGGAACTCTACCGCTCCAAAACCAAGACTAGCTGCTCGTTCAAAGCGCTTAAGGAACGATACTTCCTTTAAGAGAAAGGAGATATTCACGTCAAATCGTAGCATACTCAGACATTCATATCCTGCACTGTCCTATTCCGCGAGCATATAGGTGAAGTCATACTGCGTTGCGTCACCGAAGTGATCATGCAGCCGCATTTGCCCCTTTGCTTCCATGTAGATGCCTGTACCACCAGTGATCGCAAGCAGCGAATCATGCTTGGGATTGTCATAATAAGGACCCTCGACTGTGATCTGACCACCATCAAGGAAAATCGTCCAATTGCACTCCCAAGCCACGCCAGGTGTGGTGCGAACACAATAACCATTATCATGGCCAACGACATTTTTATCCCGTGGATCGTATACTGGATTGCCAAAACCAAGAACGTCTCCACGGGAATCCTGCCCGGGATGAAATTGTTGAACCGTGTCTGTGACAGCATGCTCGATAACGTGAATAATCTTTTGACCATTAGCCCGCGCGGCTGGAGGTGTAGTATGCATGGTAAAGAAAGCGCCTGCCAATACTCCTACTAGAAGCGCTGCGGCTGCGGTGAGAACGAGAGACTTCTTCATCGTTACATCTCCTTTGAATGAAGTAAATAAGTAAATTTCCCGGCAATGTTAAATGCGAATGCGGAACAGTGTAGGTTGAAACCAGAATGCCAGTTAAAAATACGGTGGAATGTGTGCATCGAAGGTTTCATTGGTACGCTGATCCCCACAACAGCAACCAATGCCAGAAACAGAGCTTGCATCGAACGCTTGCTCTTCATTTGAAGTGTACGATTCAGCTATTGTCTTGTCAAGGTAAAAACCAACTATAATATCGCTTCCCTCGCATCGAGGGTTTACATCGTATCGGCAAAGAGGCTACTAATCGACTCACCATTGTGAATGCGTTGAATGGCCTCAGCGAACAAGGGCGCCACCGAGAGTATGCGCATGTTGGGCAAGCGTTTTTCGGGTGGAAGTGGTACGGTATTGGTTGTCACGATCTCATCAATGTCTGGCTGTGCGCCCAGGCATTCAATAGCCCTATCGGTGAACAAGCCATGCGTGGTAACAATTGTAACACGTCCAATGTGATGCTCGCGCAAGTGTTTTAACATTTCAAGCACTGTACCACCGTTTGCAATCTCATCATCGAGCATGATTACGTTTTTTCCCTCGACATCACCCACAATGGCCTCAATAACGACTTTTTCATCGCTCAAACGCTGCTTGCTGCCAGCCGCGACCGGCAATCGAAGCATGCGCGCAAAATGGGAGGCAGACTTGGCGTTACCCAGGTCCGGCGCAACCACGACAGTGTTCTTCAAGTCACGTCCTCGAAAATGGTTTGCAAGTACGTTAAGCGCGTTCAAGTGATCAGTTGGCACACTAAAGAAGCCATGCACCTGAGCGGCATGCAGTGTCATCGTCAGAATGCGATTTGCACCGGCAGTTTCTAGCAAATCGGCTACCAGCCTTCCGGCTATGGAGATACGCGGCGCGTCTTTCTTGTCCGAGCGAGCATAGGAATAGTAGGGAATGACCGCTGTCGTGCGGGCAGCGGAGGCGCCACGCGCTGCATCAAGCATAAAAAGTAACTCTGCCAGGTGTTCTTGCACTGGAGGCACCAGCGGCTGGATCAAAAACACATCACTTTCACGACAATTGGCATTCAGTTGCACATAGAGGCAATCATTGCTGAAGTGGCGAATCGTAATTGGAGACAGAGGCACCCCTAGACATTCACACACTTCTAAAGCCAGCTCGGGATGTGCAGTGCCGCTAAAAATTGTAATCTCGCGCATGGGTTTATACCTCTGTTTTGCAAATTACGAATCAACCTCCATAAAGGTTGTCTCTGATGTGGCATTGACTGCATCGACAATAGCTTTTGCTATATGCTGTTCGACGCCTGGGGGATAACCTCGTGTGGCATCATAAGCATATGCAACCCGATCAAATGAAATTGATGGCATAATATGTCTATTTCTCGCCCAATAATGCACGAGCAATTATCAGTAACTGTATCTGGTTTGTTCCTTCGTAAATCTGCGTGATCTTAGCATCGCGCATCATACGCTCAGCAGGATACTCCTTCATATACCCATAGCCACCAAGGATCTGAACAGCATCACCGGTAACCTCCATAGCTATGTCCGAGGCATAGAGTTTCGCCATTGATGAGTATTTACCGAAATTTGGTTCTCCACGATCGATCATTTCAGCCGCGTTGTAGACCAGCAGACGCGCGGCTTCAACCTTAGTCGCCATATCAGCCAGCATGAACTGGATGCCCTGGTTTTCGGCAATGGGTTTCTTAAATTGGATGCGCTGCTTAGAATACGAAAGAGCGAGATCAAGCGCGCCCTGCGCAATACCCATAGCCTGTGCAGCAACTCCTGGGCGCGTGCGATCCAACGTCATCATAGCAAACTTGAAACCATCACCCTCACGTCCCAATAGATTTTCAACCGGTACCTCGCAATCCGTGAAGATCAGTTCAGCGGTTTGAGACCCCTTAATGCCCATCTTTTCTTCAATGCGTCCTACAGAAAAACCTGGAAAATCTTTCTCTACAATGAAGGCGCTGATACCCCGTGTACCCGCCTTTGGATCCGTAAGTGCGAATATGGAGTTGACCTGTGCCAGGCCACCATTCGTGATGAAGCGTTTCGATCCATTCAGAATATACGTATCACCCTTACGCACAGCAAACGTTTGCATAGCAGCAGCATCCGAGCCAGAACCAGCTTCAGTGAGACCAAAGGCGGCAAGCCACTCGCCACTCGCCAACTGCGGCAAATACTTATGCTTCTGCTCATCAGTGCCCGCCAGTATTATAGGCAGCGATCCGAGTTGTTGCACCGCGAGAATCAAACTGGTGGTCGCACAATTTCTGGCCAGTTCTTCGATTGCCATCACAACTGCCAGTTCGCTGGACTCTATACCACCATATTCGCTTGGGAAAGGCATTGCCAGAATATCTTGTTGGGCCAATAATTCTTTCATATCCCAGGGAAATTGTGAGGTGCGATCAATCTCTGCTGCGCGTGGCGCCACGCGCTCCCGCGCTATCTCTCGAATTGCTTCTATGAGCATTTGTTCATCATCCGACAGATGTGACACGGCCATAGTCTACTCCTTTTTCCACACGCTAGAAGAGACAAGCAAATACTACCAAAGTATATCACATGCTCTGGAATACTCTTCGCAGAAGTAGCCTCTTCTCCAACTATCGCTAATGGCGTTGTGTACGTGGGTTCATGGAACCGTCATCTCTACGCGATCGACGCTTACAATGGTAATATTCTATGGTATACGGTAACAGGGGATGCGATCGAATCGTCTCCTACTGTGCTCAACGGCGTTATTTACTTTGGTTCGCGAGACCACAAGCTCTATGCTTTTAAACTTCCCAATTCCTGAAATGGGTAACTATTGGGAGGGCGAAAGCGGTAACGCGAGGCCGAATTCGCTACTTTCATGAACATTGCTTTAAGAATCAGAATATGATATAATTTTATCAGAATAGAGGAAACCTTTGAGAAAAGTGGGCATCCCGTCCACTTTTCTGTTTGCCAGGGACTTTTTCGTCCATATACCGCTGCAAACATGCATCGGAAATAGTACTCGAAAAAATGATGTTTTGTTAGTGTCTACCTGGACGACCTGCGGGAGGAGTAAGGCATATGAGGAGCGAATTTCAGGCTGCTATCGCGCAATTAATAGCCGAGAAGGGACTACCCCGCGAAGTGGTGATGGAAACAGTTGCCACGGCTCTCCTGGCAGCTTACCGCAAAAGCTTCGGCGGCGGAGAGAATATTCGCATTGAGGTAGATAAGAACGGTGAGGTTCGTGTCTGGGCTACAAAAAAGATTGTGGCACAGGTAACCGACGCTAACGAAGAGATTTCTCTGGCAGAAGCGCAGCGCATAGAGCCACACGCAGCGCTTGGACAAACTATAGATGTTGACTCATCGTACATCTTCGCGCGTATCCCAGCACAAACGGCTAAGCAAGTCATTTTGCAACGTATTCGCGAAGCTGAACACGAACATCTTTACGACCAGCTCAAAGATTGGGTTGGTGAAATCCGCCTTGGCATACTCACTCGCAAAGATCCTGTCCGTGGTTGGCTATTCGATTTCGACAAAGCAGAACGTGTAGAAGGAATCATGCCTCCAGGCGAGGAAGTTCCCACCGAGCATTACCGTATTGGACAGCGCTTGCGTGTCTATGTCTATGACGTACGCCGCATACCTGGACGTATGCTCCAGATTATGGTTTCGCGTACTCATCGTGACCTCGTACGTCGCTTATTCGAATCTGAAGTGCCAGAAATTTATGAAGGCACCGTCGAGATTAAGGCTATCGCACGAGAGCCTGGAAGTCGCTCGAAGGTTGCGGTTGTCGCACGCCAGGAGGGATTAGATCCGATCGGATCATGCGTCGGTGTTCGTGGTTCGCGCATTAATAATATCGTACACGAACTCAACGATGAGAAGATAGATATTATCCAGTGGAGTCCCGATCCCGCCACATTCGTTGCACACGCGGTCAGCCCAGTGAAACCACTGCGCGTCGAATTACGCGAATCGGATCATACCGCGCTGGTTACAGTTCCGGAGAGGCAACTCTCGCTAGCCATCGGAAAAGATGGTCAAAACGCCAGACTTGCGGCAAAGCTCACAGGATGGCGCGTTGATGTCCTGAAACCCATCGAGGGTGAAGTATACGAAGAACAATTTGAAGAGAGGTACGAGCCTGCGCAAACTCAAAGCGGCGGACGGCGAGACCGTGAGCGTTCTCAAAGTCGTTACGATCGTGGTGAACGCAGCGATAGCGGATCAAAACGCTCCCACCACCAGCGAGGAGGTGGCAGGCACAACTCACAGCAGCTTGATTATGATATGTAAGGAAGACGACTATGGCCACTAAATCTATAAAGACTCAAACCAAACGGCCTAAGCACGTTCCCTTGCGTACTTGCATCTCTTGCCGTGAAACCAAACCAAAACGCGAGTTGCTGCGCGTCGTTCGCACCCCAGATGGACACGTTCAGCTCGACCCTGGCGGCAAGAAATCTGGACGTGGAGCTTATCTTTGCGCCCGGCTTTCATGCTGGGAGAACGCCATGAAGAAGAAGCGTCTCGAGCAGGAATTCGAATTGACATTGTCAGACGAAGACCAGGCTGGCTTAGAAACCTTTATCGCAACACTACCCGGGGATTAGGTGATTGTTGCAATTAAATATATAGTAGGCTATACTACAATAGCCGTCAAAAACCAACCATTTGGAAATACGGAGTTCTTCAATTCAGTTCAATTATTAACATCAATAGCATCCAACCTCGAGGTTGGATGAGGATTGAAACAAACGTATGAGTCATTTTTTCTCTACTCTTGATAGAGGCACAGCCCACCGTTTGGAGGGCAGTTTTGGCAATGTTTGCGGAGCGACAGCTATGACCAATTAAACATAGCAACTACGCCAGAGAGCGCAGACGAATATAATGCCTGGCACTGCACCAACGAGAGGGTCTGTCTCTTCCCATAGGGGAAGATGACAGTCCTTTTTTGTGGCTGTGAAGAGAGATTTCCACCGCCAAAAAGGCGTATCGTTATATAGAAGGGGGTCTTCTTCATGAGTAATACATCTGATACCCCAGATGCAAACGAGCAAGTCAAACCAACTAAAACACGCAGTCGGACAACTGCTCGCACAAAAACAGAAAGCACCACACCGAACAGCCAAGCACAGGAAGAAAAGCCTACTGTTCAGCGTCGTACAGCATCAACAACACATGCCACGACTGCCGTCCGCACTCAGAGTGCATCCGACAAAGTACATACACAAGCTACTCCTGAAGCTCGTTCTGCAACAACACAGCCAGCTACTACCAGCACTGCTCGCCCTGCAACAGCACGGCCAGCTACTCCCAATACTGCCCGTTCAACGACAGCGCAACCAGCTACCACGAACGTTGCTCGACCCGCAACAGCACAACCAGCTACTCCCAGCACTGCTCGTCCTGCAACGAGAATTACAGCGCCTGATAGTTCGCGAACAAATCCAGCCCAACGCCCGGAGCCAAGGCAACGTAGTGGCGGAACTACTTCACCAGTACAACGTCAAGCTAGCAATGCTCCCGCACAACGTACGACTGCTCCCGGTAGCGCAACCACGCGACCCGGTACACGGCCAGGTAGCACTTCACCTGGCACATATCGACCAGGTGGACGCGGGACTCGCACGGGGGGACATGCTCCAGGCACACCAGTGCGTAAACAGCCTGAACGACGCGTACCAATAGTAAAAGAGAAACCAACGGGACCAATCTCCATCCCACCCCAAATTGTTGTGAAAGACCTTGCGAAATTATTGCAAACAACACCAAATGATGTCATTCGCGGTCTCATCAAACATAGCATTTTTGCAAGCATCAACCAGGTTGTCGACTACGATAAAGCAGCATTGGTCGCAAGTGACCTTGGCTTCGAGCCAAGTCAGAGCGAGCTAACTGTGACTCCTGCTGTGCAGCGCATCAGCGGGGGACTTTCAGCAAACGAAGCTATGATGGCAACACGTCACGAAGACAATATGGTTGTCATTCCTCCAGTAGTTACCATCATGGGGCATGTTGACCATGGCAAAACTTCCTTGCTTGACACAATTCGTAAAACCAAAGTTGCGGCGGGTGAAGCCGGTGGTATTACTCAATATATCGGCGCATACCAGGTCGAAGTCAACGGGAAGAAAATCACCTTCATAGACACGCCAGGTCACGAAGCATTCACCGCCATGCGTGCGCGAGGAGCCCAGGTCACCCACATCGCAGTAATTGTGGTAGCAGCCGACGATGGCGTTATGCCGCAAACGCGCGAAGCAATTGATCATGCTCAGGCAGCTAAGGTACCTATTATCATCGCGCTCAACAAAATGGATAAGCTCGATGCCAACCCCGACTTCGTCAAACAGCAACTATACGACATAGGAGTAGTGATCGAAGAGTTTGGTGGAGATGTCATTTGCGTACCAGTTTCGGCCCGCAAAGGGACCGGCATAGATGATCTACTCGAAATGATATTACTGGTTGCAGAAGTGCAGGATATTCGCGCTAATCCCAACAGGCCGGCGACGGGGGTTATCATTGAAGCAAAACTCGAGAAAAATACCGGCCCAATGGCGACAGTACTCATCCAGCAGGGAACACTCAAAATGGGTGATAACATCGTCGTTGGTTCAATGTCAGGCAAAGTGCGTGCTATGTTCAACGACCGTGGCAAACGCATCCAGAAAGCTCCTCCTAGCACACCTGTGAGTATGCTGGGATTGCCCGAAGTGCCTCAAGCCGGAGACCGCCTCGAAGTAGTATCCGACGAGCGCAAAGCTAAACAGACTGCTTCAAAAATCGCAGAGCAGCGTCGCAGTGAAAGCGTGCCACTCGGGCAGGTTAGCCTCGATACCCTGTACATGCAAATGCAAGAGGGCAAAGTCAAGGAGCTGAACGTTGTGCTCAAGTGCGATGTACAGGGTTCAGCAGAAGCCATCAAAAATGCTCTAAGTAAAGTGGGTGAAGAGAACATCAAAGTTCGCCTGATTCACGAGGGTATCGGCAATATCAACGAAACCGATGTACATCTGGCGGGAGCTTCCGATGCTGTCATTATCGGCTTCAATGTCAAAGCTGATGGAGCCGCACAGCGTCTGGCGCAAAAGGAAAACGTCGAAATCCGTTACTACGATATCATCTATAAGCTGACCGACGATATTCAGGCTGCCCTTACAGGTATGCTGGAACCAACATACCGCGAAGTTATCGAGGGCCATGCCGAGGTACAGCAAACCTTCAAGGCGGGCAAAAACACGGTCATTGCTGGCTGTCGTGTCACTGATGGAAAGATAACACGTTCTTCACAGGCTCGTGTTCTACGCAAAAAAGAAATGGTGTACGATGGCAAAATCGCCTCACTTCGACGCGGTAGAGACGATGTTCGCGAGGTCGCCACTGGCTATGAGTGTGGAATAGTGCTTGATGATTTCACTGAGTTCGAAGAGGGCGACATTATCGAGTCTTACGCACAAGAACGCGTCAAGCCCGGTATGTAACCAGTGTAAAGACGCGAGGGCGGGGGCAAATGGACGAGGCAGTTTTCCTGCATCCACCTGTACCTGGTGGTTTTAATGTAAAGGCGCCAGGCGGGGGCAAGAAGTACAAGGGCGGGGCAACCCCACCCCTACTATACACGATGGACGAGGTACTTTCCGTCGTATAGTAGGGGCATCCCTTGCGGGGGTCCTAAAAGACAAAGGATATATTCATGCCAAATCCACACCGACAAGAGAAACTTGGCGAATTGATTGCGGTCGAACTTAGCGATTTATTACGTACACGCGTGAAAGATCCACGAGTTGGATTCGCAAGCATTACACATGTCGAGGTTAGCGGCGACCTTCGTCACACAAAAGTTTTTGTAAGTGTCATGGGAACTGAGAAAGAGCAGACAGTCACAATTCAAGCGCTGAAACATGCCACAGGTTTTCTGCGCAGTGAACTAGCCAGCCGCATTACCCTGCGTTATATGCCCGAGTTAGCCTTTAAGCTAGATACGTCGATTGAACAGGGTACACGTATTCTTGAGCTTATTCGCAAGATCGAAAATGAAGAAACAATCAGCGGTAGTGCCAATGAGTGAGGACACAGCTACACTGAATTCAGAGCTTGACTCCGCCCTCATTGAGCAGGCAATGGCACTGATCGAATCATCACAGCGCATTGCTTTACTCGCACACGAATCTCCCGATGGTGACTGCATCGGCTCGGCTCTTGGTCTGGCTCATGTATTGCGACAACTCGGGAAGGATTGTGTCCCCGCCTGCGCAGATGCCGCGCCGCAAAACCTCTCGTTCTTACCTGGAATTGAGGCGCTGCAACAAACTTTGGGTGACGAGGTTTTTGACCTGGTTATTGCCCTGGATACAGGTGAATTGAGACGTTTCGGTCGTTTATATGAAGATCATAAGCATTTTCTGGACAGTGCAAAAATCCTCAATATCGATCACCATATCAGCAGCGAGGGTTGCGGTCTGGTGAACATTATTGATACGCGAGCGGCAGCTACCGCTGAACTCATAGTCTTGTTTCAGCAACAGGCAGGCTTACCGCTGAACTACGATGCTGCATTATGCTTGCTTACAGGTGTGATTACCGATACGAGTTCCTTTCAATTCACTAATACAACTTCTCGCACGTTCGAGGTAGCAGCAACATTGCTACGCGCTGGAGCTATACCAGAAACAGTAGTTCAACCTATATACCGTACGCATCCACTGGCACAGGCGCGATTTCAAGCAATGATTATCGCAAATGCCCAGACCTCCTGTGGCGGGAGGTTGATCTGGTCACAGGCTACTGGCGCAACACTTACAGCAGCAGGTGCAACTCCGGAGATGGATGACAACACTTCTGGTCTCTTGCGCGATATCGAAGGCGTACAAGTAGCAGCGTTTTTCAAAAGCTATGATGCTCCAAACATCACAAGGCTCAGCCTACGCTGTGCTGCTCCTTATAATGCTGCTGAATTCTGCCAGCGGGTGAGCAATGGACTAGGTGGAGGTCACGCTCGTGCCGCAGGAGCAACCTTTCATTTACCAATTGAGGAGGCTACGGCTTTGGTAGTGGCTGAATTGGAAAAAGTGATGAATTGCTGATGGATGGCATATTCAACATCAACAAACCTACGGGCATGACTTCGCATGATGTCGTGGCAATCATTCGTAAACATCTGAAACAGAAACGCGTAGGGCACGCAGGTACACTTGACCCTCTGGCCAGTGGTGTCCTACCCATCTGCGTTGGCCAGGCAACACGCGTGGCGGAATATCTAAGTGAAAGCGGCAAGGCATACCGGGCTGATATCAACTTCGGAACTACCACAGATACATATGACGCCGAAGGTACTATCACTGCTACTGCGAGCACGGCTGACCTTACCCTGAATATGATTGAAGAGACTCTCGAACAATTTCGAGGTCCTCAGATGCAGTACCCTCCACGCTACTCTGCTATCAAAATCCAGGGTCAACCTGCCTATAAAAGAGCACGAGCGGGAGAAGCAATCGTTCTAGAGCCTCGACCTATCGTCATCTATTCGCTTGAAATACGTGATTGGATTCCACCTCGTCTGACACTTGCCATAGAATGTAGTAAGGGGACCTATATTCGCTCTCTAGCTCATGATCTCGGTATGCAGCTTGGTTGCTATGCATATCTGGAAGCCCTTGTCAGAACACGCAGTGGCCCATTCACACTCTCAGACAGCATCACGCTTGAACAACTCGCCGATGCGGTCGAAACGAATTCTATACAACACTATTCTTTCCCGTTAGACAAAGCGCTTGAACAATACCCTGCCTTCAAGATCGATGCAGAAACCGTCGAGCGCATAAAGCACGGCAATACTTTCAACAATTCGGTAGCAAATAACTTTGGCCTCGCGCGTGTCTATGATACTAACGGGGCGTTTATAGCTATAGCTGAATGGAACGAAAAGCAACTGGCATGGCAACCCAAGAAAGTATTCGCTTCAGACTAACCCTGTTGCCTGTAATTGGCGGCTGTGGTACTATAATCCAAAGAAAAACAAGGTAACAAGTCAAGCTCAACATGGATTACACAACAACTTTAACGAAAAATGACCCAATAGCAATCACTATTGGCAATTTCGATGGGATACATAAAGGACACCTGCGCCTGATGCAAGAATTGTGTACCATGGCGCAAACAGTCCATGCTAAGCCGGTCTTAGTCACGTTCGATCCCCATACATTGTTGGTTGTACGCCCAGACATCAACCTACAATGTTTGACAACGCTTGAAGAGAAACTGGCGCTTACAGCTTTATATGGCCATATTCCCGACAATATCGTTATCAGTTTTACATCTCAAGTCGCAAAAATGAGCGCCAATGACTTCCTGGAGAGTTTACGGGAACGTTTTCTTTTACGAGGGATGGTTGTAGGTGTAGATTTCAGCCTTGGTCATAATAGGATGGGAAATATTTCTTTCCTGCAAGAGTATGGGCAGGAACATTCTATAGAGGTGCTACCTATCCAATTGGAGGCGTCAGAGCAGGCTCGAATCAGCAGTACACGCATTCGCACTTTAGTGAGTGATGGACAAATCGACGAAGCAAACGCATTACTAGGACATCCGGTTATTGCCAGTAGCATTGTCGTAAAAGGCGATCAACGCGGGAGACTTTTGGGATTCCCGACTGCCAACCTTCTGCCTGAGTCACACAAATTGTTGCCTGCCGATGGTGTATATGCAGCTCGGGTACATCTTGGGAAGGTATTACAACGTGACGAGAGGCATGAAAATCCCGTCTATAACAGTGTAGTGAATATCGGGGTGCGCCCCACCTTTGGGGGACGTAAAAGAATCGTAGAAGCGCATTTACTCGATGCTGAACTTGATCTCTATGATCAGCGGATTACCGTAGACTTCATCACACGCCTGCGTGATGAGCAACGCTTTGCAGGCATAGATGCTTTGAAGACACAGATTGCTTCTGACGTGCATACTGCACGCCAGATTTTACAAAAGGAAGCGTGAGCAAGGTGAAGGCTCGCCAGAATCCACTTTCAAAAGTTGAATCATTTATGCAGCGCATAGTTGAAAGTCCCTTTGCGTTCCTCTTTCCATCAAAGTTACAACCAGCCGAGGTAGCCCGTAAATTGGAACGGGCTATGGAGGATAGTATACTTTTGCAAGGTGAGGGTCGGCGTTTGGCTCCCGATGTCTATGACATCTTTCTTAGTTATAAAGATCACCAGCAATTGCTTCCTGTAGAAGCCACTTTGAAAAATGGCTGGCAAGATCACCTTATTCAGGTAGCACGCCATCGACACTACACGTTAAGGATAACACCTGTATTACGCCTGCATCCAAGTAGTGAGTTGCGTTCCGGCGCGGTTCGCATTGAAGCCCATATGCAAGATCGTCAGCAGGCTATTGCTGGCGATGGGACAAGTACGGAAGCAGGGCCAATGCCAACACAGGCACTGAGCGCCGAGCAGTTAGCATTACTACGCTCACAACTGTCTCCAGGACAACAATTACCAGGCTTGCCCGACACACCCATTCAACCTGGCACTTCACCAAATAATTCAAGTGAATCATCAATACTTCCTGGAGGCTATTCAGAAGGAGTGCCCATCCCACCTTTGCCTCAGGCATGGTTTACTATTCGTTTACCACAGATGCAACAAAAGGTTTATCGTATAGAAAAACCCGTTGTCAATATTGGGCGGCAACTCACCAATGATATCATTGTTGAAGATAAGCGAGTTTCACGTTACCATGCTCAAATAAAATACCAGTCCAATGGCCAGTTTATCATTTTTGATCTTGGTAGCACGAATGGAATCACCATCAACGGTACGCCACATTTACGCCAACACACCCTGCGCAGCGGTGACCGCTTCACTATTGGCAGTTATGACTTCTACTTCGAGAGAAGGTAAGGGCTGCGAAATATGACATTGGATGTTTTTTTACTGATATTACGATTGTTATTCATCGTCTTACTTTACCTCTTTTTAATGCAGGTGGTCATCGCTATTACACGGGATTTGCGTAAGACGGCAACAGCAAGCGAAAATATTGAAAATAAAGCGCCACCTGTGGTCGGACACTTGATAGTGGTTGACAGTGGACCAAGTAATATTCTGCCTGGGACGCGCTTCGACCTCAGCCCGCAGACCACGATTGGTCGAGGCCCAACAAATTCCATTCAACTGGTAGATACTTTTATTTCGGGTGAACATACCAGGCTCTGGTACCGTAATGGCTTATGGTATGTACAGGATGCAGGTAGTACAAATGGAACATTCGTGAATAATCAACCTGCACGCGAGGCACTGGCAGCGAGATTTGGCGATATTATTCAAGTTGGTTTTATTCGCTTCAAGTTAGCTCAGTAGGGGCCAGATTTATCGCGCTCCTTCATTTGATAGAGTAGGGAATCTACATGCAAGCAAAAATGAACTCTGGAATATTGCGGCGTTATCGCTGGAAGGAATTGGGGCTACTTATCATTCCTTTTCTGATTCTCGTGCTTGAAATGGTCCAGTTAGCTATCGCTCAATTTTTCCAAACACAAATCAAAATCACTACCAATAGCCCCATTCCAATCAGCACAGCAATCCTGCCATCAATTCGCGATCTCGTACCGGTACCGGTATTTGGTCTGATCGCTGCTCTCATCTTAGTAAATCTGCTGCTCAGCATCTTTTTCCCTAAAGCTGACCAGTTGCTTTTACCACTTGTAGGTCTGATGAGTGGAATTGGTGTACTGATGGCACTGCGGCTTGGGCCAGATGTAGGAGATTTATTATTGGGTACACGCCAGTTGGTGTGGGTAATACTGGGCTTAATAATATGTATGGCAACTGTATTTGGTTTGCGTAATATGAACTGGCTAAAACGTTACAAATATACATGGGCATTGCTTGGAATCTTCCTGGTAGCATTAACGATTGTCAACGCATTGCGCGTGAAGAACTTGAACAGCCCGACGCATGACCAATTGAACTTTGGGCCACTCAACCTGCAACCTTCAGAACTGTTGAAGATTTTCATAGTGGTATTCTTTGCCGCGTATCTGAGTGAGAACAGAGATATATTGACCGAAGGCAATTTACGTATTGGTCCATTACGCCTGCCACCATTACGTACCCTGGGACCGATTCTGCTAATGCTAGCGATTTCGCTCTTGTTGTTCTTAGTGATACGCGAACTTGGCCTGGCGCTACTGATTTATGGCATTTTCCTGGTCATGATCTACCTCGGTATTGGGAAACTTTCCTATGTAATCGGCGGTTTGTTGTTATTTGTAGCATTGGGCTTTATTGGTTTCAGGCTATTTGGTTATGTACAGGCGCGTTTCTATGTACTTTCAATTGACGTTGTAAACTGGCAAAGCTGGTTACCAGCAACGCAAAACTTCGCCAAAGGGGCAGCATTTCAGGTCGTACAGGGTTTGATCGCCCTCGCGAGTGGCGGAGTACTTGGTGCAGGATTTGGTCTTGGGCATGCAGGTGCATTTGTGCCGGTAGCCCAGTCCGATATGGTCTTCTCGGCATTAGGTGAGGAATTCGGGTTGGCGGGTTTATTCGCCATCATTGGCATCTACCTGCTCATCATCTATCGTGGCTTCCGCATTGCGATTCAGGCAAGTGATGAATTTAATCAGTTACTGGCTGCCGGTCTGACATCGATTTTTGCAATTCAAACATTCATTATCATCGCCGGAAATATGAAGTTCCTACCATTAACCGGTATTCCTCTGCCATTCCTGAGCTACGGAGGCAGCTCGATCATAGCCAACTTCATCATCATCGGTATCCTGTTGCGCATCTCGTATAACACAGCTATGGAACGCGAAGGACTTGCATAATGTGCTGTATCAACGTATGTCTGCTTGTCTCTTAATGCCCCACATGTTATACTTCTCCTTGCGATAAAACCATGCATTTTTGTGAGCATTCATCGTAGACCAGGATTGTATAACATGGGTCAGTACCAGCAATGGTTACAGTATCAAGAAATTAATAAGCGTCTGGGTACTCAAGTAGAGGCTCTCGAGGCGGAATTAGCTGAGCTCCAGGAATATTTAGACCAATTGGAACAACAACATGAGGAAGTAGCTTTCTCTGATAATCCAATTATGCAGGTACTTATTGCTCATTTACCTTCTCAACCTATCTCCCCCAAAAGTAATGCAAGGTATACGCTTGAAATAAATAACCCATCAGAGCCTGACTCTGATGAGTCAGGCGATTCGATTTCTCCTGCTCTCCGAAGTTGGGGAGGACTCCCCAACTTCGAACTTTACGAGATAAAGGAACCCTTTCTCGTTGACAATCAGTCGCCCTCATTTTTCAACCGTCCTGAAATAGAATTGTTGCCTGAAGATATGATTGCTTTCTTTGATGAGCACGAGCAGACCGATCCTCAACTTGAACTACCATGGTGGTTGCGCAATATTACTGTTTCTTCTAAAGATGAGCAGGCAGGCCGACCTATTGATCACAATAGTATACGCACAAACCGCCTTGTACAGCGTTGGATAGATCGTTGGGGACGACAGCCCTCCACAGCGCTCAAATCAACAGAGAACAAGGAGGAAGGAGCAGATGAGTAATACATCTCCTCAACATATTGCCAGTAGTATCGGTGCTATTTTCGCCCAGTTAAACTGGCATGACGTTGAAGAGTTCTATATTGGCTATCAATATTGGAACCTGCAACATCAGATTGAGGACCGACAAATCCGTCTTGATGACTTCCGCAAGCAAATTAGTGTAAATACTGAACGTATGCAAGAAGTGCAACCAACTGCCATTGAACTCGCGACACTGGCACGGCTCCAATCAAACGGCGTGAACGATGTTGACCTGCTTGATCGCATGTTAGAACGCGGTGAATCGTGGTTGGACCGTACCATGCAAAGACTTGATTACTTTGAGCAACTAGATGACTTTATCAGCGATGACTATACGCAGTGGTGTCTACACGCATTAGAAGGAGCTTATGATTGGATTGATTCGGTATTAGATGGCAACGCTACATCGCCACCTTCAACAGCTTCTACCTCTGCTACAACACAAGATATGAAGGAAGAGGAACTGATAGAAGCCACTGAAGAATTATTCTTTCAAAAGATCAGCAATGATGAAGATGAATCGCTTATGCAAGCAATAACAACGAAACGACCATCGATTACTATTGCCGATCTCGAAGAATCTGTTCCCTCGTCTGAAGATACTCGCGCTGCGGTAGAAGTTACTCCGAATCTTGAACATACTACACCTGCCCTGGAAGAAACGAATCCAGTTGATACCACATCTGTCACTCATCTTCCCACTGAGGAAATGACAATTCCTGGGCATGAAGCGGTTGAAGCTGTCCCAATATCAGAAGAAGTGTCACCACTTGAGTCAAGCTATACTACTGATCTCACCTCAGTTCAGGAAAATGAGCATCCTCCTATGCAAGAACCAGTCGAGATATCGCCAGTTGCTCGGAAATCCTCATCATCCTCAGCCAAATCAACCCTTGTGCATGTCTCATCTAAACGACCCAACTTTATGAAGCGTTTTTTTGGCAAAGTCTGGAGAAGCTAAATACCATACTCTCGTTCATGAGAAACATACTCATGAGTCCTTTTTTCCTGATTTCAGAACCCTTTCAGTATACAAAAGGTAGTGGTAAGGGCTTCTCAAATGTTGTTACAGGGCAGTTTTCTGCGCGCCTGCGACGCGCTCATGTGCTTGTGAGGAAGGTTTTGCGTGCCTGCAGGCACGCAAAACCTTCCTCACAAGCACGAAAAAGGTTCGTTTACGAGCCGGGCCAAGTCAATGGAAGCCCTATATAAAGGGCCAGCACAAATTGACTACAAACTGTAATAGTCTTATACTGGGGTTGGATTTGTAGGGATCATGTCACCACAAGCGACCCTCTTAAACGGTTGTCATTTTCCCCACTAAACGAAGGCAAAGCCCGTAGAGGTACACACTGTGTTATTCGAAGACTATCTGAAAGAACATCCCGCCCATAGTCCGGTACGTACACAATACCTGCAGATTAAACGCCAGCACCCTGATGCTCTCCTCTTTTTCCGCATGGGTGATTTCTATGAAATGTTCGATGAGGACGCGGAAATTGTGGCTCGCGAACTCGAAATTGCCTTGACACGACGAGATTTCGGGCGTGGAGAAAAGTCACCCATGGCCGGTGTGCCGCATCACGCTGCCGACGGCTATATCGCGCGACTGGTGAGTAAAGGATATCGGGTAGCTGTCTGCGAGCAGACGAGCGATCCGGCTCTTTCAAAAGGCCTCGTAGACCGCGAAGTTCTGCGCATTGTTACACCTGGCACTGTGATTGATCCAACCATGCTGGCAGCAAAACGCAACAATTTCCTCGCGGGCGTTGTTGTTGGACGTAATGCTGTAGGCATTGCATATGTCGACATTACTACAGGTGAGTTTGCTGTGACCCAATTCAGCACAAACGAGCCTGAAGTGGCCCTGCAACAAGAAATAGCGCGTGTCGGTCCCGCCGAAGTAATTGTCGAAGCCTACTATAGTTCTCAGGGAGCGGCATCACGTAAACGCCGCTGGCTTGCAGCGGTAATGATTGAGAAGCCAGTAACCCGCGTTGGCAATAATGGGAATCCTCAGGCCGATATAGATGCAACCATGGCAATTACGCATGCAACCTTTGGCGATTCACAAACACCCTCCTCACCTGACGAAGATGAGGATGATATAGCGCCGCTTGCCAGGCTCCTAACCGGCATCGCTGGACATGTGACACCTTATGACGCACGCTACTTCGTTGAGGAGGATGCGAGCCATCGATTGCTTTCACACTTTGAGGTAGCTTCGCTAGAAGGTTTTGGCTGTGCGCACCTACCACTAGCAATTAGAGCAGCAGGAGCGGTACTGGCATACCTGCAAGAAACGCAAAAAGGCTTATTGCGCCAATTAACCTCGCTTGAAACCTATTCGGTCACCGAATTTATGACCCTGGATGCGCATACACGGCGCAACCTGGAACTTTTTGAAAGCGGGCGCAGTGGTTCATCAAAAGGATCGCTACTATGGATACTTGATAAAACTCGCAGCCCTATGGGTGGGCGATTGTTGCGCCGTTGGGTTGGAGAACCACTCCTTGATATCGATGCTTTACAAGCTCGCCAGGAGGTCATCACTGAACTCCTTGCTGATACATTGACTCAAGCCAGACTTGCGGAGGCGTTGAAGAAAGCTGGAGATATTGAACGGCTGATTAATCGGATACGCCAACGCATAGCTACACCACGTGACCTGGTAGGGTTGGCAACTGGTTTACGTGCAGCCGCCGAGATACGAGCAAGTTTACCAGCAGATACCGAGACGTCTCTGCCTTCGGTAAGCCGCCTGGTACAGCGACTCGCAGATAACGATGACGTGATACAGTTGATTGAGTCTGCACTTGTAAATCAGCCACCATTGAGCGCATCTGAGGGGGGTGTCATTCGTGCTGGCTACAGCGCTGAGCTTGATCAGGTAAAGGAAGCCTCACAAAACGGCCAAAAGTGGATCACTGAAATGGAACAACGCGAGCGTAAACGAACTGGAATTCCTTCCCTCAAAGTTGGTTATACCAAGGTTTTTGGCTACTTCATCGAGGTTACGAACTCGCAACTGAGTCGCGTACCTTCTGACTACGTTCGTAAGCAGACACTATCTACAGGTGAACGCTTTATCACTCCTGATCTCAAAGAGTACGAGGCGCTTATTCTAAATGCGCAGGACAGGATAGGCAAACTTGAAAGCGAACTCTTCGCTCAGGTGCGCGCAGAGATCGCAGTACATACAGCTGAACGTATCAAGAACACTGCACATGCTCTTGCCGAGATTGATGTCTATTTAAGCCTGGCCGGAGTAGCAGCGCAGCACAACTATTGTCGTCCACAGCTTGATAATGGAGATAGCATACACATTGTGGCTGGTCGTCACCCTGTTATCGAGCAGTCCCAAATAGAAACTCCCTTTATTCCCAACGATACCCAGATTTCCATTACAGATGCACAGATACTCATTATCACTGGACCTAACATGGCAGGCAAATCAACGTATCTGCGTCAGGTTGCGCTGATTGTGTTGATGGCTCAGATTGGTAGCTATGTTCCAGCGGAAACGGCCACTATCGGCCTGGTGGACCGTATATTCACACGTATTGGAGCCCAGGACGACCTGGCAACTGGCCAGAGCACCTTCATGGTAGAAATGGTTGAGACCGCAACTATCCTGCATCATGCAACGCCACGCAGCCTGATCATACTCGACGAGATTGGGCGGGGCACGAGCACCTACGATGGATTAGCGATAGCTCGCGCGGTTGTTGAGTACTTGCACAACAACCGCCGATGTGGAGCGCGCACACTGTTTGCAACACATTATCATGAGCTTGTTGAAGTAGCCAGAATGTTGCCGCGTATCCAATGCATGAACGTAGCCGTGTCAGAAGAAGAGGGGCACGTGGTTTTCTTGCATAAGATTGTGCCAGGGGGAGCCGACAAGAGCTATGGTGTACATGTGGCGCAACTAGCCGGTATTCCGCGCCCGGTCATACACCGCGCAGAGGAGATTCTAGCGGAGTTAGAGCAAACAGGTGACGCGAAGGCACGACGCAAGGCCATGCAGGAAATAGCAACACCAGCTGTTATGCAGATGACACTTTTCGCAGCCGAGCAAAACTCCTTAATTGAAGAAATCAAGCAACTTGCTATTGATGAACTGACTCCGATTGAAGCAATTGGTAAATTGTATGAGGTGCAACAGAAAGCAAGAAAAGGATCGTAGCAAAAGTTTGTACTTCAATCCTGTTTGATGTTATTATGATAGCAACAAAGATTGATATCTTACAGGCATAACATTTTACACCAGTTTTTTACCATTTTAATACGTCAACCATGAGTAGCTTATATACATATCGCCGCAAAGGAGAAAACTGATGACAAATCCTTTACTTCAACTCAAGGCACAAGGGCAAAGCGTCTGGTATGACACCGTAGATCGCGAGCAACTGAACAATGGACTCTTCAAACGTCTGGTGGATGAGGATGGAATAGTAGGAGTCACATCGAACCCCACCATCTTTCAAAAGTCGATCAGTCATGGTGACGCGTACGATGAGCAAATCACACAGCTTATACGAGAAGAGAAAAGCACAGGCGAGATCTACGAATCACTTGTCATTCGAGACATTCGCACCGTAGCTGATATGCTTCTTCCAATCTATGAGAGAGCGAACCGCCAGGATGGTTTTGTAAGTCTCGAAGTCTCACCTGACCTTGCACACGATACCGAAGCCACTCTTGCTGAGGCTCGTCGCTTCTGGAAAATGGTAGATCGCCCTAATTTGATGATTAAGATCCCTGCCACACCTGAAGGGCTTCCTGCTGTTCGTCAGACACTAACTGAGGGCATGAACATCAACATCACCCTCATTTTCTCAATCGAAGATTACCGCAAAGTAGCTGATGCCTTTATTAGTGCCCTGGAAGACCGCAACGCCGAGGGAAATGAAATTAGCCATATTGCTTCAGTTGCCAGTTTCTTCGTCAGCCGTGTGGATACTTTAGTGGATCAGCTACTGGAAGACAAAATTAAAGCCTCCAGCGACAGCGCTGAACAGCAGAAACTAAAGTCTCTCGAAGGCAAGGCGGCTATCGCGAATGCCCGTCTTGTCTATCGGGATTTCAAACACATTTTTCATTCGCCTCGTTTCGAAACTCTCAAACATAGTGGTGCGCATGTCCAACGACCTCTATGGGCCAGCACCAGCACAAAAAATCCGGCGTATCGTGATGTACTCTACGCCGAGGAGTTGGTTGGGCCTGACACTGTTGATACGATGCCACTAGAGACAATCGAGAACTTCCGTGATCATGGCAAAGTACGTCGAAGTGTCGAGGACAACATCCAGCAGGCCAAGGATGAGCTCGAGGAACTTGAGAAAGTTGGCATTCACTACGACCAAGTAACGAAACAGTTACAGGATGAAGGTGTGCAAAAATTTGCTGACTCCTTCCATGAACTTTTTAAGGGCATCGAAAGCAAAAAGCAAAACATCCAGTCAAGAATAAGCGCACGATAATAGATAAATCTTTCTCTTACTTTCAATCAAAGAGCTTTGATTGGAACAAGTTCACGGTTGTATAAACGAGGAGGTTAGTAATGCCTCAACATAGTGCCGCAGTGGAGGCTCCAAATCCCCTACGAGAGGGGCTTCGCATTAAGCATGGCCCTGAACCATGCATCATGGTCATTTTTGGAGCAACTGGCGATCTGACACACAGAAAGCTACTTCCGGCGCTCTATGATCTTGCGCTGGAACACCCGCTACCTGCAGGTTTCTCAGTTGTAGGATTCGCGCGGCGTCCCTATAGCGACGATCAGTTCCGCGAACAGGCGCTCGAATCTATCAATCAATACTGCCGTCAAAAGCCGGTCAACCCACAGATATGGGAGAGTTTTGCTTCGGGTATTTATTACCTGCAATCCGACTTCCATGATGTAAAAGGCTATGAGAAACTTGCCACGTTGCTGAATACCATTGATCAGCAGCGTGGCACCTCCGGCAATCGTATCTTTTATCTTTCGACTCCTCCCAGCCAGTATCCCGAAATCATTCATAATCTCGGTGTGGTTGGTTTGAATAAAAATCGCAAGGGTTGGACACGCATTATCATCGAAAAACCCTTTGGGCACGACCTGGCCTCGGCACGAGAACTAAACCGCCAGGTTGCAAAAGTCTTTAAAGAAGAACAAGTGTATCGTATCGACCACTACCTCGGCAAAGAAACGGTGCAGAATATTCTGGTGTTTCGACTGGCAAATGGTATTTTTGAGCCTGTATGGAACCGGAGGTATGTTGACCATGTGCAAATCATTGTAGCAGAGAATATAGGTCTGGAAGGTCGCGGCGCTTATTACGAAGAAGCAGGGGCCATTCGCGACATGGTGCAGAACCATGCAATGCAACTGCTCTCTCTGGTTGCCATGGAACCTCCCATCACCTTCGAAGCTGATGCTGTACGTGATGAAAAGGTCAAAGTGCTACACGCCTTGCAACCATTGATTGGTCAAGATGTCGCCAAAAATATGATCCGCGCACAGTATGGCCCGGGTTGGGTAGGTGGCCAACAGGTCGAAGGCTATCAAGAGGAACCCGGAGTCTCACCTCGCTCGACTACAGAAACCTATGTGGCCATGAAGGTGTTTATTGATAGCTGGCGTTGGGCAGGAGTTCCCTTTTACTTGCGCACAGGGAAACGTCTCCCCAAACGTGTCACTGAAATCGCCATTCAGTTCAAACAAGCGCCACTTATGATTTTCAAGCGCAGCGAAGCATATGGACAGGTCGAGCCAAATGTATTAACCTTGCGTATTCAGCCCGACGAAGGCATTTCGCTTAAGTTTGGCGCGAAAGTGCCCGGTACTGAGATGCAGATTCGCTCGGTCAACATGGATTTTTTCTACGGATCCTCCTTCGTGCGCGAACAGCCTGAGGCATATGAACGCCTTCTACTCGATTGTATGCTGGGTGACTCGACGCTATTTACACGAATTGATGAAGTAGAAGCCGCCTGGACTTTTTTACAGGGTATCCTGGATGAGTGGCCGGAACAGCCTCCTGAAACCGTCTTGACCTATGATTCTGGCTCATGGGGGCCTCAAGCCGCTGATGAGTTCATCTGGCGCGACGGTCGCAGGTGGCGTCGTCCATAGTCCACAACGCGTTAGGTTGTAGGTGCCAGCGTCACTCTTTGTTGGAATTCGGGCTTTCTTCTCATTAGAAAAAGTCCATCAATGCACGTCATATAGTGTAATGTCACACTTTTGTATCAGGTTAGCGGGGTATTCGCTGTGCAAGAACAATGCCGTTCTTTTAAAGATCAGAGGAAACGCGAATGACGAATGATACCGCCTATGACCCAGGCGTACATTTACCCTGGGCAGGAAAAACAGTACACATGCAGGAAATTGAGGACGTACTTGCCTCGTTATGGAAAAGGTCTGCAGACAATGTGCGCACTGGCGCTAATGCACGCGTACGCACTAGTATCCTGAATCTCGTAATCTGTACTCCTGACATAGAAACTGCTCAGCGAGCCAGCAGAATATTACGTGAGTTAGCAAGCACTCATCTAGCCCGCGTTACTATTTTGATTCTTGATAGTAGGGAAGATGCACCACCGGCTATCAATGCGTGGGTCACACTGCGCTGTTTTTCCATGATCTCAGATTTGATGCGCCACTGCTTTGAACAAACCACCTTGTTAGCCTCCGGGTCTGCAGTTCGCTCAGTTGCGAACATTATACAGCCTTTACTCAAACCAGACCTCCCGGTCTACCTGTGGTGGCTGGGAGACCCTCCTGAGCAAAACGATCCCACCTTCATTAGCCTTGTCGATATAAGCAGCAGAATGATTGTTGATTCAACGAGTTTTTTCAAACCAGAGCAGGATATTGGTTACCTATCAGCTCTCTTTCAAACAGCACCTGAATGTGCATTGAGCGATCTAAATTGGGGACGAATCACACCATGGCGACAGTTAATCAGCCAGTTTTTCGATGTGCCAGAATACAGGTCGTACCTTACCGGGGTGACCTCAATCGAAATTGAACATTCCGTTGCACCTCTCGCTACACAAATGCGCACTGAATTGGGTGATGTTTCACCAAACCCTGCACGGGCATTGCTTCTAGCTGGCTGGCTCAAAGAACGTCTTGGCTGGTCACTTGCAGATGACTCTACGAACAATTATTGTGATACTGATAGTGGTACATATTACTGGAGTATGGTACGTTTAGCCACTGCTCGCACAACTCGTTCACTCACATCAACCCGTGTTAAAACAACATCTGGCAATAAAGCAAGCGTTTCAATTAGACCGCGAGTGAACGCCGAAATGCGTCCCGGCTCTATTTGCCTTGTACGTCTGGTTAGCAACCTGGAAAATAAACAAGCCACTTTCACTATCAGCCTTGACGATGAAATGAAGCTTTTCATGACCTCGATCGAGCTATCGCATGAAACACTTTCTAGACGCTCTGTAAGTCTCGCAGCGGGACACAACGAGAGCGAATTACTACACGACGAGCTAGAGATTCTAGGACATGATTACGCATTTGAGCAAACACTTATAGAGGTGACCGAAATGTTAGCAGCGGAAAAATAAATAAAAAAGCGCAGCATTAGGAGAAACAACTCAATGCATATTGCAATTTATGATGATAAACATACCCTCAGCCAACATGCGGCAGAATATATTATGCGGATTGCGAACGAATCTATTGATCTTCACGGGCACTTTACAATCGCATTAACCGGTGGAACAACACCTGGAGAAGTATATAGTCTTATTGGAAGTGAGCCATTCAGAAGCCAGATTGATTGGCAATTAGTACACATCTTTTGGGGTGATGAGCGATGTGTCCCTCATAATAGCCCTGAAAGTAACTTTTACCTTGCGCAGGAAGCACTTTTACAAAAAATTTCTATTCCTGAGTCACAGATTCATCCAATGCCCGCTGACCAGCTCAATCGAGACGCGGCTTCACAAGCATATACCGTCGAAATGCAAAATACTTTTGGCACGGATGGAATACCCAGTTTTGACCTCATTCATCTTGGCATGGGACCAGAGGGCCACACAGCATCGCTCTTTCCACACCAGACTTCATTACACGAAAAGCATCGCCTGGTCATGCCTGTTTCGGTACCTAAACCACCGCCTGATCGCCTGACATTTACGCCACCATTGTTAAATGCAGCTAGAAATGTGCTCTTTTTAGTTACTGGTAGCGAAAAGGCAGATGCTTTGCATGCTGTCCTTGAGGGTGAGTATCAGCCTGATGAGTATCCAGCCCAGATTGTACGCCCAACAAACGGCGAGGTGGTATGGATGTTGGACAAAGATGCGGCGAAGAATTTACATGTAACCATGTAGGGGCCAGATTTATCGCGCCCCAGGGTAGGGAGGAGGGGTCAACGTCCAAACGGGTACACGCTCGCGCCACCCCACCCCTGGGGCGCGATAAATCTGGCCCCTACGGGTTTTTGCCATATGTTTTTTTAGATTGGGGAATATGATGACTAATGAATCTGGGAAATACCATCGTCGCTCCATCCGATTAAAGGGTTATGATTACACGCAGGCAGGAGCTTATTTCGTAACCATATGTATGCAAGATCGTAAATGCATGTTTGGAGAAATCCTGGATGGTGAAATACATTTAGATGACGTGGGTCAGATTATCCAATCAATATGGATTACATTATCAGAGCGTTTTCCTGATGTTGAGTTGGATGAATACACGATTATGCCAAATCATCTGCACGGCATTATCACATTGGCGGGAACAGGATTCACTGCCCATCAGGACTCTTACACATCGAGAGTACCTGATCGATTCGAGCAACAAATGTACACAAAAAGACAAAGTAACCTATCTCCCGCATTAGGTGAAATCATACGTACATTCAAAGCAATAACAGCTTATCGTATACACAAAGCTGGAAGATCAGATTTCAAATGGCACCGCAATTTCTATGAACACGTCATCGAAAACGACAATGATTTGAACCGTATCCGCCAATACATCATTGACAACCCCATACGCTGGGCAAAAGATGAATTATTTCAGTAGAAAGGCATCTTAGTATGATAGGAATCGTACCCTCTATTCTTTCGGCTGACTTTACGCGCCTGGGTGAGCAGGTGCGCGAGGCGGAGGAGGGGGGCGCACAACGCATCCAGATCGATGTGATGGATGGTCACTTCGTTCCCAACATTACGATGGGAGCAATAGTCGTCGAAGCAGTACGTCGCTGCACCACACTCCCCCTTGAAGCACACCTGATGATTTGCAACCCGGAACAATATATCGAGGAATTCGCAAAGGCTGGAGCTGATGTCATCATCGTGCATCAAGAGACCAGCCCCCACCTTCACCGTATCATCCAACAAATCAAAGCAGCAGGCAAAATGGCAGGTATATCGCTCACACCCTCAACACCCGTCATTTTGGTGGAAGACATCCTCCCACTGCTCGACCTGGTACTCATCATGACTGTCAATCCTGGCTTTGGCGGCCAGGACTTCATTCCTGAAACTCTCCCTAAAATTACCCGGTTGCGCCAGATGATTGATCAGCGAGGACTCCACTGCGATATTGAAGTAGATGGTGGCATTCACGAGTCAACTGTTCCATTGGTAGTTAAGGCAGGCGCTAACCTGCTGGTTGCAGGCTCTGCCGTTTATAATGAGCGAGAGAGTGTCGCTGAGGCGATAGCGAGATTGAGTAATGCAATTTGAAGATTGCTGATTGGAAATGAAAACTTCAGAAAGAACTTGCCATCATGCACGACGACATTACTGATATCCCAGGTATTCGCGTTGGACATTATACAAATTTAGAAGCAGCTACGGGATGTACAGTTATCCTGTGCGACACTCCCGCCATTGGTGGTGTCGATGTGCGAGGAGGAGCGCCAGCAACTCGCGAAACAGACTTGCTACATTCACTCAACCTGGTAGAGGAGGTCAATGCTGTCGTACTTACAGGAGGAAGCGCGTATGGCCTTGATTCAGCCAGCGGTGTAATGCGCTACCTCGAAGAACAAGGTCTTGGTTATGACACCGGAGTAGCGCGTGTTCCAATTATCCCGGCAGCAGCTATCTTTGATCTCGGCTTTGGCTCTGCCAACATTCGCCCCGATGCAGCAGCAGGCTATCATGCGTGCGAACAGGCCACCTCTGGGGCAGTAATACAAGGCAATGCAGGCGCGGGCACAGGCGCCACTGTTGGCAAAATGGCAGGGCCCTCCTTTATGATGAAAGGAGGGCTGGGTACTGCCAGTACACTTTTGAGCGATGGCACGCTGGTTGGCGCCCTGGTTGTTGTGAACGCGCTTGGCGACATCATTGATCCGCACACACGACAGGTAGTCGCAGGCGCACGCAGCCCATCAGGACAGGGGTTCCTCACTGCCAACCCATTCGGTAACACTACAATAGCAGTAGTGGCCACTACTGCCTCGCTTTCCAAACATCAGGTCAACAAAATTGCGCAAATGGCACACGATGGTATAGCACAGACTATTCACCCTGCGCATACAATGTTTGACGGCGATACTATTTTTGGGCTGGCAATGGGACCAAAGTTGCAACACATGACAAACTCAACAATAGCAGCCTCACAAGTAAGTACCATCGGAGCAGCAGCAGCAACTATCCTTGCGCGTGCTATTATCAAAGCTGTTCAATATGCAACAGAACTGCATGGTGTACCAGCAGCCAGCAGTTGAGCAGTAAAAATTCTCTGGTTAAGGATTATTCGTTCACGGTTGTAACATCATAAATAATACTATTCCCCCACTAATTAGCATGATTACAATACAAGCCAGAATAACTAGAGGGAACATGTAGCTTCGAGGCGTAATAGGCGCATCAGACAATTGTTTTGTGGCCCGTCGCTCAAGCCGGGGAGGCAGTTCTCTCTTCGCAGTTAAGGTTTTTAAACCACCGGTAGCCAGGTCCCAGGAGTGAGTTGCAAAATCAGTGGCACGTTCACGAGCAATCGTTGAAGAGGTTTCTGTCTCAGAAGCGAGGGGTTTCAGAGAAGTAGAAGTGAGAGAAGAAGACACAGGAGTTGCAGGTATCGAGTGGTTAGTGGGTATCGAGTGTATCGAGTGGGTAGAATGTGTTTGTTGTGACAGAAATCTCGGAGACTGAGCATCAGGTGTCGGCAAAGTCACAGCTTTTCTCCACTAGGGGACCGCAAGGCCAACCATATTTCAAAGAAACAATGTACAAAATACGCACTACAGCAATCATGATACATATCTATTAATCCATACCATCTATTGTAGTCAACGAATGGAAAGAATCAAGGTAACCATGACTAATAGGCATCTCTCAACAACTCCAGCAACATAATGAGCATACGTGCCGTAGCACCCCAAATGCGATATGAACCGTAATCAAAAAAGTTGACCGTATGTAGCACATCATCCCGTACCCATTGCTCAGTATGATAGATCTCTGGGTCAGCAAGACCCTGTAATGGTAAGAAAATGATTTCTGCAACCTCACTCACCTGTAATTGCAATGTTCCAGGACCTTCTGGCAAATACGCTACAACGGGAGTTATCAAAAAATTGCTTACAACGGTGAAGACTGGTGACATGATACCTAAAGCTTGTACTCTGGATGGGGCTAATCCGATCTCCTCTTGAGCTTCACGCAAAGCTGTTACGATTGGTGAAACATCGCTATCATCAGCAGCACCCCCTGGAAAGGCAATTTCTCCACTATGTGCTCTGAGTGTACTGGCCCGACGAATAAATGAGATGTAAATTTCGTTGTTCTCGTCGAAAAGACCTATCAACACCGAGGCATTACGAGCAGAGGGATAATGCTTCTGATGCTCATCTTTTAGCAACCCGGCACATTTTATTGGCTCCAGACGCTGTCGCAGCGCCAGAATGACCTCTTGACTATTGCTTAAATCCATACGTATATCTTAGCATAAATCAATCGAAAGTCGAGCAAAATGTGTTCCTGAAACCTCTTGCATCCTCGTGATACAATATTTCTGATAAAAAAATATCGGAGCAATTTGCTAATTAGGTATGTATTGTCTTGCATTCAGAGATGGCTTTTGGTATAATTAGAGCATCGAGTGGGGGTATACCGTGCTAAGGCTCTATTTTGTCCGCAACATGGCTTACCTGTCTGCGAGCGTTGTTTCGTATGACCGTTCTGTAGGGCAAATTTTGTTGTCCATTAAATAGCAGTCTCAACTCAAAATAGAAGACTTTGAGACAGAAAAAAGCGGAAGTGATTCCAGCCTAAGCAGCCTCCTCCGATAAATCCATGTCCTTTGACATATCCCCAGGATCCCTAAAACATGCGTCTATCAGTCACTTTGCGACATGTTGAACAAAGTTGAAGGTGCGCAAAATGATGGTGCATAAGCAGTAGGATCAACGATATTTAGAAGGAGAGGAAAAACCGTGTATCGAAGGGGGCATATTTCCCATGCAAGCACAAAAGCACGGCGACCTTTCGACAATGCCAGCGGCAAATCTTAAAAGCGGACGGGTACAGACGATGTTCGAAGAAAATGACCTTGAAGGCCAGAACAACAACTCCGAGGAGATGGGCGACTACAACGAGATGGAAGCGTTGCTGGCGGCATCGACCACTCCGATCAATATCAAACGCGGCGATGTAGTCGATGGCGTGATCGTGCGAATTGACCAGGATGAGATCCTGGTCGATATTGGTCTCAAGTCCGAGGGTGTTCTTTCGACCAAAGAACTTCCGGCAACAGGCGATTGGTCCTTTGACCAACTCCACCTGAATGACAAAGTATTGGTGTATGTCATTCAACCAGAAACGCAGGAAGGGCATGCCCTTCTCTCTCTCAAACGAGCAAATGCAGAGCGGCAATGGCGTATCGCAGAAGAGCAGTATAAGAATAATGAACTGCTCAAGGCCAAAGTGATCGATTTTAATAAAGGTGGCTTAATTGTCGATGTGGCCGGTATTCGTGGGTTCGTTCCAATCTCACAAATCCTCAACCTCAAACGCGAGGAAGTCGCATCGGGTGGAGAGAACCAGGAAACTGCTGCGAAACTCCAGGGTATGAAAGACAAAGAGCTGCAACTTAAGATCATTGAGATTAATCGCGCCCGTAATCGGCTGATTCTTTCAGAGCGGCTGGCCGCGCAGGAATGGCGGCAGAGGCGGCGTGAAGAGCTTCTCGATGAGTTGAAACCAGGAGAAGTTCGCCATGGCGTGGTGAGCAACCTTGCCAACTTTGGCGCTTTTGTTGACCTGGGAGGAGCAGATGGACTGGTACATATCAGCCAGCTCGCCTGGAGCCGTGTCAATCACCCAAGTGAGGTGCTCAAGGTCGGCCAGGAAGTAGAAGTTCAGGTACTCAGCGTTGACAAAGAGAAGAAGAAAATCGCTCTCTCGATCAAACGCGCCGAAGTTGATCCCTGGACCACTGTAGAACAACGCTATACTCCCGGTCAGGTGGTAACCGGTACGATCACAAAAATCGCACCATTTGGGGCCTTCGCTCGCATTGAGGATGGCATTGAAGGGCTTATTCATCTTTCAGAGCTTCCCGCCGGAATGGACCCCAAGGCCAACCTCCACGAGGGACAGCAACTCCAGTTGCGCATCTTGCGCATTGATGCCGAGCGACGTCGACTTGGTTTGAGTCTGCGCCAGGCAGAGGAAATGGACAAAGTACCGTCAGCAGAAACTCCTACAGAAACTGGCACAAGTGGTGTATCTGGTGATATGATGTCTTTATCTTTAGGGGCGCCTTCACTACAGACGGATGAAAGTACTGCGCAACCTGAGAAGGAAGGTAGTACACCACGCCGCGATACGAAAGGCGATCGTCGTGAACGTACAGAGCGTGTGAATGAGAATCCGCTCTTGAACAATCTTCCTCTGAGTGAAGAGGGAGAAACGACTGCCATGGCCGAAGCATTCCGCGCGGCAGCTCGCCAGCGTACTAAAGAAGAACCGGAGGGATCTCAAGAGTAACTGTTACTCGTAAGCAGCCTTTGTACTTGAACAGATGATATTTCGACCTCCTTGTTGCGTATATAGTAATAGAGAGCAACGGGAGGTCGATTGTTTCAGGGTAAGTCTGCAATTAAGTGATTTGTAAACAGATGGGAGGCCAAGGGTTGTTATCCTTGACGCTATATGATAGGTGTTGTATGATGAACTGCGCGGTTTACCTGAGCATCACAGAGGGCTCGGTTCCACCCTCTGCCACTGAAAGGGGGGTGACAAACAGGTGAACGATAGAGATAGGTTTGACAAGTTTACAGAGCGGGCAAGAAAAGTCTTGAGTCTTGCTCAAGAAGAGGCCCAGCGTTTCCAACACAATTATATCGGGACAGAACATCTTCTGCTCGGTCTTGTGCGCGAAGGCGAGGGCGTTGCTGCTAAAGTTTTAAGTAACCTCGGTGTAGAGCTGAACAAAGTTCGTAGCGCCGTTGAATTTATTATTGGACGGGGAGATCGCATCGTCTTAGGTGAAATTGGCTTGACTCCTCGTGCCAAGAAGGTGATCGAGCTGGCCGTTGACGAAGCTCGTCGCCTGAATCATCATTATATTGGTACTGAACATCTTCTGCTGGGGTTGGTACGTGAAGGTGAAGGTATCGCAGCAGGTGTCCTGGAGAGCCTTGGCGTTAATCTCGAGAAAGTACGAACACAGACCATCCAGGTGCTCAGTCAATCTGGCGCACCGCATGAGCGTGATGCCAAGCACTCCAAAACTCCTACCATTGACCAGATGGGTATCGATCTGACTGCTGCCGCACGTGCCGGGACACTTGACCCTGTTATCGGTCGGCATCAAGAGATCGAGCGAGTCATTCAGATTCTTTCCCGACGTACCAAGAACAATCCTGCGCTCATTGGAGAGCCGGGTGTTGGTAAAAGTGCTATCGTCGAAGGACTTGCTCAGCGGCTCATCGCTGGCGAAGTTCCGGAAACACTCGCGGGTAAACGTTTGCTTACTCTCGATGTCGGCTCACTTGTAGCTGGCACCAAGTATCGCGGCGAGTTCGAAGAGCGTCTCAAAAAGATTATTGAAGAGATACGCAATAGCCGGGATTGCATTATCTTTATTGACGAAGTGCATACACTGGTTGGCGCGGGCGCTGCCGAGGGCGCGGTCGATGCCGCTAATATTCTTAAACCCGCACTGGCGCGCGGTGAACTCCAGTGCATCGGCGCAACCACACTTGATGAATATCGCAAGTACATCGAGCGTGACGCCGCCCTGCAGCGACGATTCCAGGAAGTCATCGTGCGTGAACCCACTATCGAAGAAACATTGGATATTCTCAAAGGTATTCGCGAACGCTATGAGGCCCATCACCGTCTGATCATCACGGATGAGGCCCTCAAAGCTGCCGCAGATATGGCCAGCCGTTACATCACAGATCGCTTCATGCCTGACAAAGCCATTGACCTGATCGATGAAGCGGCCAGCCGCGTGCGTATGCAAAATTCTCTCGCTCCTCTCAACCTGAAAGAGGCAATGAAAGGACTCGAGTCGGTCCTGCGCGAAAAAGAACAGGCTATTCAGCAGCAAGAGTATGAACTGGCGGCTGAATTACGCGACCGCGAGGTTAAATTACGCGACCGCATTGCCAAACTGGAATCCGGCTGGCATCGTGAGCGTGGTAGCGAAAAACCCTCAGTCGGTGAAGAGGAAATCGCCCAGATCGTCTCGATGTGGACAGGTATTCCTGTCATGCGTATTGCACAGGAGGAGTCGCAACGCTTGCTCCAGATGGAGGATGCATTGCATGCTCGCGTTATTGCTCAGGATGAGGCGATCGAGAAAGTCTCCCGCGCTGTACGCCGCGCCCGCGCTGGACTTAAAGATCCCAAACGCCCTATTGGTTCGTTTATCTTCATGGGCCCAACAGGTGTTGGTAAGACAGAGTTAGCTCGCGCTCTTGCTGAATTCATGTTTGGTAGTGAAGAAGCTCTTATCAAAATTGACATGTCTGAATTCATGGAGCGCCATGCGGCTGCCAGGCTGGTTGGTGCTCCTCCTGGATATGTTGGTTATGAAGAGGGCGGTCAGCTCACTGAGGCTGTTCGTCGCAAATCTTATAGTGTAATCCTGCTCGACGAAATCGAGAAGGCTCACCCTGACGTTTTCAACATGCTGCTCCAGATACTGGAGGATGGCAAGTTGACCGACGCCAAGGGTCGTACTGTAGACTTCCGCAATACCATTGTGATCATGACCTCAAATGTCGGCGCGGCCTTGTTGAACAAGGAAGCTTCTATTGGCTTCAAACAATCTAAAGACAAGGATAAAGCCCATCAGTCTGATTACGAGGCAATGAAGGCAAAGGTACTTGGCGAATTGAAGAACACCTTCAAACCTGAGTTCCTGAACCGTATCGATGAAGTCGTCGTCTTCCATTCACTGCGTATTGAAGAGATGTACTCCATCGTCGAGTTACTGCTGAATCGTGTTCGCGCGCAACTAACCGAGCAAGAGCTGGAACTGGTCGTTCCCCCTTCTAGCAAGGACTTCTTGATAGAGAACGGGTTCGATGCCCAGTATGGCGCTCGTCCTTTGCGCCGTACAATCCAGCGCCTTGTCGAAGATCCTCTGGCGGAAGGCCTTCTTGAAGGTAAATTCCATCCAGGAGATCTGGTTGAAGCGATTGTTATTGACAACAACCTTGTCTTGCAAGTGCGTAACCGCATCGAGCAGTTGCCCGCTCCAGCTTCACCCGAAGCAGCCCTCTCCGCTGGTGGTGAAAGTGGTGTAGGCGAAGCACAAGGATAATACTCTTTTTCAGGGCGGGATTTGTTCCCGCCCTGAATCTATGCGTAAAAACCAGATTGATCGTAATACATTTAAATTATGCCAAAACTACGCACAAAATTTCTCTGCCAGCAATGTGGTGCTGAACAGAGTAAATGGGTGGGTAAATGCCCCGATTGTGGAGCGTGGAACTCCCTTGAAGAGGTAGCAGACCTCCCACAAAGTCCCGCCCAACAGCGTCGTCAAAGCTTGTTGGGATCTTCTTCCATAGCTCAAGGAACCCAAATTCCACTCAATTTACCCGAAATCAAACCGTTTGCTCAAGCCCGTATTTCTGTTGGCTATTCAGAAATGGATCGCGTCCTGGGTGGAGGGCTCGTTGCAGGCTCGCTTATCCTTATTGGTGGAGAGCCAGGCATTGGCAAGTCCACACTACTTTTGCAAGTTGCCGGCAATGTTGCTGAAAGCACTGGAGCAGTGCTGTACATTTCGGGTGAAGAGTCAATTGAACAGGTCAAAATGCGTGCCGAACGCCTGGATATCACTGGCGAACAGCTTTACTTATTGGCCTCGATTGAACTCGATGTGATAGCAGAGGCAGTGAATAGACTTAAACCAGCGTTAGTGATTGTTGATTCTATCCAGACAGTACTATCGAGTCACATCACGTCGGCGCCAGGCAGCATCAGCCAGGTGCGTGAATGCACACTTCAACTTATGCAACTGGCAAAAAGCACCCACATACCGATCTTTATCATTGGACATGTCACGAAAGAAGGCACCGTAGCTGGCCCAAAAGCTCTTGAACATATCGCCGATGCTGTGCTGTATCTCGAGGGTGAACGTTATCATACATATCGCCTGCTTCGTGGAGTCAAGAACCGTTTTGGAGCAACACACGAGGTCGGGGTATTTGAAATGCATGGTGATGGATTAGCGGAAGTTTCAAATCCCTCTGCAATGTTTCTGACCGACCGCACCGCTGGCGCAACTGGCTCAGCAGTCGTTGTGAGCATGGAAGGAACACGTCCTTTGCTGGTAGAAGTGCAGGCACTCGTTATACCAAGCAATTTCGGCAATGCTCGCTGCACCACTAACGGTATTGATTACAGCCGTCTTTTGATGTTACTTGCAGTACTTACTAAAAGAGTAGGTTTAGCTGTAGGCAGTCATGATGTGTATGCAAACGTAGTAGGGGGATTCAATTTAGAGGAGCCTGCAATTGACCTTGGAGTGGCTGCGGCCATTGCCTCGAGTTATCGTGAGAAGCACATTGCGCCAGAAATGGCACTCATAGGTGAAGTAGGCCTATCGGGTGAATTACGCACCGTCAGTCGCCTCGGCTTACGAGTGCGTGAAGCCGCAAAACTCGGGTTTAAACGTTGTATTGTGCCAAAGGCTGGCGGTGGTGCGCAGATAAGTGCAGAGCTAGAAGGTTCGGGGTTATCATCAGACTTCAAAATTATTACAGCAAGTTCGCTTGCAGTAGCATTGGAAGTTGCGTTACATTAGTTAAAAAGTATTGATTTCAATGTCGTAACGGTGTATACTCGGTAACTATCAAACATAGTTTTAACAGCTTAACGGGCGCGTTTTACGGTTCAGCATAGTACAGGTACCTTCAAAAGGTACCCTGGGTCAAGCAACATCATCTTGTTATTATCATTTTTATCCTTATCAAGGACCCTGTCTACATGCCCTACCTCGCGTAGCCCCTCACGAGTGCTTAAACACACTCATTAGCACCATATTGGAGGGTGAAGGGATGTCAGTCAAATCTATTGCTCGGGTTATCGGTTCCGTGGTTGCAATTGTCGCGATCATGGCTCTCTACTTTCTGGATCGTTCACAATTTCCTTCCTGGATCAATATCTGGTGGGCGATCGCTATTGCAGGCGTCGCTGCCATTATCATGTTTATTATCACTCCTTACATCACGGTAATGCCATATCATTGGATGCGTAATACTTCCGCCAGCGATCTGCTAGCAGCAGTGATTGGACTCGTTGTTGGACTTATTATTTCGGTACTGCTCGGGATTCCGTTATCAAATTTGCCTGCAAATCTGGGACGTATTCTCCCCTTTGTAGGTGCTGTTGTTTTTAGCTCTCTGGGTGTGGCCATAGCCATACAACGTAAAAACGATATAATGCACCTATTTCAGACAGGCTTTATTCCCCGTCGCGCACGAGAACGTGAACGAGAACGTGAAGAAGAACATAACAAAGAGCGCGAAAAAGAAAACGTCTCGCAGCTACAACCCGTCACGCAGATATTGCTTGATACAAGCGCTATCATCGATGGCCGCATCGCCGATATCAGCCAGACAGGATTTATCTCAGGTGCATTGATAGTCCCACGCTTCGTATTGAACGAACTTCAGCATATCGCCGATTCCGCCGATACTATGCGGCGCAACCGGGGACGTCGTGGGTTAGAGATGCTCAACCGTTTGCAAAAAGATGCCACTGTTCCTATCGAGATTACCGATGCAGATGTTGAGGGTATCGTTGAAGTCGATAGCAAACTAGTCAAATTGGCTCAAACGCTACATTGTCCAATTATAACGAACGACTTTAACCTGAACCGCGTGGCAGAACTTCAAGGTGTCAAAGTACTCAATATTAACGAGCTGGCTAATGCTGTCAAACCTGTCCTACTACCAGGAGAAGATATTGTTATCAAAATCATTCAAGATGGTAAGGAACTGGGCCAGGGAGTAGGCTACCTGGATGATGGTACAATGATCGTGGTGGAAGGCGGTCGCCAGTACATGGGTTCTACAATCGAAGTTTCCGTAACTCGTGTTCTGCAAACTGTAGCGGGACGGATGATTTTTGCGCATCCAAAACAGCAAGGGGGGGTAAGTAGCGTTCCTTCTATCCTGCCCCCCTCATCTTCTACCACCAAACAAAAGTAATAGCTGAGATATGCCAGTAAAATCTTCTGCCATAATAGCAGCCGCTGGTTCCAGTCGCCGCATGGAAGGACGAGATAAACTCTGGACTCCACTGGCAGGACGTATTACACTCGCCCGTACTATTGATGTGTTTGAAGCTTCTCCCATCATCGATAACATTGTACTTGTACTTAACTCCAAGCGACTTGACGATATTACTAAACTCTGCCAAAAAGAAGGCTGGAGTAAAATTACCGACATTGTGGAGGGAGGAATTCGCCGGCAAGACTCTGTACGCAACGGACTTGATAGCCTGGCAAAGCTCGCTCCCACACAGTGGGTGATGATACATGATGGAGCGCGTCCACTTGTTACACCTGACATACTGGAAGCAGGTCTGAAAACGGCACAAGAATGCTATGCTGCCATAGCAGCAGTCCCAGTTAAGGATACGATCAAGCAAGTTCAGCAAGGCTGGATAACCAGCACTCTGGATCGCTCGCAACTCTGGTCAATCCAGACACCACAGGTCTTCTCTTTCCTCCTTATTCATCATGCATATCAAACAGCACCACTTAAGCAGGAGTTCACGGATGATGCTGCATTGTTGGAGCACCTTGGTAAACGTGTCGCAATCTTCAATGGTTCTTACAGAAACATCAAAATCACTACCCAGGAAGATCTGCTGATTGCAGAGGCGCTCATCAAAGGATTAGCTACCATATGACTATACGAATTGGATCTGGCTACGATGTCCATGCCTTTGCCACTGGTCGCCCATTAATACTCGGGGGTGTAACCATTTCCTCCGAACGAGGTCTCAGTGGTCATTCCGACGCCGACGCGGTCATACATGCTATCGTGGATGCTTTACTTGGTGCAGCAGCACTAGGTGACATCGGTCAACACTTCCCCTCCACTGATGAACGCTGGAAAAATCAGCCCAGCTCAGTTTTTCTCGACTTTACGTACGACCAGTTGTGTCAACAGCAATATGTGATCAACAATATCGATGCAACGATCGTCGCCGAACACCCCAAATTGGCCCCTCACATTCAGGCTATGCGTACCCACCTGGCAGAGCATTTGCATCTTACCATAGAGCAGGTAAGTGTGAAGGCAACTACCACCGATGGTCTTGGATTCGTCGGTCGGAAAGAAGGCATTGCCTGCTATGCAGTAGTGTTACTTGAGAAGTAACATGGATCATATCGCCATCATGCAAAAATCCTGGGAGTTTACCGAAAAAATAGCCACAGGTCAAAAGACTATCGAGTCCCGTTGGTATAACGTCAGATATGCTCCCTGGGGAAGGATCTTACCCGGTGATAGCATTTACTTCAAGAACACTGGTGAACCCATCATTATCAAGGCAGAGGTCGAAAAGGTACTCAATTTATCCAATCTCACTCCAGAAAAGGTTCAAACAATCCCCGAAGATTACAGTAAGGAATTAGGCCTGGATGAACCTGATATCCTAAGGTTTTTCGAGATGTTCAAACACAAAAGGTATTGCATATTGATCTATCTCAAAGATGCCCAACATATCCAGCCATTTGAAATAAACAAGCAAGGTTTTGGGACAATGTCGTCATGGCTCAGTGTCGAGAGCATTGCTAAAATTAAGAAGAACTCTCTTTTTTAACTTCTTGTTTTGCTTCTGGCTGCTTATTTTCCTGCTCAGGAAGTAAAAGCTTCTGCACAGCCTGCTGAGGACTTAAAGGGATTTTCGAAAACGTATTCGAGATTTCAGAGATTTCCTCCATGGGCAACTCAGCCATTACTTTATCTTTCATTGTCTTAGCCTGACCAACACCCTTGCCTGCATTACGCGAAATCGATTGCAGCGCCTTTGGACCTGCAATCAACAGACCTATCGCCAGAATGACGATTAAGTCAAGTAAATGTAATCCGCCCATTGTGCCTCTCTCCTTCTATAGTCAAAAGCAAGAGACTCTTTTCTTCTCATTATCGTTCCCTTTATCATATCATACGTGGGGAAGAGGGAGTTGGACAAAAAAGTTGTTAATGCTAGCCTATCGGGATACGTCTTCCAGTAATACCCCAGATCAAACGCTCCATTGGATCGGGATCCTGCACTCGAAAATCAACTCATGTCATGCCTTCTAAAAAAGTGGGAATATCAGGGTTCTGTCTAATGCACTATCTCGCATTGGTTCCTAAAACAGTCTTCCGTAACGTATACTTAATCAAGTTAAACACCTATTACACATCGCCTACCTTTCGCACAACATCACTACCGGCACCTACACGAAAGAGGATATCGGCAATGAATTGTACCAAATGTGGAACGGAGAATCCTGAGCAGGCCATATTCTGTATACAATGCGGCAAACAGGTTGAAGCCACAGGCAAGCAGCAGATCTTTTCTCCTATTCAATCAGCCACAACGACGGCAGAAGTAGCCCTTCATGCAAGTCCCATTGAAACATGGCCCACTGCCATCTCCTCAAGTGCAAAGTGGATACGAAGAATTGCCATACCTTTAGTTACACTTGCCTGGATTGCGCTTGCAGCGGTTATTCTCTGGGCAGCCTCGCATATTGGCAGGTCCCTGATATTACTGGCCATCGCGGCTCTCCTGGCTGTTGCTCTTGCCCCTGTTGTCAAACTCGCCACACGCGTAATGCCGCGTATACTGGCAATCCTGGTCGTCTATATTGTCGTGCTCATCGGCCTTGGTATCGTGATCTATTTTATTAGCAGAACTACTGTTCAGCAGGTCAGCGAACTGAGAAGCGAAGTTACACATCTCCTTCAACCAAATGCAGGTGGTCAAGCAACACCTCTGGAAGTGACTCTGCAATCCCTAGGTATCGACCAGGCACAGATTCAAGAGACCAGGCAAATAGTCGTAAGCCACCTGGCAAATCTTGCCAATGATGTTGTCCCACTTCTCAGAAGTATCTTCGATTTCGTTCTGGATTTTATAGTGGTCGCCATTTTGAGCATCTACTTTCTGATAGATGGAGCGCGCATCACACGCTGGTTGCGCGGCAACTTACCATTTCAGCAGCGCACAATCTTTATACTGGACACTTTGGAGCATGTTGTAGGAGGCTATATTCGGGGCCAATTCACACTTTCCTTTCTGATCGGCTTGCTTGTGGGAGTGGGAATGGCAATCTTACAGGTGCCACACCCTGTTTTGTTGGGCGTGCTAGCATTTTTTATGGCGTTCGTGCCTGTGCTGGGCACATTTATTACCGCCACCGCCTGCGTTTTGCTTTCGCTGACCCAGAATCACGGATGGGTCATGGGCCTGACGCATCAGAGTTGGGTATTACCCATCATCGTGCTACTCTATTTCCTCGCAGTTCATTCCTTTGAGAGCCACATTGTAGGTCCCCGCATCGTTGGGAATGCAGTTGGCCTTCATCCCATTGTTGCTATCAGCGCGCTTATCGCCGGTGTTGAGCTATTTGGCATCCTGGGTGCGCTTTTCGTTGCACCAGTCGTAGGCGTACTACAAGCTGTAATCATCTCTTTCTGGAAAGAATGGCGTGCAAGGCACCCCGAGCAATTCCCCGTGCAAAAAGCAGTTGCAGAGGTTGATGCGAGCATGGAGCCTGCTTCTCCGCCAGTCGAGCAAATCGAGTAATTCCTCTTTGATTTTAGCGTCCGAAACTATCCCAAAAAAGCATACCATGGCGTTTATCTAACTAGAGAGTCTACAAGACATCGTGAAACGGCAGGATGGCTCAATGTCTCATGACACTCGTTGATCATCAGCTCCATTGAGCCATCCTGGCTGAGGCGCGGTAGGAGGTATACTGAACCCAGGACTTCCCCCACACACCCCTTATCTGGGTACACCGGTCGTGTTTCCCCCAGGACAGCGACCGGTCTCTTTTTTATGTTCTAGATTTCTTTGCAAATGGAAGGAATGTTTGGCCGATTCGGCCAATCTTTCCTTCCGATTTACGACGGCCAAACTTTCTTTCCGATTTGATGCACCGGCAAACTCATTCTTACTTCACTCTTTCAGGCCCAACTCACATAGAACAGCACGCCATGCAGCACGGACCTCTGGCTTACGCATCATACTCGGTATTGAAAGCCGTGACTCCACACGGTGTACTCCTGGATAGATTCCCTGCGCATGAAGAGCTGATGCCACTTGCTGCACTTCATCGCATGCCTGAGCGATACGTTGCTTCCATGCTTGAGCCCGCCGAGCCAGATGTTGCCTCGATACTAAGGAGCACTCTAGAGGAAAAATACTCTCAATAGTCCTGAAACCAACTCCCAGCTCGCATTCGATCTGACGTATTGAGCAACTTGACTTCCGGCCATCAAGCACTGCCTGGAGATACTCTCTGACTTCTTCACGGTTTACAACCTGGAGCCTATGATGCGCTGGTCGCCCACGTGGATATTCGCCTATCGTCTGTAAGGCGTTCCTCATGCCAGCAGCGTCGCTCATCAGCTGAAGCGGAGAAATGCCAGTTGCATAACAGATTTCTAACACTTTCTGAAACGAAGGTGTCCGCTTGAAATGTTTCCATTGCGAGATGAGCCGCTCTGACACGCCCAACAAACGCGAAAATCTCGCGGCCTCCCCTTCCACCTCAAGACAAGCAGCAAAGTTTATCGAAATTCTCCTCCACAAGTTGCCATCAGAGATCACACTCGCAGTGCGAAGATCCTCGATGATCTTCACGACCCAATTCTGCCATGCCAACTCTTCTTCATCAATCTCAGGTTCTCCTGCAACTTCTACGGATAATCCTAACCAGACACCGCACTGTGTGCAGCACCCTGGTTGCAATATGCTGGGGAAAACTGCTTGGCTTTTTTGACATTGATTGCACCGCTCTTTCAGTTTCCTTTTGTGCTGCGTACAAGACGTTACGATCTGTAGCATCCAGATAAGAGGCTGATAGATTGGAGGTTTCTTCTCCTGCCAATCAGTGTAGCAAGCAGGGCACCATGCCGGCGTTACTCTAAAGAGACGACGAGAAGGAATGCCACTTGCCCACCTTCCTAAAGTGAGTTTCTGAAGACCGGCCTGCTGCGTTAATCCTTCGATCGTGGCGGACCAGTCATTAGGAGTCTCTCCAAAACTATTGATGCTTATCGCCTCTTGATGGCAGAAATTACTTAGAGCAGGTGGAGAAGACTGAAAATAGTAAGTTTTGCTGAGATGAGGAATAATTTCTGCGGCTACTAATATGCGTGGGCTGATCCTGTACAACCATGCTAACCGATTGATATAACTAGTAAGACATTCGCCCATACGTGTTCCAACTCCTATAGGCGCAAGACTATAGAGTCGGCTACGAGCCAGTAGGTCAGTGTGAGGAATTCTTGTCCTCACGAGGACATTTTCCATCGTATTTCATCGCTTTCATCTTCTTCAAAAACCTGCTTCATCCCAATTTTCCTGGATAGATTGCTCAAGCTTAAACCTTAATAATTTCGTGTTTCCGTAATCTCTTCGTATGCGAGTGAAGCATATAGGTTGTCCTGCATTAGGGCTTACTCATTGTTCTACTGAATAGTGGATTGATCAAATGCAGCAGATAATCCTTATGTATGTTTCCAGGTTATATTTCAGCGTTCTAGGAGGCGTATCTAATCTTCGATCCGGGCAGAATGCACGCGAGAGAAATCAGGACAGTCTGACGAGAAGTCCAAAAAAGAGCTTGAAATTGCAGTTTGGTGTACTTACATCAAAAGAAGGCTGAGGGCACGTGCCTGAACGACGCTCACGTCATAGCAAGCAGCGAGTTTATAAACTCTTTGCGTACAGTTTTATCCCACAGCTTCCTCCTCGTCTGCATCACTTGTTAGAGTATCGTCCCCTTCATACATATATTCGCCTGTTTTGTCGCGGCCTGGATTCCTGTCTCCCGGTTTTCTATTTCTCCTTCGAGGACGCGAAGAGGAATTATCCTCGGAGGTTAGAGGAGTGGTTTCAGCAGGCTCCTGGGTTTTCCTCTCGTCCCTGAGTCCCAACGATGTTAGAAGACGATCATCGGCACCTTCTTTCTCAAAGAGTTCCTCTTCACCCTCTAGGGCTTCCCTCAACCACTTGTTCACACGGTCTTCTGCAGGTGCGGTTGCCCGCAAGTGATCTTCCGTAACAGTTGTGGCCCCTTCGGATAGGGCTCGTTCAAGCGCCAGGTTGAGATGCATTTTGAGAAATCCAATGCAGCCGATACTCCGAGCATAGAGGAATTCCCAATGATGCTCCATCAAGAGTGGTTCCTTCTCTACAGGAAGCTGCCGCTGCAACGCCCATAGTACACTTTTGAAAATTGCCGCCTCCTCCGGCTTGGTAGCATCATAGCGGGGAAAATGCACGTCGATGCTTCTCCCGGCCAGTTGAGCATTAGCCTTTCTGAAAGGCCGCATCTCATACGTGCCAACTAGTACATGGCTCACTCCCGTCCGATTTTCGATGGATTTGAGCTGATTGAGCTGCTCCTGGCGCATGCGATAGCTCGCCGCATTAGCTAGATGTTGTGCCTCATCAACAATCACTGCATAGGGCCTGCGCCGGACTAAACCCTCAATCATAGCCTCCAGGAAATCTCGTGTACGCAGGGAGGGGATCCTGAGATCGAGAAATGGATCCCCTAGTTGCCGAAGTACGGCCTTGTAGAAACCTATCCATTCGAATCGACCTGATCCAGGAGGGTCAATAATCACGAACGGTATGAAATCGGGATCATTTAGCATCCTTTTCCCCCCACGCTTGTGTAACTTCTCCTGAAGTTTCTTAATGAGGGTTGTCTTGCCAACACGGGTAGGTCCAATCACCAGCACCATAAGACCAAGCCGCTTTAAATCAATCTCTTCGCCAGGAGAGCAAATTGCATGGAGAATGTCATCGAGAGCTTTCTCGAGATATGGATGCTCTATGATACAGTCATCCTCAAAGTAGCGCTGTCTCACTGCTACCGGTTGCTTGAGCAATGAAAAATCGAAGAATTCCGGCTCCTTTAGTTCAGCACCTGATTGTGGTGCCGGATCGTCAACTTCAGGTGCGCTCTGGTGCTTCTTCCGCCCCATTACCTATACCTCCTGAGTACAATCAATTTCTCAGCTGGATGAGCCGTCTGAATGTTGCGGGTCTGCGAACGTGTTCTATTGTTGTTATGCCTCTTCGCAACGGTAGAAGCCGAAGTAGTAGATTGGCTGGATGTATTGGGAGAATCCTGCTTTCTCAGCTTTCCCCCCTCGAGTACCTCAAACGCCGCTTTTGTTTCCCGGTCCTTCTGATGCTGAAGTATGACCTGCGTGGATTCGGCTTTACTCCGTCTTGCCGCCAGTTTTTTTTGTGTGACTTCCACCTGCTTTCGCCCATACAGTTCACGATATTCCTTACGCAGCTCTTCAGAAAGAATGCGGAGTTCACGCTCACTGCATCCAACAAACTCGTCGTTGGCGCATTTACACTCCCGCCACCTACCGTCAATATAGGCATAGCCGGTGCTTACATCGAATGGATCAAAACGCACAGGGATCTTTGTGTCCTCAACTTCTGCATCAAGCATTTCGGCGCACCAGTAGTCAAGGTAATTCATTCGCACACCTCGACCCGGATGCACCGTTACTTCCCCCGCCCGAGTACTTGGATAAGTCGCTCTAATGAAGTGCTTATCATAAGGAATCTTTTTGTGAGCCCGTTCCCCATCGCGTTTCATGCTTTGCTCATAGGCCTCACGTGGACTTTGCCCATGCAGTGCCGGGTGGGGTATGGTATCATAATCCTCGAAGGCCCATTGCTCCATATGCTCAGCGAGTGCTTCGAGCGTCCATACCGCATGACGTTTGGGATCAGTTGCCTTCGTCCCAAGGCGAGCTTTCTTTGTCGCTTGTGTGTTGCCTAGCAAATGATAGACGAACTCGGTCTCAGATGTGCCAAACAGACGCTCGAGAGGAGAGCCAAAGCGCGGTTCGGCAGTAGGGCGCCGCTCTTTCCTCACCCGGTAGAGGGCTAACAATTGCTCAAAGTATATGCTCTTAAATTCTGGGCCACCATCTACAACGATCGCTGATGGGAGTCGATTATGCCGCTTGACGCACAGCCGCAACACCATCATGCACGATCGATAGCTCGGAGGATCGAATGAAAGGTAGAAAGCGGCAATACGCCGAGGATGTGCAAGAATCAGCAGCGTCAACCAGCATTTACCAAGAAGCTTTCGCGACTTAGAGTCGAGCAACATCATGTCGACCTCCAGGTGATCGAGATGGGCCTTAGCCCAGGCATAGTCACCATGCCGATTGATCGTCTTTTCACCTGGATGGTGGTAATTCTTGAATGGATAGGCCGCCCTTGCGCCTTCACGCGCAAGTGTCAACTCGTACTTCTCCTTCCAGCGTAGTGTCTCTGCATAAAACGCACGCTGGCTCACGCTTGCGACACCTTGCTCTTCACACAACGTGAGGTACGCTCCATATGCACCACGTTTGGGTTTTCTGGTCACGGTGTTATAGTGGATTTCCAGTACTTCATCGATGAGTTTACGCGCTTCAAGATTTCCTTTGCGACCGCATTTGGAATAATCGGGGATGAGCCCAAAAAGACCGTTGCCGTAGCGAATCTCCGCTTCCCTGGACCGCTGGTGCCAGGTGCGCTTGGTCTTCTCAGGAACCTTTGCTCGCTCTTCGGCCGTCGCGATTTGCTCATCATCGTCGTAATCTTCGGGATGGATCACACGATTGCGAAAGATAGCCCTCGCCGAATCAATTGCCCTTGCTTTTTCAAACCGTTCTTGACCTTCATCACTAATGCTGGAATAGGTTTCTTGCTCGGCTCCGACTATTTTGCCATCGTTCACCCATTTCTCAAAAGTAGCTCGCGGTATTAAAAAAGGATCGCCGTCATCGTAGGTTAATATGATTTCGGTCGGCCCATCACTTGCAATACACCATTCCCTGCTATCCAACAAAACCTTGTTGCCCCGCTCAATCACGACGGGATGCGCTTCAAGCCCAATATTTTCAGGGCCATCTCGACTGTAACTGTGTTCGCACGCCGCTTTCTGGTCGCGGAAAACCGGCGTGCGCTCTGGCTCGCAAAGACGATAGGAATTCATATCAACATAGAGATCGTGCCGGGCAATGGCAATATTGATGAGATCGGACGGGATACCTTGAGCCTCAAGGCGAAGGTCAGCAAGCTTGATACCAGGGGTCGCGACAACAATCGTATGAAGCTTCTCCAATACATCATCAGACAGTTGTAAGCGCTCGAGGTCTTGGTAGTAGTCTTCAAGATACTGCCAGTTGCTTTGAGCAGCCCAGTTAATCTCACTAGATGACCACACTCGATAGGTGAGTCCGTACTTTGCAGCATACGCTTCACCCGGTGGACACCGCCATCGTCCATCCTCATCAAGCCTATACCGATTTGGTCGCTGCTGAGCCTGGCGGATGAGTTCCTGCTCCGGTTTGCACTCCTCCCAACCGGCTGAGACATAGCGAAAGACAAAGAAATCAGGGGTATGTTTCACTCGCTGAAGATGCTTATTTTTGTCGAAATATTCGATGGGAATCGACGGCGGTTGGTCATAGTATTCTAGTACATCTTCATCGTGTTCATGTTGGAGAACACGCGCAAATTCCACTTTATGGCTTTCCGGTTTGACGATAAAACGCATCTTTTTACTCGGATACCAGACCGCAACATTCCCCCAGTTGCTACCCGGCGTACGAGTGGGAGGAGCAGAACGAATCTTGACGAGCACATCTTGAGCTTCATCTTGAGCTTCATCGTCAGTCTTCTTTGGGAAACCGAGTCGTCGGCAGTAGGTCTTAAAGGCAGAACCATCTAAAGCCTTTCTCATTGTATCTCTCCTTTTTCAAGCTATGGTAATAATAAAGAGAACAAAATTTGTTCTCTTTATTATTACCAATTTTTGGAGTCAATGTCAACTATATAACCTTAATGCCGTTTAAATGATCTTTCATTTACAAAAGGAATTTTATATAGAAATACGCACATTTAGTTACATATGTCTGTCTTTGAATGTTCTTTAATGCTATTTTGGCCTTTGATCACCATAAAAAAGCTTCAAAGACGATCAATTTGGCATTTTTTTGACTTCGATTAAGGCGAAGAGACAGAATTATTGCAGAAATACGCACATTTGGTTACAGATGTCTGTCATGGAATAGACTTGAATTAAATGTTTAATATATCTATCTTTTATGTATTTTAAGTGCTCTCTTGAGACATTGAGGATCCTCGGGTGTAGAGTGGTGTTTATTGCTACGTTTCAAAAGGAATGATTCCAATCAGAGAATCCAATGAAGTAAAGTAGATGCTTTGGCTCCAGGTTTTAGTTCAATTCTTGTTCAGGAAAACCAGTATCGCAGCCTGATTATCTATCAGTAGAAACTACACGAACTAAATGTCGAAAGAATGAATGGTGCGTAGTTTTGCCACCCCCTATAGTTTTGCACTTACTGAAATTGGTGATCGAACTAGGTCACAGGCTGATGGAAAGGGGGTGGGTCCAAATTGCCAGCCGGAGGATTTTGAAGCTGATTCCTTTTTTATTCGTAATGGCATCTCTGCTTTTAGGTGTAAATTGTGCCCTCTTACGTGTTGTTCTGAGCGGGTTCCCAGTCGAATACATCAGCCAATTCAGTCTGAAATGCTGCAAGGTTTATCTCACTAATCGTTGCATTCGGCATCTCCGTTTTTTCCAGATGAGCCAAAGACCTACTTTCATTGAAGAATGGTCTTCTTTTAGATATTTTCTTGAATTGTGCCAGGAATGGTGTGTCGCTGCTCTTACCCCACCTATGTCTACATTTTTATATCCGTGCCAAGCACACGACTTTCCCCACGATACTCACGTTAAGAAGGTTCTTTCTTACGGGACGACCAGTAATATTATGCTTAAACTGCTCACTGCCTCTGTTTGTGACATGATCACATTGTGCAAACAGTTTTTCCGATTTGATGATTTCAAAAACTCTTGAATTATCTTCAAGTCTGCATTAGCGGCATACCGTGCTATGTATGGACAAATGCAATGTTTGTCCAGTCCCAGCCAAATTTTGCAGTGCATCCAAATGCGACACTTATGTATTAATTAGATCAATATCGAAAAACAAAACCGTGGATTATATCACGGTTCTAGTCCAAGTTCATGACGAGTGGCATGCCAGGTGGCTCTGGTTTCTGGCATCATCATCCAATATGGATGCGAGAGCATTGAAGAAACGCGTTTCTGGCTGGGAAATATTCCCTGAGTATGAAGTGAAAATGTTGCCGTTCTAACCTCAACTTTAATTTGTTCCAACCGCTTTCTCGCCTGCTCTGTTCGATAAGCTCGATATTGGGCAGCAACCAGAATCGCCTCTTGGGGATAATGATAAGAAATGTAATGGGAATTACGACCAAAGAGCCGACCAATTCGAGAAATGGAGTGAGGAGCTTCTCGACCGTCAAGCACGGCCTGGATAAATTCCAAAATATGATCCTGCTTCTTTGGCAGAGAAGCTGGACGACTAGATTGAGGAAGTTGATAGATTCCTTTTGCTTTCAATGCTTCAACAAGAGTTGACGAGGACCCTGTCATTAACTGAAGTGGCGAAATATCTAGTACAACGTGAGTTCGGGATAAGGAACCCACCTGGTATGATAGAACAAAAGACTTTCAGTATCTATCCCAGGAGGTTCCACTATGAGTATACTCGAACTGTTTTGTTCCGTAGACGATTTTTGGCAGCAGTTTGCCCCGAAGT
>WNGE01000320.1_pt1 | contig 122555 bp, 106 predicted proteins | sample 5400651 | NCBI WGS metagenome assembly WNGE01 (sample SAMN13153370, study PRJNA577476) | soil metagenome | isolation source: 60 cm soil or saprolite under grassland replicate 2 | place: USA:California | collected 2016-06-15 | reverse complement strand
AGCGAAGCGAGGGATCTCTTCCTCGTCGAGGGAGAGATTCCTCGGCGCTCCGCGCCTCGGAATGACAGGCTGGTGGGCTTCGCGCTTCGGAAGGACAGAAGGACGGACGGCTCGGAGTGACAGGGAGGAGCCGCTACAATCTCTTCGTGCTCTATCGCTTCGACTCCGTCCGCAAGTCCTACGGCCCGAAAGAAATCCTTCGGGACGTCACCTGGCAGCACAACCCGGGTGAGAAGGTCGGGCTCGTGGGCCGGAACGGCGCAGGCAAGACGACCCTTCTGCGTCTCGCACTGGGACGCGAGGAGCCGGACGCGGGAGAGGTCATTCGCGCAAACGCCGTCCGGATCTCGACCGTCGAGCAGGCTCTCGAGGCGCGCTCCACGACTACGTGGCCGGGGCGTTTCACCATCTCCACTCGGTGGAGGCGGAGATGCGGCGGCTCGAGCACGCCATGGCGGACGGGCAGGACAGCGCGGCTCTCCACGACCGATACGACGCCCTCTCACACAAGTTCGAGAACGAGGGCGGCTACGACATGGTGGCCGAAGTCGACAAGGCGCTCTCCGGCCTCGGATTCGAGAAGGGGGACTTCACGCGGCCGCTCGGAGAGCTCTCCGGCGGGCAGAAGAACCGGGCGATGCTCGCGCGCGCGATCCTGTCCTCTCCCGACGCCCTGCTCCTCGACGAGCCGACCAATCACCTCGACTTCCAGGCCGTCGAGTTCCTCGAGGAGTACCTGGCACGCTCGCGTCGCGCCTACCTCGTCGTCACGCACGACCGGCGGTTCCTTGATCGCGTCGCCGACGAAATCATCGACCTCGAGAACGGGCGGTTGAGCGCGTACTCCGGCGGTTACAGCTCCTACCGCCGACAGAAAGCGGAGCGGGTCCTTTCGGCCACGCGGGCCTTCGAGAAGCAGCAGGAATTCATCGAGAAGGAGCAGGAGTACATCCGCCGCAACATCGCCGGAGTGAATTCGCGGCAGGCGAAGGGGCGGCGTACCCGGCTCGCCCGGGTGGACCGGCTGGAGCGGCCGGTCGAAGACGCCACGTCGGTCGGATTTCGCTTCGACGCCGCACGGATCGGAGGCCGCACGTTTCTCCGCGCGAAGAATCTCGACGCCGGTTACGTCCCCGGGACTCCGATCGTGCGCGGGGTCAACTTCGAGCTCCTTCGCGGCGAGAGGCTGGCTCTTCTGGGCGAAAATGGAAGCGGGAAGACCACGCTCCTGAAGACTCTGGCCGGCCGCCTCGCGCCGCTCGCCGGGGTGTTCGAGCCGGGGCACGACGTCTCGATCGGCTACTACGACCAGGAGCTCTCGGACCTCGATCCGCGACGACGCGTGATCGACGCGGTCTGGGACGAGCATCCCGACGAGACCGAGGAGGCCATGCGGTCCTACCTCGCGCGCTTCGCATTCCGGGAGGACGAGGTCTTCGCGCTGATCTCCGGCCTCTCCGGCGGGGAGAAGGGGAGGCTCACTCTCGCGGTCGTCATGAGACAGCGGCACAACCTCCTTCTCTTGGACGAGCCGACCAACCACCTCGATCTCGACTCCCGCGAGGAGCTCGAAGAGTCGCTCGAGGACTTTCCGGGATCGATCGTTTTTGTCTCGCACGACCGGGCCTTCATCGACCGGCTCGCGACACGCGTTCTCGATCTGCGCGGGGGACGGGCACGGCTGCTTGACGGGAACTACACGGATACGGCGGATGAGCGCGCCGAGCGAAGAAGGCGTCCCGAGGCAGAGGTGACGACAGTCCCCGGTCCCCGGTCCCCAGTCCTCGGTCTCGCGAAGCCGGAGAGTCGCACCCGACCCGTACCGGCGGAAAGAGACAAGGAAGCCGCGCGGCGAAAACGACGGATCGCGGCGCTCGAGCAGAAGGTCGCGTCACAGGAGAGGGAGATCGAGGCGATCGAAACGCGGCTCTGGGAAGAGGGCCTCGAGCTCGGTCCCGTCGAGTCGCACCGACTGTCGGAGGAGAAGGCCCAGCGCAAACAAGAGCTCGAGCGGCTGGTCGAGGAGTGGGCGAAGCTCTCGGAGGAGCAGGGGGAGCCGGCCGGCCCGGAAATGTCGGGGGGACAGGCCCTGCGGGCCTGCACCCCCCACAGTTCAAAACGATGAGTGCCGGAACGCGCGCGGCGATCGTCGCAATCGGAAGCGAGATGCTCGGACCGCTGCGCCGCGACACGAACTCGTCCTGGCTGACCGAGAGGCTCGAAGAGGTGGGCATCGCGGTCGTGCGCAAATCGGTGGTCGGCGACGAGCCGGAGGAGATCGCCCGGGAGCTCTCCTGTTCCGCCGCCACCGCCGGCTGGATCTTTACGACCGGGGGCCTGGGTCCGACGGCGGACGACATGACTGTGGCCGCGATCGCGCGCTGGATGGGCGTCCCGGTCCATCGCGACGAGCGCTTCATCGCGGCGATGCGGGAGCGGTGGGAAGGGCGCCGCGGTCTCCGCATGCCTTCCGTCAACGAGAAGCAGGCGGATTTCCCGGAAGGCGCGCGCGTGCTCGAAAACGCGCGGGGGACCGCGCCCGGCCTCTGGCTCGAGAGAAAGGGCGTGCAGATCGTCGTCCTGCCCGGAGTTCCCTCGGAGATGCGCGAGATCTTCGAGCAGAAGGTCCTCCCCGAGCTTCGGCGCGGCGGCGGTACTGCGGTCACGAAACGCCGCGTCCTGCGGATCGCGGGAATGGGCGAGTCGAGGGTCGAAGAGCTCGTCGCGCCTCTCTACGCAAAGTGGAAGGACGATCCGGTCACGATCCTCGCCTCTCCCGGAGAGGTCGAGCTGCATCTCTGTGCGCGGGGCGATCCGGGGGCGGCGGAAGCGCGCGTGGCGGAGATGGAGGACGACTTTCGATCTGTGTTGGGCTTCCGGATCCATGGCACCGGCGGGGAAGCGCTCGCCGAGAGCCTGGGGCGGGTGCTGAAGGAGAAGGGCCGCACGCTCTCGCTCGCGGAATCCTGCACCGGAGGCCTGGTCTCGTCACTGCTCACGGACGTTCCCGGCTCGAGCGCGTATTTCCTCGGGACGGTCGTTCCGTACGCGGACCGGTCGAAGGAGACCCTTCTCGGCGTCCAGGAAGAGACCCTGAAGCGGCACGGCGCGGTCTCCGAGGAAACGGCCCGCGAGATGGCGCGCGGAGCCCGCGAGCGGTTCGGGTCCGACTTCGCCGCCGCGATCACCGGGATCGCCGGGCCGGACGGCGGGACTGCCGAAAAGCCCGTTGGAACCGTCTTCTTCGCCGTAGTCGACCGCGAGGGGCGCGAAAAGGCGAGCAAGCGCTTCTTCGGCGGCGACCGCGCGATGGTTCGCCGGACGTCCGCGATGTTCTCCCTCGAAATGATCCGCCGTTTTCTGATCGAGGCGGCGTGAGGACCTTCCTCGCGGTACCTTCCCACGCGATGTGGGTCGAGAGCGCCCGGGGGCTCGTCGCCCGCCTGCGCGACCGCTTCCCGCGCGCCTCCTGGACGAAGCCCGACTCGTGGCACCTGACGTTGAAGTTCCTGGGAGAGATCGACGAAGGCACCGCCGGGCGTTTCGCCGAGGAGATCGGCGCGGCCGCGCTCGAGACCGTGACGGGCGAGATCCAGGCCGGTCCGGCGGCGATCTTTCCGGAGCGCGGACGCCCGCGCGTGCTCGGGGTCGGGTTCTCACCGTCTCCCGGCCTGGAATCGGTCACACGGCTCGCAAGGCGCGCGCAGGAGACAGCCACGCGCCTCGGTTTGCCCGGAGAGGACCGCGTCTTTCACGCGCACGTCACCTTCGCGCGGGTCCGGGAGCCCTGGCCGCCGGAGGCGGTGGAGGAGTGCCGCCGCGAAGTCGAGTCCTGGCCGTTTCCGGCGTGGCTTGCGCGCTCGTGCGTCCTCTTCCAGAGCCTGCTGACGCCGGAGGGGGCCGTGCACACGCCGATCCGCGAATGGACGTTCCAGGGAGGCCCGCGGGGAGTGAGGGCGTGAACGTCCCGCCGGCGGTGCTCGTCGTCGTCGGCTACGTGCTGGGATCGATCTCGTTCGCTGTCCTCCTCGTGCGCGCAACGACCGGGACCGACATCCGGGCGGAAGGCTCGGGCAACGCCGGAGCCACGAACGTGTTGCGCGCCCACGGGAAGAAGCTCGCTCTCCTCGTTGCCCTCCTGGACGTCGCGAAGGGAGCCGCCGCCGTGCTCCTCATGCGCCTCGTCACCGCCGATCCTCGCTGGGCGGCGGCCGCGGGGTTCGCGGCCATCCTCGGCCACGTCTTTCCCGTGTTCTACGGTTTCCGTGGCGGGAAAGGCGTTGCCACCGCCGTCGGGGCGTTCTTGGTCCTCTCCCCTCTCGCCCTGCTCGCCTCCCTCGGCATCTTCATCGTGGTCGTCGCGGCGACGCGTTACGTCTCGCTCGGCTCCGTCGTCTCGATGGCGCTCCTGCCTCCCGTAGCGGGCCTCCTCTTTCACGCTCCGCGCGCCGTCGTCACCGCGGCGGGCGCGACCGCTCTCCTCGTTCTCGTGAAGCACCTCGCGAATCTGAAGAGGCTCGCTCGAGGGGAAGAGCACCGGTTGGGCGGCCCATGAACGTCTCGATTCTCGGCGCGGGCTCCTGGGGGACAGCGCTCGCGATTCACCTGGCGAGGAGCGGCCACGGAGTCCTCCTCTGGAGCCGAGACGCCGAGGTCGCCGCGACGATCGCGGGGGAGCATCGCCATCCGCGGCGGCTCGACGGCATCTCGATCCCCGAAAAGGTTCGAACGACCTCCGACCTCGCCGAAGCCTTCGAATATTCCGAGACTCTGCTTCTCTCGGTGCCCTGCGCGGCCATGAGGGACGTCCTCAACGCGTCTCCCGGGCCCGACGCCCGCGCGCGGCGGTTTGTCTCGACGGCGAAGGGGATCGAGCCCGAAACTCTCAAGCGAATGACCGAGATCGTCCTGGAGCGCTATCCGTCTTCGTCCGTCGCGGCGCTCTCGGGGCCGACGTTTGCGGAAGGCGTCGCGCGCGGCGATCCGTCGGCCGCCGTAATCGCCGACCGAGGTGAGAGCTTTGCCCGGGACCTCCAGCAGAGGTTCTCGAACGCACAGCTGCGCCTCTACAGCTCATCGGACGTCGTCGGCGTCGAGCTCGCGGGGGCTCTCAAGAACGTCGTCGCGATCGCCGCCGGGATCGTCTCCGGGCTCGGTTACGGCCACAACACTCTCGCCGCGCTCGTGACGCGCGGCCTGACGGAGATCGCCCGTATCGTGCGGGCGTTTGGGGGAGAGATGCGGACCGTTCACGGGCTCGCGGGGATGGGCGATCTGATGTTGACGGCGACGGGCAGGCAGTCTCGCAACCGCCATCTCGGCGAAGAGATCGGCCGGGGCCGTCCGCTCGCCGACGTCCTCGTCCGGATGCCCGAGGTCGCGGAAGGCGCCCGGACCTGTCTCGCGGTTCCGACGATCGCGGCGCGCGCCGGCGTCGAGGCGCCGATCTCCGAAGTCGTCGTCTCTGTACTCTACGAAGGCATGTCGGCCGCAGAGGGCGTCGAGCGCCTGATGACCCGGGCTCTGCGGTCCGAGTGAGGGCGCCGGACGGCCCGGAAATTGCACCGCATCGGCGGGCTTTCGAGTTGTAGATACCTTTGCGCGATTTTTCCTCCACCGCCTGCGACCCGCGCCCCAACCGTCGCGTTGTTTTTTCGAAATGAGCGCACGCAAGGTCCCGCGCGGGAGGGGAGGAACGAAAGGGCGGCGCGCGACGCCTTCCCGAACTCTTTCGCCTGTCGAGGCTTCGCCCCCGGCCCTCCGGAACGTCACCCGGAACGTCACGGGGCCCCGGAAGGCCGAGGTCCGCCAGGAGTTGTACTTCGCGGTCACGCGTGTTCTCGCGGAAGCGGAGGCGCTTCCGGATGCGGCGCCCCGGCTCCTCGAGGCAATCTGCGAGAATCTGGGCTGGCAGGTCGGATCGATCTGGACGATCGATCACCCGACGAACCGGCTGCGCTGCGTCGACGTCTGGCACTCGTCTTCTCTGAACGTCGCCTCGTTCGAACGCGTCACACGAGAAACTCTCTTTCCGTCAGGCGTTGGAATGCCGGGCCGGGTGTGGGCGAGCGGCAAGCCGGCATGGATCCCCGACGTGGTCGCCGATTCCAACTTCCCGAGGGCGCCGTACGCCCTTCACGACGGCCTCCACGCGGCGTGCGGCTTTCCGATTGAGAGCCGCGGCGGGATCCTCGGTGTGATCGAGTTCTTCCGGAACGAGAGCCGTCCCCCCGACCCGGAGCTGATGGACGCGCTCGCGGACCTCGGCCGCCGGATCGGCCAGTTCATCGAGCGCAAGATCGCGGAGGAGGGTCTTCGCGAGAGAGAAGAGAACTACCGCGCGCTCTTCGAGATCAACCCGCTTCCGATGTGGCTGCGCGATCCGGAGACTCTGCAGTTCGTGGCCGTCAACGATGCCGCCGTCCGACAGTATGGCTACTCGCGCGAGGAGTTTCTCCAGCTGACGATCCGGGACATCCTGGCGCCCGAGGATGTCGAATCCATTACCGAGTTCCGTTGGGATCGGTCGGCCGGGATCGAGCCGTGGAACGCCGGAGTGCGAAAGCATCGGCGCAAGGACGGGAGCTATCTCTGGGTCGAGGTCAGCGGTCGCGACGTCGTCACGGGAGGACGGCGACTTCGTCTGATCCTCGCCCATGACGTGACGGAGCGAAGACGCGTCGATGAAGAGCATCGTTTCCTCGCGGACGCGAGCGCGATCCTGGGCTCCTCACTCGACTACGAGGTCACCCTTCCGAATCTGGCCCGGCTCGCGGTCCCCCAGCTCGGAGATGCTTGCGTCATCGATCTTCTCGATGCGCACGGTGCCGTCCGGAGGGTCGCGGTGTCGCACGTCGACCCGGAGAAGGAGCCGCTGTTGTCGAGATATCCGCCGAATCCTCTCTCTCCGATCGGAGTGCACCACGTCCTCCGAGCCGGAGAATCGGAGCTGGTCCGACAGGTGACCGAGTCGATGCTCGAGCAGTCGGCGTGGGACGCGGAGCACCTGCGTCTTCTCGAGGAGAACGTTTTCAGCTCCATGTGCGTGCCGTTGAAGGCTCGGGATCGGACGCTCGGCGCGATGAGCTTCGTCCTCTCGGTCCCCGGCCGCAGCTACGGCGACACCGATCTCGCTCTCGCGGAGGAGCTCGCTCGAAGGGCCGCGCTCGCGGTCGACAACGCGCTCCTGTTCGCCGGCGCGCAGGAGGCGAGCACGCAGAAGAGCCGTTTTCTGTCGGCGGTGAGCCACGACCTGCGGACTCCCGCGAACGCGATCACTCTGCTTTCTTCCCTGATCCGCAAGGAAGCGGAGCAGGGGATCGGTGACGGCGCTCGCTTGGTCGAGCGATGCCGCCGGCTGGAGGCCGCGTCGTCGTCTTTCGCGGACCTGCTCTCGGACCTCCTCGAGATCGGCAGCTTCGATTCCGGCCAGAAGAGACTGCGTGACGAGGAGTTCGCGCTTTCCGACCTCGTCGAGGAGTGTTTCGCGACCTGCGCCGCCGCGGCCCGGCAAAAAGGACTGCGGCTCCGGACCCGGTGGGACATACCGCCGCCGGGAGTGCGGGCGGACCGGACGGAGTTCGGACGCGTCTTGACGAATCTCGTCAGTAACGCCGTGAAATTCACGGAGAGCGGCCTCGTGAAGATCGAGATTTCGCGGACTCCCGGTGGCGACCTGCACCTGCGCGTGCGCGACACGGGACGGGGCATCCCGCCGGAGCACTTGACGTCGGTCTTCAGCGAGTTCTTTCAGGTCCAAAACGACGAGCGGGATCGCAGCAAGGGGAGTGGCCTCGGCCTCGCGATCTCACGCCGCATCATGCAGGCCTTCGGCGGGTCTCTCCAGGTCGAGAGCCGCGTCGGAGCGGGCTCCGTGTTCATCGCGACCATTCCCGCCGAACGGGTGCTCGGTGAGCCGCCCCCGAGCTCTGGACGCACCGGCGCGGCGGCGCAGGAGTTCCAACCGGGGCCTGCCACCATACTCGTGATCGACGACGACGCGACCTCGCGCGAGGCGTTGACCGTTCTTCTCGAGGAAGAGGGCTATGAAGTCTTTACCGCCCGCGGCGGCGAGGAGGGGTTGAAGGCCATCCGGGAACACCGGCCGAACGTGCTTCTCCTCGAATCCGGCAGGAGCCCGAGCTCGGCCGGGTGAGGATCATCGCGTTGACCGGCGACGTGACGCGGGAGCGGCGCCGGAAGGTCTTCGAATCGGGCGCCGACCGGTTCGTCGCGAAGCCGTTCCGGATTCCCGACCTGATCGGATCGGTGCGGGAGATTCTGCGCCCGATTTGATTTCCCGGCTCGGGCAAGTGATGCAGTTCTCCGGCTAGTTCTCGGAGAACGTGACGGCGCCGGTCTCTAGATCGTACATTCCTCGACCAGGCGGACGGCGCCGGAGTCGAGGAGTTCCTTCAAGACGGGGCTCCCTTCGCGGATTTCCTACTAAGTCCTGACGTCTGAGCTGGTGGCCCCAACGGGACTCGAACCCGTGCCGCGGCCTTGAAAGAGCCGTGTCCTAACCACTAGACGATGGGGCCCGCGACAAAAATAGCACGGCGCTCAATCGTCCTTTCCGTGAACTTCTGCGGTCCCGGTGCACGGCCGGCTCGCGACGGCGAGGCCGATCCGGAGTGTGGCCGCGAGCCCGGCTACGCGCGTCGCGCGAGCAGAACCACCAGCGCGACGACAACGACGAGGACGAGAAGCCCGAGAAGCCAGCCGCCTCCCATCATCCCGCCGCCCATCATTCCTCCCATCATCGAGCCATGAGTCAGAGACCCGACGAGCAGAAGGATCAGAGCCAGGACACCGACGCCAGCCAGGATGAGGATCGGCGGGTTCGTCCGATTTCCGTCAGGCACAGGTACTCCTTTCTTTATCCGCGCCTTGCCGACAGCGCGCGGACGCTCTCATCTCGTTCATGGGATCGCCCCTCCGACTTCGTCGGGAACTTCGGCCTCTCGAACAACGGAGCTCTCCCTCTCGGGCTCCGTCTCCCGGGGCCGGGCCTCGAGCGACATCCCCGAGGCACGCAGCTTCCCCTTCTTGCGAGCCCGTTCTTTCATCAAGAAGAAGATCACCGGTGTGACGAGCAGTACGTGGATGGTGGAGGTGACCATTCCGCCCACGATCGGCGTCGCGATGGGCCTCATGACCTCGGAGCCGGTCCCTGTGGACCAGAAGATGGGAACCAGCGAGAGCGTTGCCGCGGCAACCGTCATCAATTTCGGCCGCAGCCGCAGGACGGAGCCCTCGCGCGTCGCCTCGAGGATATCGTCGCGGGTCGGCTCTCCGCGAGCGAGCCTCCGGTCGAGCGCCTCGTGGAGGTAGATCACCATGATGACGCCGGTCTCGACGGCCACGCCGTAAAGGGCGATGTAGCCGATCCAGACGGCGACGGAGAAGTTGTAGCCGAGGAGCCACTGGAGAATGACGCCCCCCGTCATGGCGTAGATCACCGAGAGCATGACGATCGTGGCTTCGGAAGCGGAGCGGAAGGTCATCGTCAAGAGAAAGAAGATCGCGGCGAAAACGATCGGGAGGACCAACTGCAGCGTCTTGCGCGCGTGGACCTGGAACTCGTATTGACCGGTCCAGTCGAGCGTGATGCCGGAAGGGGGCTTCACGCGGGAAGCCACGCGCTCCTGGGCCGCGCGGACGAAGCCGACCAGATCGGACGTGTCCGTGTCGACGTACACGATTCCCGACAGCCTACCGTTCTCGTCCCGGTACATCGGGGGGCCGGTCGTGATGCGGATCTGGGCGAGCTGCCCGACGGGAACCTGCGCGCCGGAAGGCGCCATCACCAGGATGCGCCGTAGCTGCTCGATGTCGCTGCGGTAATCGCGCGGGTAACGAACGAGGACCGTGAAGCGGCGGCGCCCCTCGACCGTCGTCGCCGCCATTTTTCCTCCGGTCGCCGCCTCGAGCGTGTTCTGAACCTGCATGACCGAGAGGCCGTATCGAGCCGCCGCGTCCCGGTCCACCACGAAATCGAGGTACGTACCTCCGGTCGTCCGCTCGGCGTAGACACTGCGGGCGCCCGGCAGGTCCTTCAGGGCATTCTCGATGTCGAGACTCACTTTTTCGATCGTGGGATAGTCCGAGCCGTAGACCTTGACGCCGACTTTCGTCCGAACCCCGGTCGCGAGCATGTCCAGACGGTTTCGGATCGGCTGCGTCCAGGCGACGGGCATGCCGGGAACCTGGAGCTTCTCGTTCATCGTCGCCATCAGCTCGTCCTGCGTGGAGACGCGCATCTCGGGCCAGATCGGCCGGAAAATCGGTTTGGTCCAGTCGGGCCACCCCGAGTACCAGCGTCGGTGAAAAGCCTTGGGCCAGCTTTCGCGCGGCTTGAGGACGATCGTCGTCTCGAACATCTCAACGGGCGCCGGATCGGTCGAGCTTTCGAACTTGCCCGACTTGCCGAGGACGGACTGCACCTCGGGAAACGTCATGATCGTTCCGTCGGTCTTGACTAGAACGTCCCGCGCCTGTTCGACCGACATCATCGGAAGGCCCGTCGGCATGTACATGAGCGAGCCTTCCCGAAGCTGCGGCATGAACTCGGAGCCGAGGGACATCGCGAGAGGAATGACCGCTGGGATCAGCAGGAAATTGAGGAGAAGTGTCGTCTTCGGAAAGCGCAGAGCGCGGTTCAAGACCGGCGCGTAGAGGCGGCGGAAGAACATCGCGACCGGGTTCTCCTCTTCGGGGCGGACCCTCCCGCGCATCCAGGCTCCCATAAGAATCGGCACGAGCGTGATCGAGAGAATCGACGCCGCCGCGATCGCGAACGTCTTAGTGAAGGCGAGCGGATGGAAGAGTCGCCCCTCCTCACCGGTCAGGAGAAAGACCGGCAGGAACGAGACGACGATGATCACCAGCGAGAAGAAGATCGCGCGTCCGACCTGCTGTGAGGCGGTCAGGATCGCCGACTCGCGCCCGGCGCGGCCCCGGGCGGGATCGACCGCGGCCAGGTGCCGGTGCGCGTTCTCGACCATGACGATCGAGGCGTCGACCAGAACGCCGATCGCCAGAGCGAACCCACCGAGCGACATGATGTTGGAGGAGACGCGCAGGAGAGCCATCGGCAGGAACGAGATGACGATCGCGACCGGCAGCACCGTAATCGGCACCAGGGCCGAGCGGAAGTGGTAGAGGAAGACCAGGATGACGAGAGCCACGACGATCATTTCCTCGATCAGCGTGCGCTTCAAGGTATCGATCGCCCGGTGGATCAGCTCGGAGCGGTCGTAAGCGATCTCGAGCTGCACGCCCGGAGGAAAAGAAGCGGAGAGCTCCGCGATCTTCTTCTTGGCAGCCTCGACGACGGAGAGGACGTTTTCGCCGGCGCGAACAACGACAACCCCTCCGACCGCTTCCCCTTTCCCGTTCCAGTCGACGACACCGCGGCGCATCTCGGGCCCGAAGTGGATCATCGCGACGTCGGAGAGATAGACAGGTGTTCCTGTCGAGGCACGAGAGCGGATCGGGACGCGTCGCAGGTCGTCCAGGTTCTGGACCGACGTCGCCGTTCGACTCCTGCACCGCGGTCAGGACTTCGTGGAGTCCGATACCGTACGACGCGAGCCGGGTCGGATCGACCTCGACCTGATATTGCTTCTGGAATCCGCCGACCGAGGAGACCTCGGCGACGCCCGGCACCGCTCGGAGCCAGTAGGAGAGGTCCCAATCCTGGAAGGTGCGAAGGTCCGCCAGAGAGTTCTGCCCGGTCTTGTCCACGAGAACGTACTCGAAGCCCCAGCCCACGCCGGTCGCGTCGGGACCGAGGTTCGGATTGACTCCTTCGGGAAGCTGGCCCCGCAGCCCGTTCAGGTACTCAAGAACGCGGCTGCGCGCCCAGTAGAGGTCCGTTCCGTCCTGGAAGATGACGTAGACGTAAGAGAAGCCGAAGAAGGAGTAGCCGCGGACGGTCTTGACCTTCGGGGCGGAGATGAGAGCCGACACAATCGGATAGGTGACCTGATCCTCGATCAGGTTCGGGTTCTGCCCCTCCCAGTTCGTGTAGACGATCACCTGCACGTCCGAGAGATCCGGCAGAGCGTCGAGCGGGATCCGGCGAAGCGCCCAAAGGCCGGCTCCGAAGAGGCCGGCCACACAGACGACGGTCAGGAACTTGTTGCGAACGCAGAGGGCGATGAGCTTCTCGATCATCGCGGCGGTCCTCCCGGCGTGGGCTGGCCGAGCGACTGCGCCGGTTGCCCCGCCGCGCCCGCCGGCGCTGCGCCGATCGCGCCGATCCGCGACTCCGAGTCGATCAGGAAATTGGCCGACGTGACGACCGTCTCTCCTTCCGAAAGACCCGCGAGGACCTCCACGAAGTCTTTCCCCTGAGTCCCCGTTTTCACCTCGCGCGGCGCGTAGACGCCGGCCGATTGCTCGACGAAGGCGATCTGACGCTCGCCGGTCTGGATGAGGGCCGAGCGCGGGACGGCCAGTGCTTCGCTTTCTCTGCCGGAAAGCGACACCCGAACGAACATGCCGGGCTTCAGGAGACCCTTGGGGTTCGGAATGACGACCCGCACCTTGACCGTCCGAGTGTCCTCCGAGAGAGTCGGATAGACGAAGTCCACTCGTCCGCGGAACGCCTCGCCCGGAAGGAAGGAGGCGGCGATCTCCGCGCCGGCGCCCGGGGCCACCATGGCCATCTCGGACTGATACACGTCGGCCAGGACCCAGACGGTCGAGAGGTCCGCGATCGTGTACAGCGGCATCCCCGCCGTGATCGCCAGGCCGGGGAGGGCATCCTTCTTCAAGACCACGCCGGAGACCGGAGAGGAGAGCGTCAGAGTCCTTGAGACTTCGCCGCTCTTCTCGATTCGTTCGATCTCGGAACCGGGGATGTCCCAGAGGCGAAGGCGCTGCCGCGTCGCGGAGAGAAGCGCTGCCGCGTCCGAGGCGACCTGCGGACTTCCCGAAGCGAGGCGTCGGGCGTTCTCCAGGGCGAGCAACAACTCCCGCTCGGTCGCGACGAGATCGGGGCTATAGACCGTCAGGAGCGGCTGGCCCCGGCGCACCGATTGGCCTGTGCGGTCGACGTAGAGCCGCTCGATATAGCCGGAGAACTTCGCGTTGACGGCATGGACGCGCGCCTCGTCCTCGGCGACGACGCCGTTGGTCTCGACCGCACCGCCGACCGTCCGGCGCTCCACTTTCGCGGTGGTTACACCGATCTCTTGCCGGCGCTCGAGCGGGATGCGCACGACCGAGAACCCGGGCGGAGCCCCGCCGGCTCCCGCGACCGGTCCCGCCTCGGCGTACTTGGGCACCAGCTCCATGTCCATGAAGGGTGACTTGCCCGGGTGATCGAAGTGGACCTCCGGCTTCATCGGGTCGTACCAGTAGAGGACTTTCTTCTGTCCCGAAGCGGGGGGAGCCGAGGCTTCCTCGGCATACTTCGGCTCGAGCTGCATGTCCATGAACGGCGATTTGCCGGGATGGTCGAAGTGGACTTCCGGCTTCATCGGGTCGTACCAGTAGAGGACTTTCTTCCCCGCGGCCTGCTCTTCTCGCTCCGCCGCTTTCGTTGTGCTCTTTTTCCTGCACGCGAGCGGTGTTCCCGCCACGAGGAGCACCGCAGCGAAGAGGACCAGAGCCTTACTTCTCCACATGTGTTCCCTCCGGCTTCGGCGTCCCCTCGATCAAAGGCAGCCCGGACGCCTTTTGAAGAGCCGCGATCCCGCGACCGATGCCTGAAGTGCGGGCGGCGATCTCGCTCTCGTACATATCGAGGTCGAGCGCCGCTCTCTCGAATGTCAGAAAGTCGATCTGGCCGACCGCATATGCCTCCTGCGCGGCTCGGAAGTTGATTTCGGCCTGCGGCAGAATCGAGTCGCGGTAGAGCTTCTCCTGTTCGACGTTTCGCTCGAGATCGGCCACCGCCTCCTCGACGTCACGTCGGAGCTGGTTGCGGACGGACTCCAGGTCTGCCCGCGCCGATGAAACCTCCGCCTCCATCTCGGCCTTTCGCGCTTCCAGCCGCCGCGGATGCGTGAACGGGAGATTGAAAGAGACCGAGGCACCCGCCAGGTCCTCGAACTTCTCGCGGCGGCCGTAGTAGGTCATCGCCGTCCAGTCCGGTCGTCGCTCGAGCCTTGCGAGCCTGGCCTCCTCCTCGGCGTGCCTCAGGTTGGCACGGGCTGCGGCGACGGCGGGGCTCGCTTCTTCGGCTTCCCGGGCGATCTCCGCAGTGCTCCGCCCGAACGTTGCTGGCTCGACCGGACCGATCGGCGCGACTGGAGTGTGCGCGGGAAGATTCTGGAGCGCGTTGAAGCGCGCCGCCGTCGCCCGTCGTTCGGCTTTCAGCGAAAGCACTCGGTCCTCCAGGGCCGTGGTCTCCAGGTTCGCCCGCAGGACGTCCGCCTGCGATCCCTTTCCCACTCTGTAGCGTTCGACGGCGGAGGCCGCTGCTCGCTTCAGTCGCTCGCGCGACTGCTCCAGGATCTGCAGACGGCGGTCGAGCTCCGCCAGGCCGAAAAAGGCGTCGGCGACGTCGGCAGCGACGGCGACCACATGGACGGCGTGCATCGACACGGCGCCTTCGGCGACGGCCTGCGCCGAAGCTTTCCGCGTCGCGCGCTTGCCGAGGCCGGGAAAATTCTGCCGCGCCGTCACCATCTCCGTCGTGAAATCGTCCCGAGAGAGCGAAGGATTCGTGACGGGAAGATCTTTGATTCCGACCTCGATCTCCGGATCCGGCAGCGCGTCCGCTGCCAGGGCGCGCTGCCTCGCGGCCTCGATGCGCGCCTCCATAGACGCCACGTCCGGGTTCTGGCGGACAGCTCGCTCGATGGCGGCCTTGAGTCGAATCTGCCAGTCGGGCGGCTCATCGCCCCGCGCAAGCGCGGCAGAGATCGAGAAGGCGATCGCGGCGAGCGCGAGCGCGGTGACTTTGAGAGAGCGAACTCGTTTCATAGGCACACTCCATCGCTTCCAGCGGCTGCAAGAAGGCAGCCGGATCGGTAAGCAGAACGGAGCGCGTTAGAGCCGGACGGAGCGCGTTAGAGCCGGAGGACCGAAGAAAGAGGGATGGATGGGGCCGGCGGAGAAGGGGATACGAAGACGTCGGCGAAGCCGTCGCAGCGGAAGTCACGGGGGTCGCCGGGAAGATTCGCGGGCATCGAGGTCGGCGGATCGAGAGTCGCGCGCGCTACAACGACGGCGGGCTTCGTCGGCCGCGCGCTGACGAGCGCCGGCGCACAGCCGTCGTCGCAGCAAGGCATGGAGGCGCCCACGGCCTGGCCCGCTTCCGGCTGCGGACAGCAGGAAGCGCAGAGAGCTCCCGCCGGCGCCCCGGTGAAGGCCATCGCCATTGCGACGACGATTGCTGCTCTGTAAATCGGTCGCATTCTCGATTCGAAACGGCGGCCGGGCACAGGGCATTCCGGCGCTCGCCCGCCGACGTCTCATTGTGCCAGACCTGGCTGCAGGAAAATGGTGTGAATTCATCAGGCGGCGTGGGATCGGCTTCGCGGAGAAGTCGGAGGGGAGGCACCTATAATCGCCCCGGGGGATCGAAATCCTGGAAGGACGACGCTCCTGCGCCAACGAAAGCTCGCCGTTGCAGCGATGATGTGTCTCGCGACGGCAGGCTGCCGGGAGAGCGGTGGTTCAGGAAGCCCGGCCGCCGCGACCATGCCCACGGCCACGGCCGTCATCCCCGGTTCGGGGGCCCACGACGACCATTCCTATTCGAACCCGGACGAGATCCGGGTCCGGCACGCCGAACTCGACTGGGACGTCCTCTTCGATCGCCGGATCCTCCGCGGCGGGGCGATCCTGACTGTGGAACGCCCGCCGGGCGGTCGCGCGACGCGTCTCGTTCTCGACACCCGCGACCTCGACGTTCAGAAGGCCGAGTCGTCGCGGGACGGCTTGAGCTGGGCGAACGCGCCTTTTTCTCTGGCGCCCGCCGACAAGATCCTCGGCTCCGCTCTCTCGATCACGCTGCCCGCCGACGCGACCCGCGTCCGCATCTCCTACGCGACCCGGCCGCAGGCCTCGGGGCTCCAGTGGCTCGATCCACCGCAGACGGCGGGGAAGACACATCCGTTTCTCTTCACCCAATCCGAGGCGATTCACGCGCGAAGCTGGATTCCGCTGCAGGATTCTCCGCAGGTCCGCATCACCTATCGCGCGCGGGTCCGGACGCCGAAAAACCTGATGGCCGTCATGAGCGCGAACAACGACCCGAAGGCGGCGCGCGACGGGGACTACGAGTTCGAGATGCCGCAGCCGATCTCTTCCTATTTGATCGCGCTCGCGGTCGGCGACCTTTCTTTCGCCCCGATTTCTGGGCGAACCGGAGTTTGGGCGGAGCCGCCGGTCGTCGGGAAAGCCGCCCGCGAGTTCGCAGATCTCGAGTCGATGATCCGCGCCGCCGAGGAGCTCTTCGGGCCCTATCGCTGGGACCGGTACGACGTGCTCGTTCTGCCGCCCAGCTTTCCGTTCGGAGGCATGGAAAACCCGAGGCTGACGTTCGCGACCCCCACCGTGCTGGCGGGAGACAGGAGTCTCGTCGCGCTCGTGGCGCACGAGCTCGCGCACTCCTGGGCGGGCAACCTGGTGACCAACGCGACGTGGCGCGACTTCTGGCTGAACGAGGGCTTCACGGTCTATATCGAGCGCCGAATCGTCGAGCGGGTCTTCGGACGACGTCGGGCGGAGATGGAGGCGGTCCTCGGCCTGCAAGACCTGGCGAAGGAGATCGCGACGCTCCCGGAGAAGGACCAGATCCTCCACGTCGACCTTCGCGGACGGGACCCGGACGACGGATTCACGGACGTCCCGTACGAGAAGGGAGCGCTCTTTCTTCGCCACCTGGAGCAGATGTTCGGGCGGGAGACGTTCGACCGGTTCCTTCGCGGATACTTCGACCACTTCGCTTTCCAGAGCATCACCACGGAAGATTTCCTGCGCTATCTCCACGCGAATCTCCTCGATGCCAATCGAGAGCTCGCGGCGCGCGTGCCGGTCGAGGAGTGGGTCGAGAAGCCGGGCATCCCGGCGAGCGCTCCGCGGCCGAAGTCCGAAGCCTTCGAACGCGTCGAAGCCGAGGCCGTCCGCTGGCTGGCCGGGAAGGCGCCCGCCTCCGGCCTCCCCGCGGGCGGCTGGAGCACCCAGGAATGGCTGCACTTCCTTCGGGCGCTTCCGGCAACGCTTCCCCGCGAGAAGATGGCGGAGCTGGACCAGGCATTTCATTTGACGGACTCGGGAAACTCCGAGATCACCAACCAGTGGCTCCTGATTTCGATCGGCAACGGCTACGAGCCGGCGTATCCGCGGCTCGAGCGGTTTCTGGTTTCGATGGGTCGCCGCAAGTTCCTGAAGCCTCTCTACGAAGCGCTGGTGAAGACGCCGGAGGGACAGACGCGCGCCCTCGCCATCTACCGCAAGGCGCGCGCCACCTATCACCCGATCGCCGTCGCGACCGTGGACAAGATCGTCGGGTGGCCCGGATAGCGGACGCCGCCGGGCTGCCGGCCGCGACGATTCGTTCTTCCGGATCGCGCAAGGCGCGGCTTCGCGCCGCGCTCGCGGTCACCGTCGTGGTCCTCGTCCTGGAGGTCGTGGGAGGGCTCGTGTCGCGCAGTCTCGCCCTCGTCGCCGATGCGAACCACATGCTCGCCGACGTCGCCGCCCTGACCCTCGCCTACGCGGCAACGATGCTCGCGGGGCGGGCGCCCACCGTCCGGCACACGTTCGGCCTCGCCCGCGCCGAGGTCCTGGCGGCGTTCATCAACGCGCAGCTTCTCCTCCTCGTCTGCGGCTGGCTGATCTACGAAACGTTCCGGCGTTTCCGGAACCCGGGGCAGATCCGGCTCTCCGTGATGATTCCGGTCGCCGTCGTCGGTCTCCTCGCCAACCTGGTCTCTCTGAAGATCCTGGCGCCCGAGCGGCGGGGGAGCCTGAACGCGCGCGCGGCCTATCTCGAGGTGCTGATGGATGCGGCCGCGTCCGTCGCGGTCGTCGCCGCCGGAATCGCCATTGCGGAGACGGGCTGGACCTGGCTCGACCTCGTCGTGTCGGGCGTGATCGCCGTCCTGGTCGTTCCGCGGGCGGTCGCGCTCCTCCGGCAGTCCGCGCACATCCTGCTCGAAGGGGCGCCGGGGGAGATCGACGTCGATTCCCTGCGCTGCCAGATCCTGGCCCTTCCCGGGGTGGAAGAAGCGCACGATCTCCACTTCTGGACGCTCTCGTCCGGGTCGCATTCGGCGAGCATTCACATCCGGGCGTCCGCGGAATCCGCGCGCGGACAGGTACTGCGCGACGTGCAGGACCTTCTGAGAGAGAAGGCCGGGGTCAGCCACGCGACGATCCAGGTGGAGAGCGGCCCCGAGCCCGAGTGCCGGGTCACCCCGGATCACGCGTAGAGTTCACGGACAAGGAGGAGACGAGATGAGATTTCTTTTCGGAGTGATCTTCGGAATCCTTCTCGTGGCGGTCGGGGCAGGCGTCTACGTTTGGACGGGCTCGTTCAACACCGCTGCCACGCTCGCACCCGGCAAGACGGAAAAGGAGCTCGCGACCTTCGCGCTCAACAAGTCCGTCGCGAAGCACGCGCCGAACCGGAGGAATCCGCTCCCGGCGACCCCGGACACCTTCCGGGGCGGGCTGGCGCACTTCCGGGAGAACTGCGTCGTCTGCCACGGTGCGCCCGGAGTGGATCCGGGCGAGATCGGACAGGGCCTGAATCCCGCGGCTCCCGACTTGACGCTCTCGCGCAGTCAGGCTCGCAGTGACGGCGAGCTCTTCTGGATCGTGAGCGAAGGCATCCGCATGAGCGGCATGCCGGCCTTCGGTCCGACGCACAAAGAAAACGAGATCTGGCAGATCGTCGCCTTTCTACGGCACCTCCCGGGGATCACGGACGAAGAAAAAACCCAGTTGAAAGGCGCGACCGAAGAGCGCGAAGAACATCACGAAGAGGCGCCCCCGGCGGCGGAAACGGAAAAGCCGCCGCACACCCATCCTCCAGGGACGCCTCTGCACAAGGATTGAGACTTCCGAGCGACGTATTCGAGCGGAAATTTTCCCGGTGCCTCCGGCCATTACCGATCGCGTGGACCGATTCCTGCAGGGCTGAGCGGGGAAATGTCTGTGAAGTTCTTCCTAGTTTTGTCACTGGCTCTCCTGATGGCGGCCCTGCCGACCCTGCTCGCTTCGTGTGAGCTCCGTTGCCTCTCGACCTCGGTCCCGGCGGCCGGACAGCCGCCGGCTGCGAATCATTGCGCCGGCCACAGCGCAGACCGGGGAGCGGAACCCGCTTCCCCGAAGCCCGGCGGTGATCGTCACGACTGCAGCGGCCACGCCGTTCTCGCAAAGGCGACAGCGCTTCCAGGGGTTCTGCCGGGTCCGGCGCCGGCGATCACTCCCGCTACGTTGATTCTTCCTTCTCCAGCGTCCGGTGATGGGGCGCGGGCTCCGGAGCCGGCCTCTTCGCCTCCGCGCTCTCGAAGTTCCCCGATTCTCCGACTCTAGTTTCCTCGAACCCTTCCGCTCTCGACGGATGCGGATTCTCCGCACCCGATGGTAGGTCTTCGGTTCGAGGTGACGAATGGCACTTCTCGGCCGCATTGCTCTGATTGCTATGACGACCCTCATCGTCATCGCAGTGGCGCCCGTGATCGATGTGATCGATCGCGGGATCGATACCCGCCGGCCACCCGGCCGTGTGGAGGCATTCGTGGCGCGACGCCTGCGTCACGTGGCGATTCCTTGGAAAGCGCGGCGCTCGACGAACCCGGAACCGTCGAATCCTGAGGTTCTTCGAGACGCGATGGAGCACTTCGCGGACCACTGCGCCTCGTGTCACGGAAACGATGGAAGGGGACAGACGGAAATCGGCGGGAACCTCTATCCGAAGCCGCCGGACATGACCGGCTCGGATACCCAGCGCCTGTCGGATGGAGAGCTCTTCTTCATCATAAAGAACGGCGTCCGGTTCACCGGGATGCCGGCCTGGGGAAGCGACACTCGGGAAGACGACCGCGCCTCGTGGCAGCTCGTGCACTTCATCCGCCATCTCCGAGAGCTCACTCCGCAAGGCCTGGAAGCGATGTCTCGCATGAACCCGGTCAGCCCGGGCGAGATGAAGGAGCGGGAAGAAGCGGAGCAATTTCTGGAAGGGAACGAGGAGAAGGCTCCTGCCCCGAAACAACACACGCACAAACAATGACGGAGAAAGACATGCGCAAAGCAATCACGTATTCCTGCATGGCGATCCTGCTCGCCGCGTCCGCCGCTGCAATCGCCCACGGGCACGGGCACGTCATGGGAACCATCCTCACGGTTCATCCCGACCATCTCGACGTCCAGACGAAGGACGGAAAGTCTGTGTCGGTCCCGTTGACGAAATCGACGAGATACTTTCGAGGAAACGCGAAGACGACGGCGGCGGATCTGATGGCCGGGTCGCGCGTCGTCGTGCACCTCGCGGCGGACGGAAGCGCCACCGAGATCCGTCTTCCTTCGGCAGCCACTACTCGGCGGCACAAGTGACCGCGATGAAGGTTCTTTTCGCCGCGCTTCTCTTGGGCGGCATGGTTTCCACCGCGGCGTTCGCGCAGCACGAGCATCATGCCCCGCCGGCGCCGGCAGTGACTCCGACACCGGCGCCCCAACCCTCTTCGCACCAGCACGGCGCGACCGTGTCACCGACCGCGGTGCCCGCACCCGCGCAGACGCCGCACGCTGGCCACGGAAGCACGCCTTCTCCGCAGCATGAGCACGGCCAGATGGAAATGAATATGGAAATGGAACAGAAGCCAGTCGACCGAAACCTTTTCCAGTCCGACATGACGCTCATGACCGGGATGACGCCGCGCGACCCGATGGCCGGCATGGCGATGCCCGGCTGGCACTTCATGGTGCTCGGCGTCGCGAGACTCTCCTACAACCACCAGGGCGGCCGATCCGGGGACGACGCCCTGGAGTCCAGTAACTGGAACATGCTCCACCTCGCCCACGACCTGGGACCGGGCCGTCTGTCCCTCATGATGATGAACTCCCTCGAGCCGGCAACTTTCGAAAAGCGCGGCTCGCCCGAGCTCTTCCAGACCGGCGAAAGCTACCGCGGGGGTCCCCTCGTCGACCGCCAGCACCCGCACGACTTCTTCATGAACCTCTCGGCGACGTACCGCGCGCCGTTGGGCGCCGACTCGGCGTGGTGGGTTCAGCTTGCGCCGGTCGGGGAACCGGCGATCGGCCCGACCGCGTTCATGCACCGGGCCTCCTCCGGAGAGAACCCCACGGCCCCCCTCGGGCATCACTGGCAGGATTCGACACACATCGCCTTCAACGTGGCCACGCTCGGCGCGGGCTGGAAAGCCGTCTCCGTCGAAGGATCGGTATTCCACGGCGCGGAGCCGGACGAGCATCGCTGGGACATCGAAGGCGGAAGGATCGATTCGGCCGCTGGACGGGTGAAGCTTTCTTTCCCCGCGGGCTGGTCCGCGCAGGTTTCGCACGCGTTCCTTCACGAACCGGAAGCCGCCGCGCCGGGAGACCTGCACCGGACGACTGCTTCGCTCCACTACGGGGCGGAGGGAGACCGCCCCTTCGCCGCGACGCTGCTCTGGGGCCGGGACAACGAGGTTCACGGCGTCTCCGACTCGGTTCTCCTCGAGGCGGCGTACCAGCTCACAGGCTCGGATCAGATCTACGGGCGCGCGGAGTGGGTCGAGAAGGACCGGAGGCTTCTGGAGTTCAAGGGCGCCGAGGTGGCGCCGGCGATCGATGTACCGGACGTCGCGCGGATCGGGGCTCTGACGGTCGGCTACCTCCGCGACTTCCTGCTGGCGCCGGCTCTTCATGTGGGCGCCGGCGCCGACCTGACCGCCTATAGTTTCCCTTCGGGTCTCGAGCGTGTTTATGGAAGCTCGCCCGTTTCGTATCACGTATTCCTCCGCGTTCGTTGGGGCAAGCCCCATGGAGGAATGGAACACTCGGGAATGACGATGGGCCTGCCTTCGCGGAAGTGAGGACAATCATTTGACGCCGGAAGAATCGACTGCCTCCGCGGCGCCGGCGCATGCCCGGGTCGGATATACCTGTCCAATGCATCCGGAAGTGCGCCAAGCCGATCCGGGAAGCTGTCCGAAATGCGGAATGGCCCTGGAACCCGCTGGCATTCCGACTCCCGCGACGAAAACGGAGTGGACCTGCCCCATGCATCCGCAGATCGTTCGCGACGGCCCGGGGAACTGCCCGATCTGCGGAATGGCGCTCGAGCCGCGGACCGTGACTCTCGAAGAGAAAGAGAATCCGGAGCTCACGGACATGACCCGACGTTTCCGGGTCAGCGCCTTCCTCGCCGTCCCGCTGGTCGTCATCGGGATGGGCCACTTGCTCCCGGGAGATCCGATCGGACACTTGATTCCGCACGGCGCCCGGAACTTCGTCGAGCTCGTTCTGGCGACGCCGGTCGTGCTCTGGGGAGGCCTGCCGTTCTTCGTCCGCGCCTGGCAGTCGCTCAGGAATCGATCGCCCAACATGTTCACCTTGATCGGACTCGGCGTGGGAGTGGCGTACGTCTACAGCGTCGCGGCCTCGATCGCTCCCGGGCTCTTTCCCCCTTCGTTCCGCGATCGCACGGGATCGGTCGGCGTTTACTTCGAAGCCGCCGCGGTGATCGTGACGCTCGTGCTTCTCGGACAGGTCCTTGAGCTCCGCGCGAGGAGCCGGACCGGGGCGGCGATTCGAGCGTTGCTCGGCCTCGCACCGAAGACGGCTCGCCGGATCCGGCCCGATGGAAACGAAGAGGACGCGTCGCTCGCGGAGGTCCGCGCCGGCGAGACTCTCCGGGTCCGGCCGGGCGAAAAGGTGCCGGTCGACGGGGTCGTTCTCGAGGGCCGAAGCTCCGTCGACGAATCCATGGTCACGGGTGAGCCGATTCCGGTCGAGAAAAACCGGGGAGACCGGCTGATCGGCGCGACGGTCAACGGGACCGGAGCTCTGGTGATGCGCGCCGAGAGGGTCGGCGCGGAAACCCTTCTCGCTCAGATCGTCCGGCTCGTCGCGGACGCGCAACGGAGTCGCGCGCCGATCCAGAGGCTCGCGGATAAGGTGGCGGCGATCTTCGTGCCGGCGGTCGTGCTGGTCGCCGTCCTGACGTTCGTGATCTGGGCGATCTGGGGCCCTCAGCCGCGCATGGCGTACGCGATCGTCAACGCGGTTGCCGTTCTCATCATCGCCTGCCCGTGCGCTCTCGGGCTGGCCACTCCGATGTCGATCATGGTCGCAGCGGGCCGGGGCGCGACCGCCGGGGTTCTCTTCAAGAACGCGGAGGCGATCGAGATCCTGCGCGAAGTGAACACGCTCGTTTTCGACAAGACCGGCACACTGACCGAGGGTCGGCCGGCGCTCCAGGCCGTGCGAGCCGTGTCTCCCTTCCAGGAGGCCGAGCTCCTCCGGCTGGCTTCCGGCCTGGAGCAGGCGAGCGAGCACCCGCTGGCGGCCGCGGTCGTTCGGGGAGCACAGGACCGGGAGATAAAGCCCGCGCGGGCCGAGTCCTTCGAATCACGGACCGGCTCGGGCGTCGTCGGATCGGTCGAGGGCCATGCCGTGGCGCTCGGCAACGCTCGACTCATCGAGGAGCAGGGCGTGAAGGCGGAGGAGCTGACGAAGAGTGCCGAAAGTCTGCGGGCCGGCGGCGCGACCGTTCTTCTCGCGGCCGTCGACGGACGACCCGCGGGACTTCTCGCGATCGCGGATCCGATCAAGGCGTCCACCGCCGAAGCAGTTCGAGACCTTCGCGAAGAAGGGCTCCGTCTGGTCATGGTTACCGGCGACAACCCGACGACCGCTCAGATGGTCGCGCGCACGCTCGGGCTCGACGACGTGATCGCGGAGGTCCGGCCGGAGGAGAAGGTCGAGGTGGTCAAGCGGCTCCAGAGCGAGGGTCGGGTCGTCGCGATGGCAGGGGATGGCATCAACGACGCTCCGGCCCTGGCGCAGGCAAACGTCGGGATCGCCATGGGGACCGGCACGGACGTCGCGATGGAGAGCGCCGACGTCACTCTGGTCAAAGGCGACTTGACGGGCATCGTGAGAGCGCGGCGGCTCTCGGATTCCACGATGCGGAACATCCGGCAGAATCTGTTCTTCGCTTTCGTTTACAACGCGCTGGGTGTCCCGATCGCCGCCGGCGTTCTCTATCCGTTCTTCGGAATCCTGCTGTCTCCGATCGTCGCGGCCGCCGCAATGAGCTTCAGCTCGGTGTCCGTGGTGGGAAACGCTCTCCGGCTGAGACGCGCCCGGTTGTAACAGCCGTGGGAAGATGATGCCGAGGAATATACTCCAGGGGAGTATAGTTTGGTCCGGCCATGACTCCGAAACAGGGCGCGCAGCGATTTCTGCCGGTCGTCGGGCCGCCTTTCGTGACCGACGAGAGAAAAGCCGACGTCCGCCGTCGTTTGAACCGGGCGCGCGGGCAGGTGGACGGTATCGAGCGCATGCTCGAGGCCAACCGGCCGTGCGCCGAGATCCTGCAACAGATCGCCGCGGCCCAGGAGGCGCTTCGCGCGGCGGGCAAGCTCATCGTCCGAAGCTACGTGGAGAAGTGCGCGGTCGAAGGCATTCGCGCGGGACACGCCAAAGACGTCTCCGAGCAGCTGCTCGAAATCCTCGATCGAATGGTGAAATGACGAATGGAGCAAAGGAGAAGCCATGAAGAAGAAAGTTCTGTTCGCCGTCCCCGCACTGGCGATCGTCGCGACGATCGGTGGTCTGGTCTCCGGCCGCGCGGTCGTCGCCGACCGTGACACGGCAAAGTGGGTCTGCACGCTGACCGGCAAGACCGTCGATCAGTGTTGCTGCGTCCAGCAGAAGGACGGCAAGCTCTACTGCACGCTGGCCAAGAAGACCGTCGAGAAGTGCTGCTGCAAGGCGGCGGAGCAGAAATAAGTTCTCGGATTGAGCCGCAAAGAGTCGCTTCATGAACGGCCCGTGAACGGGCGAAGGCGGCGCCGAGCGGCCGTGGCAGAGATCCTGCTTCCTCGATCATCGAAAGGAGATCCTTCGATGCGAAAGGTTGCAGCGCTTTCGGTGATTCTCATTCTGGTCCTTTCGGGTTCGGCGCTCGCGATGGGCAAGACGCACGAGGCGACGATCACGATGGTGCACAGCGACCAGAACATGATGATGGTCAAGGACAAGGACGGCAAGGAATCCGAGATCTACTGGACGAAGTCGACCAAACTACTGGGCAAGCCGATGGCGGAAGGGGAGACCGTCCACTACAAGACGAAGATGAAGAACGGCAAGCTCACCGCCTACTGGGTGCACGTGGGTGAGATGAGCAAAGGGAAGGCGAAGGCGAAGAAAACCGGGTACTGAGCCTTCGGGCCGGCTATCCGACCGCCTTTCGGCGGAACTGTCTCATGCCGAACGAAACGAACAGCGCGTCGAAGAGGATGAGCCCGCCGTAGATCGCCGCCTTCGGCAAGTGCGGAAAGCGCGGCACAAGCGCGGACCGGAACCCTTCGCTGGCATACACGATCGGGTTGATCAACACCACCTTCTGGAGCACCGGGAAGACCCGAAGCGCGCTCCACGGGTAGTACGCGCAGCCAAAGAAGATCATCGGCGCGATCACGAGAGAGAACATCAACCCGATCTGTGTCTGGCCCACGCTGGTGCCGAGCGTGAGCCCGACAGCGGCCGCGAGACACGAGACGAGGAGCGCGAGCGCAAGGAACTCGAGCGGGCGGGAAAACGACAGGCCGACTCCCGAACCCATGACGAGCCAGGCGGTCGGGATGACGATCAGGCCGGCGGCGATCGCCTGGAGCATTCCGGCGACGACCTTCTCGACGGCGACCCATTCGATCTCCATGGGTGAAAGCAGCCGATCTTCGATCTCCTTCGTGAACTGGAACTCGGAAACGAGCGGCATCGCGACCGACCAGACGCCGGACAGAAGCATGGCGAGCGCGATGATTCCGGGGAGCAGCATGCCCTTGTACTCCGGCCGGATCAGGCCACTCGACGTCATGACCTTTCCGAAGACGAAGACGAGGAGCATCGGCTGAAACAGCGTCTGGAGGAGAAGCGTCACGAAGTTGCGCCGCGCGACGTGAGCATCTCGGTGGAGCATCGCGAGGAACGTCTTCAGGTTCAATCCCGTAGGCTCCGGCCGGTGTGGTGGAGGAAGAGGTTCTCGAGCGAGGGTTCGGAAATCTTCACGTCGCGAATCTCGACTGCCGCCTCGGTCGAGAGCCGTGCGATTTCGGGAAGGAGCGCGCCTCCGCGGTCCGCGTAGAGATCGACGGCGCCGTCGCCGGAAGTCCGGACCCCGGTCACGCCCGGCAGTCGCTCAAAGCTCGCCAGCAACGGAGGCGGCGCGGACGCGAGATGGAGCCGGACCACGTAGCCGCCGGGGATCGAGCGCTTGAGCTCCGCCGGCTTCCCCAGCGCGATCATCCGGCCGTGGTCCACGATCGAGACGCGCGAGCAGAGCGCGTCGGCCTCCTCCATGTTGTGGGTGGTCAGGAGAATCGTCGTGCCGCGCTGGTTGTCGCTCCGGATCAGGTCCCAGAGGAGGAGCCGCGTCTGGGGATCGAGGCCCGCGCTCGGCTCGTCCAAAAAGAGCACTTTGGGATCGTGCATGAGGGCGCGCGCGATGGACAGCCTCTGGAGCATCCCGCCGGAGAAGGCGAGGACGAGGCGATCGGCCCGGTCGGTGAGCTGGAAGCGCTCGAGCAGCTCCCGCGCACGTCGCTCGCGCTCCGCAGGAGGGACGCCGAAATAGGCGCCGTGGAAGGTCAGGATCTCGCGCGCGGTCAGCGCGAGATCGAGGTTCTGCCGCTGGGGCACGACGCCGATTAGGCGCTTGACGGGAACCCGCTCTTTCCAGACGTCGTGAGATCCGATCCACGCCCTTCCGGCTGTCGGACGGATCCGGGTGGTCAGGACTCCCACGGTCGTCGACTTGCCCGCGCCGTTGGGGCCGAGCAGGCCGAAGATCTCGCCGGGCGCAACTTCGAGCGAAAGGTCGTCCAGAGCGACGACCTCGTATTTGTGCTTCGGCCCCTTTCCGCGCGCGAGGAAGGAGAATCCGGCGCCCTTCCCAGCCGCCGCGGCAGGGGGCGGCGACGTGTATACCTTCCGCAAGCCCTCTGCCCGGATGCCGATCGCCATCTGTTTCGTCCACTCGCTGGCGGCGGATTCTAGCGTCAAAAAAAAGGCGGGGGCGCAAGCCCCCGCGTCGAATCGCTTCCGATTGGAGTCAGACCGAGTCGCGCATCCGCGTCAGGATCTGAACGATCGCGTTCCACTCGTCCGCGACCTCGCGCGAAACGGTCCCGGGCCGTCGGGTGAGCTCCTGTTGCGCGCTCTGTGCATCTTCGAGCAGGTGGTTGACCTGCGACCGAAGCTCCGGGCCGTTGATCCGGTTCTGCTCGACCAGACCTCGGAAGCTTCGAGCCTGTTCGCTGAAGTGGGCAACGTTCGGGGAGTATCCGGAGTACCCGCCGGCGAGCTGGCTCGCCCGGGCCGCCCGCTCGTCGAGCTCGACCGCGAGCTGCCGGAGATCACCCTGGCCCCGGCGATAGTTTCCCTGACCCTCGCGATAGTCCGGCGGGGGCGGCTCGTTCGGATTCGGCTCCCGATAGGTGCCCGGCGGGGGCACACTGCTCGGAGGCTCATTTCTGCGGTTGCGCCAGCGCCCGCCGCCATATCCGATGCCCGCCCGGTATTCGGCGGACATCCGGTTCAGCAGATCGACGACGTTGTTCCAGTCTTCGACCGTGTGCTCGTCGACGAACCGGGCCCGGCGCAGCCGATACTGGACGTTGCGCGCGTCGCTCAACAGATGGTTGATCTCATCGTCGACGGCCCAGGGCTGCGTCTGGTACGTATCCATCCGCTCGTGGAACCGGTCCGTGCGGTCCGCGAAGTGATCGATCGATCTTAAGAACTTGGTGTCCCGCCGGAAGCCGCGATAGCCGCCTTGCTGGGCGTGCGCCTGCTCGCGGGCGTGCTGGGCGAGCCCGTCGAGCTGATGGGCGTACTGACGCATCCGTTCGTAGGACCGGCTCTCGAGGCGGCCCCGGTTCCGGTATTCGTTCGGATACTGGGCGCTCGCCGCTGCGGATACCGCAAAGAAGCCGGCGAGGGCGATTCCGATCGCCACGACGCCGGTATGTCGCGTCTTCAAAGTCTTCATCATCGTTAAACCCTCCGGTGCCACTGACACGCAAGCAACGGACCAGAAGGTCGTCCAACGTTCTCAGTGCTTTACCGGAGGCGTCCCAGACCGAATCGTCCTCCCGAGAGGACGCCTCGTCAGACGGCGAGGGCCGTCCGAACGACGTCGCCGACCGAGATCCCGCCCCGGTAGCTCCCGACGAAAGAGAGCCCGGGCAGGGACTTCTCGGCGCGCGAAAGGGCCTCCATGCGACCGCGATGGTCGAGGTCGTATTGCGGGATCGCACGGGGATATCGCGTGACTCGGACGGGCTCGAAGACCTGCGGAGTTTCCAGAGCGGCGCAGAGGTCACGGGACGCGATCTCGATGACGTCCGAGTCCGCGAGCTCGAGAGCGCCGGGATCCCGCGCGCCGCCGAGAAAGGTCGTGTAGAGAGCCCGGTTCGGGGGAGCGCGGCCGGCGAAGAGACTCGAGGACCAGATCGCCCCGAGGATGCGGCGGCCTGACTGCGGGACGACGAGATGTCCGAAACCGGGGGGCCGCTCCTTAGCGGGCGCGGACAGGTGGACAACGACCAGGGGCGCGTGCGGGATCCCCGAGAGAGCGGCAGCCGCGTCCGGCGCGACACCCTCGACGAGCCGCGCTGCCTCGCCGGCCGGAGTCGCGATGCACATCCGCTCGACCTCCACCTTCTGTCCGGCAATCAAAAGCGTCCAGCCGCGCGCGGCCCGGTCGACCGAGTCGACGGCCATCCCGAAGCGTGCCCTTGACCCGAGGTCCTCTGCGAGTCGCCGCGGAAGCATTTCGAGGCCCGCGCGGAAGGAGAGAAGGCCGCGCTTTCTCGCCGCCTGCTCCCGGGAAGCGTCGCGCCGGGCGGCGAGCGCTCCGCGAGTCAGGCTTCCGCGCTCCGCTTCCCATTTCGCGAGCGCCGGGAACGCTCCTTCCACGGAGAGCCGGTCGGAGCTCCCGGCCCAGATTCCCGACACGAACGGATCGACGAGTCGATCGGCGACCTCTTTTCCGAGCCGTCTCGTGAAGAACTCGCGCACGGTCTCACCCCTTGGGTCTCCCGGCCGCGTGAACGGCTCGGCGAGGACTCGGAGCTTGCCGCGCGTCGAGAGCAGATCCGAGCGCAGAAATGCTCCCGGCGAGGTGGGGAGGGAATGCAGGCGGCCGCCGAAGTCGATGTACCGCGGCATGCGGGGGTCGGCGAGGAGCGCTTCGGATTCGAGGCCGAGCTCGTGGACGAGGCCCCAGAGCTCCGGCGTCGATCGGACCGTGTTCGGCCCCAGCTCCAGGAGGTAGCCGTCGACTTTCTCGGATCGGACGACCCCCCCGGCCCGGTCGGACGACTCGAAGATCATCACGTCCTCGCCTCGCGCGGCGAGGGCCCGGGCCCGCACGAGCCCGGCGAGGCCCGCGCCGACGACCACGGTCGTCATCCCCAGAAGGGCTTGCTCGAAAGCGCGAGGTCGGCGAGCGCGCGAAGGAAAGTCGGGCGATCGTTCAACCCTGGCGTCCGCCGGAAGTGCGGGATTCCCGCGTTCCGCGCCGCTTCCGCGAAGAGCTGGTCCACCTCGTAGAGCGTCTCGACGTGGTCGCTGACGAACGCGATGGGAATGACGAGCACCTGACCGACACCGGCCCTTCCCAGCCGGCCGATCTCGTCCAGGGTGGGAGGGCCGAGCCACTCGATCGGGCCGAGCTTCGACTGGTACGCGAGCGACGACGGCGACCGACCGCCGAGCGCCGCGTTGATCGCCGCGACGGACGCCTCGACCTCGCGCGGGTAAGGATCCCCCTCCCGCGTGACGAGCTTCTTCGGGATCGAGTGCGCGGAGTAGAGCAGGTGGATTCCCTCGGGGCGCGGATCCGGAAACCGCGCGATTTCCTCGCAGATCGACTCGGCGTGGGCGGCAACGAAACCGGGGTGAACCGGCCAGGAGCCGAGCTCGAGGAAATCCGCTCCGCGTGCCGACTTCGCGACGGCCGCGCGGGAACGCTCGAGGGCTCCCTTCGTCGTCGTCAACGAATACTGCGGGTAGAGCGGGAACGCGAGAAACCGGCGGATCCCGCGGCCGGCAAGCTCGGCCACCACGTCCTCGACGAGAGGTGCCGAGCAATTCATCGCCGCCCGGACGAAGGCGTCGTGCCCCGATTCGCGAAGGATCTTCTCGACGCCGGCGGCCTGTGCCTCGGTCCACCGGCGGATGGGGGACCCGCCGCCGATGGAAGCGTAGAGCGAGCGGGACGTGCGCTGGCGCGCGAGCGCGATCGAAGCCGCGATCGTCCTGCGCAGGATCGCCGGTTTCACCCGGATGACGTCGGGATCGGAGAAGAGGCGGTAGAGAAAGGAGGGGACTTCCCGGAGATTTTCAGGACCTCCCAGTTGTAGAAACAGGATGGCACGGTCGGTCATTGCGCTTCGGTGCGAAGCCGCGGTAACTGACCATCTCTCCTCGCGGCCACGCGGCCGCACGGAAGCTTCACGGAATGGGTTCTCGCGTGGCCGCGCGTCAGAGTGTCTTTGAAAACAGAGGTTTCGTCGATTGATTCGGAAGGTACGCATCGAAAGGCATCGCGAGATTACGAAGGAAGATGCGGCCCAGCGGGGTCGCGCGGATTTCTGCGGGGGAAATCTCGACCAGGCCGTCTTCCGCGCAGGATGCGAGCCTCGCCAGGGGATCTGCGAAGTACGTCGAAAAGTCGATCCCGAACGTCCGCTCGATTTCGGGAACGACGACGACGCCGTGACAGAGCAGGTTCCCGATGACTGCCCTCCGGACCCGATCGTCGAAGGACAGCCGGAAGCCGCGAAAGGTCGCGGCGCCGTCTCTCTCGATCGCCTTCCGATAGTCCGGCAGCTCTCGGCGGTTCTGGACGAACGCGTCCCCGATCGCCCCGATCGCGGAGACCCCCATCCCGACGAGGTCCGTTCCCGCCTTGGTCGTGTAGCCCTGGAAGTTGCGGTGGAGCGTGCGATTGCGGCGCGCCCGCGCCAGCTCGTCGTCCGGCCGCGCGAAGTGGTCCATGCCGATGTACTCGTAGCCCGCTTGCGTGAACCGGCCGAGCGCGGCGCGGAAGATCTCGAACTTTTCTCGTTCGCCCGGCAGATGGGGTTCCAGGAGCTTCTGGTGCTTCTTCAGCCACGGCACGTTGGCGTACGAGTACACGGCCAGGCGGTCCGGCCCGATCGCCAGGATGCTCTCGATCGTCGACCGGAAGGAGTCCGCGGTCTGCAGGGGCAGCCCGTAGATCAGATCCATGTTGATACTGTCGAAACCCATGGCGCGGGCGGCCTCGACGAGAGCACGCGTCTCCCCGAACGGCTGGATCCGATGGATCGCCTTCTGCACTTCCGGGTCGAAGTCCTGCACCCCCATCGAAAGCCGGTTGAACCCCGCGTTCCGGAGCGCCTCGAGGTGCGCCTCCGTCGTGACGCGCGGGTCCACTTCCACGCCGACCTCGGCGTTCGACGCGAAGCGAAAGGACGCGCGCAGCTTCGCCGCGAGACGGGAGATCCGGTTGGGAGAGAGATAGGTCGGCGTGCCGCCTCCCCAGTGGAGCTGGACGACCTCCCGCTCTCCGCCGGCGCGCGCCGCGATCCAGTCGATCTCCGTTTCGAGGAGCGCGAGATAAGACTCCTCCACGGAATGGTTTCCGGTGATGACAACGGTGCAGGCGCAGAAGTAACAGAGGGTTTCGCAGAACGGGATGTGGAGATAGAGCGAAAGCGGTGCGGGGGAGTCCGCCGCCCGCGACGTCGCGAGGATTTCCTCGTAGTCGCTGGGGGCGAAGTCCTCCGTCCACACCGGCGCGGTCGGGTACGACGTGTAGCGCGGCCCGGGGACGTTGTACCGGCGGAGCAGATCGATCGAGACGTCGGTCACCGCGACGGGCTCTCTCATCATGCGGGCGTCTCGGCCGGCTGCGCGACGACCGCCTGCCGGACCGCGTCGAAGAACGCCTCCGCCGATTCGATCGGAGTCTGCGGCAGAACTCCGTGTCCGAGGTTGACGACGTGCGCGATCCCGCCCGTCTCGGCCAGCATCGCTCGGACCCGCCGATGGACCTCCCGGGTGCCTCCGAGGAGCGCGCCGGGGTCGAGATTTCCCTGCAAGGCGCGTTCGGGGAGACGCTGCCGGGCCTCGGCCAGGGAGAGCCTCCAGTCCACCGAGAGGACGTCGGCTCCCGATTCGTTCATCGCTTCGAGCAGGTGCGAGCAACCGTTGACGTACAGGATGACCGGCTGTCCCGTCCGCCGGATTCCGGCGATCGCCCGGGTCACGGCGGGGAGCGCCCACCGACGATAGTCCTCCAGGGAGAGCTCGCCGGCCCAGGTGTCGAAGACCTGGACCGCCTGCGCCCCCGAAACGATCTGGAAGGACAGCACGTCCCCGACCACGTCGGCGAGCAGGTTTAGGAGGCCTTCGAGCGTCCGCTGTCCCCAGCCCATCATCTGCTTGATCGGAGCGAAGGATTTCGAGCTCGTCCCTTCGATCAGGTAACAGGCGAGCGTCCATGGAGCGCCGGCAAAGCCGATGACCGCGGCGCGGTCCCCGACCTCACCCCTCAACCGCTTCAGGATGTCGCCGGTGAAGCGGAGATCCGCGGCGGGATCGAAGCGGCGCAGCCTCAAGACGTCGTCTCCGGTCCGGATCGGGTGCGGAAGCTTCGGACCGTTCTTGGCGAACTCGACCCGCACGCCCATCGCCTGGACCGGGACCAGGATGTCGGAAAAGAAAATGACCCCGTCCGGGGCGAAGCGCCGGAAGGGCTGCAGGGACACTTCGGCGGCGAGGTCCGGGTCGCGGCAGAGGTCGATGAAGGAGACCTGGCGGCGGACCTTCCGATATTCCGGAAGGTATCGCCCGGCCTGCCGCATCATCCACGCCGGTGCGCGGTCGACGGAACGCCCGAAGCAGGCGTCGAGAAACCGCCGGGCGGACGGAGAACTCATGGTCACCGGTCCAATGATAACGAGCCGACGCTTGGACCGCGCCGGTCGGATCAGGCGACCAGCTGCCTCAAGACGTACGGCAGGATCCCGCCGTGTCGGTAATAGTCGACCTCGATCGGCGTGTCGATCCTCGCGCGCAACCAGACCTCGTCCACCGTACCGTTCGCCCGCCGGATGGTGAGCGTCAACTCGCCACGCGGACGAAGCCCGGCCTCGATCCCCGTCAGGTCGAACAGCTCGCTGCCGTCGAGACCGAGAGTGCGAGCGCTGACGCCTTCGGAGAGCTGGCAGGGAAGCACGCCCATCCCGACCAGGTTCGAGCGGTGAATGCGCTCGAAGCTCTGCGCGATGACCGCGCGCACTCCCAGAAGGCGCGTTCCCTTGGCTGCCCAGTCGCGCGAGCTTCCCGAGCCGTATTCCTGCCCGCCGAAGACGACGAGCGGAACGCCCGCGGACTGGTACTTGATCGCCGCGTCGTAGATCGACATCTTCTCGCCGTGCGGCTGGTAGATGGTGATGCCGCCTTCCTCGCCCGGCACCAGTAGGTTGCGGATCCGCACGTTCGCGAAGGTCCCGCGCGTCATGACGCGATCGTTGCCCCGCCGCGATCCGTAGCTGTTGAAGTCCTCCGGCGCCACCCCGCGCTCCTGCAGGTAGAGCCCGGCGGGACTGTCTTTCTTGATCGCCCCGGCCGGGCTGATGTGGTCCGTCGTCACCGAGTCTCCGAAGATCGCGAGCGCCCGCGCCCCCTTGATGTCGCAGACCTCGCCGGGCGTCATCGACAACTTGTGAAAGAACGGGGGCTCCTGGATGTACGTCGACGAGTCGTCCCACGCGTAGACTTTTCCGGTCAATGCCGGGATGTCGTTCCACAGCGGATTCTCCTCGGCCGCCCGGCCGTAGAGGCGCCGGTAGGAGTCGGGGCCCACGGCGGTCCGCGCGGCCGACGTGATTTCTTCAGAGGAGGGCCACAGGTCACGCAGGAAGATTTCCCGGCCCGAGTCGTCGCGTCCGATCGGCTCCGAGGTGAGGTCGCGATCGATCCGTCCGGCGAGGGCGAACGCGACGACGAGCGGTGGGCTCATCAGGAAGTTCGCCTTGATGCTCTGTTGAATCCGCGCTTCGAAGTTGCGGTTGCCCGAAAGGACGGAAGCCGCGATCAGGTCCTGGCCCGTCACGACTTCCTCGACCCGGGGGTCGAGCGGACCGGAGTTGCCGATGCACGTGGTGCAGCCGTAGCCGACCAGATGGAAGCCCAAGCGGTCGAGGTACGGCTGGAGGCCGGCGCGGCCGAGGTAGTCGGTCACGACCCGGGAGCCGGGAGCAAACGAGGCCTTGACGTACGGGGGCACGGAGAGACCGCGCTCGACCGCCTTCTTCGCGAGCAACGCGGCGCCGATCATGAGCGCCGGGTTCGACGTGTTCGTGCAGGACGTGATCGCGGCGATCAGCACGTCTCCATGTCCGAGCGCCACGGTCGCGGGCGGGAGGACCTCCTCGGGTATGTCGCCGACCCGCGTCGGGCTCGGGCGGTTGTTGACCATCTCGATTTCGGTCAGCGGGTTCGTGTCTTTCTTCCCGGCAACGAAAGGCTCCAGCTCCTGCTTGCCCCCTCCAACGAGTGGTTTCTCCGGCGTCAATGCGTCGGTCCCGATCCGCGTGGGGAACCGGCGCGAAACGCCGTCCGGCGTTTTCCCGTAGCCTCCCTCCGAGGGCGACTTCACCAGCAGCTCGCGGAAGACGCGGCCGACGTCGGAGAGCGCGATCCGGTCTTGCGGCCGCCGGGGTCCGGAGACGCTCGGGCCGACGGTCTTGAGGTCGAGCTCGAGCAACTGGGAGTAGTCGCACTCCCCACCCCGGGGCATCCCGAAGAGTCCCTGTGCCTGGTAGTAGCTGCGGAATGCCGCGACGTGCTCCTCCGAGCGACCGGTCGCGAGCAGGTAGCGGCAGGTCTCCTCGTCGACCGGAAAGAAGCCGATCGTGGCGCCGTACTCCGGCGACATGTTGGCAATAGGGGCGCGATCCGTCACCGGGAGCGACGCGGCGCCCTCGCCGTGGAACTCGACGAACTTGCCGACGACGCGCGCCTTCCGGAGCATCTCGGTCACGTGCAGAGCCAGATCCGTCGCCGTCGCGCCGTTTACGAGACGCCCGGTCATGTGGACGCCCACGACATCGGGCGTCAGCATGTAGACCGGCTGGCCGAGCATGCCGGCTTCCGCTTCGATTCCGCCGACGCCCCAGCCGACGATCCCCATGCTGTTGATCATCGTCGTGTGGGAGTCGGTCCCGACGAGCGTGTCCGGAAAGAAGAGGCCGTCCCTTTCGACGACGCCCACGGCGAGCCGCTCCATGTTGACCTGGTGCACGATGCCGACGCCCGGAGGCACGACCTCGAATCCATGGAACGCGCTCGTGCCCCACTTCAGAAACTCGTAACGGGCGCGGTTCCTCTTGAACTCGACTTCCATGTTGAGGCGCAGCGCGTCCGGGGTGGACCAGTAATCCACCTGGATGGAATGATCGACGACGAGGGCAACGGGGACGAGCGGCTCGATGACGGCAGGATCCTTTCCCAGCCGCTCGACCGCCGACCGCATCGCCGCGAGATCCACGAGGAGCGGGACGCCGGTGAAGTCCTGCAGGATGATCCTCGCGACCACGAACGGAATTTCGGCCGTTCGCTCGGCGTTCGCTCGCCAGTTGGCGAGCTCGGCGACGTCGTTTTCCCGGACGCGGCGTCCATCCACGTTTCGCAGGAGCGACTCCAGGACGATCCGCAGGCTGACGGGCAGCCGGGAGACCCGCCCGACCCCGGCTTTTTCGAGGCGCGGGAGAGAATAGAAGTCTCCCGTCCGGCCCGGACCGATGGAGAAAGTGTCGCGCGCGCCGAAGGGAGAAGGCCTGCTGTCGCTCATGCTGAGGGAAAAAACATCCGACAGTTTGCAGTCTATGGGTGCTCGTAGAAAAAGAAAAGGAGTGCAGAGATGAGGTTTCCGAGAAAGAAAGCCGCCCTTGCGATCGCCGCCGGCCTCTCGATCGTCGGGATCGCGGCCGCGGCGACCGAGACGTTCGTTTTCGACAAGGCGCACAGTCAGGTGGGCTTTCAGATCCGTCACTTCCTGACCAAGGTCGAAGGGCGGTTCCGGGACTACGACGGCCGGATCGTGATCGATCGGCAGAACCCGGCCAAATCCCAGGTAGAGGTGAGGATCCAGGCGGCCTCGATCGATACCGGCAACGAGAAACGCGACGCCGACTTGAAGTCCGCGAACTTCTTCGAGGTCGAAAAATACCCGACCATCACGTTCAAGAGCGCGAAGGTGACGCCCAGCGGAAAGGACCTCTACCTGGTCACCGGCGACCTGACCATGCACGGCGTGACCAAGACCATGGTCATTCCGGTGCGGCACACGGGTTTCCTGAACCTCGGGAAGATGGAGAAGGCCGGCTTCGAGGTGACTTTCCCGATCAACCGGAAGGACTTCGGAATCACCTGGAACCGCTCGCTCGATTCGGGCGGCGCGATGCTCGGCGACGACGTCCAGATCACGGTTCTCGTCGAAGCGAACAAGGAGACCCCGGCCGCGCCCGCTCCCGCCACGCCGGAACCGACGAAAGCACCCGCGAGCCGGTAACCGCGGGAGCCGGACCGCCGTTCCGCCGCCGCGGCAGTCCATAATCCTGTCGGGATGCACGCTCTCGGTTGGGTCGCCGTGGTCCTCTACGCCGCCGCGGAGGCGCTGGCGATCCGATCGCTTTTCCGATCGAAGGGTCTCGGAGCGGCGCCGGCGCTCGTCGCGGCCGGACTCGTCGCGCAGTTCGGGGATCTCGAGCTCGTCGGGCGCTCGCTCGGCTCGGTGCCGTATCGGACGCTCGGAGGGTCGGTCGCTCTCTTCGCGTGGATGCTCGGGCTCGCGTACCTGGCTCTGGTGCTGCGCCACCGTGAGCGCGCCATCGGGCCGTTTCTGATCCCCTTCGTGCTCGCCTTTTCCGTGCTGGGGATCGTCCTGCCGTCGCATGCTCCGCCCGGTCCAGCGACCCGGGGGAGTCTCTTCGCGTTTCACGTCACGCTCGCGATCCTCGCCGACGCGGCGTTTGCGCTGTCGTTCGTGCTCTCGCTCCTCTACCTGATCCAGAACCGGCAGATCCGCCGCGGCCGGACGGGCGTGCTCTTCTCCCGCCTCCCGGCGCTCGAGGTGATCGGCCGGATGAACCGGACGAGCGTAACGATCGGGATCGTCGTGCTCGCGATCTCCGTGGCGCTGGGGGTGGCCTGGGCGCGACGCGTCTGGAGCGGCTTCACGGACGCGAAGCTCGTCTGGGCTCTCTTGACCCTGTTCGTGTACGGCGTGATGTTGTGGATGGACCGGCGCGGATGGGAAGGGCCGCGCGTCGCCCTCCTCTCGATCTTCGGCTTCCTGCTGGTCCTCTTTTCGTACACATTCGTGAACCTCTACCTTTCCCAGGCGCACGTTTTCCGATGAGCGGCAGCCACGAAGCCCGGCTTCTTGTCCTCGGCTGGAACTTCCGCGGGGCGAGCGGACCCGTCCGCGATCGGGTCGCCTTCACGTCCGAAGAAGTCCGGGAGGGACTCCGGCGGCTCCTCGGAAAAGGCCTCGTCTCGGAGAGCGTGATCGTCTCGACCTGCCACCGGAGCGAGATCTACGGAGTCGCGGAAGGGAACGGGGTCGGCGAAGAGCTCACTCGGTTCATTTCCGACTGGAGGGGCCTCGAGCCGGGCGTCCTCGAGAGGGCGGCCTTCCGGCGGTCGGGAGCGGATGCGGCCCGGCACCTCTTCCGGGTCGCGGCGGGTCTCGACTCGATGGCGCTCGGCGAGAGCGAGGTCCTCGGGCAGGTCCGGCAGGCGCTCTCGATCGCGAGAGAGACCGGTTCGAGCCGTGCCGTGCTCCATCGCCTCTTCGAAAGCGCGGTGCGCGCCGGCAAGCGCGTCCGGACCGAGACGGAGATCGGCGTGCATCCTCTGTCGATCGCGTCGATCGGCGTCGAGCTCGCGAACAAGGTCTTCGGCGAGCTCTCCGAGCGGACCGTGCTCGTCCTGGGGGCGGGGGAGACCGGGACCCTCTTCGCCCGGCACGTCCTCGAAGCGGGAGTGCGCCATCTCAAGATCGCGAGCCGAACTTTGGAGCACGCCGAGCACCTCGCGGCCCGTGTCGGCGCCCTCCCCGTCGCCTGGGAGTCGGTCAAGCGAGAGCTTCCGTCGGTGGACGTCGTCGTCGGAACCACTGCGAGCCCGCAGCCGGTCGTGCTCCGCGCCGACGTCGAAGCCGCGATGCGCCAGCGCAAGGGGCGGCCGATGTTCTTCCTCGACCTGGCGATGCCTCCGGACATCGAGCCGGAAGTCCGGGGCATCTACAACGTGTTCGCCTACGATCTGGACGGCCTCGAGGACGTCGCGGCGGAGAACCGGCGCCGGCGCGTCCGCGAAGTACCGCGTGTCGAGGAGATCCTCGAAGAGGAGCTCGGCCGGTTTCTCGCCTGGTTCGGCAACCTCTCGATCGTCCCGACGGTGACGGACTTGAAGCATCGCTTCGAGGAGATCCGCGATCGGGAGCTCGAGCGGCTCGCCCCGGCCGAGCGCGAGCGGCTCCGTCCCCTGGCCGACTCGATCGTCGCAAAGCTGCTCCACGAGCCGATGCGTCGCCTGAAGAACGAGACGGATGCGGCCCGCAAGCTGGAAAGGCTCGAAGCGGTGCGGCATCTGTTCGACCTGGACGGGGATTGAAGGTCCGCCTGGGCGGGCGGGGGAGCCCCCTCTCTCTCGCCCAGCTCGAGATCGTCGCGAGAGCGCTCTCTCCCCGTTTCGACGTCGAGATCGTTACCTTCACGACGACGGGCGACCGGCTTTCCCGGGGGGACGGCGTCCGGACCGGCAAGGACCTCTTCACGCGCGAGATCGACGAGGCTCTGCGGGACCGCCGGATCGACCTCGGGGTCCACAGCGCGAAGGACTTGCCATCCCGGCTGCCCGAAGGTCTCGCGCTCGCGGCCGTGCCGCCGCGCGAAGACCCGAGCGACGTCGTCGTCTCGCGCGACGGCGGCAATCTCCTCGCTCTCCCCGCGGGGTCGCGGGTCGGCACGTCCAGCCCCCGGCGGCGCGCCCAGATCCTCTCGGCTCGGCCCGATCTCGAGGTCGTCCCAGCGCGGGGGAACGTCGACACGCGTATCCGCCGCCTCCGCGAGGGACGCTGGGACGCGATCGTCCTGGCGCGGGCGGGGCTCGCCCGGCTCGAGAGGCTCGACGACGTGAGCGAGGTCCTGCCTCCGTCGTGGATGCTGCCCGCGATCGGGCAGGGGGCGCTCGCCGTCGTGGCCCGGAACGAGGACCGAGACCTGCGCGAGCTCGTCGCCGGCATCGATCATCCGCCATCGCATCGCGAGGTGCTCGCCGAAAGGGCGGTCTTGGACGTTCTCGAGGCGGGCTGCCGGGCGCCGGTCGCCGGCCTCGCGCGAACCGAAACGACGAACCTCCAACTGCAGGCGGCCGTTTTCTCGCCCGACGGATCACGGACTCTCCGGGAAGAAGCGGTCGGGCCGGCCGAGTGCCCCGAGGACCTCGGCCGGGAAGTCGGCGAGCGCCTTCTTGCGCGCGGAGCGGCGGAACTGATCGCGATCGTCCGGGCGGCGACGTGAAGCCGCGCTTGCTCGTCGTGCGTTCCGGCGAGCGGCCGTTCCCTGCGGGGCTCGTACCGGAGCTCGAAGTCGTCGAGCGGGTCACCCACACGATCGAGACGCTGCACCCGGACCCCGAGCTCGTCGTCGGCCGGTTCGACATGGTCATTGTGACGAGCCGCGCAACCGCCGATCGTCTTCTGGCGCGGCCGGATCTCCTCTCGCGCCTCTCCGGCCGAGTGCTCGCCGTGGGGCCAGCGACCGCCGAGCGGCTCCGCTCGGAGATTCCGGTCGAAGTCGAGGAGGCGGGCGGATCCGCTCGGTCGCTGCTCGAACGGATCCCGGTGAACCTGGCGGGCCGGCGCGCGCTCCTGCCGAGGGGCGACGATGCCTCGGACGAGCTGCCGCGGGAGCTCGAGGCTCGCGGCGCGGAGGTCGTGCCTCTCACGCTCTACCGCAAGATCGCCGGAGCCTATGACGGTTCGCTCGATCGAATTATCGTTGCGGCGGATCTCGCCGCGTTTTTCGCGACGTCGCCCGCCGCGGCGCGGTGGCTTTTCGACGGCGCCTCGCCGGAGGCGCAGGTCCGATTGCGCGAAACTCCCGGAATCGTGCTCGGCGACGCGACCGCGGACGCGCTCGCCTCGTGGCGCGTCTCTCGAGTCGAGATTGCCGAGCCTCCGACGTTCGAGGCGGTCGCGGCGGTCGCGAGAGACCTTGCCGCGCGCGCCCAGCGAGCGTAGATTCTGCCGGCGTGACGGGATTTCCGACGGTCCGCCTCCGGCGCTTCCGCCGCACGAAAGCGATGCGGTCGCTCGTGCGGGAGACCCGGCTCTCCGCCGACCGCTTCGTGGCGCCGCTCTTCGTGCGGCACGGCGCCGGTCCGCGCGAGGAGATCTCGTCGCTCCCGGGCGTCTTCCGCTTCTCGCCCGATCAGGCCGTCGCCGAGGCGCGCGAGCTCCGGGAGATCGGAGTGCCCGCGGTGATCCTCTTCGGGATTCCGGAACGCAAGGACGACGTCGGCAGCGAGGCCTGGGCCGAATCGGCCGCGGTTCAGGAGACCGTCCGGCGGCTCAAGGACTCGGTGCCGGACCTGACCGTGATGACCGACGTGTGCCTGGACGAGTACACCTCGCACGGTCACTGCGGCGTCGTGCGCGACGGAGAGGTGGACAACGATGCGACGCTGCCGCTGCTCGCCCAGACGGCGGTGTCGCAGGCTCGTGCCGGCTCGGACGTCGTCGCGCCCTCGGACATGATGGACGGCCGCGTCGCCGCCATCCGCCGGGCGCTCGACGCGGAGGGGTTTCCGGAGGTGGCGATCCTCGCGTACTCGGCGAAGTCCGCGTCCGCTTTCTACGGACCGTTTCGCGAAGCCGTCAGCTCGGCTCCGAAGTTCGGAGACCGGCGCGGCTACCAGATGGACCCGGCCAACCGCCGCGAGGCGATGCGGGAGATCGCGTTCGACCTTGAGGAAGGAGCGGACGCGGTCTTAGTCAAGCCGGCGCTCGCCTATCTCGACGTGATCCGCGAGGCGAGGGAGCGCTTCGACGCGCCGATCGCCGCGTACAACGTGTCGGGCGAGTACGCGATGGTCAAGGCCGCGGCGAGGAACGGCTGGGTCGACGAAAAGCGGATCGTCGCCGAGATCCTGACCGGCATCCTCCGGGCGGGGGCGGACTTCGTGCTGACCTACCACGCGCGCGACGCGGCCGGCTGGATCGCGGAAGGCTCGCTCCCCGGTTGAAGCGACGGGAGGGTCAACCGCGATCCGCGGCCCTCTTCCGCCGCGCGAAGGCGCTCATGCCGGGAGGGGTCTCGTCGCCGGTCCGATCCTTTGCGTCGGTCGGCGGCGAGCCCTTCTTCGTCTCGACGGGACGCGGCGCGCGGCTGCGAGACGCGGACGGCGTTTCGCGACTCGACTACGTGATGTCCTACGGGCCGCTGCTCTTCGGCCACGCGCCCGCGTTCGTGGTGCGGGAGGTCTCGAAAGCGGCGCGCGGCGGCACGTCCTTCGGAGCGCCGACCGATCGCGAGGTCCGGCTCGCGGAGCGCGTCACCCGTCTCGTCCCGTCGGTCGACATGATTCGATTCGTCAATTCGGGAACCGAAGCCGCGATGAGCGCGATCCGCCTGGCCCGCGCGGCCACCGGACGCCCGCGGATCATCAAGACCGACGGCGGCTATCACGGACACGCGGACTCGTTCCTCGTGTCGGCCGGTTCGGGCGTCGCGACGCTCGCGATCGCTGGGAGTCCCGGCGTTCCCGAGGCGCTCGCCGGGCTGACGACGATCGTCTCGTACAACGACGCGGCCGCGCTCGAAGATGCCTTCCGGCGCTTTCCGGGCGAGGTCGCCGCCTTCGTGCTGGAACCGGTCGCGGCGAACATGGGAGTCGTGCCGCCGCGCGCCGGCTATCTCGAAGCGGCCCGCGAGCTCGCGACCCGCTCCGGAGCGCTCCTGGTCTTCGACGAGGTCATCACCGGGTTCCGGCTCTCGCCGGGGGGCGCGCAGGAGCTGTACCGCGTGATTCCCGACCTGACGATCTTAGGAAAGATCCTCGGCGGCGGCCTGCCGGTCGGCGCCTACGGCGGGCGCCGCGAGCTGATGGAAAAAGTGGCGCCCTCCGGGAGCGTCTACCAGGCGGGGACGCTGTCCGGAAATCCTCTGGCGATGGCAGCGGGAATCGCGATGCTCCGCGAGATCGGGCGGCGTCCGCCGTACGAAGAGCTGGAGCGTAAGGGCGCGCTCCTCGAGGCTGCGATCCGCGAGGCGATCCGCGAGAGCGGTGCGGAGGGCGCGGTGACGTATCAACGGACCGGTTCCCTCTCGACGCTCTTTTTCGCCCGCGGACCCGTCACCGACTTTGCCGCAGCCCGCCGGTCGGACACTGCCCGCTATGCGACTTTCTTTCACGCTCTCCTCGCGCGCGGCATCTTTCTTCCCCCGGCGCAGTTCGAGGCATGGTTTCTCTCCACGGCTCACACCGACGCCGATCTCCGGCGGACGGCGCGCGCGGTCGGCGAGGCCCTGCGAGAGATCTTCGGCATTTCGGACGGCCCGCCGAGCGTTTGAGACCGAGAGGCGATCCTGCTCTGGTAGCCTGATCGCGAGGGGGGAAGATGACCCAGCCGACAGCCGCCCAAAAGCAGTGGTTCGGGCACCCGCGGGGGCTCTCCACACTCTTCTTCACCGAGATGTGGGAGCGCTTCAGCTACTACGGGATGCGGGGAATCCTGCTCCTCTTCCTGGTCGCCACGATCCAGAACGGCGGCTTCGGCATGACGGATCGTACGGGCGCCGCGATCTACGGTCTGTACGTCGGGTTCGTCTACCTGATGGCTCTGCCCGGAGGATGGGTCGCCGACCGGATCCTCGGCCAGCGGAGCGCCGTCTTCATCGGAGGCTGCTTCATCGCGGCCGGGCACTTCAGCATGGCGGTCGGGTTGGTGCCCACCTTCTACCTCGGGCTGTGCCTGATCGTGATCGGAACCGGACTCCTGAAGCCGAACGTCAGCGCGATGGTCGCGGACCTATACCCGGAGGGGGGCAACCGGCGCGACGCGGGCTTTTCGATTTTCTACTCGGGAATCAACGTCGGAGCGATGATCGGCCCGCTCGTCTGCGGATTCCTCGGCGAGAAGATCAACTGGCACCTGGGCTTTGGCGCCGCCGGCGTCGGAATGGTCCTCGGTCTCGTGCAATATCGACTAGGCGGCAAATACTTAGGCGAAGCCGGACTCCGGCGCAAAGCGGAAGTGACGGCGGCGGGCGATCGGACGGCAATCCGGCGGCTCGGCCTGGGCGTCGCGGTGCTCTTCGGCGTGATCGTTCTGGCGGTTCTCCTCCAGCTCGCCGGAGTTCTCCACCTCTCCCTCTATGGAGTCGCGAAGAGCACCGGCTACTTCATGCTCGGTCTCGCGCTCGTCTACTTCGGCTCGATCCTGTTCTTTTCGAAACTCTCTGTCGCGGAGAAGAAGCGGATCCTCGTCATCTTCGTGTTCTTCATGGCCGCCGTCCTGTTCTGGGCGGGCTTCGAGCAGGCCGGCTCCTCGATGAACCTCTTCGGCGAGCGCATGACCCAGCGCGTGATCCTCGGATGGGAGATGCCGGCCTCGTTTCTCCAGTCGGTCAACTCGATCTTCATCATCTTGCTCGCGCCGGTCTTCGGTGCACTCTGGATTCGGCTCGGCCGGCGGCAGCCCTCGACGCCCGCCAAGATGGGCTTCGGGCTCGCGTTTCTCGCGATCGGCTTTCTCGTGCTCGCGTGGGGAGCGAGCTTTACGGCCGGCGGCGCCAGGGTGAGCATGCTCTGGCTCATCGTCACCTACCTGCTGCACACGGTCGGCGAACTCTGTCTCTCTCCGGTCGGGCTGTCGAGCGTGACGAAGCTCTCGCCGAAGCGGCTGGTCGGTCAGATGATGGGAACCTGGTTCATGGGCACGGCGCTCGGCAACCTGATCGCGGGGCTCGCGGCCGGAGGGTTCCAGGGGATGAGCATGGCGGAACTCTTCTCCGCTGTCGCGAAGGTGACCGGCGTGGCGGGAATCGTGCTCCTTCTCTTTTCCCGGCCGATTCGCCGCCTCATGGGGACGCTGCCGGAAGACCACATCGCTCCGACCGTCGAGCCGAAGACGGCGACGATCTAGCCGCGGAAGTTACCGCCCGGGGCTAGGGCGTGACGACGATCTCGCCCTTCATCTTGCCGTGCCCCATGCCGCAGAACCTTGCGCATTTGAACTTGAAGGTCCCCGCCTTGGACGGTGTGAATTTCACGGTCGCGGACTGATCCTTCGAGAAGACGACCTTCTCGAGCCCGAGATCCTTGGAGACGAAACCGTGCTTCGTGTCGGTGCTCCGGAACGTGATCTCGACCGGCTCGCCGACTTTGACCTCGATCCGCGAAGGCTCGAACGCGTACTTGTGGGCAACGACGTCGATCTTCTTCGTTTCCGGGGGGAGAGCGAAAGCGAGAGCGGGGATCGTGAGCGAGGCGAGAACCGCGAGATGGCGAAGGCTGGTGACGGTCATCGAGGACCTCCCGGACGATTCTACGTCCCGCAGGCGAACTTACCCGGCGAGAACCCGTTCCGCATACTCCCGAACGGAAGTCAGGCGCATCGGGAACCGGGTGAGGGTCGGTCGAGTGTCGACTTCGAAGCCGCGCGCGTAGAAGAGCTGCAGCCCGGCGAAGGTCTCTTCAACCGGGTTCTTCGCTTTCGCCTTTGCGTCGACGAGAGCCTCTTCGGGCACGTAGTCGACCTCGAAAGTCCTGCCTCCGCGTTGCTCGAAAATGCGAATGACCTCGAGAGGCGTGAGCGCCTCGGGCCCCCCGATCTCCAGGACCTGGTTCTCGCCGGCAGGGCTCTCGCCGGCGGCGATCGCGAGAGCGGCGACGTCCCGGTACGAGACCCAGCTGATCTTCTTGTCGCCCTTTCCAAAGATCCGGGCACGTCCGTTCTTCGCGTCGAAGCCGAGGTGCGGCCCGAGCCAGACCTCCATGAACATCGAAGCTTCGATGATCGTCCAGGGAATACCGCTCTTCTTCAGCCGCTCCGCGGTCGCGCGCTTGGCCGCCTGCAGCGGGTAGTCGATGTCGGGCCTCCCGCGGAACGAGATGAAAACGAACCGCGCGACGCCCGCCACGCGCGCCGCGTCGACGAGGTTCCCCTGACCTTCGCGATCCACGCGGTCGAGCGTGTTCCCCTCCTGTTGCGACTGGATCGCCGTCGCCGTCGAGTACACCGTGTGAACGCCGCGGCAGGCGGCGTCGAGCGACGCGCGATCCCTCAAGTCTCCAGTGGCGAGCTCGACATCCGCTTCTCGCAGCGCGTTCACCCGCTCGGGGCTCGACGACGTGCGGATGAGACCCCGCACGGGCTTTCCCGCCTGCGCCAGGCGAGAGCAGATCTCTCCTCCGAGGACACCCGTTGCTCCGACGACGAGGTTCATCGGTCTTCCTCCTCCGGGGCGACAGGCTATCAAGACGCCTTGGCCCGCGGAATGCTTTCAGAATCCGACGTGCCCGTGCGATCTCCTTCCGTCGAGTCGGCGTCGCCGCTCGTGCCGCGCAAGCCGACGCTTCCGAAGCTCCGCCAGGCTGCGGCCGGCTGCCGAGCGTGCGACCTCTGGAAGCGCGGGACCCAGACCGTCTTCGGCGACGGGTCTTCGCGCGCCCGCGTCCTGTTCGTCGGGGAGCAGCCCGGCGACCGCGAGGACCTCGAGGGGAAGCCCTTCGTCGGCCCCGCCGGGAGGATCCTGGACGCCTCGCTCGAAAAGGCGGGAATCGATCGCCGCACCGTGTACGTGACCAACGTGGTCAAGCACTTCAAGTGGGAGCCGCGGGGCAAGCGCCGCATCCACCAGAAACCCAACTCAGTCGAGATCGGAGCGTGTCGTCCGTGGCTGGACGCCGAGCTCGCGCTCGTCCGCCCGGAGGTGCTCGTCTGCCTCGGCGCGACGGCCGCTCAGGCGCTCATCGGACGATCGTTCCGGGTGAGCCGGCAACGCGGCGAGTTCGTGGCTTCCTCGCTCGCGCCGCGCGTGCTCGCAACCGTCCATCCGTCCTCGATCCTCCGGGCGCCCGACGAGGAAACGCGCCGCGCGGAGACGGAGAAATTCGTCGCGGATCTGAAGAAGGTGGCGAAAGCGCTCAAGTAGATCCGACTACTTGGGCCTGTCGTTTTCCTTCCAGTCCTTGATGCTCGCCCTCGTTCCGCCCGGGACGTCCGTGATCTTGACCTCGTTGTCCGAGGTGTAAATGACGCGGGCCTGCTGCTGCGACGATGTGTAGAAGACCGGATTGGTCAGGAAGATCGCGTGCGCCTGGGTCTCGCCGCGGTCCGATCCCTGGAACGCGTCGCCCGTCGAGTAATGGACGCGATAGAACCGGGCGGTCCCGATCGGTCCCGAGCAGCGGACGCCGTTCGAGCACGGGTTGCCCGGTGTCCCGTTCCCCGTGGGATCGAACGTCGAGAAGAAGAGGATGCCCTGCACCGCGAGCGAGTCCGTGATCAGCCGTTCCCCGCCTGCGAACTGAAGAAACCAGCCTTTGGTCGGAACCGACGTCGCCGCAGCGGCCGTGGACGAGGGGATGTTGAGCAGATCGGCCTCGGTTCGGGTCACGGTGTTGGAGTCGTCGATGACGTAGTAGAAGCGCTGCTTCGAGGCGAGGGAAATACCGTCCAGCACGCCGAGGATGTCGTCGCGGTCCCCGGTCCCGAAGGCGACTCCGATCAGCGGCTTTCCGTTGGAGCTGAAACCGAGCGATATGGCGGTGGGTCGGATGTAGATCGGATAGATCGGCGAAGTCGCGGGCGCGGTCGGCTGCGGCGCCTGGAAAAGGAGGAAGGGCCTGCCCGAGCCGTTGACGAGGTCGAGCTGATTGTTGAACCGCCCTCCCGGCGGCGCGGAGAGCATCCGGAGGTCCGTCAGATCGATCCTCCAGAGCTGGCCTTTCACGTCTCCCACGTAGAGGTAGTCGAGGAATCCGTCGCCGTTGACGTCCAAGGCCGCCGGTTCGGAGGGGACGGGGGCGAGGTAGGTCGCCGTGCAGCCCGAAGCCGTATTCACGCCGCAACTCGAGTTGACCCGATAGATCGCCTTCCCCGTCTCGACGTCGATCATGTAAATCCAGTTGCCGCGGCGATTCAGCCTCTGTCGGTCGAAGCCTCCGCCGAAAATCGCCACGTATCGGTCGATGCTCACGGGAAGCGGCGCGCTCGTGTTGCCGCAGTTCGCGGTGCACACGCGGACGCGGCCCATCGCCGGCTTCGACCAGGTCTCTCCCATGTCGGGATAGCCGGCGCCCGGGCACGGCGCAACGTCCTGATCGCCTCCGTCCGCGATCTCCCAGAGAACGGTCGGCCACGCGCGGGCCGGTTGGGTCGCGCGCACCGCCGGGTCGGCGGCGTCCTTGCCGCAGGAGAGGTCGCCCGAGGCGTTCAGGCACTTCGGCGCATTGAAGTTGCCCGGGCCGGTGGGAGGCCCCATCGCCCCGGTCCCGTCGTCGACGAGCTCATCCGGCTGGGTGATATCGAGCGCGAAGTAGCTTCCGGCGGAGTTCTTCGGCGCGACGCCGTCGGTGCCTTCGAAAGGCGATCCCTCGCGCATTCCGCCGACGAGCACCGAATGCCACGCCCGGTTGGCGGCGACGGGAGTGCCGGAATGGTTGGCGTCGATGAAGACGTCGGCCGCCGACGGAGCTCCGTCGACCGTCCATTCCGTCTGCCTGACCTGCGGTCCAACCGAGTCTTTCAGGGGCTTGTAGATCTGCATGATCGACCGCGGCGCGAAGGCGAAGAGCTCGACGCCGGTGCCGAGGTCGTAACAGGGGGGAAGGCTGCCGTCCGACAGAGTCGAGCAGACCGACGGATCGCGGTCGAAGACGCCGATCTCGAAGGCGTGCAGCAGTCCGTCGTTCGCCCCCGCGTAGAGCACTCGACGCCGGTGGCGATACGTCTTGAAGAACGCCTGGTAGTTGTTCAGGTTGCTCAGGTAGTAGGGGAATTCCCCAGGCTGTCCGACAATCAGAGGGTTCGAATGGAAGATGTCGCCGAGCTTCAGCCCCAGGTATTTCTGGTTCGCCTCCGTCGTCGTCATGACCGCGTCGCGATCGCCCCAGATGAAGCGCAGCGCGTTGCCGGCGTCGTCGTCGGTCAAAACCGGCGAACGCACGGCCGGCGGCACGACTTGCGGCCCGAGCAGGGCCTTCAACGTGGGCCACCAGGTCGCCGTCGCGCTGTACGTCAGGTCGTATCGGGATTCTGGAACCGCGTCCGCGACCGCGAGGGGCAGGGTCGCGACCGGAGATGCGTACGTCTGAGGCAGCGAGAACACGATTTTGCGGCCCGAATAAAAGCGAGTCACAATCGTCGAGACGGAGTCGTTGGAGTTGTCCAGGTAGCTGCCCGTGGACATCGCTGCGCCGGGGAGGAGGATCGCCGAGGAGTCAGTGGCTCCGGTTCCCGGAGTCTGAACGAGATTCTGGCCCGCGTTCCAGATCAGTGACGTCGGGTCGTTCGAAGGGGCCGGCAGCGTCAGGCTTTTGGTCGGGTCAATCGGATCGCTGATGGTCTTCGTGCCCATCTGGATATTGCCCTGCGCGTCGAGCTTGTAGCCGTTGACGCGTCCGTTCCAGATCGAACGGTTGCTGGTCGCGTTGAAGGTCGCGAGATAGACCATCTGGTCGCCGCCCGCCTGAACCGAAGACACGGTCGAGGAGGCGAAGTCCTTCGCGCTCTCGTTGACGAAGGACGCGATGTCCGAGAGTGCCTGGTAGAGCCCTTGCGAATCCGTTACCGGGAAATAGCCAACCGACCCGTCGGGGAGGACGGCTCCCGTGTTCTGGGCGATGCAGACGCCGGTCGACGCCGTCGCAACGGCGCTCGCTCCGAACCCGATGACGTAGACGGGGACTCCGATCTGCTTCAATGGCTTGAGGATCTTGGTCGTTAAAAAACCGCAGCTGTCGTTCTGACAGCCGTTGAAGTTGTCGTAGACCAGGATGACCGCGGACTTCCGGCAGGCGCCGTCCGGGTCGTCCTGCCGCTTCCCGTTCTGGAAGCCGTCCATCGCGGGGGTATTGAAGTAGTCGTAGATGTTCTGAAGCAGATTCTTGATCGGCGCCTGGGATCCGTTTTGCGTCGTCAGAAGGGCCTGGTTCTGGACGATGTCGAGACCGGCGTCGACGGCGCCGAGAAGGTTGGGGTCGCAACCGTCGGCGTACTTGCTTCCGGATCCCGTGTAACCCGGGTTGTCGTAATCCGCGGTCGTGAACGTTCCGGTGGCCTGGTTGTATCGAACGAGATCGCCCTGCGGCCGCAGGACTCGCGTCACGCAAGCGTAGGAGTCCTGAGGCGGGGAGCAGGTCGCTCCCCAGAGGTAGTCGCGGGGGATCTTCACGAGCGGCAGCGGGGCGCTGTTGCTCTGGAACTCCCATCCGGAACAGTTCGCGCTGACGGTGAAGTCGCCTCTCGCGTCGCTCAGGAACCCGATCTCCTTCCCGGCGTCCGCACCACTCCGAAAGAACAGGTCGACGGGCAACGCGGACGGAGGAGCGTAGAAGATCGTGACCGTGCCCGGGTTTCCATTCGGGGTGTTCGTCGTCGTCCAGATGTTGCTGACCTTCTCCTGATACTCCTTGTGGACCTCCATCGAGTGCGTGCCGGCGAGCGAGAGCGTCGCCAGGCTCGCTCCGGTGTAGGCGTCGCCGTAGCTCCCGGCCACGAGCGTCTCTTTGATCCGCTGCGTCGCGGTGCTCGCGCTTCCGTTCAAGTACAGGTAGGCGGTTCCACCACCCAGGTTCCCGAAGAACGGCCCGACGGCGACGGCACTCGACGAGCCGAGCGTGATGTAGAAAGGGGACCGGTCGGTGCAGACCGGCACGGTCAAGTTCGTGCAGGGACCCTCGCCGCTATTGCCCCAGCGCCCAATCGTGCCCGCAGGCTCCTTCCAGGTCTCCGATGGGAAGTCGGTCGTGAGCGGCGCGTAGAGCCAGTGCTTTCCGGTGATCCCGATCGAGCCCACGTTCGGGTCGTGCGAAAACGAGGTCAGCCCCACGTTGAAATAGCCTCGTTTGTCGAACACGAATTGGCGAATCACCCGCTTGGCGGCCCCCATCTTGCTCGCCGGCGAGTCGCCCTCCCCGTCCCACGCGCTCGCGCTGCCCAGGATGGGCTGCTCCGTCGTCTGCGAGTTGCCGAACACGATCAGAAGGTTGGGGGGCGCGGTCGTCCGCTTGAGGAGGTCCTTGTCGTCTGCGCAAGCCGACTGCGCGAAGAAGAGCGCCGTCCACGCGAGAGCGATCGAGAAGCCGACGCGGCGTCCGAGTGTCATTGCGGAATCCTCAGTTGCTGCGGATAAATTCCGACGTCGGCGGTGACCATCTTGGCGGCCTGGATCGCTGAACCCTGCGCGCTCGACGTCAACAGGTAGAAGTTCTCGACGATCTGCGCGGTTCCGTAGGTGCTTCCGTGCGGCTGGATCTGATCTCCGGGATGGATCGTGTAACCGACGTTGATCGGCCGGCTGACCGCGACGGCAATGTCGTTGGAGAGCCCCGGATAGTGGCTGGAAACGCCGACCGGCATCTGGCCGCCGACGAAGTTGTCGTTCGCGGAGAGCTTCGCGCTGGCATAGTCCACCCCGGAGCAGGCCGCGTAGAAGACTTTGGAGACCTTCGTCTCGTTGCCCGAGAGGCTCTGCTCCGTGGTCGCCGTGAACAGGAGCGCGATTCCGAGGACCGTCAGCATGAGCAGGATCAGCATCGAGAGAAAGAGGGCGAATCCCTCCTCGCGCCGCCGGGGCACGCGGTTCCGGCTTTTCATTGATAGTTCCTCAATGCCACGGCGAACGACTGGACCCGTCGCCGGTAGGGGCGGCCCGTCGAGGAGGGGCTCGAGAAAGAGACCGCCGTCGAGTCGAGGACGTGGATCCCTCTCGCGCCCGGGCCGTCGTACCGGATGTCGGGGTCCGAGGACTTGACCACGAGCGAGAGCCAGACCGCACGGAGAGCCGGGGTCGCCAGCGCCGGGTTGGGTGGGCCGCTGGCGATCGAAGTGTCCAAGAACGCGTCGACGCGCTTCGGGTCGGTCGAAGAGATTGCGAGAGAGGTGGCGACCTCGGTCGCGACGTTCCCTACCCACTCGTCCCGGTTGACGGCTGACGTGTCCACGACAGCCGGGGAAATCCCCCGGTCGGGCGTCGTTCCATTGATTCCGTCGACGCCGTACGCCACCTGGAAGTCCTCGACCTCGTCGACGAGAGGCTGGATGTCGTAATTGCCGGTCGACGGGTCGTAGGCCGCCTCGGCGAGGGTCGGATGCACGTCGACGGTCGAGGAGCTCGCGTTGCTCGGCCCTTCGTCCACGAAGAAGAGAATTTCGTCGGCGATCCCTCCCGCGTACGGCTGCTCTAAGGCCGGGGCGCCGCCGGTGGGAGCGTTGAACCTCTTCGCCCCGGCGTCCTGGGGGTTCATGGTGAAGGTGAAGGTGTCCGCCGTCTGCGCGTACCAGGCGCCGCTCGTGTCGACGAGACCAACGTAATAGAGCGTGACGAGATAGGGCTTCCCGCCGGCGGTCACCGATTGCGTCGAGCCGTCGGCGACCACGAAGTAGAACGGGCGCGTCCGCGTCGCGAGTGACGGCGCCGTCCCGGACGCATAGTTGACCACTCCGTTGTGGGCGGTCGAGCGGATCGTGACCGACATGAGCGAGGTGGCGCCGCAGCTTCCGCTGCAGGTCACGTCGCCGCTCGTCATCGCGAATCGGTCTCCGAGCAGGATTCCGCGGACGCCGATGACGTCGGTCCCCTTTCGAATGTAGTGCGCGCCTCCGGCGATATCGGTCAAAGCCGTCCCTCCCGGGCTGTTGTTCGTCACCGGCAGGATCGCGTTGCCGTAGTAGAGCTGGCCCACCCGCGCCTCGCGGATCAGGCGCGACACCTCGAAGATGCCGACTCGGACGGACTGTTGTGCCTCGGCGACGTTCGATTCCTGCTTCGCGAGCCGGTTGGAGGAATCGAGGAGTGCATAGAGCCCCAGCGAGACCGAGAGGAGGACGGCCATGGCCACCAACACCTCGATCAATGTCATCCCGGCTTCGCCGCCGCTATCGATCCGGCAGCTCCCGAGAGCGCGCGGCCTAGTTGGGTTTCGCATCGCGGAACCTCACGTAGACGGACTGGGTCGTCTGACGCAGCCCCGGAAAGGGGCCGCTCGTCGGGCGGACGACGACGGTCAGAAGCTTGACCCCGTACGTTCCTGGCGTCAGGACGCGTGTGGTCAGGTCCTCGCGAAACTGCTCGACCGTATAAGTTCGCGTGTACGGGAAAGGGAACCAACCGATGCCGGGCGACGTCGCAGCGGTCGAAGTGGCGCCCGTCGCCGGCTTGTACCAGCGGGGGAGATCGTTCTGGCAGAAGGTGTTTACGGTTGTATCGACGATCGAACCTGTACCGGTCGTGCTCGTGCCGGGGGGGCCCGCCGCGTTCGCGGCTATGGCGATCGCGAGCCGGGGATCCGTCGAGGGGAAACCGATGAGCTCCTCCATCTTCTCGCGCGCGAGCGTGTTGGCATTCGTGAGCTGATTGGACGAAGCGTTCGTTCGAACGGCACCCGTGAACATCGGCGCGATCGCGAGCAGACCGAAGGAGAGAATCGCCAGGGCGAGCGGCACCTCGACGAGCGTCATGCCGCGCTCGCCCGGACCGGACGGCCGAGCATCCGGCCGCTCCGGACGGCGCGTTCGGCCGGGCCAGACCACTCGGCGGGATCTCTCTAGAGCCATATCCAGCCGCTCGAGACGTAGCCGCTGCCGACCACGTATTTGTCGACCCGGATCTTTCCGGACAGGTTGCTCTCGACCGTCACCCGGAAGAAGTTCTTCCCCTGGGGATCGGCGAAATAGATGCCGCGGCCGCCGGATGAAGTCGGCAGCCCACAGCTCGTGCTTTGCGGCGGGACGATCCCTCCGCTCGGCAGGAACACGATGCGGTCGGTGAGCGTTGCGTTGCCCGCGTAGCCGTCGAAGGCGGCAGCCTCGCCGAGGTCGTTTTGCGTTCCGCTCTGCTTCCAGAGAAGGACGCCGGGCGCCAGTGTGATGTCGGCGAGCGTGGGCTCGTCGGTCGGCGTCGGCAAGGTCCCGAACGAGTCCTGCCGGTAGTTGCCGGCGGCCGCCAGCTCGTTGGCCGGAAGGGGCGATGTGGTGTCGTTCGCCCGGTCCTGAAAACTGTGCAGCCGGATCTGTCTCACCGGCGCCGGCGTGAGGCTGATCTCAACGACGACGTTGGCGCCGCGCTTGATGGCCTGGAGCCGCGCGGTGGCGAGGATTTGCCGCAGGTTCGCGAAAGCGCCGAGACCAGCAGAGTGACGGATGATCTTTCCGGCCACGGGAACCGCGACGACGGTGACGATCCCGATCAGCGCCATCACGATCAGGAGCTCTGCGAGAGAGAATCCGCGCTCGGGGCGCTCTCCCCGCTTGGATCGACTACAGGTGTGTCCCACCTCTGCCGTCCTTTCTCGTACTAATAGGCGAATACGACTTTGGTCGAATACTGCAGAGGTGGACGTAGCAAGACGAGTGCCGTGGTTTTCAGCTGCTCCTGAGTGTGGTAAGTAGCTACCACTCAAAATGTTAGTACTGTGTGACCAGTGACCCGCGGCGGGTTTTGTCCCTTTCCGCAGCTCCGCCCTGACCTTTTTTATCTGCTCAGTTCTTGATCAGCGCCCTGAGCGGCAGAGGCCACCGGCGTTGATCGTCCTCTTCCCAATCTTTCCGACTCGTCGGATTCCACCGGGACCAGGTTGCGCTCCTTCGGAGGATGAGTCGCGCGAAGTTCGAAGTCCCGAGTGAGAGATCCGGACGATTCTTTCTGCTCATCATTCTGCGTAGCGAACGCAAGCGGAATCGGTTCGCTGTCGTCGCGCGATGGAGTGCGACCCGTCACTTCATTTCGACGATGTCTCGCCGATAATCGATTTCAAAGCCCAAACTGTCCGATGGAACGACAACCCGCCCGACTCGGTGGGCCCCACGGCCCGGAGGTATATCGATGACCGCTAGTCGACGCTCTCTCTCCATCCTGACGATCGGCGTCGGCGCGGTCAGCGCTCTGCTGTGGCTCCGGGAATCGCCGCGGGTCGCGGACTCCCCCCGGAGCGAATCGAAATCGCGCGGGCAGCTTCGAGCGATGGTGAAGATGCCGCTCTACTTCATCGAGAATCGCGGGCAGCTCGATTCCCGGGTTGCGTTCACCGTGCAGGGAACGAACAAGACCCTCTACTTCAGCCGGGAAGGAGTCACGATCGCGCTACCGGAGCCGGATCGCTCGATCGACGCTCCGCGCCTCGAGAGAGCGTCTCTTCGCCAGGCGACCGTGCCGGAAGCGTCCGTCGGCCGCTGGATCGTCAAGCTCGATTTCGTCGGAGCCGATCGGAACGCGCGGATCGCGGGAGAAGAAAAGACCCGTGCCGTCGTGAGCTACTTCAAAGGACCCCGGGAGGAGTGGAAGACCGGACTCGCGACCTATGGATCGATTCTCTATTCGGAGCTCTGGCCCGGGATCGACCTCGTCTATTCCGGAACCCCCGACCGCTTGAAGTACAGCTTCCGAATCCGGTCCGGAGCCGACACCGGCCGGATCGCTCTGGCCTATCGGGGTGTCACCGGCGTTGCCGTCAACGACGTCGGCGAGCTCGAAGTGGAAACACCCGCCGGGAAACTGAAAGACGAAAAGCCCTCGGCCTACCAGGAGGTCCAGGGCCGCCGAGTCGGGATCGACGTCGCCTACCGGCTGCGATCGGGAGCGGGCAGTCAGCCGTCCGAGTACGGCTTCGAGCTCGGCTCCTACGACCGGGACCTGCCTTTGGTGGTCGACCCCGCGATCCTGGTTTACGCCGGCTACATCGGAGGAGGGAGCGCCGGTCTGGATCAGGGCTTCGGCATCGCGGTCGACGCGTCGGGCGCCGCGTACGTCACGGGACGCGCGGACTCGTCCGAATCGAGCGGCTTCCCGGTCACGGCCGGGCCCGATCTCACCTTCAACGGCGGCTCGGACGCGTTCGTGGCCAAGGTCTCGGCCGACGGAAGCTCGCTCGTTTACGCGGGCTACATCGGCGGATCGAGCCTCGATTTCGGCTTCGCCATCGCGGTCGACGGCGAGGGCAACGCCTACGTGACGGGCCAGACCCAGTCGAACGAGTCCACGTTCCCCGTGACCGTCGGGCCCGATACGACGTTCAACGGTTTCGTGGACGCTTTCGTGGCGAAGGTCAACGCCTCCGGGACGGCGCTCGACTACGCCGGTTACATCGGCGGCACCGGAAACGATTCGGGCCGCGGGATCGCCGTCGACAGCGCGGGGAACGCCTACGTCGTGGGGAACACGACGTCCAGCCAGACGAGCTTCCCCGTAGCGTTCGGCCCCGACCTGACGTTCAACGGCTTGACCGACGCGTTCGTGGCCAAAGTGAACCCGGCGGGGACGGCGCTCGTTTACGCTGGCTACATCGGAGGGACCAGCAACGATTTCGGCCTCGGCATTGCCGTGGACGGCTCTGGTAACGCCTATGTCGTGGGGCAGACCCAGTCCAGCGAGACGAGCTTCCCCGTGGCGATCGGTCCGGATCTGACCTACAACGGCGGCGGCTTCGACGCCTTCGTCGCCAAGGTCAACGCGGGGGGAACCGCGCTCGACTATGCCGGCTACATCGGAGGCGAGGCCAACGACCTCGGCTTCGGCGTTGCGGTCGACGCATCGGGCAGCGCATATGTCACCGGCTCGACGGCGTCTTCGACCTTCCCGGCCACGGTGGGTCCGTATCTGACCCCGAACGGCCTCGACGACGCCTTCGTCGCGAAGGTGAAGTCCGACGGCACGGCGCTCGAATACGCGGGCTTCATCGGAGGCAGCGGAAACGATTCCGGTCGCGCGATCGCGGTGGACAGCCTGGGCAACGCTTACGTCACGGGGACGACCCAATCCGACGAGACGACGTTCCCGGTGATCGGCGGCCCGGACGCGACCCACAACGGCTCGGACGACGCGTTCGTCGCCAAGGTCAACGCGAGCGGGACAGCGCTCGACTACGCCGGCTACATCGGGGGAGCCGGTTCGGACATCGGGTTCGGTATCGCCGTCGACGGATTCGGCAACGCGTTCGTCACCGGATCCACGAACTCGAGCGAGACGACGTTCCCGGCAACGGTCGGGCCGGACCTGACCTTCAACGGAGGGACGGACGCATTCGTTGCGAAAGTGATGGAGGTCCGCCCGCCGACTCCGACTGCCACCGAGACGCCGACTTCGACCGCGACGCAAACGCCCACGGACACACCGACGAGTACGCCGACCAACACTCCGACGAGTACCCCGACGGACACGCCGACCGATACGCCGACCGAGACTCCGACGAGTACCCCGACGGACACGCCGACCGATACGCCGACCAACACTCCGACTGACACGCCAACTCACACGCCGACAGACACGCCCACGGATGCGCCCACAGTGACCCCGACTGCGATCGTCAGCGAGACGCCCGGGGAAGCGCCGACGCCGACTCCGACGGAGTCTCCGCTGAAGAAGCACACGCCCAAGCCGACGCACACGCCGAAACCGAACAAGGTGCTTCCGCGGTTTTGACGGCGCGAGGATCTGGCTCGAGTCTGGCAGGTCGTCTGGGGCTCGAACCCAGGATCACTGCTTCCCGGTCCCTAAGGACGCGGATCCGCGAACAGCCGTGCCTCAAGCCTGCTGAGCCGCGCCTTGAGTTCCTCGATCTCGGCCTGCTGGCGATCGATCGTCCCCTTTTGCTGCTCGATCGTTTCTTCCTGCGCGTCCGCCGTCCAGTGCTGCTTCTGGACCTCGTTCAGCAGCAGCGCGTTGACCAGTTGATAGCGCACGGTCTCGGGCCGGCCGTCGCGATCGTAGGCGACCAGGTCCGGATAGACATTCGCCACCTCTTCGGCAATCAGACCGTACTGGGTCAGCCCGGTCGGATCGATCTGCGGCTTGTACCTGAAGGCCACCGGACGCAGTTTCATCAGGCCGTCGCTCTCCGCGGCGATCTCGCGGATCTCTTCCTTGACCAACCGCGAGGACGACGCAACCCCGAGTTGCCCTGACCCATTTACCAGGACGGGGACACCCGTGACACCGGTCCCGGTAATTCCGGCAACGAACGTCACCGTCTGGACATCGCCGATCCGGATCGTGCCGGACTCTCCCGCCACGCCAGAGTTCCCGATGCAAATGTCGTTGCTCCCCGTCGTAAGGCTACTGCCTGCACCAAAACCGATCCCGATGTTGCTGGAGCCCGTGGTGAACAAGAGTGCAGTGGATCCGGTGGCGGTGTTGAAGTTACCCGAGACGTTGGTTCCGAGCGCGCCGGTCCCGGTGGCGGTGTTGCGTTGGCCCGTGGTGTTGCTACCGAGCGCGCCGGTTCCGCTGGCGGTATTGAAAATGCCCATGTCGTTTGTGCCGAGCGCGTTGTTTCCGGTGGCGGTGTTGTGGTCGCCCGTGGTGTTGCTCGCGAGCGCGCCGTGTCCGAGGCCGGTGTTTTCGTCGCCGGTCATCGTGAAATTGCCCGCGTTCAAACCCAGAAACGTGTTGTGGATGCCAACCCCGGCCGGGCCGTAATACCCGTTGGTGTCGAGGATCAGGTCCGTGCCGGAAACACCGGCGATGACGGTGACTCCGCCCCCTGTTCCCAGAGGTACGACCGCCGCGTTGGCAATCGTCTGCCCCGCAACGTAATTCAAGGTCGAGACATTGGGCTGCGCGCCGCCCTGCGGGTAGATCAGGATGAAGCCGGGTCCCTGCGTGTTGGTTACGGTGACGTTCAAGGAGATCGCGGCTGCCGACGCAGGAATGCCACACTGCCCTGTCAGAGTGAAGTTCCGGGGCACCCCGCCGGTCAGCGCGGGGGGGCCGTATCCCGCGGGAAATGATGCCTGGCGCGTGTCCGCGATCCGGCAGGGGTTGATGCCGATGAAGGGGAACGGAGACGTCGAAAGCGATTCGACAGCGTCCCTCTTTATGCCACTTTCCCGCTCCTGCCCGAAAACCGGCGGAGCCGGCGGGCTCCAGTAAGGCGGCGCCGGCCAATTGGCAATTTCCCCGGGGCGCGCAGACGGGTCCAGCCGGCCCTGACCATCAGCGAAGGAAACAGAGAGAACGAGCGCAGCGGCAATGAGGGAAAAATGACGCGTGGACTTCATATCTCCTCCTTTTGCAGACCAACGAATCTCAGCCCGTTGACGGCAGCGGGTTGATGTGGATCACAAAGTGACTTCGCCGGCTTACGCGTCGTCAGGGCCTACTCTTTCTCCGAGGGGCCGCTCATGGCGTGACCGGCTGACTGACGTCGCAGTCGCACTTCTCGTTGTAGTGGATTAGGTTTCGTCAGAATCGGGACCGTCGTCAAGATGCACGCGTCGTGAAAGGCCGAGGCTAGTTGGTTCAGCAGCGGCCGTCGGTAAATTCTCCGTAAATTCCTCGCAGCCTGCGTGGAGAAAGACGACTTCCCTTTGGGTCGTCGGAGCAAGCCCGGGCACAAGAGCAGCGCGGCCGCCTCGCCGGAGCGCGGTTTCGGTTCTCTTGAGGTACGACGTCGCCTCGGAAGAGGGCAAGTGTTCGGCTCTGGGAAAGGCGCGGGCCTACCGGAAGGCGCGGAATCCGAGCGAAACGTCCTGCCGATTCTGCGTAACCATGTAGGAGGGCTCAAATGAGGTGGCTATTTCGATATCTGATTTACGCGCTCGCCGCGTACGCGCTGTACCGTCTCTGGCCCGCGCGTGGTTTCGTCTGGTGGACTCTCCTGGCATCAGGCATCCTGATGGTGTGGACAGCTGCAACGCATGAAAACCGCGGTCAGAGACCGCGCGTCCGTCGATCTTGCTGTCGCCGTCAACCCGGGTTTGGCCGCTCAAAGATCAGCCTATGGATCGACGCAGGTTGTTCGCTATCGGGTAGCGGTGAACGTGGTCATCAGTGCGGTCACGCTGGCGCTCTCCATTTGGGCGATCGCGATGTCCGGTTAATGGGTCCCGATCTCGGTAACTTCGCGGTAACTTTGGGAGGCGGAGCGCTGACCTCTTCGGCCAAATCCTTGAAAAGACTGGTGGGCCGTGTGGGACTCGAACCCACGACCACTGGCTTAAAAGGCCAATGCTCTACCAACTGAGCTAACGGCCCTCAAAGAGGCACCAAATCGCCGAGCTTGTCGCGCGATGTCCGGAAGACCCGCGCTGCCACGTGCTGACTCGCCGCACCTGCAAAGTGAACCATGAAAGCCCGGGTTTTCTTCGCTCCCGCCCGGTGTGGGCGGAGGGCGGCGACGACGACCGCCGCGAGACTCTGTTTCGTCTCTGCCGCCTGAATCTTCGCGGCGCGCCAGACGTCCCCCGGACTCCCTACTTCTTCGCCGGCGCTTTCCCCGCCGGCACCGGCTTGAGGTCGAACTTTCCGTTGCTTTGGGCAAAGAACACGCACTCCGAGGCCGCGTCGCAGCTCGTCGTGTGTCGGTAGCCATCGCCGGGCTGGTTCAGGTAAGAACCGGGCCCCAGCCGGACTTCGGGCTTTCCCTCCGGCCCCTGAATGAACGTGCCCGACACGGTCACGATCTTTATCGCGTTGGTGTGCGTGTGGAGCGGAGCTGCGAATCCCGCCGGAAACTTGATGAACGCGCCGTAGGCGCCCTTCGTATGATTCCCCCACACATCCGCGATCTTGACTCCCGGAGCACCTTTGGGGTCGAGATCAGTCCACTTCAAGTCGCCGGCCGGCACGAAGACGGGTTCGCTTGCCCCCGCCTTCGGAGCCTTCTTCGCCTTTGCCTCTCCGGATCCCTGCGCCAGAACCGCCGCAGCCAGCACGAGTGACGCCGCAAACGCCAGGACGTTTCTTGTTCTCATCGAGTCCTCCTTTGAGAGAAGTCTCTGCGCCGAGGCTATCATCGGACGCCGCGGTATAAAGAGCCTACGCGCCGCGCACAGCGGGGAGCTCTCTCACGAACTCCTGGTCCTCGCGCCAGATCGTCTCCTCCCGCCGCGGGCCCGTCGAGATCAGGCAGGCTGGTGCCCCGCAGCGCTCTTCGAGAAACCGCACGTAGCGCTTCGCGGCGGCCGGGAGATCGGGGAAACGCGTGACGGCGGTCGTCTTCGTTTTCCAGCCGGGAAGCCGCTCCAGCCGAGGCCGGACGCGCGCGACGTCTTCGACGAGCGCCGGAACGTCGGAGATCTCGCGGCCGTCGAGCGTGTACGAAACGCACACGGGAATCTCGTCCAGGTCGTCCAACACGTCGAGCTTCGTGATGGCGACCGCATCAGCCCCGGAAAGCTGCACGGCCGTCCGCGCGACGACCGCATCGAACCACCCGGTCCGGCGCGGCCGTCCCGTCGACGTCCCGAACTCGTTGCCGCGCGATCGAAGCAATTCGCCGGTCGCGTCGGTGAGCTCCGTCGGAAAGGGGCCTTCGCCGACGCGCGTCGTGTAAGCCTTCAACACGACGATCGCCGCTTCGAGCGCTCGCGGGGCGATGTGGAGTCCCGCCGCGACGCCCGCCGCCGTACAGCAGGAGGAGGTCACGTACGGGAATGTCCCCGCCGAAACATCGAGCATGGCGCCATGCGCTCCCTCCGCGAGAAGCGTCCCGCCCCCCGCGAGATGATCGCGAAGCCACCTCCCGGTGTCGGTGACGTGAGGGCGCAGTCTCTTCGTGGCGCGAAGAAGGGAGTCGAATACGCCGGCCGGCGCCGGCACGTCTTCGATCCCGAGACTCGCCAGCAGTTTCCCGAGCTCCGCGTGAGCGGCGTCGAGCCGATCCCGTAGGATATCGGGGCGGCCAAGATCGGCCACGCGAATCGCCCTTCGGGAGGCTACGGACTCGTACGCAGGACCGATTCCGCGCAACGTCGTACCGATTCTCGCGGCGCCCGCGGAGTTCTCTCGCGCCGCGTCCAATAGCCGATGCCACGGGAGGATGAGCGGCGCGCGGTCGGAGAGGAGGAGGCGACCTTCGACCGCGATGCCTGCGGCGGCAACCGAATCGATCTCCGCCAGGAGCGCATCGGGGTCCACGACCACGCCGGGCCCGATCACCGACGTCGTTCCCCGGACGATTCCCGCGGGAAGGAGGTGGAGCGCGAAGTGCCGGTCGCCGAACTTGACGGTGTGTCCCGCGTTGTGCCCGCCGTGGTAGCGCGCCACGACCTGGAAGCGGTCGGCGAGCAGATCGACGACCTTCCCCTTTCCCTCGTCGCCCCACTGCCCCCCGAGGACGGCCGCGACTTTCACGCGGGAAAGGTATCAGGTGAGAGCTGATAGCTTCACGCCGTGAAACGCCTCCTCCTGTCCGGGAGCGGCATGACCCTCTCCGACCTCGAGGACGTCGCCCACCGGCGGGTCCGCGTCGCGCTCGCCCCCGCGGCGCGGCGCGCGATGTCCGCTTCCCGTAAGACGATCGAGCGCGCGGTCGAGCGGGGTGATCGCGTCTACGGGATCACGACGGGCTTCGGACGTTTCGCCGAGGTGACCGTCCCGCGCGACCGGCTGCTCGAGCTCCAGCAGAACCTCATCCGAAGCCACGCCGCCGGGGTTGGAAATCCTCTTTCCGACGAAGCGGTGCGGGCGATGATCGCTTTGCGGGCGAACGCGCTCGCACAGGGACGGTCGGGCATCCGCGTCTCGACCGTGGAGCGGCTCCTCGACCTGCTCGCGGCGGACGTTCTCCCGCTCGTTCCCGAAAAGGGTTCCGTCGGCGCCTCCGGCGACCTGGCTCCGCTCGCGCATCTCGCGCTCGGCCTGACGGGAGAGGGCCTCGTCCGCCGGCGGGGCCGCGTCCTCCGCGCCGCCCGCGCGCTCAAAGAGGCCGGCATCCAACCGGTCGCGCTCCAGGCCAAGGAGGGCCTGGCGCTCGTGAATGGCGTCCAGATGTCGGTCGCCGTCGGCGGGCTGGCGCTTTTCGGCGCGATCCGGCTCTCCCGGATCGCCGACCTGGCAGGCGCGGCTTCGCTCGACGCGGCCCGCGGATCCGACGCTGCGTTCGATCCGCGCGTGATCGGCGCGCGCCCTCACCCCGGTGCCATCGCGAGCGCTCGCAACCTGCGCGAGCTCCTCGCCGGGAGCGGGATCCGGGAGTCGCATCGCGGTTGCGGGAAGGTCCAGGACAACTACGCGCTGCGATGCATGCCCCAGGTTCACGGCGCCGCGCGCGACGCGTTTGCGCATGCACGCGAAGTCCTCGAGCGCGAGATGAACAGCGCGACCGACAACCCGCTCGTCTTCGCGAAGAGCGGCGACGTCGTTTCCGGCGGGAACTTTCACGGCGCGCCGGTCGGCCTCGTCCTCGACTACGCGGCGATCGCGGCCGCGGACCTCGCCTCGATCTCTGAGCGCCGGATCGAGAAGCTCGTCAACCCCGCGCTCTCGGACCTCCCGGCATTCCTCGTCGAAGAAGGCGGCGTTCACTCCGGGCTCATGATGGCGCAGGTGACCGCGGCGGCGCTCGTCTCGGAGTGCAAGACTCTTGCGCATCCCGCGTCGGTCGACTCGATCCCGACTTCCGCGGCGAAGGAAGATCACGTCTCGATGTCGCCGATCGCGGCGCGCAAGCTCGCCGCCCTCGTCGAGAACCTGGCCCTCGTGCTCTCGATCGAGTTGACCGTCGCGTTCCAGGCGATGGAGTTCCTTCGCCCGCTTTCGCCTTCTGCTCCGATCGAGCGAATCCGGCGCTCCTTCCGGCGGGTCGTCCGGCCGTGGACCGCGGACCGCGAGCTCGCTCCCGATCTCGCCGCCGCGAGGACCTTCCTGGAGAGCGATGCGATGTCCGGAGCGATCGCGGACCTCGAATAAGTACCGGCGCCTATAATTCCTCCGTGCCTGCCGTCGTTTCGGGTCCCCGCGTCGTCCGCGCCGCGCGGGGAACCGGGCTGCGATGCTCCGGATGGCCCCAGGAAGCCGCTCTCCGGATGCTCGAGAACAATCTCGACCCGGAGGTGGCCGAGAAGCCCGGCGACCTGATCGTCTACGGCGGCACGGGGAAGGCGGCGCGCAACTGGGAATGCTTCGACGCGATCGTCGCGAGCCTGAAGCGTCTCTCCTCGCGCGAGACCCTCCTCGTACAGTCCGGCAAGGCCGTGGGCGTCTTCGAAACGCATGAGGACGCCCCGCGCGTATTGATCGCGAACGCTCTTCTCGTTCCCGCGTGGGCGACCGGCGACGAGTTCCGGCGGCTGGAGGCTGCAGGCCTGACCATGTACGGTCAGATGACGGCCGGTTCCTGGATCTACATCGGGACGCAGGGAATCCTGCAGGGCACGTTCGAGACCTTCGCCGCCGCCGGGGAGAGAGAGTTCGGCGGCGACCTCTCCGGGCGCCTGCTCGTCACCGCGGGTCTCGGAGGAATGGGGGGCGCGCAGCCGCTCGCCGCGACGATGAACGGCGCGACGGCCCTCGTCGCCGAAGTGGAGGGGGAGCGCATCGAGCGGCGGCTCGCGACCCGCTACCTCGACCGCCGCGAAGACTCTCTCGACTCCGCGATCGACCTGGCCTTGGCCGCTCGGGACCGGCGCGACGCGACCTCGATCGGCGTGCGCGCGAACGCGGTCGAGCTCCTGGAACGGCTGATTGCGCGCGGAATCGTTCCGGACCTCGTGACGGACCAGACCTCCGCGCACGACGAGCTCCAAGGCTACGTTCCCGTCGTGCGACCGGGTGAGGATCCCTCGGATCTGCGCCGGCGCGATCCCGATCTCTACGTCTGCCGCGCCTACGAGACGATGGCCGCGCACGTGCGCGCGATCCTCGAGATGAAGCGCCGCGGCGCCGTCGTGTTCGATTACGGCAACAACCTGCGCGGCCAGGCGAAGAAAGCGGGCGTGGAGGACGCCTTCGAGATCCAGGGTTTCGTCCCTCTCTACATCCGGCCGCTCTTCTGCGAAGGCAAAGGCCCGTTCCGCTGGGCGGCGCTCTCCGGGGAGCCGGAGGACATCCGTACGACCGACCGCGCTCTCTTAGAGCTCTTCCCGCAGAACGCTGCGCTCGCGCGGTGGCTCCGGATGGCCGAGGAGCGCGTCCTCTTCCAGGGCCTGCCCGCGCGGATCTGCTGGCTCGGGTACGGAGAGAGAGCCCGCGCCGGTCTCCTCTTCAACGATCTCGTGCGCCGGGGAAAGGTCCGGGCGCCCATCGTGATCGGGCGCGACCATTTGGACGCCGGTTCGGTCGCGTCGCCCAACCGGGAGACCGAGGGCATGCGCGACGGATCGGACGCGATCGCCGACTGGCCGATCTTGAACGCCCTGGTCAACACCGCCTGCGGCGCGACCTGGGTCTCCGTCCACCACGGCGGAGGAGTCGGGATCGGTTATTCGATCCACGCGGGAATGGTGGTGGTCGCCGACGGGACCGCTGGAGCCGAGCGGCGACTCCGCCGCGTGCTGACGGCGGATCCCGGAACCGGTGTGATGCGACACGCGGACGCCGGATATCCCGAGGCGATCGCGACGGCGAAGGAGCGCGGAGTGGAGCTGCCTTTCCTCCGGTGATCCGCCGCCTGCGCGCCCCGCTCGCGGCGGCGCTCGTCGTCTCGCCTCTCCTCCTCTTCCTGGGCGGCCGCCTGTCGCTTCCGATCGGACAGGCGGCGAGCTCCGAGCCTCCAGCCGCGCTCAAGAGCGCATTCGAGAAGGCCGTCGAGGAGCTCGCCCGGCGGGCCGCCGACTTCCAATCGCAGCGGGACGTGGTGCGGTCGCTGGAAGGTGGGGGGATCGCCGTCAACCGCCTGGCGCTCTTTACCGCGGCGGGTCATGCTCTCGCGAACGCACCGCCCGGCTCCGGCCTCGCGCTGACTGATCCGTCCGGAAACATTCACGCGTGGTGGGGAGATGCACCGCCGCTCGGAGGCCTGGAGTTTTCCTCCGGCGGGCTCGCCGTCCGCTGGTCGGCGACCCGGGTCGTCGTCGTGCAGCGAAAACCGGTGGGGGAGGGCGGGTTCTCCGGACTCGTCTACTCCTCGCGCTCGTTTCCGGTCGACGCGCCGGACTTCGCCCGCGCGCTCGGTGTTCTCGGCGCGTCCGCCACCTGGCGTCCGGCCGCGCAAGGCGGATCCCCTCTCTTGACCGATCGCTCCGGCGCCGTGCTCGTCGCGGTCCGGCGAGCGGCCGCTCCGATCGAGTACCCCGGGTCGCGCGACGCCGCCTTCGGTCTCGTGCTCGTGATCTGTGCGCTCTTGGCGGGGCGGATGAACGATCCGCTCCACGTCGGAGTCTCGCTCGCGGTCGCGTTCCTCGCGGTCGAGACCCGCTTCGGCGGAATCGACTCCCTGCCGTCCGGCACGGTCGCGGCGCTCTCACTCGGTTGGGTCGTCCTGCCTTTTACGCTGCCGGCCCTCGCGGGTGGTCCGATTTCCGACCGCCATCGCCTGGCTCCTCTCGCCGGTTACCTTCTCCTCGCGGTCGGCCTCTATGCGGCGAGCGGCCTCGAGACGCCGGAGCTCGGAGCTCCGCTCGGCGAGTCCCTTCTTTCTCTGCCTCGCGTGGGAGGCCTGGCGGCGTTGATGCTCTCGGCTCTGTCACTGACCGCATCGCGGCGGGAAGCCGAGTCGAGAGGCAGGACGTGGATCACGGCCGCGCTCGCCTTCACGGCGGCTGCAATCGTCATGAGCCTGGCGGCGGTCGTCCCGTCCGACTGGTATCGCGTCGCCGTCTTCGCGGCCGCGGCCGTCGCGCTCGAGCTCTGGTCCCGAGCCGTCGGAGAGGCCCGAACGACGGAGACTTTCGGAGCGACGCGCCTTCTCGTGGGATCGACACTGCTGGTCGTGCTGGCGGCCTCTCCGTTGAACGAACAGGACCGCGCGCGCGACGCGTATCGCACCGCCGCCGCCATCCGGTTGCCCGACCCATCGCGCGTCTCCGCCGGCGCCGTCCTCGCGGCCCATCTCGCGGTCGAGCGTCTCTCGCGAACCGACCTCGCGACCGAGCTGCCGGCGCCGATCGATCGGACCGACATCTCCGATCTCGCCTACCGCCTCTGGCGCGAGGCGGAAGAGAAGCTCCGGCAACCTCCTCTGACGACCTACGAAGTCTTCGACCCGGCCGGCGTCTCGCGCAGCCGGTTCTCGCTCATCCCGGAGACGGAGGTGTCCCCCTCGGACACGCGACCGACGGAGGCGCGGATCGACCGTCATCGGGTCGCGATTCTTCACCGCGCGGTCGCTCTCGGCAACGGCGGCGCTCCCTGGGGGCGCGTCGAGCTCGAGGTCGCGGACTGGCCGACGTGGGATCCCCTTCCGCCGCGCATCGAGGTCTACCGGAGGCTCGTTCTCGGAACGGCCGCCGACGTCGAGAACGAAGAGCGCGTCCGGCCGTTTCTCGCCTCGTACGCGCCGGACGGATCGCCGCGCGAAGAGGGCCCGCCGCTGCCGCCGGACGCGATCGAAAAGCTGCGGCACGGAAAGTCGGCAGTGCGGATCCGGCTGCCGTACCGCGGCAGTGAGCTCTTCGGTGAGGTCCGGTCTCTGCCGGAAGGCTTTCAGCTCGTCGCGATTCCGGTGCCGGACCTGCTCGGACGCGCGCTCACCGCGGCTCTGCTGGTTCCCGGGATTCTCGTTCTCTACCTGCTCGTCGGGGGGCTCGTCCTCTGGAAATTCGCCGCGACTCCGAGCGCGATGCGCCGGGAAATACTTCCCCGCGGCCTGCGCACGTTTCGGGGACGGCTGGTCGGACTCTTCGTCGTGGGGGTCATGATTCCGCTGCTCGCGGTCACGTTCTTTCTACGGTCGGCGATCGAGACCCGCTCGGTGCGGGATACGCTCGATCACGCGCGCACGGGCCTCGAAACGGCGCGCCGCGTCCTCGACGACTACCTGCCTTCCGCGACGGCGGGGCGCGGAAGGCTCGGCCTCTTGGACGACGCACTTCTCGGCTGGCTCGCCAACGCGGTCAGCTACGACCTTTCGGTCTACGCACCCGATGGCCGGCTCGTCGCGACTTCTCGGCGCGACCTCTACGACGCCGGGCTCCTTCCGGACCGGGTCCCGGCCGTGATCTATCGGGCGATCGGGCTCTCTGGAGCGCGGCAACAGATCGGATCCCGCATCGTCGGCGGAGGAAGCTTCGAAGAGATGACGACGGCGCTCACCGCGCTGCCGGGTGTCCCCGGTGTTCGCAGCCCCGGGCTCCTCTCGGTCCTCCTTCTTCCCCAGCAGCGGATCGCGGAAGCGGAGGCAGCGCAGCTGACGGCGGCCGTCTCGGCCTTCAGCCTTCTCGTATTTCTCATCTCCGCCGCCGTGGCGGGTCGGCTGGCGCTTCGAGTCGCCCGCCCCGTCGCCGATCTCGTCGAGGGAACCCGCGCGGTCGCCCGGGGCAATTTCGCTCCGAGCCTCGCCGAGCCGCCCGACGAAGAGTTAAAGGAGCTCGTTCGGGCGTTCCTCTCGATGTCGCGTAGCCTGAAGGAGCACACCGACGCGCTCTCGCGGGAAAAGGAGCGGCTCGCGACGCTGCTCGCCCATCTGACAGCCGGCGTCGTCGCCTACCGCGCCGACGGGGGGGTCCTTCTCGCGAACCCGGCCGCGGCAACACTCGGCGGCGGGAGCGCAGAGGGCGCGACTCTCGAAGACGTCTTTCCCGGAGAGCGCATGGCCGAAGTGCGGAAGACTCTCTTGCGGTTCACCGACACTTCCGTGACCGCCGAGGTCGAGCCGCGCGCCGGCGAACGCTGGCGCATCGTGACCGTACCGCTCCCGGTCGGAGGCGAGGGAGCCCTTATGGCCGTCATCGAGGACGTCTCCGAGGTCGTCCGCTCGAACCGGCTGGCAGCCTGGGCGGAGATGGCGCGCATCATCGCGCACGAGATCAAGAACCCGTTGACGCCGATCCGCCTGTCGGTCGAGCACCTCCGCGAGGTGTGGAGGCGAAGCGGTGGCAGGACTCCGGAGTTCGAACGCGTGCTCGAGGAATGCGTCTCGAACGTGCTCCGGCAGACGGAGGAGTTGAAGCGCGCAGCCTCCGAGTTCTCCGACTATGCGCGCCTGCCGCGGCCGGAGATGGGTCCGACCGACGTCGCCCGGGTGATCCGGGACTCGGCCGCCGCATTCGCGGGCGCGCCGGGCGTCCGCTGGTCGGTCGACGCCGATCCCGAGTTGCTCGCGGAGGCGGATCCGCGCCTGCTCGCCCGGGTGATCTCCAACCTGATCGGCAACGCCGTCGACGCCCTCGCGAGCGGCGGAGGCGAGATCCGGCTTTCCGTGGAGCGAGCGGAAGGCCGCATCGTCGTCACCGTCGACGACACGGGACCCGGCGTTCCCGCTCGGATCCTGCCGCGCCTCTTCGATCCCTATTTCTCGGCGAAGAGCGGCGGGACCGGCCTGGGTCTCGCGATCGCCAAGAAGATCGTCGAGGAGCACGGAGGAACGATCGCCGCGGAAAACCGGAAAGGCGGCGGCTTCCGCGTCCGCTTCGAGCTGCCGGAGGCAGCCGCGACGCGCGAAGCGCCGGTCGCGTCCTCATGAAACGCGGCCAGCTTCCCGGCGGACTGCTCTTCGTCGCGCTCTGCGCGCTCTCCGCGGTGGGCTGCTCGCGCCGGGCGCGGGGGCCGCGTCCCCTCGAGCCGCTCCGCGGGGACGCCGCCTGGTTCTCGGACGGAAACGCTCCGGACGAACCGGGCATCGAGGAAGCGCTGGCGAAGTTTCACTGCGCCGCGGTTTTTCTCCCGGCGCGGCAAATCGTCGCGAACGCCGAAGGATGGACCGGAAGCGACCTTCCCACGCCCGCTCGACCGATTTCGCGAATCCCCGTCGTGCTGGTCGTCCGCGCGGCCGCCGATCCGCTCGAAGGCGCGACGAAAGACCGGGCGGAGAAGTTCGGCGCTTTCCTCGCGAAAGAAATCGAAGCGGCGGTCTCGCGCGGCGCCGCCTTCGGTCCGCTGCGGGGAATACACATGGACGTTCCCTTCTCCGGCGCGACCGCCGAGGCACACGCAGCAGCGTTCAAGGAGGCGCGCTCCCTTCTGACCCACGGCCTCTCCCGCGCGGGTACGCGGGGGCGGCTGCCGAGGGGCGTCGCCCTCACGTGGTCGCTCCGGCGGCCGCCGCCGAACGAGAAGAAGTCGCGCGAGGCCGTTCGGGCGCTCGCATCGCGGATCGACGGTTTCGTCGCTTTCGTCTTCGGCGGCGGCAACGGCGCCGACCCGGCCTCGACCGACGCGCTCGGCAAGCTCTGGTGGGCCGGTTACGAGCCGGCAGGTGGCGGTGTCGTCCGCCGGAAGTCGGGAGAGTCGGGGCCCCGCGTTCCCGAGGCCGCGCTCGACGCCCTGACGAACGATTCCCGACTGGAGCTCGTGCAGGAAGTCCCGTGGAAAGAGGAGAAGGGATGGGAGTTTTCCCTGCGCGCGACCCGCGATGTCGCGGCGGGCGGGCTCGCGCTCTCCGCCGGCGACTCCGTGACGTTCACGTTTCCCTCCCTTGCCGACATGCGCGCCCGCTTCGAGTCCGATCGCAAGGAGCGCCGGTTCGCGCGCGGGCGGCTCGTCGTTTTCGAGGGCAGGTCCGAAGCCGGGCGCCTCTTTCCGATTTCCGCCCTCCCCGACGCGCTCGCCGGACGCTGGGGTGCTCCCGACCTCCAGGTCTGGGAATCGCCGGAAGGCGGTCGCCTGCTGAGGGTTGGGGCCGAGAACGGGAGCGTGAACGCCTCGCTCGTCTCCCGCGTCGAGAACTGGATCGAGGTGGACGTCGCCCCCGCGCGCGTCTCCGATGTCGAACCGGGAGCGTTCGACCGGTGGGAGGTGTACGACGCGGCGGGCCGTCGGGTGTCGCCGGGTCGCGCGAGCCGCGTGCGGCTGTTCGAGACCTTCGTTGCCCCGCTCGAGCAATTCTCGCCGGCACGCCTCCAGGTGCGGGGGGCGCTCCCGTCCCCGTGCTGCCGGACGCGGACACACGTCGCGCCGGCAGCCGGAGGCGAGCCGGTGGCGACGGATTGGGCCCTGCCCGCGCTCGTGAGACCCCGGACCCCGGGTCCGGGAACCCGCTAAGTCAGGCGGTGCGTCGCCGATCGCGGACGACGGAGACGACCTTGGCGATCGGACCGGAGGCGGCGAAGACGAGCGCGATCGCTAGAAGCGTGGCGGCGGGCCGGTACGCGACGACCGCGAAAACGAGCGCGATCACCGGGAGGATCCAGGCCCGGCGCTGCCGCCGCAGGTCGAGATCCTTGAACGAGCGGTAGCGCAGGGTCGAGATCATCAGATAGGACAGGATCACAGTCAAAACGAGCAGGCCCGTCATCCAGACCTGTGACACGAGGCGTTCCGGCGTCGCCAGCACGAGCGCCGAGATCGTCGCCGCCGCCGCCGGGATCGGAAGGCCGATGAAGTACTTCTTGTCGACCACGCGCGTCTGGATGTTGAACCGGGCGAGCCGCATCGAGCCGCACACGACGAACAGGAACGAGGCCATCCACCCGAGGCGATGGAAATCCGCGAGCCCCCAGGAGTACGCCAGGACTGCCGGAGCGACGCCGAACGAGACGAGGTCCGCGAGAGAGTCGTACTCCGCCCCGAAGCGGGAAGCGGAGTTGGTCAACCGCGCGATGCGGCCGTCGAGCAGGTCGAGAACTGCCGCGACGATGATCAGGATCGCGGCCGTCTCGAACGTGCCGCGGATCGAGCACCAGACCGAGAGGTAGCCGCAGAAGAGGTTCCCCACGGTGAAGAGCGTCGGGAGGATGAAGACTCCCCGCGACAGCCGCGACCGTGCGGTCGTCTGGAGATTCGCGCCCGGAGCATCCGGCGGAGCGAAGAGAAGAGCCTCCTCCGGGCTCGCGCCGTCGTGGTCCGTTTCGCGACTCATGTCAGGCCTTCCAGCGCGCGATCGCGGTCCGTCCGGCCGTCACCTTGTCTCCGCGCGCGACGAGAACCTCCGCGTCATCCGGCAGAAACAGATCGACCCGGGAGCCGAGCCGGATCATCCCGATTCGCTGCCCGCGCCAGAGCCGCTCGCCGACCCGGGGATAGAAGACGATGCGGCGGGCGAGGGCGCCCGCGATCTGCTTGAAGGTCACGCCGCCCCGCTCCGAGGCGAGCGTGATGCGGTTCTGCTCGTTTTCCGTGGAGGCCTTCTCGAGAAAAGCGGCCGCCATCCGGCCGGGGGTGTATTCGTAGCCGGCAACCTCTCCGGAGACCGGCGCCCGGTTGACGTGGCAGTTGAAGACGGACATGAAAATCGAGAGCCGTCGCGAGGAGCCGGGCGGTGATTCCGGAGCGGGCGCGACGGAAAGCACGGTGCCGTCAGCCGGGGAAACGATGGTCTCTTCGCCGCCTTCGGGGACGCGCTCAGGATCCCGGAAGAAGGAGAGCAGAAAGAGCGCCAGGGCGAGGAAGAACAGAGCGACGATCGGGTGGCCGGTCCACGCGGCGACGGCGGCCGCCGCCGCTGGAGGAAGGATGAAGACCCATCCTTCGCGGGCGACGGGGATCCTCAGTGGGCGACCCCCTCGCGATACGTTCGGGCGATTTCTTCCATCCGGTCCTTCAACAGGAGCTTTTCTTTCTTCAGGCGTTTTTCCTCGATCTCCTCGTCCTCGGAGAGCCGCGACTTCGCGGCGAGGATCTGCAGCCGCTCCTCGTGGCTGCGATGCTCGTCGTGAAGGCGGCGGTACTCCGGGTCCTGGTCTGGCGCGGCCTCCATGTGATCGTGTTGCATCCGATCAGACCTCCTTGTTCGTTTTTTGAGGAAAGAAGGGGAGAGACCCGGTCACGGCGCGAGTCTATCGGCGGGACGGCGGGGTTTCAACCGACCGTTCCCGCAGAATTCTCTATTTCCGAGCCGGCTCGAGCGGAAGGACGAGCGCGAATGCGTCCTCGCCGTCCTGGTAGTAGGCCTTGCGCCGGAAAGACTCGTGAAAGCCATAGGACCGATAGAGCTCGCGCGCGGGCAGGTTGGAGACACGAACTTCGAGCGTGATGCTCTCCGCCTCGATCGAGCGCGCGCGGACGATCGCGTCCTCCAGGAGCTGTCGTCCCAATCCCCGGTGCCGAACCCTGGGATCGGTCGCGACCTTGTTGATGTGAAATTCCTCGTAGAGCGATACCGCGAAGAGGTATCCGGCGACGCGTGGATCGACGCCCGGCCCTCCGGCGATGACTCGCGTGAACCGGTACGGCTCGCGCAGCTCGCTCTCGAAGAATTCGCGCTTCCACGGGATTCGGAACGACTCGCGTTCGATCCGGGCGATCTCGTCCAAGTCGCCGGTTTGCGCCGGGCGGATCGCGTAAAGCGCCGGTTCCGGCTTACGGAGCGCCACGCTTCTCCTCGGCCGCGCTCGGCCTCGCGTAGATCCCCTCGAGCGCCGAGACCGCGTCTCCCGGCGCACGGGCGACCGCGAGAGCGAGGGCGCGAGAAGGCGAGCAGTCGGTCGGATGCCCGCCGGAAAAGAGAAGGTCGAACGGAAGAGAAACGCTGGCGACGTTGGCGGCGCGTTCTCGCGCTTCCCCGAGCGACAGCCGGGCGGGCGGGCCTTCCGGACGAGCGCGCTCGTCCTCCAGGGAAAAGACGCCGAGCACGATCTGGCCGCGGCCCGCGTCGAGAGCCGCCGCCACGGGTCCCGGCGCGCGGTCGCGGGCGGTCTCCGCGAGCGCCTCCAGCGTCGAGACCGTCTCGACCGGAATCTGAGCGGCGCGCCCGAGGGCCCAGGCGGTTGCGAGTCCGATGCGGATGCCGGTAAAAGATCCGGGCCCCGCGCAGACCCCGATGCGGTGACAGTCGGAGAGTCCGATCTCAGCCGCCGCGAGACAGCGCGAGATCGCGGGAAGAAGTTCTTCCGACGATCGGCGGTCGTCCGGCAGACGCTCTTCCCATACCTCTCCGCGGGCGTAGAGCGTCACGGATGGTAGGGGACTTGCCGTATCCAGCGCGAGGACTTGCATCGGAACGGACCCTCGGATCGGGGCGCAGTTATGCTAGCACTCCGGTGAGCTCGCCCCCTCCGCGCGTCACACCGATGCTCCGGCAGTACTTCGAGATGAAGAGCCGGGTACCGGACGCCATCCTGTTCTACCGGATGGGGGACTTCTACGAGATGTTCTTCGACGACGCGCGCGAGGCCGCGCCGTTGCTCGGTATTGCGCTAACCGCCCGTCATCGCGACTCCGACATCGAGGCGCCGATGTGCGGAGTGCCCTGGCAGAGCGCGGACCAGCACATCGCCCGCCTCGTGGCGGCGGGACGCAAAGTGGCGATCTGCGACCAGGTCGAGGATCCGCGCGCGGCGAAAGGCCTCGTCCGGCGCGACATCACGCGCGTCGTCACCCCGGGAACCGTTCTCGATCCCCACGCGCTTCTCCCCGGCGCCGCCTGCTTCCTCGCGGCGATCTCTCCGGCCGAAGGGGAGTGGGGCCTCGCGTTTCTCGATCTCTCGACCGGACGGTTCTATGCGGGCCGGCTCGCGCCCGGCCGGCTGAAGGAGGCATTCGCCCTCTTCCGGCCGCGGGAGGCGCTTCTCCCCGAGGGCTGCGAGCTGCCGTTCCCCTGCGACGTCGCCGTCAGCCGCCGGCCGCGGGAGTGGTTCGAGCGCACGCGGGCGGGAGCCGGCGCGCGGAGCCCCTCCTCCCCCGAGACCGCCCCGCGCGCCGCGGCCGCCGCGGCACGCGCCTACGCCGAGGAAATGCGGCCGCGCGGGCTCTCCCACGTGCTCGAGCCGGAGCCGCTCAAGTTCGACGAGCGCATGCGGCTCGACGCGGCCGCGATCACGACCCTCGAGCTCTTCGAATCCTCCGAAGGAGACCCGCGCTCGAGCCTCTGCGCTCTTCTCGACCGGACCCGGACGCCGATGGGCTCCCGGGCGCTCAAGGACGCGATTAGCCGGCCCTCTCTCGACCCGGTCGAGCTCGAGGACCGGTGGGACGTCTTGGAAGAGCTGGTCGCGAATCCGGACGTTCGCGGCGCGATGCAGACGGAGCTCGACGGAGTCGGGGACCTCGAGCGTTCCTTCGGCCGCATCGCGGTCGGCACGGCCGGTCCCCGTGACGTGGCGGGGTGGGCCGCAGGACTCCGGCGGATTCCGGGCCTTCGGGCCGCAGGGGAGCCGCTCGCCTCGGCCCGTCTTCGCCGCGTGATCGACGGCATGCCGGACGTGTCCGATCTCGCGGGCCGCGCCGAGCGGACGCTCGCGCCCGATCCTCCCGTGCTCGTATCGGCCGGCGGCGCCATCCGCTCGGGCGCCGATGCCGAGCTCGACTCGTTTCGCGAGCTGCGCCGAGGAGCCCAGGGAGCGCTTCTCGCGATCGAAGCCGAGGAACGGCGGCGCTCAGGGATCGCGACGTTGAAGATCCGATTCAACCGGGTGTTCGGCTACTCGCTCGAAGTCGGCGCGGCGCACCGCGACCGCGTTCCGGCGGAATGGATCCGCCGGCAGTCGCTCGCGAACGCCGAACGCTTCGTGACCCCGGCGCTGAAGGAGCTTGAGGAAAAGATCCTCGGAGCCGAAGAGCGAATCGGCGAAATCGAGACGCGCCTCTACGCCGATCTGCTCACCGATCTCGCTGGCGGCGCCGACCGGATGGCGCGCGTGGCCGCGGCAATCGCTGCGATCGACCTCGCCGCGGCTCTGGCCGAGGTCGCCCAGGCGGGCCGTTGGGTCCGGCCGAAGCTCTCCAGGGCCCCGAGGATCTCGATCTCCGAAGGGCGACATCCCTTGGTCGAGCACCATCGCCGCGACGAGCCGTTCGTTCCGAACGACTGCGAGCTATCGCCGGAGAGGCGGATCGTCGTCCTGACCGGGCCGAACATGGGAGGTAAGTCCACCTATCTGCGCCAGGTCGCCACGATCGTCTTGCTCGCCCAGATGGGCTCGTTCGTCCCCGCCGCGAAGGCCGAGCTCTCCCCGGTCGACCGGATCTTCACGCGGGTCGGTGCAGCGGACCATCTCCTGCGCGGCGAGTCCACCTTCATGGTCGAGATGCTCGAGGCCGCGGCGATCGTCCGGGACGCGACGGGCGGCAGCCTGATCCTTCTCGACGAGGTGGGACGCGGCACGTCCACGTTCGACGGCCTCTCGATCGCGTGGGCGCTCGTCGAGCACCTGCACGACGCGCCCGGCAAGAGCGGTTTCGTGCTCTTCGCGACGCACTACCACGAGCTGACCGAGATCGCGCTCGTCAAGCCGGCGGTCTCCAACGCGACGATGGCGGTCAAGGAGATTGGAGGCAGAGTCGTCTTCCTGAAGAAGGTCGTGCCGGGCGCCGCGGACCGCAGCTACGGCATCCAGGTTGCCGAGCTCGCCGGTCTGCCCGCTTCCGTCACCGTCCGCGCGCGCGAGGTGCTCTCGAACCTCGAAAAGCAGGAGCTGGACGTGCAGGGCGCTCCCGTGATCGCCCGGCGCGCGGGAGAGAGCGTCGGCGAAGGCCAGCTTCTCCTCTTTTCCGGAGCCGAAGAGCTCGTCCTCGAGAAGCTCCGGGAGGCGGACCTCGACCGGTTGACGCCGATCGCCGCGCTCGCCCTCCTCGCCTCGCTCCAGGAACGGCTCAAGGGGTGACGGCCACCTCGCGGCTCTTCGGCGTCGGGATCGCCGGTCCGGCTCTCGACCCGAGCGAGCGGGCGATCCTCGAAAGACATCCGCCCCGCGCGGTCGTCCTGTTCAAGCGGAACATCGAAAGCGAACGCCAGGTCGCGGACCTCGCCCTCGAGATCGGGACGCTTCCGGCCCGGCCGTTCCTCGCGATCGACCAGGAAGGCGGACCGGTCGACCGGCTGCGGGATCTCGCGGGCCCGTTCCCCTCTTTTCACGGCGCGGCGAAGGCGGGTCTCGCCCGGCGCGCCGGCGAGCTCGCGGCGGAAGCGTGCGCGCGGTTGGGCGTTCGAGTCGATCTCGCCCCCGTCGTCGACCGAAGGCTTCCCGGCGCGGGGGAGAGCGTCCTGGGCGAGCGGACGGCGGCGGAGGAGCCGGACCGGATCATCGCGGCCGCCCGGAATTTTCTCCAAGGTCTCCATTCGCGCGGCGTGGCCGGCTGCCTCAAGCATTTTCCGGGGCTGGGCCGCGCCGGCCGTGACACGCACCGGGCGCTGCCCTTCCTTCCCGACGACGAGCGAGAGGAGGAGCGCGACCTCGCGCCTTTCCGAGCCTTGAAAGACGTCGCGGCCGCGATCATGGTGTCCCACGCGGCCCGCGCGAGAGACCGTCTCCCGGCTTCACTCTCTCCCGACACCGCGACGCGGCTCCTGCGGGACCGAGTCGGCTTCGAAGGCGTCGCGTTTTCCGACGACCTCGAGATGGGCGCGCTCGCCGAGTTCGGGGCTCTCCCCCAACGAGCGGCGGCGGCGATTCGCGCCGGATGCGACCTCGCGCTGGTGTGCTCCCGACTCGAGGAGTATCCGGAGTGCGTCGCCCGCGCCGAGGCGGAGGTTCCCGCGCCGCGCCTCGCGGAGGCGTCGCGTCGGAACGACGTTTTCGTCCAACGCCTCCGCTCTCTCGAGCGCGCGGCGCCGCCGCCCGATCGTCCGCTCGAAGAGATCGCGGCGAACGTCGCCGCGCTTCGCGAGCGAATCGCGGAGGCCGGGGCAACGAAATAGCACGCGGTGCAGGTCCGCAGGACCTGTCCCCGCGACTTGCTTAGAAGGGCACGTCGTCGTCGTAGGCGGCGACCGGCTCGGCTGCCTCGCTCTCTTCTCGAACCGGAGCCGGGCGCGCGGAATCCGACCGCGACGGCGGCGGCGACAACATCACGACGTTGTTCGCTTTGACCTCCGTCTTGTATCGCTTCTGCCCGTTCTGGTCCTCCCAGCTCCGAGTCTGGAGGCTCCCTTCGACGTAGACCATCTTGCCCTTGTGCAGGTACTCGCCGCAAATCTGCGCGAGCCGCTCCCAGGCCACGATGTCGTGCCACTCGGTGCGCTCCTGCTTCGCGCCGGAGGCATCCTTCCAGGTGGTCGTGGTCGCGACCGAGAACCTCGCGAGCGAAGTCCCCTGCGGGGTCGTTCGAAGCTCCGGGTCTTTCCCGAGGGACCGCTGACTGCTACTCTTAAAATGTCGCGAGCTGATGAACGACTCCCCGAAGTGACGGACGTGCCGCTGCCGGCGGAGGAGGCGCGCGGGCGGCTGGTCCGTTCCGCGTCGGTCATCACGCTCCTGACCCTCGCGTCCCGGCTGACCGGGTACGCACGGGACAAGACGATCGCCGCGTTCTTCGGGGCGAGCGCGGCCTCCGACGTCTTCTACACGGCGTTCCGCATCCCGAACCTCCTCCGACAGCTCGTGGCGGAGGGAGCGCTGCCGGGAGTCTTCATTCCCTCCTACGCCGAGCGGCGCAAGAACGGCTCGGTCGAGGACGCGCGCCTCTTCGCGGCCCGGATCCTCTCCGCGCTCACCCTCCTCGTCTCCGCCATCACGGTTCTCGGAATCCTCTTCGCGCCGGCGATCGTGCGTCTGCTCGCCAAGGGCTTCGCCTCCACGCCCGGAAAGATCCCGCTCACGATCTACCTCACGCGGCTCATGTTCCCGTACCTCTGCTTCATTTCGGTCGCCGCTCTCCTGCAGGCCGTCCTGAACGCGCACGGGCGGTTCGCGATCTCGGCGATGTCGCCCATTCTCCTGAACCTCGCGATCATCTTCGGGGCGGTCGTTCTCGCTCCGCGCTTCCGCGAGCCGACCGTCGCGCTCGCCGTGGGCGTGCTCGTCGGTGGGATCCTCCAGATGGCGGTCCAGATTCCGGCGGCGCGGTCTCTGTCCGCGATTGGAAAGTGGAACGTGCGCTTCTCGGATCCGGACGTCCGGGCGGTCTTCTTCCTTCTCGTCCCGCGCCTCTTCGGCTTTGGGATCTACGCGATCACGATCGCCCTTTCGACCCGCTTCGCCTCGGTGTTCGGAGACGGAGCGGTGTCCTACCTGACCTTCGGCAACCGCGTGATCGAGCTCGTCCGCGGCGGATTCGTCATCTCCGTCTCGACCGCGATCCTGCCGCTCCTCGCCCGTCAGGCGCTCGAAAAGGACCGCGGCCCGTTCAAGGAAACGCTGCGCTTCGGGCTCCGTCTCGTCGCGTTCGTCACCATCCCGTGGGCGGTCGGTCTCGCGGTGCTTCGCGAGACGGTCATCGCCGCGCTCTTCCAGGGGGGACGCTTCGGTCCGGCCGCGACCACCGCCACCGCGCAGGCCCTCTCCTTCTACGCAATCGGGCTCTTCTTCATCTCCTCGAGCAGCCTTCTCGTCTTTGCCCACTACGCCCGCAAGGACACACGGACACCGGTCTTCTGCGCCGCGGCGGACCTGGCGGTCTTCGTGTCGGTCTCGATCGCATTGCGGCCCTGGGGGGTCGCGTCGGTCGCGTTCGCGACGTCGTGCGGAGCGATCGCGAACTTCGTTCTGCTCCTCAGCTTCCTCTGGCGCCGCGAAGGGCGTCTCGGACTGAAGGACCTCGCGGCGACCCTGGCGCGCGTCCTCGCCGCTTCGGCAGCCATGGCGGTGATCGCGGGCCGGGGCGCCGCCTGGCTGCTCGCGAGGCACCCCCTTCACACGACCGGGGAGAGGCTTCTCTTTCTCGCGGCGGCCACGCTCGTCGGAATGGCCGTCTACCTCGGAGTGGCCATCCTCCTGCGCGCGACCGAGCCGCGCGAATTCGTCCGGCTCCTCGTGAGGCGCAAGAGCGGACGCGGGGACGCGCGATGAAGCTCGTCCTCCAGAGAGTCTCCGAAGCGCAAGTCCTGGTCCGGGGGAAGTCCGTGGCGCGGATCGGGCGCGGCCTGCTCGTTCTCCTTGGCGCGGAAAAAGGGGACGAGCCCGGGGGGGCGGAGGAGGCGGCCCGCAAAGTCGCCGGACTGCGGGTTTTCGAAGACGAGAACGGAAAGATGAACCGCGATCTCGCGGCGGTCGGCGGCAGCGTGCTCGTCGTCTCGCAATTCACCCTCGGGGCCGACCTCTCGCGCGGCCGGCGTCCCGGCTTCGAGCGCGCGCTCGCGGGAGTGGAGGCGAAGCCGCTCTACGAGCGCTTCGTCGCGGCGCTCGCGGAGCAGGGCGTCCCGGTCGCGACCGGCGTCTTCGGGGAGTTCATGCAGGTCTCTCTCGTCAACGACGGCCCGGCGACGTTCGTCCTCGAAGTCTGAGCCCCTAAATCACCCTTATCGGCACGAGCGTGAAGCACAGGAGGAAAACGGCCAGACAAAGGAGCGCGATCATCTTGTGAGAGAAGGGGAGCGGTTCGTCGTCGTTTTCGACGGGGGGATGCGCGACTCCCAAGAAGATCGCCGTGAAGAAGCAGAAAAAGGCCCAGACCGGCCCCCGCAACGCGGAAAGCGCCGCCAGCAGCAGGACCCCGTACGACGCGATCGGCTGACGGCGTCCGAGGGCTGCACGGATCACGTGGCCGCCGTCGAGCTGCCCGATCGGCAGGAGGTTCAGGGCCGTGACCAGAAGCCCAAACCATGCGGCCATGAACACGGGGTGCTCCTGCACCCCGGCGCTCGTGTAGCGGCCGGCGCCCGTCAGATCCTGCGCGAAGCGCACGAGGATCGGATATTCGAAGAGGACCGAGCCCGGAGCGACCGACTGCGGGTTCGGCGTCGCCCGGGTCACGCCGTAGAGCAGAAAGGGAAGAGCGGTGAAGAAGCCGGCGAGGGGCCCCGCCGCGCCGATCTCGAGCAGCGCCCTCTTGTCGCGGATCGGCTCCTTGATGCGGATCAACGCGCCGAAAGTGCCGATCAGGTTCGGAATCGGGGCCGGCAGGAAGTAAGGGAGCGTGGCCGCGACGCCGTGGCGGCGGCAGACGGCGTAGTGGCCGAGCTCGTGCACGCCGAGAATGAGGAGCAGCGGAATGGAAAACGCCAGCCCGTCGGTGAGGTGCCCTCCCCGCAAGGGCCCGCCTCCTCTCGAGAACACCGCGCCACCAAAGACCGTCGTGGTGATGAGAGTCAGCGCCAGCAGCAGAAGATGGAAGAGAGGGTGTTCCGGGATTCTCCATCGTCTCTTTCTCTCCCACTTCGGCGGTGAGGGAAAAGGCTCGGGAGGCGGGGTCGAAGGTTCCATCGGGCGGATGCCGCCACGGACCGTCTAGGGCAGGTCGCGCAGGTCCTTGCCCGGCTTGAATCGGATCGTGTTGCCGGGCGGGATCGTCACCTCGACTCCGGTCTTGGGGTTGCGTCCGATGCCGCGCTTGCGACGTTTCACCTGGAAGACGCCGAAGCCGCGCAGCTCGATGCGATCTCCTGCCCCGAGCGCGGAGCGCATCGACTCGATCACCGTCTCGACCGCGGTTGCCGCCTTGGCGCGAGGAATCTTCGCGAGGTCGACGACGAGGTCGACGATGTCGGCTTTGATCATTGCGCCCTCCGGAAATTCGCGGCGCATTATATCTCTGAAACAACGCGACTTCGGGCTCCGATTTTCGATTTTCGCTTCCCGTTTTCGGTCCCCGGGCGCGTGCTACATTCGCGGCGGGCATGAAGATCGGTCTCGCGGCGTTTGGGCTCCCATGAAGACACGCCTTGCGGCTGCCGGACTCGCTCTCTTGATCACCTCGGGATCGCTCGGAGCCGCCGACCTCCGGGACACCCGCAAGGCTTTTCTCCGCGCGCGGACGGCGGTCGCCGACGGACGCTACCGGGAGGCTCTCGATCTCTATCGCAAGGTGATCGAGCTCGTCCCCGAAGACGCCGTCGTCCGGTTCGAGTACGCGCAGCTCCTGCGCGACCTGAACGTCCCCGACGAGGCGATCAAGCAGGCGCGCGAGGTCGTGCGGATCGATCCGCAGTTCGTGGAAGGACGCCGGCTGCTGGGCGCCCTGGAGCTCGGAGCCTCCGAGCGGGATCCATCGCGGTTGGACGTCGCCATCGCGGAGCTCGAGGCCGCGCGGAAGCTCTCCCCTGGAGATCCTTCCATCGCGGCCCCTCTCGCCCGGGCTCTCCTCTCGCGGGGGCGGGCGGCGGAAGCCTCCCGCGTTCTCGAGGAGGCAGGGGAGCCGGCCCAGCCGGCTCTCGCCCGCCTGACGGCGGAAGCGAAGGCCAAGAGCGGGCACACGAAGGAGGCCGAAGACATCTACCGGGCCCTTCTCGAGGAAAATCCGGCGGACCGGGAGACCTCCGCCGCTCTGATCGACCTCTACGAAGAGGACGATCGGCTCGACCGCGCTCTGGAGCTCCTCCAGACGCTCGAAAAGACCGACCCCGAGAACACCGCCATTCCCGAGCGGGTCACCCTCGACCTGGCCCGCGCCGGGCGCTTTGCCGAGGCCGAGCGCCGTGCGCGCGAACTGGCCGCCAAGCGACCCGAGAATCGGGCGATCCGACGTCTCCTCGCGCAGGTCCTCTTCGAGAAGGGAAGCTCGCCGGAGGGGGAGAAGATCCTTCGTGCTCTCGTCGTCGAGGACCCCGACGACGACGTGACGCGGCGCGCGCTCGTCGGTGAGCTCCTGCGCGAGAGGCGTTACGCCGACGCGAAGACACAACTCGACGACGCCATCCGTCGCGCGGGCGACGACCCGCACAAGATCCCCGCCAAAGATGCCGCGAACGTCGAGCTCGGGTACCTGGCAATTCTCCAGAAGGACTACGCCCGGGGAATGCAGATCTTGGCGCCGCTCGCCGTGAAGGCGGGAACGGTGAACGCGAGGGCCGTCCGGATCCAGGCGAGCGCGGCCCGGGAGAAGGACGACTTCGCCTCCGGTCTCCAGATCGCTCGCGCGGCGGCCGCCGCAGAGCCGGACAAGCCGGAGTGGGCCGCCCTAGTCGCCGAGTTCCTGTATCGCTCGGGCGACAAGAAGAAGGCGGAAGAGACGCTCGGTAAGCTCGCCGCCTCGCAGGACGTCGACGACGTTCTCGCTGCGGCCGACGTCTACGCGCGCGTCAAGGACTTCACGGGGTCGGGTCGGGTGGCCCGCGACGCCTCCGTCCGCTTCCCGGAGAGCACCGAAGCGCTCTTCCGGCTCGGGGCGGCACTCGAGAGAACGGGTTCGTCGGCCGAGGCGGAGAAGATCTTCCAGAAGCTCCTCTCTGGAAGACCCAACGATTCGGCCGCCCAGAACTACCTCGGTTACATGTGGGCGGACAAAGGCACCCGGCTAGAAGAGGCGCGGGAGCTCCTGGAAAAGGCGGTGGCGCGCGAGCCGCGCAACGGCGCGTACCTCGACTCGCTCGGATGGGTCTACTTCCGTCTCGGCCGACTCGAGAAAGCCGCGAACTATCTGTCAGCCGCCAAGGAATACGACCCGGACGATCCCACGATCGAAGAGCACCTGGGCGATCTGTCCGAACGCCAGGGGGACGCTCCGAAGGCCATCGCCCACTGGGAGCGCGCCCTGGCGCTCAAGCACGATGAGCCGGAGAGGGTCCGCCAGAAGCTCGCGCGAATCGCCCGAAAGAGTTAGGAGTCCAAAGTCCAGACTCCAAAGTCCAAAGTCACCGGCGGCGTTGTTCGCGAGGCCTGCCGGTGGTCGCTCCTCTTTGGGCTCCTCCTCGCCGCCGGCTGCGCCTCGCGGACTCCGCCGTTCGGTCCCGCCGGCATCGAGGACTCGCGTCGGGCGCTCGATGCCTGGAGGGATGCGCTGGAGCGCGCGGACTCTCTCGGGCCGGTTCGCCTGCTCTACGACGCGCGGATGTCGCACGGGCTCGTGAAAATGCCGGGCACGCTCGCGGTCGTGGCGGTCCCGGGACGGCTCGAGGCGACTCTCTCCGGGCCCTTCGGATCCCCGCTCGCCCGCTACACGTCGGGAGTTCTGTCGGCGAGCGGCGCTCGGCCGATCCCGCTCGACGCCGAGGAGCTTCGCGCCGTGCTCGCCGGTGTCTGGCGCGCGGAGCCCCGGGTCGCCGGCGCGCGGGACGGACAGACGTTGCTGCGCTTCCCCGGCAAGGACGAGGTCGAAGGCGTCCTCGAAGTCTCGCGAGCGCGGCTCGAGACGCTGCGCATCGCGCGGCCCGAGGCGGACCTGCTGGCGACGTACTCCGGTCGCCTCGATCCCTGGCCCGAACGGATCGCGATCGAAGACCGCCGTTCGGGCAGACGCCTCGAGCTCACCCTCGTCGCCCGGGAACCGGCCGACCCTTCTCCGCCCACTCCGTGAGGATCTCCGGGGAAGCCCCGGCGAAGATCAACCGGGAACTCCGGGTCGGCGGCGTTCGCTCCGACGGCTACCACGAGATTCGATCGCGGGTCGTCGCGATCGACCTCGCGGACTCGATCGAGGTCGAGACCGGAGACGGAGATCTGACGCTTTCCTGCGAAGGGTTTCCGGTTCCATCGGACGAATCCAACCTCGCCGTCCGCGCCGGCCGAGCTCTCGCGAATCACCTCGGCCGACCGGCCGACGCGGCGATCCGGCTGAAGAAGAAGATCCCCGTGGGCGCGGGTCTCGGAGGAGGCAGCTCCGACGCGGCCCGCGCGCTCGCGCTTCTCGCGCGGCTCTGGGGCGCCGGGCTGACCCGCGAGGACCTTCGAGTGCTCGCCGCTTCTCTCGGGAGCGACGTTCCGTTCTTTCTCGTCGGCGGCGAAGCGGAAGTGACCGGCCGGGGCGACTCCGTGAGGCCGCTTCCCGATTCCGAGCCGACCGACCTTCTCGTGCTCGTCCCTCCTTTTCCTCTCTCGACCGCGGAGGTTTATGCGACCCATCGACGGCTCGAGTCCGGGTCTTCCTTCGACGATCGTCGAATTCCCGCTGCTCTCGAAGTCGACTCGTCCCGGAATTTCTTCGGACCGAACGATCTGGCATTGGCCGTGCTAGAGACGAAAGCGGAGATGAGTATTTTGCTGGATTCCGCGCGCTCCCTGGCCCCCGAGTCCGCCATCACGGGCTCGGGTTCCGCAATCGTTCTGGCGGGAGCGGCGGCGGGCGCCGAGGAACGCCTCGCCGCGCGGCATCCGGGCGCTCAAGTCTTTCGCAGTCGGACCCTGACCCGCGACGAGTACCGACTCCGGACCGAATCTTCGGGAGGTTCCCAATGGAGATCACCCAGGTAAAGGTTTTTCCCGTGGAGGAAGAGAGGCTGAAGGCGTACGTCTCGATCGTCCTCGACGACTGCTTCTTGGTGTCCGATCTGAAGGTGATTCAGGGTCCCAACGGGGTCTTCGTCTCCATGCCGTCGAAGCGCAAGAAGAACGGGGAGTTCAAGGACATCGCGCACCCGTTGAACCGCGAGACCCGCGAGCGGATGGAGCGGCGAATTCTGTCGGAGTACGAAAGGGTCCGCGCCGAGGCCCCCGCCCGCCTGGAAACGGAGGCGGCGGTCGAAGAGGAGCCCGCGGCGCACGAAGTGGCGCAATAGCCGAGCGCCGACGTTAAGGCACCGACCGTCGGAATCGAGCCCGCCGCTGGCGAAATCTGGCAAATCCCCAAAGAGGCCAGGGAGATCGGGCCTTTTTTTCTTCACCCTCTCAACTCCGCTCAATCAATAGAATGACGGGCGAAGGAGGTCCCTCATGTCGAGAACATGGAAGCACATCCTGGCTCTCCCGGTTCTTTTCTCAGTCTCCGCCGCTTTGCTAGCGCAGGCTCCCGAGGCCGGCAAGGCCAAGTCGCCACAGAAAGCAAGCGCAAAGGGATTCGTTGCCTGGCCTGCGGGGGATCTCAAGTTCGAGCCTCTGGCCGGTGCGCCTCCCGGCCCGACGCTCGCCAAGCTCTGGGGCGACCCGACCAAGGGTGCCTACGGTGCGATCGAGAAGTTCCCGGCGGGTTTCTCCGCTCCGCTCCACACCCATTCGGCCGATCACAAGATCGTGATCATCTCGGGCACGTGGATCCACGGGGAGGAAGGGAAACCCGAGGTGAGGCTCGGAGCCGGCTCGTACCTGTTCCAGCCTGCAAACCAGAAACACACGACGGCGTGCGACGCAGCGTCGGAGTGTGTTTTCTTCATCGAGAGCAACAGGAAATTCGACCTCAAGGTTGTCGGGGAGAAGAAGGCGCCGGCCAAAAAGTAACGTCCGGCTGCCGTCGCGCGGGTCGGGGGTCATCCCCCGACCGCGCGTTCTCTCCTCCTCGTGAGAGAAACCCGGCACAAAGTCGGCGCGTCACACGACGCCGCCATTCCGAGCGAAGAGCGAAACCGGGGTTATCCTTCTGATCGCCCACGTTTGGGGCGTCGCCAAACTGGTAAGGCACCGGCCTTTGGAGCCGGCATCTGGAGGTTCGAGTCCTCCCGCCCCAGCCAGTCGAGCGGGACGCCGAGTCGGCTAGAATCCCGCGCGCTTGATCGCCAACTTCTCCTACGGGGAACTCAAGATCTTTTCCGGCCGGGCCCACCCCGCCCTCGCCCGGGAGATCTGCGAGTATCTCGGCATCGCGTTGGGCGAGATCACGCTCTTCAACTTCTCCGACGGAGAGAACTACTGCCAGATCGACGAGAACGTCCGGGGCGCGGACATCTTCGTCGTCCAGCCGACGTGCTCCCCAGTCAACGACCACATCATGGAGCTCCTGATCCTGCTCGACGCTTTCCGGCGTTCCTCGGCTTCGCGAATCACGGCGGTCATGCCGTACTTCGGATACGCGCGCCAGGACAAGAAGGACAAGCCGCGCGTTCCGATCGCCGCCAAGCTGATGGCGGACCTCTTGACGGCCTCCGGCGCAGACCGGATCTTGACGATGGACCTCCACACGCTTCAGATCCAGGGGTTCTTCAACATCCCCGTGGACCATCTCTTCGCGGCTCCCGTCTTACTCGACGCGATCCGGGAAATGAGCGTCGACGACCTGGTGATCGTGTCCCCCGACGTCGGCGGCGTCGCGCGCGCCCGTGCGATCGGAAAGCGCCTCGGCGCGTCGCTCGCCATCATCGACAAGCGGCGCAGCGGACCGAACGAAACCGAGGTCTTGAACGTCGTCGGAGACGTCGAGGGCAAGAACGTCCTGATCTTGGACGACATCATCGACACGGCCGGAACGCTCGTCCAGGCCGAGGAGGCGCTCCGGCAGCACGGAGCGCTCCGGACGTTCGCCGCGGCGGTGCACCCGGTCTTCTCCGGGCCGGCACACGAGCGGATCCAGGAGTCCGGGCTCGAGACTTTGCTCGTGACGAACACGATCCCGCTCGACGACGCGATGAGCCGCTGCAAGAAGATCCGTACCCTCTCGGTCGCGCCCCTTCTGGGGGAGGCGATCCAGCGAATCCACGAGGGAGCTTCCGTTTCTTCCCTTTTTGTGTAGAATGTCGCGTTTTTTGCAACTCTCCGCGAAGGGAAGAACATGAAGACCATCGAGCTCACCGTCGAGAAGCGATCGACGCACGGAAAGAACGAAGCCCGCCGCACGCGGGCGGCGGGAAAGATCCCCGCCGTCGTGTACGGAGCGGGCAAGGAGACGATTCCCGTGACCGTGGAGGTCCGGTCCCTGGCAGACGCCTTTCGCGCAGGAGCAGGGGAAAACGCGATCTTCCTCCTGAAGCTCCAGGGCTCCGGGGAGACCCGTCACGCGATGATCCGCGATTTCCAGCGCGATCCGGTCTCCCGCCGGCCCGTCCACCTCGACTTCGTGCGCGTCCTGATGGACACGAAGATTCGAGTGAAGGTCCCCGTGGAGATCGTCGGCGTCGCGAAGGGCGTGAAAACCGACGCCGGAATTCTCGATTTCGTGACCCGCGAGATCGAGATCGAGTGCCTGCCGACCGACATCCCCGAGCACCTGCCGGTGGACGTGAGCGAACTCGCGATCGGAGACGCTATCCGACTTTCCGAGGTGAAGGCGCCGGAAGGAGTGGAGATCGTCGACGACCTCGAAAAGGTCATCGTGCACGTCGCGCACCCGGCGCACGAAGAGGTCCCGGTCGTCGCCGAGGCGGAACTCGCCGCCGTGGAACCGACCGAGCCGGAAGTCCTCCGCAAGGGCAAGGCGGTCACCGAGGAAGAGGGGGAAGAGAAGAAGGAGAAGTAACGCCTGCACGCGATCGTCGGCCTCGGGAACCCGGGCGCCCGCTACGAAGGAACCCGCCACAACGCGGGGTTCCGGGTCGTGGAGAGGCTGGCGGCGGAAGAGGGCATCCGGATCCGGTCGCGCGAGGGTAAATCCCGGGTGGGGCGCGGCCACGTTTCGGGGAAGAGCATAGTGCTCGCGCTTCCGCAGACTTTCATGAACGCCTCCGGAGAGGCCGTTCGAGCTCTTTGCGAAAAGAATGGCATCGGTCCCGAAGACCTCTGCATCGTCTTCGACGACATCGACCTGCCTCTCGGCCTTCTGCGGATGCGGCCACGCGGATCCGCCGGCGGACAGAAAGGGATGGCGTCGGTGATCGAACGGCTCCGAACGAACGAGTTCGCCCGACTGCGGGTGGGAGTGCGCGGTCGACACTACTCCCGGGAGCGCGACCACCTGGGTGACTACGTTCTCGAGCCGTTTCGCCGAGGAGAAAGGGAACTGTTCGAAGAGAGCATCGACCGGGCGGTCGAAGCGCTTCGGCTCTGGCTCACGGACGGGATCGAGGCCGCGATGAGACTCGCGAATCGAAAACTATCCTCTCCCGGCTCCGACGAGCCGGGATTGACATCCAAGAGGAGGAGCGAATGAGGCTCTATGACATCGTCGCGCTGGTCACGCCCGACCTGAACGACGAGGACGCTTTAAAAGTGGCGTCCGAATACCGCAAGATTCTTTCCGACGGCGGCGCTGAGATCGTCAAGGACGAGACTTGGGGGCGGCGCCGGCTGGCCTTTCCGATCCTTCGGAAGAGAGAGGCCTACTACCACTATTTCCAGGTTTCCGCCGAGCCGGCGGTGATCGCCGAGACGGAGCGGCGAATGAAGCTCTCCGACCAGGTGCTGCGGCACCTCGCGGTTCGGGCCGACCTCGAGCTGAAGCGGGCCGCGAAATCCGCCGTCCGGCAGCGCGAGAAGGCGGCGAAGCGGCCGCCTCGTCCGCCGGCGCCCATGGCGCCCATGGCGCCCGCGGCGGCGCCGGCGTCCGCCGAGATTCCGCCGGCAGCGGAGAAGGGAGAGCCGTCATGAGCCCTGCGCCGCGTGGACGGTCGAGCGCGTCGAGCCGCGATGGAAAGACCACAACCCGCAAGAAGTTCTTCGTCCGCCGCCGCAAGGTCTGCAAGTTCTGTGCGGAAAAGCTCGAGTACGTCGACTGGAAGGACGTGAAGCTCCTCCAGGGATTCATCCCCGAGCGGGGCAAGATCCTGCCGCGGCGGATTTCCGGAACCTGCGCTCTGCACCAGCGCAAGCTCCAGACCGCCATCAAGCGGGCCCGGTCCATCGCGCTCCTGCCGTACGCCACGGACTGAGTCGTCGACGATCCGGCTTCTCACGTGATTGAAGCCCGCGACGAGGAGCCGTCGTCGGGAACGGCATCGACGGCGAGAGAGATTGCGCTGGCGGCGGGGCTCTCGGCCCTCGCGTTCGCGCTCTTCCTCGCGTTGCCGCTCGTCGGCGCGATCGGCCTTCCACTGGCGGGAATTCCGCCCGTCCGGCTCGCTCATCGGAGAGGCGCCGTCGCCGCGCTCGTGGCGTCGGCGCTCGCCGGAGCGCTCGTTGCCGCGGTGGCGCTCGCAACCGCGGGCGGGTCGGAGGCATGGATGCGCGGCGCGCTGGCCGCCGGTACCGCGGCCCTGCCCGCCGTCTTCGCATCCGTGTCGCGCCGAATGGGACGTCCCTCGCTCGCGTTCCTCCTTCTGTGTGCCACGGGGGCGATCCTCCTGGCGGCTCTCTTCGTCGGCGACGCGGCCGCGGCCGGCCAGCCGGTCGGCGAGCAGATCGCGAAGGAGTTCGATCGGATGATCCCGGCGGCGATGGATTCCTACGGGCGCTCCGGGATGGACGCGGAGACCGTTCTCCGGGTGCGCGCGACCTTGAACGCGGCCCGCGAGTTCAGCCGCCGGTACTGGGCGGGACTGCTCGGGCTTCTCTGGGTTTTCTGCGGCGCGATCTCGTTCTACTCCGGGGCGAGGCTCGCCCGTCCAGCGCCGTCCGCGGAGGCAGCCCGTTTCGAGCGGCTGCGCCTGCCGGCGGGGGTGGCCCCGCTCTTCGTCGCCGCAGGCGCGGGGTCGGTCTTCGTCCCCCCCGCTGCCCGGCCCGCGATGGGCAGCATCCTTCTGCCGCTCACCGCCTTGTATTTCGTGGCGGGCCTCTCTATCATCTGCCACTTCGCGCGGAGGTGGTTTCGGTTCTGGCTCCTCCGAGTGGGGGTCTATACCCTGGTCGCCTACTTCCCGATGAACGTCGGGGTCGCGTTGCTGGGGTTGTTCGACTGGTACGTCGATTTTCGCCGTCGAGGCGCAGGAGCAATCGAAACGCGATGAAAGTCATTCTGGCCGACGACGTTCGAGGACTCGGGCACCGCGGGGACACCGTCGCCGTCAAGCCCGGTTACGCACGCAACTTTCTCTTCCCGCAGGGGCTCGCCTGGGAGGCGACGCCGGCGAACGCCCGGCGGTTGACCGAGGAGAGAAAGAAGTACGACGACAAGAACCTGCGTGAGAAGGCGGTCGCGGAAGAGGCATCCCGAAAGATCGAGGGTCTCCGCATCACGGTCACGAAGAAGGCGGGGGAGGGCGACGTCCTCTATGGCTCCGTAACGCCGACGGAAATCGCCGACGCTCTGGGAGAGCGGGGAATCGAAGTGGACCGCCGCCGCATCGAGGTCGCCGAACCGATCAAGCGCCTGGGCGAGCACACGGTGCACGTCCGGCTGCACCGCGACGTGGTCGCGGAGTTAGTCGTCGAAGTTCAGCCGGTCACCGTCGTGACCGCCTGAACCGCCCTAGGGAACCGGCGTCGGCTGGGGCGTGGGCGCCGGCCCGGGAGCTCCTTCTTCGGAGATCTCGCCTTTCTTCGGCAGATAGAACGACCGCTGGAGTGACCAGGGAAGACGAGTGATCTCCTCCCAGCGCGAAGACCATTCTTCGGTCGGCTGCGATCCCGAAACGAACGTCTCCAGGATCGGGCGCGGGCTCCCGGGGGTCGCCTTCAGTCCGGTCTCGTAGTCGACGGCTGTGAACACGACGTTGGGCGGCGTGTCGAAATCTTCCTTCGGGTCGAGCTGCCCGCCGTCCTTCATCTTCTCGACGACCCGGATCCAGATCGGCAGAGCCGCGTGCGCGCCGTCCATTCCCTTTCCCAGGCTTTCGGTCTTCCTGTCATTGCCCACCCACACGCCGATCGTGTAGCGGGGCGTCATCCCGAGGAACCAGGCGTCGGTGAAGTCGTTCGTCGTGCCGGTCTTGCCGGCGATGTTCAGCTTGAGCCGTGCGGCCGAAGCCCCGGTGCCGCGCTGCGTGACGCCCTTCAACATCTGGAGGAGCTGGAAGCACGCCTGCGGGCTCGCGACCTCGCGCGCATCGGGACGCACCTGCTCGAGCACGTCCCCGTTGGAATCCGTGATCCGGTCGAAGAGATAGATCGGAAACGCGAGGCCCTGGTTCGCGAAGACCGAAAACGCCGAGGTCATCTCCGCGAGCGTCACCTCGAAAGCCCCGAGGGCGACCGAAGGATAGGGGAAGAGCTTCTGGCGGATGCCGAGACGGTGGGCCGCGTCGATGACGTGGGCGCGGCCGACCATCTCGGAAACGCGCACCGCCGAGACGTTGTACGAATACTCGAGCGCCCGGCGAAACGTCACGATCCCGCGGAACTTGCCGTCGTAATTGCTCGGCCGGTACGGCGGCTGACGGGGATCGAAGACGATCGAGATCGGCCCGTCGAAGACGGTGTCGGACGGCGTATATCCCGCCTCGAGCGCGGCGAGATAGACGAACGGCTTGAAGGTCGAGCCGGCCTGGCGCAGAGCCTGCGTGGTTCGGTTGAACTTCGAGCGCGTCCAGTCGTACCCGCCCACCATCGCGCGGACGGCTCCGGTCGCGTTCTCGACGATCAGGACCGCTCCCTCTTCTTTCGGGTCCTGCTCCAGGGAAAGCTGTTCCGCGCCGTCCTTTTTCTGTTCGATGGTGACGGTCACCAGGTCTCCGCGCGAGAGGATCTTCGAGGGATCGGCCGCGGCCGTCCACGCGAGGCCGGAGGGAGGCAGCGAGAGGACTTTCTTTCCAACGCGGATGTCCGCGCCCGCGCGCGAGACCGAAAGGACGACGCCCCGGAGAGCGGTTCCCGCCGCGGCCGTGGGCCCTTCCCAGGAGGGGTCCACGAAGGTGTCCAGATCCCGGTACCCCTCCGCCAGGAGGTTGCGCGGCCGTCGGAAACCGTGGCGGCGCGCCAGGCGCCTCAGGCCCCACCCGAGCGCCTCCTCGGACGACGCCTGCAGGCGCGGGTCGAGCGTGGACTCGATCTTGAGACCGCGGCGATAGAGCTCCTGCTCGCCGTATGTGCGTTCGAGATACTGTCGGATCTCTTCGCAGAAGTACGGGGCGACGATTGTCTCTTCGAGCGACGGGCTCGTCGGGAGCGGCTCGGCGTCCGCGGCGGCCCGCTCGGCCTCCGTGATGTAGCCCTCCGCCCGCATGCGCGCGAGCGCCGTCGCCCGGCGGCGTCGCGCGAGGAGCGCGTTTCGGAACGGGGACTGGTCTTCCGGCCTCTGCACGATCCCGGCGAGAAGCGCGGCTTCGGCGAGTGTCAGGTCCTTGATGCTCTTGCCGAAATAGTACCGGGCGGCGGCCTCGACCCCGTAGTTGCCGTGTCCGAAGTAGATCTCGTTGGCGTACATCGTCAGGATCTGTTCTTTCGAATAACGGCGCTCGATCTCGAAGGCCACGAAGGCCTCGTTGATCTTCCGGGTGATCGTCTTGCGTGGCGAAAGAAAGATCGCGCGGGCGAGCTGCTGCGTCAGCGTCGAGCCTCCCTGCGCGAAGCTCTTCTGCCGAAGGTTCGCGAGGAGAGCGGAGACGGTTCGCTGGACGTCCACGCCGCCGTGGCGGAAAAAGTTCTTGTCCTCGGTCGCGATGATCGCGTTGCGCAGGACCGCCGGGATCTGGCCGCGGGAGACGAGGATTCTCCGCTCGATCGCGTAGCGGGCGATCGTGGAACCGTTGTTCCCACGGATCTCGGTGATGATGTCGGGCCGGTAGGTCTCGAGCTCGGAGACTCTCGGCACCCGCACGAAGTTCGTCGCCGCAGCCCCGGCGACCGCGCCGAGCAACGTCGCGACGAAGAGCGGCAGGACGGCGAGGAGGGTTTTTCTCCGGTCCATGCGATGCCGTTCTTCATTTTGAGGCATCGCCGCGCCGTATGCTATAAGCGGAACCTTCGTGAGCACGGCGCCTCCCATCGAGCCCGCCGCTCCCCCTGCGAACCGCGGCTGCTGGAAAGCCGCGCTTCTCGGCTGCGGCGCCGCCGCAGTCCTTCTGGTCGCGGCGCTCATCGGCCTCGGCGTGTACATCCAGAAGAAGCCGACGGCGGTCACCGACCTCCTCATGGAGCGGGTCCGGGCCGGATATGCCCCCGACGTGACCGACTCAGACAAGTCGGAGGTCGATCTCGCCTATGCCGGTTTCCGCCGCGCGCTCGAGGAAAAGCGGGTTCGAAGCGAAGACATGGAAAGGGTGCGGGACGCCGTGAAGCTCGGCCGAGTCGTGGGGCGCGAGGAAGTTCACGAGCTGACCCGCGTTTTCCGGAAGGCCGCCGGCAACGCTCGCGGGAAACCTTCCCGGGCGCCAGAATCGACGCCACCCGCGTCCGCGGCGACCCCCCTCCCTTGAGCCCGCGCCCCGGCTCCCAGCCGAAACCAAGCTCCGCGCTCGCGCGCGCGGGCGCTGCGAAGCCGCCGTCCTACCTGGACGCGCAGGCGCGCGCCGGCGGCCGGTTCGCCCTGAAGACCGACTTCACGGCCCACGGCGACCAGGAGCAGGCGATCCAGAAGCTGACCGCCGGGATCGAAGAGGGCCGCCGCGACCAGGTCCTGCTGGGCGTCACCGGTTCGGGAAAGACGTTCACGATGGCGAAAGTCATCGAGGCCGTCAACCGCCCGACGCTCGTGCTCTCCCACAACAAGACGCTGGCCGCGCAGCTCTACCAGGAGTTCCGCGGATTCTTTCCGGAGAACGCCGTCGAGTACTTCGTCTCCTATTACGACTATTACCAGCCGGAGGCATACATCCCGCAGAGCGACACCTACATCGAGAAGGAGACGTCCCGCAACGAAGAGATCGACAAGCTCCGGCTCTCCGCCTCCAAGGCGCTGCTCGAGCGGCGCGACGTCATCGTCGTCGCCTCGGTTTCGTGCATCTACGGACTGGGCTCGCCCGAGTCGTACTACGACATGCTCGCCTACGTCGAAGTCGGGGACCGGTCCGGTATGCGCGCGCTTCTCTCGCAGCTCGTCGAGATGCAGTACGAGCGCACGAACCTCGATCTGGCTCGCGGCACGTTCCGGGTTCGGGGCGATGTCCTCGAGCTCCATCCCGCTTACGAGGACGTCGCGGTGCGCATCGAGTACTTCGGCGACGAAGTCGAGAAGATCACGCGCACGGACCCGCTCCGAGGGACGGCGCTGCGGAAGGTGGACCGGATCGCCGTCTATCCCCGGACCTTCTACGCAACGCCCCGGGAGACGCTCGAGCGAGCCATTTCGTCCATCCGGACGGAGCTCGACGCGCGCCTGGCGGAGCTTTCGGCGGCCGGACGGTTGCTCGAGGCGCAGCGGCTCCACCAGCGAACGATGTTCGACCTCGAGATGATCAAGGAGCTCGGATACTGCAACGGCATCGAGAACTACTCCCGCCACCTCTCGGGACGCCGGGCGGGCGAGCCGCCGCCCACGCTCATCGACTACTTCCCGCGCGACTTCCTCCTCGTGGTCGACGAGTCCCACGTGACGTTGCCGCAAGTGCACGGCATGTACCACGGCGACCGTTCGCGCAAGGAAGTTCTCGTGGACTACGGTTTCCGGCTGCCGTCGGCTCTCGACAACCGGCCGCTCACGTACGAGGAGTTCGAGGCGCGCCTGAACCAGATCGTCTACGTCAGCGCGACGCCCGGACCCGAGGAGCTGAAGAAGACCGGGGGCGAGGTCGTCGAGCAGGTCATCCGGCCGACGGGGCTGCTCGACCCGCAGATCCAGGTCCGGCCGGTCAAAGGGCAGGTCGACGACCTTCTCGCGGTCGTCCGGGAGGCCGCGGCGAAAGGGCAGCGTGTTCTCGTCACGACGCTGACCAAGCGAATGGCCGAGGAGCTGACGAACTACTTTTCCGAAGTGGGGGTGCGCTGCCGCTATCTCCACTCGGACATCGAGACGCTGGACCGCGTCGCGATCCTGACCGACTTTCGCCGCGGCGTCTTCGATTGCCTGATCGGGATTAACCTCCTGCGCGAGGGTCTCGATCTCCCGGAAGTCGCGGTCGTCGCGATCCTGGACGCGGACAAAGAAGGCTTCCTCCGCAGCGAGACTTCGCTCATTCAGACCGCGGGTCGCGCCGCCCGCAATCTCGAGGGAAGGGTCCTCTTTTACGCCGACGCGGTGACGGACTCGATGCGCCGCGCGATCGAGGAAACCGGGCGGCGCCGGACCACTCAGGAGGCCTACAACCGGGAACACGGCATCGAGCCGGCCTCGATCGTCAAGCAGGTGAACTCGCCGCTCGTCCGGATGGCGAGCCTCGACTACTACGACGCGACGGCTTCCGTCTCGCGGCCGGATCTCCCCGATGGTCCCTCGCTCTCCCGTCGGATCGCCGAGCTCGAGAAAGAGATGAAGGCTTCGGCGAAGGAGCTCGATTTCGAGCGCGCGGCGCAGATCCGCGACGAGCTGCGCGGCTTGCGGGAGCTGCAGATCTTCCGCTCGTGAGCGGCGACCGGCCGGAGCGAGGCCGGGGCAACGACGGCGCGGCAGTTGCGCTTGGCCTGTTCGCCGCCGTTCAGACGTTCCTGTTGTTCGCCCGCCGGGATCGGTTTGCGGTGCTCTTCTGGTGGACGAGCGAATCGTGGCTCCTCGTCACCCTGCTCTGGTTGAAAAATCTGGCCCTTGGGGCAGCGGCGTTCTTCGTCTTTTCCCGGATCGCTCGCTGGACGGAATCTCTGCCGCGGGCGCAGGCCCGCGGGGCCTGTCCCCGCGACGACTCGGGTTCGCGGGTGCGTCACGCGCTCCTCTTCGCCGGGATTCTGGCGATCGGCGTCGTGCTGAGATGGATTGCGCCGCGCCAGATTCCTCCCGGCGTGTGGGCCGACGCCCTCTTCGAAGCCGAGGGCGCGTTGCGGCATCCCGGGAGCATCCCGTGGCTCGGAGGTCAGCCGCTCGCCGTCGAGGGACTCCGCAACAGCGCGCTCGTCTCGAACGTTTACCTCAAGTTCTGCGAGCTCCTTTTCCGGGTCTTCGGACGGGGAGACGTCGGGCTCCTCGCCCTGTCGGCGGTGGGCGGGAGCCTCGCCCTCCCCGCCGTGTACTGGCTCGGCCGCGAGGTGTCCGGGCGCCGCCGCGGCCTCATCGCAATGGCGATTCTCTCGCTCGGAGAATGGCCGCTCGTGTTTTCGCGGTGGGCCTGGACCGGCGCCCTGCTGCTGTCGCTCGTGCTCGCCGCGGCCGCCGCGGCGGTCCACGCGCGCCAAACCGGATCGGCGGGATGGGCGGCGGTCGCGGGACTGCTCCTGGGGCTGTCGCTCCACACGTACGTCTCCGCCTGGGCGGTCGCGGCCGGGTTCGCGATCTTCGCGATCCGAGGTCTTCGTCGGCCGGCGGGCACGAAGCTCGCCCTGACGGCGACGGGGACCGCGCTTCTCGCTTTCCTGCCTTTCGTGCCCGCTTTCCTCAAGTATCCCGAGCGTCTCGGCGGCCGCGCGCACGACGTCTCGTTTCTCGCCCCGACGAAAGACGTGGCGGTTCCCGGAGGCAACCGGCCCGGCGCTCCGCCGCTCCGCCTCCTCTACAACGGCGTCGAGTACACGGGCCTCTTTCTCTGGACGCGGGATCCCAACCCCCGTCACGGATTCCCGGACCGCCCCCCCTTCGACGCTCTCCTGGGCGTCGCCGCGCTCGCGGGCGCCGCGCTGTCGTATCGCAGGTCCCGGGACGGGAACGCGGGGGAGGAGCTCCTGTGGCTCGTCGCCGGCGCGAGCCTCGCCGCGGGAATCCTCGGCAACCCGGGCGGAGCGCCCAACGGGCTGCGCATCTATCCCTTCCTCGGGATCGCCGTCCTCTGGGCGGCCGGGAGCCTGGAGGGCTGGATCGCGGCTGCGGCCCGTGCCTCCTCCAGCCGCCCGGCGAGCCTCTGGGCGCTGGCTTTCACGGTTCTGTTCGCCCTCGAGACGGTCCCTTTTCTGACCCGCTGGCCGCGCGATCCTCTCGTGGCGGGCTCGTTCTGCGTTTTGGAGAGCGACCTCGGACGGACCGCGCGCGAGCTCGCACCGGCGCCGATCCTTCTCGCGCCGAAGGCCCTGTCGTGGCCGATCGTCTTCGAGACCCTCGCGGCCGGAGAGGACCCACGTCGGCCGGTCCCTCGGCGGGATCACCGGACGGCGGAGGAGCTCCTTCGGTCGTGGCCGCCTCTGCCGTTCTGGTACGTCGCGCGAGACGACGACCTCGAAGCGTTCAGACGCGCATCGTGGCGCTGCCCACCGCGGCCAACGGGAGACGGGAGCGGAATCCCGCGGATCGTCCGGGTCGCGCCCCGGCGGTGACTAGATCCGGCGGCCTCCGGTCCGAAGGCCGGAGCTCGTGCGCGCCGCTCCCCCGTCCGGGGAGTAGTTATCTCTGGAGGGTTAGATCCAGTGGCACGCCTTCGCAAATCCCGCGAGAACGAGGAGGAGGGCGAAAGCCGCGATCGCCCACACCGCGGTTCTCTTGCGGGCGGGTAGCGGCTGACGCGTGTAGAACCCGGTCTTCCACCGCTCGATCTCCTTGCCGCAGCGGGGACACACCGCGTCGTTGGGTCCGACGCGCGCATAACAATAGGGGCACTCGTTCATCGGGTCGCGTTCATCCTACGATAGGACGCGGCGCGGTCGCCTCCACGTCTCGAGATGATCGCGCTACACTTCCGAAGTGACCGAGTCCCGCCCGCCTCCCGAAAACGTTCCCGACGCGCCCGGCGTGTACCTTTTCAAGGACCGCCGCGGCAAGATCCTGTACGCCGGCAAAGCCCGCTCCCTGAAGAAGCGCGTGGCCTCCTATTTCACGAAAGGGCCGGAGGCCACCAAGACGGAAGCGCTGCTCGGCTCCTGGCAGGACCTGGAAACCATCGTCACCAACACGGAACTCGAGGCTCTCCTGCTCGAGAACGCGCTCATCAAGAAGCATCGCCCGCGTTACAACATCTGTCTGCGAGACGACAAGACCTATCCCTACATCAAGATCACGACGGGGGAGGAGTGGCCCCGTGCGCTCATCACCCGGAGAGTTGCCGAAGACGGGCACTCCTATTTCGGGCCGTTCTGGGGAGGGCTCGCGCGGAGGATCATGCGGATGATCACGCGCCACTTCCAGATCCGGACCTGCACGATCGAGATCGACGGGACGCTGCCCCGGCCCTGCCTCTATTATGACCTTCACGCCTGCCTGGGGCCGTGTGTCGCCGGTCTGACGACCAAACACGCCTACGACGAGGCGGTTGCCGACGTGGTTCTTTTCCTCCAGGGGCGCAACAAGGAGCTCTCGGCGAGCCTCGAGAAGAAGATGCGGCAGGCCTCGTCGGAAGAGATTTTCGAGATGGCAGCCGCCTACCGCGACGCTCTCAAAACGGTCGAAGACGTCTCCGAGCACCAGGTCGTCCACACGCTCAAGGGAGACAACGTGGACGTCTTCGGTTTCTTCGAGTCGGGAGGGGACGTCGCGGTCTGCGTTCTCGTCGTGCGGGGCGGGGTGATCCAGGACCGCCGGGAGTTCTTCTTCGAGAAGTCGGAGGAAGTGGATCCGGCGACGTTCCTCGAAGCTTTCCTTCCCCAGTTCTACGACGCGAACCCGTTCCTTCCGTCGGAGGTCCACCTCCCCGTCGAGATTTCGGATCCCGCTCTTCTCGAGTCGTTCCTCGCTTCGCGTCGCAACGCGAAGGTGACCGTACGCGTGCCGCGCCGGGGGCCCGCGCGGGAACGGGTCGAGCTCGCGCAGGACAACGCCTGCCAGCGGCACAAGGTCCGGTTCCGGCGAATGGGCGGGGAAGGAGCGCTCGGCGTCGAGCGACTGGCGCGCGTGCTCGACCTCGCGGTCGCCCCGCATCGGATCGAGGCTTTCGACATCTCTCACCTTCAGGGCACCGACTCCATCGCATCGCTCGTCGTCTTCGAGGACGGGAGACCCAAGAAGTCCGACTACCGGCTCTTCGGGATCACGTCGCAGCAGCTTCTCGCGCCCGACGATTTCAAGAGCATGGCTGAAGCGGTCGAGCGCCGCTTCCGGAAGCTGCGTGACGAAGGAAGCCCGATGCCGGATCTCGTCCTCGTCGACGGGGGACGCGGGCAGCTCCAGGCGGCGCTGACGGCGCTCGACCGGCTGGGCGTCGAGCTACCCGTCATCGGCCTCGCCAAGCGTGAAGAAGAGATCTGGGTGCCGGAACGACCCGAGCCCCTCCGCCTCTCCCGCAAGGACCCGGCGCTCCAGCTCATTCAGCGGGTCCGCGACGAAGCGCACCGATTCGCGATCACGCGCCACCGCGGCCGCCGCTCGAAGCGCATGCGGGAGACGAGCCTCAAGGACATTCCGGGCGTCGGCCCGGTCCGCGCACGGACTCTCTTGACGCGATTCGGATCGCTCGCCGGCGTCGCCTCCGCCGATCCGCGAGAGGTCGAAGACGCGGTCGGAGCGGCAACGGCTCGTGCGGTCCGCGACTATCTCGAGGCGGGGCGCCCGCGGAAAGAGCCTCTCGAGGGGTCGACCGAACCCGGCGAAGGAGGACGAACCCGCTCCGCATGAGGACGGCCTTCGAGCGCGAGGGCGACATCCGCAGCGTCGATCTGCTCGCCGCCTTCGCGGGGCTCTGGCGCGAGCGGGCGAGCGGCATTCTCCATTTCTCGCGGCCCGGGGAAAGGATTCGGTTCGACGTCCTCGACGGAGACATCGGCGAGGTTTCCGCATCCGACCCCGACTTCGACGCAGCCGAAGTGCTGGTTCGCGCCGGCAAACTGGATCCCTCCGCACTGGAAGGTCGCGTCTCGAAGGGAACGGAGAGGGCCCGTTCGGCGCGGGAGCTCGGGCTCCTGACGGAACGCGACTGGCGATGGGGAGAAAGAATCCGCGTCGTCGAGATCCTCTCGCACCTCGTCGGCTGGCTCGAAGGCGCCTACGTTTTCGACGCCGAGGCGCGCCCCGAACCGCGAGAGTTCCGGGTCGGAATTCACCGGCTGCTCCTCGAGCTCTTTCTCCGTTCGAGGGACCGCGCCTTCGTTCATCACGCGCTTCCTTCGGCGGATACGCCGCTCGTCAAGGCCCGCGACTTCGACGAGAAGTTCGCCACGCTGGGGCTCACGCCCGACGCACTTCACGTCGTGGCCGCGATCGACGGGAAAGCGAGCGCCGCCGAGATCTCGCGAAGGACGCCACCGGATCCCTTCTCCGTCGAGAAGCTCCTCGCGGCGCTCGTGACCCTGGGTCTCCTCCATCCGGAGTACGCATCGGAGGAGACTGCCGCCGGCACCCGCGTCGAGGCCGGGCCGCCCGAAGAAGTCCCGCCAGCGCCGCCGCCTGTCCGCGAAGAACCGGAGTTGGAGATTCCGCCGGTGACCTCCTCTTCGGAAAAGGCACGGCGCCCCGCGGAGGTCGAACCGGAGCCGCTCGACAGCATGCCGGCACCGGTCCCGGTCGAGGCGCAAGCCGAGATCGATCTGCCGATGTCCGCGCCGGTCGAGGCGTCGGAGCCGGAGCCGGCGCTCCTCGCGTGGGAAAACGCTCCGCCCGAGCCGATGGATCAACCGCTCGACGTGCCCGGGCGGGAAGTCGTCGCTTCAAGCCGTCCCCGGCTCGGATCTGTCTGGCTTCTGCTTCTCCTCGCCGCCGCGGTCGTGGCGCTTCTGGTCTTCCGCGCCAGAGAGACGGGCAGCGGCCCCGTCCCGAGCGCGCCGTTGCCCTCCTCGCCGACCGTCTCCCCGCTCGCACCCGCCGCGATCGTTCCGACGTCCCTGCCGCCGACAGCCGTCCCGACGTTGGAGCCGCCCGTCGCCGTACCCACTTCGGCGCCCCCGAGTCCGGCGGCACCAACTCCCGCGCCCCCGACGGCCGTCCCGCCGACTCCCGCCCCGCCCACCCGCGCGGCGGCGACGCCCGCGCCGACATCGCCGCCGGCCTCTCCGACGCCGCCTCCGACCGCGGTTCCATCGCGCCCGATCCCGACCGCACTCGCGCGGCGCCCGAGCCCTCCCCCTCCTCGCCCGACGGGAGCGCCCGCGTCCGCGTCGGGAAAGAGCCGCTCGAAGTGGGAAGCGCTTGCCGAACGGGGCCGACAGATCGTTCCGAGCGCTCCATACACCATACAGCTGGAGCTCGTCTGCGAGCTCTCCTCCCTGGATGAAGCCTGGAAGTACGACCGCGGCGCGATGTGGATCGTGCCCGCAGAGCACCGCGGCCGCCGCTGCTTCCGAGTCTTCTGGGGTCGGTATGCCACCATCCAAGAGGCGCAGATCGCCAAGGAGTCCGTGCCGCGGTTCTTCTCCACGCGCACAAACCGCCCCGCCCTCGTTTCGCCCCGGGCGTCTCTGCTACCCTGACGTCGAGGAGGCGCGTGGAGCACCATCCCCCGGCAAGCCCCGCGGCGCCCGAGCCGCCTCTTCACGGCTCGCTCGAGGACGCCCCGCTGCCGCAGATCCTGCGGCGGATCTTCCTCGAGCAGCTGAAGGGTACGTTGACCCTCTCTCTCGGAGAGGAAGTCCGGCAGCTCTTCTTCGAGAAAGGCGAGTTGCGCACCGCCACGTCGTCGAAGGAGACCCAGAAGATCGGCTCGTTCCTGAAGCGCCGGGGCCGCATTACCGACGACGACGTGATCTGGGCCTTGAGCGAGATCGCGCGACAATCCGGTTCCCGCTTCGGAAAGAAACTGGTCGAGCGGGGCCTCCTTCCGAAGTCGGCAATCGACGCCGAGATGAAGCGGCTCGTCGAGGAGATCGTGTTCTCGGCGTTCGAGTGGGAATCGGGGGAATTCCGTTTCGAGCCTTCGAGCGGGGTGATCGATCCCGACGTCGCGCTCTCCCTCTCGACTGCCGCGATCATCGTCGAAGGGATCCGCCGGCTTCCGGAGACTCCGCTCTTTCGCGAGCGGCTGGGCAACGGAAGCCGCGTTCTCCGTCTGGCGCGCGATCCGATGTCGCGTTACCAGTACCTCCCGCTCACGCCGCAGGAGGCGTACCTCCTCTCGCGCATCGACGGCCTCCTCGACCTCGACTCGCTCCTCGCGATCGCGGGGAGCTCGCGCAGCGCCGCCGCCAAGACGGTCTACGCGCTCCTGTCGTGCGGCCTCGTCGAGTGGAACACCGACCCGAGCCCGCGGCGGGAGACCGGCGGAGGCGTTTCGGCGCTGAACGTCGAAGTGTCGAGCGAGCCCGCGAAGCCCGCGCCCGGACACCGCGAGCTCGTCCACAACACCTGGCGTCGCATCGACTGGCTCTCGCACTACGACCTGCTCGGCGTCGGCCGGGATTCCTCCGCAGAGGAGGTGCGCCGCGCCTATCTCGACAAGAGCCGCCTGTTCCATCCGGACCTGCGTCATCGCCCGGACCTGGCCGGTCTGGACCGCGAGCTCACGGCGGTTTTCGATCGCGTGAAGGCCGCGCACGACACGCTCGTCGATCCCGACGCTCGCGCCGCGTACGATCACGAGCTCGATCAGGCGCCGGGAATGTTCTCGGAGGAGGTCGCTGCCGATCCGGTGGCCCGCCGCCAGCTGGCCGCGAAGAACTTCGACCGCGCGGTGGAGCTCATCAACGCGAAGGATTACTTCCCGGCGGTGGAGCTGCTCCGCGAAGCGGTCCATTTTGCTCCGGAAAGGCCCGAGTACCTCTTCCGTCTCGGCGAAGTGCAGCTCAAGAACGAGAACTGGGTCGAACGCGGCCTCGAGAACCTGAAGGAGGCGACGCGGCTCGCCCCCACGCGGGCGGACTTCATCCGGCAGACGGCTCGAGCGCTCGCGGCGAACGGCCGGAAGAAGGACGCGGAGACCTACGCGCGGCGAGCGAACCAGCTCGAGCCGGGCCCGGAAAGCTCCGCCCTGATGGAGGAGATCTTCGGGCCCGCAACCGCGGTCGCGTCGAAGTCGGAATCGACTCCGGAGCCACGGCGGGGGTTGTTCTCGCTCCTCCGGAAGAAGAAGGGCGGATGATGCGCCGGCACGGGCGGATCCGATCGTGACGGCCCTTCTGACGGGACTGGGGCTGGCCGCCGCCGCAGGGTTCAATGCCTGGGCGGTCCTCCTCCTCTCGAGCGGGCTCTACCGGCTGCTGCCGCAGGAATTCCCGGGCACGGCCGCCGTGCTGCTCGGAAGCCAGACCGTGTTCAGCTTCGCGCTCGTCCTCTTTCTCGCCGAGTTCGTGATCACGAAGATCCCCATGCTCGATCGGTTCTGGGAGCTGGCCCAGACTCTCCTGCGCCCGGTCGTGGGAGCGGTCCTGGCGATCGCGTCGGTTCCGGCGACCTCGCTCTTCGAGCGCATCGCGATCGGCCTCGCCGGCGCGGCGGCGACGCTCGCCGCACACGTTGCGAAATCGACGACCCGCCTCGAATCGACAGCGGCCACCAGCGGCTGGACGCATTTCGCGCTCTCTCTCTCCGAAGACGTCGTCGCCGTGGTTCTCGCGACTCTCGTCTTTTTCGTGCCCTGGGTGACGGCTCTTTTTCTGGCGGGGTTGTTCGTCGTCCTCGCGACCCACATGCCGCGCGTGAAGCGGGCTCTCGGCGTCCTGTTTTTCCGCCTCCAGCATCCGCGGCGCCGTCCGAGGCCCGCCGGGGTCTGATTCGCGCCCGGTGGCGTACCTTCTCGACGGTAACAACCTGATCGGAGCCGAGCGGGGCGGCGCCGCATCCGAAGGGGACCAGGCCGCGCTCGTCCGGGAGTTGTCCGACCGGCTCCGTCGCACCCGTGCGCGCGTCGTGCTCTTCTTCGACGGCGCGGGCCGGCCGCTCGCGCTGGGCGCGCTGTCGGTCAGGTTCGCCGGGGACGTCTCCGCGGACGAGGCGATCCTCCGGGAAGTGGCGCGCTCGAAGCGGCCCGAAGAGGCGATCGTGGTCACGGCCGATCGTGCCCTCGCCCGGCTCGTCCGCGACGCGGGCGCAAAAACGCTGTCGCCCGCGGACTTCTGGGAACGCTTCGGCAGAGAGTCCCGTCCGGCTTCCGCTCGGATGCCCGAGCCGCGGGTCGACGTCGACGATTGGGCCCGCTGGTTCGAGGACGAGACGAACCGGAAGCGCTGATACCGATCTGATAGAATTCACTCCGTCCGAGCGGGCTGTGCGATCGCCCCGAGAAACCGGGGAGGAAAGTCCGAACTCCGTACGGGCGGCATGCCGGGTAATGCCCGGTCGCGGCGACGCGAAGGAAAGTGCCACAGAGAAGAGACCGCCTTCCTGCAGCAATCGCTTCGGGACGGCAAGGGTGAAACGGTGCGGTAAGAGCGCACCGCCCCTCCGGCAACGGCGGGGGCACGGTAAACCCCATGCGGAGCAAGGCCAAATAGGGAGACGGAGGGCGCCCGTCCCATCCCGCCTCGAGGCGGGCCGTCTCCGGGTCGGCTGCTTGAGCCCAAGGGAGACCTCGGGACGAGAGGAATGATCGCGAGCCCGGGCGACCGGGTCACAGAATTCGGCTTACAGGCCCGCTCGGATTTTTGATCCTGAGTCTTTCGGCTGCGACGGGACGCTCGCTTCGCGAGCGGCAGCCGAGAGACTCCAGGACGCCGCCTCGGAGAGGCATGATCTCTTGTTGAAGCCGCCACGTCTTCGACCCCAGGCGACCATCGGCGTCGCCGCGGTTTCCGGCCCCGTCAGCGAGGCGCGGCTCGAGGCGGGGCTCCGGATGCTCCGGTCGCGAGGCTACCGGATCGTCGAAGCGGCGAACCTGCGCCGACGCGACGGTTTTTTCGCCGGCAGCGACGAAGAGCGAGCCGCCGGCTACCGGGGGCTCGTCTCAGACCCCCGAGTCGACGCGATCTTCTTCGCCCGAGGCGGATACGGGGCGTCGCGGATCCTTCCTCTCCTAGACGCCGGCGAAATCCGATCGAGCCCGAAGATCCACCTGGGAGGGTCCGACCTGACAGCGCTCTTCGCGTACCTCGCGACGCACGCTTCGCTCACGGCCTTCTACGGACCGCTCGTGGCCGTTCACCTCGCGGACGGTGATTCCCTCGACTGGGAGACGGTCCTACGCGGCGAGCCGCCGGCTCCGCACTCGGTCGCCGCGGACGAAGTGCTCTCGCGGGGCGCGGGAGAGGGGCGGCTCGTCGGAGGGTGCCTGTCTCTCGTCGCTTCCCTCTGCGGCACGCCCGAAGCCGTGCGCGGCGAAGGCGCCGTCCTGTTCTGGGAAGACGTCGGGGAAGAAACCTATCGTCTCGACCGAATGTTGACCCAGCTGGAGCGCTCCGGTACATTCGATGGGCTGCAGGCCATGGTGATCGGATCGGTCGCGCCGGGGCGACGAGAAGGCGTGGAATCGGACGACGACATCCGCGCCTGGCTGCGGCACCGATTCGCCTCCGCTCCTTTTCCCGTCGCGATGGGCTTTCCCGCCGGGCATCTCGATTCGACTCGGACCTTGCCGCTCGGGGTCCGCGTCCGTGTCGATCTCGAGCGCGGCCGGATCGAGTTTCCCGAGGCCGCGGTCGAGTGAAGGCCGCATGAAGGCCGTTTTCCGAGCCGGCCCGGCCGCGCCCAAGAGTCCCTTCGAGCGTTACCTCGTCACGCATCCGATGGGCGACATCATCTTTTCCGAGGGGGAGATCGGGACCGAGATGTACATCGTCCAGTCGGGTACGGTCGAGCTCTTGAAGGAGATCGGCGGCTCGACCCGGGTGCTCTCGACCCTGGAGAAAGGGGACTTCTTCGGTGAGATGAGCGTGCTCGAGGACCTTCCCCGTACCGCGTCGGCACGGGCGAAGACCGACGTCGAGCTGGTCCGCATCAACGGCGCGACGTTCGACGCGATGCTGAAGAGCAACACCGAGATCGCGGTCCGTATGATGCGAAAGCTCTCGCGCCGCCAGCGCGAGCTGACGGGGATGCTCGAAGAGGCGCTCGGCCGGCGCGTTCTCGAAGAGGAGATGCCCCCGGAACGCCGCGCCGTGGCGCCGCGGAATGCCGTGCGGCTCGTCGCGCCCGGAGGCAAGGCCGAGTTCTTTCTCCACCCGGAGGGGGACACGCTGATCGGCCGCGGAGATCCGGTCACCGGCATCACTCCGGATGTCGATCTTGCCCCCCTCGATCCCCAGCGTTCGACGTCCCGGCGTCACGCGAAGATCTACCCGATGGGCGGGAAGCTCTACTTGATGGAGGAGATCGGCGTGATGAACGGCACGTTCGTCAACGGATCTCGCGTCGCGACCGGGACTCCAGTGCCCGTCGCAGGCGGGGACGAGCTCCGCTTCGGGTTGGTCCCGCTCACGCTCGAAACGGCTGCGGGAACGTAGCCGGGACGCGCGCCCGAATTCCGGCCGCGATGCCGCCAGGTTCCGGCTCGCTCTCGCTCCGCGATCCGGTCTCCCACATCCCCGGAGTGGGTGCCGTGCTCGCCGCGCGGCTCGCGCAGGCGGGCTTTGCAACCGTCGGCGACTTTCTTCTCGCGCTGCCCTTCCGCTACGAGGATCGGCGGCACTACTCCACGGTCGCGGAGCTCGCCTGGGGAACTCCCGCAACGCTTCTCGTGCGCTTCGGCGGGGTGCGCTCTTTCCGGATGCGCCGGGGCACGCTCCGGATCGAGGCGGTCGCCGACGACGGCACCGGCGCGCTGCGGGTCGTCTGGCACAACCGCTATCCCTCGTTCGCGCAGGCCCTTCAGTCCGGCAGGACGGCCGCGATCTACGGGACTCCCGTCGCCGGCGCTCGCGGCGAAATGCGGATCGAAAACCCCGAGACCGAGCTCTTCGAAGAGGGGGAGGAGGGCGATCCGCTCCACTCCGGGAGAGTCGTGCCGATCTATCACCGCGCCGCGGACCTCGCCCCCCGGCGCTGGCGGACGCTCGTCCGACGGATCTTGGACGCGCTCTCGCCGGACCTCGCCGCCGCGGGCGCTCGACCGGAGGAGATCCTGCGGGCGCTCGAGGGGGCGCACTTCCCGGCTGAGCCGGAGGGCGGGGAACGGGCGCGGCGAAAGCTCGCCGACGAGGAGCTCCTCGTCATGGCCGCGCGGATCGAGCAGAAGCGCGCGCGCCTTCACGAGCGCCCCGGGATCCGGCTGGTCGCGGACTCCGACGTGCGCCGCGCCGCCCGCGACGCCTTGCCGTTCCCGCTGACGTCGGCGCAGAAGAGGTCGGTGCGGGAAATCGCCCGCGACCTCGGGTCCGGTCGGGCGATGGCGCGGCTGCTCCAGGGGGACGTCGGCAGCGGCAAGACCGTCGTGGCGGCGCTCGCTCTGCTGCTCGCGGCGCGCAACCGGACGCAGGGGGCGCTCATGGCACCGACCGAAGTCCTCGCCGAGCAGCACGCCCAGACGCTCGTTCGCCTCCTCTCCGGCGCCGGGGTCCGGCTCGCGCTCCTGACCGGTCGCGTCCGTGGTGTCGCCCGCCGCTCGCTTCTCGCTGCGCTTTCGGCGGGAGAGATCGACGTGCTCGTCGGGACCCATGCTCTGGTCGAATCTCCCGTCCGGTTCAAGAAGCTCGCTCTCGTCGTGGTCGACGAGCAGCACCGTTTCGGCGTCGCCCATCGCTCCCGTCTCTTCCGAAAGGGCGCCTCGCCGCACGTCCTCGTGATGACGGCGACTCCGATCCCGCGCTCTCTCGCGTGGGCGATCTACGGAGAGCTCGACGTGTCCGTCCTCGACGAGAAACCGCCAGGCCGCTCGCCGGTCGCAACCGGGGTTCGGGAAGAGTCCTCGCGGGAGCGGATCTACCGGTTCGCGGCCGAGCGCGTCGCCGCCGGCGAGCGGGTCTACGTCGTCGTGCCGACGATCGACGAAGGTGAGCGCGACGTCGCCGCGACGAGCGAGACCGCGGCGCGGATCTCCGACCTGGCGCCCGGCGCCCGCATCGGAGTGCTCCACGGCCGGCTCGCGCCGCAGGAACGGGAGCGGGTGCTCCGGGACTTCACCGCGGGACGGGTCGGGATCCTCGTTACGACGACCGTGGTGGAGGTCGGCGTGGACGTTCCCGAGGCGACCTTCATGGTCATCGAGAACGCGGAGAGCTTCGGCCTCGCGCAGCTCCACCAGCTACGCGGCCGGGTCGGGCGCAGTTCCCGCCGCTCCTGGTGCGCGCTCGTCGTCGGCCGCAATGCGACGGAGGAAGCGCGGCGGCGCCTGGAGGTCCTGGAGAAGACGAGCGACGGCTTCGTGATCGCGGAAAAGGATCTCGAGGCGCGCGGGCCTGGAGATCTCCTTGGGACGCGCCAGTCGGGGATTGCCGCGATGCGGGTGGCGCATCCCGTTCGCGATCTCGCGCGGCTCTCCGAAGCGAGAAGGGTCGCGAACGAGAAGCTTTCGCGCGGAGAGACGATCCGGAGCGATCTCTTCGGATATTCTTCCGCGCCGAAAAGCGAGGGAAGTTGAAAGTTCTCGTCACCGGCGGCACGGGTTTCGTCGGAACCCACCTGGTCAACGCGCTCCGGAGGCGCGGACACGCGGTCGCCGTGCTCGCGCGCCATCCCGATCACGCGCGCAACCGGTACAACCAGCCGGTCGAGAAGGTCCGCGGGGACGTTCTCCATCCTCCCTCACTCGGCCCGGCGCTCGCGGGTCGGGACGCCGTGATTCACCTCGTGGGGATCATCCACGAGAAGGGACAACAGACCTTCGACCGGATGCACCGGGCCGGGGTCGAGAACGTTCTCGCTGCCGCGAGGGACGCGGGAGTGCGCCGGCTTCTCCACATGAGCGCGATGGGAACGTCCGCCGACTCCCCGTCGGAATATGGCCGCAGCAAGGCGGCGGGGGAGGTGGCGGTCCGGGGGTCCGCGCTCGACTGGACGATTTTCCGCCCCTCGATCATCTTCGGACCGGGTGACGGCTTCGTCTCGCTGCTCGCGCCGATCGTGGACAAGAGCCCGCTCTTCATACCGGTCATCGGCCGCGGGGAAACCCGTTTTCAGCCGGTCTCAGTCTACGACGTCGCCCGTGTCTTCGCAGATGCGCTCGAAAAGCCCGAAACGGTCGGAAAGACGTTCGAGGTGGGAGGACCCGACGTCCTGACGTTGAACGAGATCTATCGCGAGATCGCCACTGTTCTCGGGAAGCGCCGGAAACCGCTCGTTCACCTTCCCCTTTGGTGGGGAAAGCTCCTCGCGCGCTTCTTCGAGTCGTTCGCGCGGCGCGGCTGGCTCTCCGCGCCGCCGCTGACGCGCGACCAGTTGAAGAGCCTCCAGCGCGACAACGTTGGCGACGTGTCGGAGACCGTCGCGGTCTTCGATGGCGAGTGGAGGGAGTTCCGGTCCGGGATTCGCGAATACCTGACGGGGGGAATGCGGCACGACCCGCGCTCCGGCTTCGGCGGAGAGGTCGAGGTCGGGCCCGTGAAGGTCTTCCGCGTCCGATGAAGAAGGCCCGCGCGAGCGCGGGCCTTCGGATCGAAAGACGGACGGGAGTTAAGGCTTCGCGGGCTCGTCCTTCTCCTTCGACACCCGGTACCCCTGACGGATCGCGTCGGCCTCGGTCATGTACTTGCCGCGCTTCGTGCGCCCGTACCAGCGATCTCCCTCGCGGTGGTAGACCTTCGTCTCCAGGTTGACCCACACCATGCCCTTCGACGGTGGAGCCTGATAGGCGACGGACGGCTCGGACTTTCCGGCGCCCGCGGAGGCGGAGGGCTTCCGTTCTTCCCTCGGCGCCGGGGCCGCGCCCGGCTCGCTTCGGGTCGTCTTCTCAATCGTCCTCTCCGCTGCCCGGTCCGCCTTCGGCGCGCGGCTGACCTTGACCTTGTCCCGGATCTTGTCCATCGTGGACGCGGACACGCCCGCCCGCGAGAGATCGGCCAGCGACGAGTAGGGCCGGTTCTCCATGATTTTCCTCGCCGTCGCGGCTCCGACGCCCGGCAGAGCTTCCAGCTCCCCCTGCGAGGCTTTATTCAGGTCCACCTTTTCGCCCGATTTGATCGCGGCCTTCTCTGCCTTTTTTTCCGCTTTGGTTTCCCGCTTCTCCGTCCTGGCGACGGCGGCCTTTTCTTCCTTCTTCTCCACCCGGGCCGCGCGCCCCGCCTTGGCGAGCCCGCGAAGCTTCGAGATGGTCCCTGCAGGGACGCCCGCCTTCGACAGGTCGGAGACGGAGGAGTACGGCCGGTTTTCGATGATCCTCCTGGCGAGCGCCGGCCCCACGCCAGGCAGCGCCTCGAGCTCGCTCTGCGAGGCGGAGTTCAGATCGACCTTGTCCCCCTTTGCCTTTTCCGCTCCGGAGGCGGGGGAGCCGGCCAGGAGGAGAAGAACCGCCAGACCCGTAAAGAGAATCGATCGCGCGCGAATCTTCATCGCATGCCCTCCCTTTCGAAAGTTCCGAAGGACTACTTCCTCTTCGTTTCCGTGTCGAGCTTGTCCGAGATTCTTTTCTTCTGCTCATCGACGATGTCGGAGACCTTATCGGTGAGCTCGTCTTTCGCTTCGGCGAGCAGGTCTTCCCCTTTTTCCTTCAGGATCTCGCCGGCCCGGGTCGCCAGATCTTTCGCTTCCTGCTCGACCCTCTCCTTGATTCCCATGGCTGTCTCCTTTCTGGCGCCGCTCCGGTGCCAACCGTCTGGCATTCAACACCAGCAGAGACGCGTGCCGGAAGCGAGGCCCTCGATCGGCCGGAGAAACGCTATTCGAATGGACCGTGAACCGGCCGTGAACCGCGCGAACGGCGAAGGCTTTTCTGCCTCAAAAAAAAAGGGCGCGACCGAGGTCGCGCCGAAAAGGAGGGCTGCGTCTTTCGTTCGACGCGAGGGGCTTCTCTACTTCGGAGCGGCCGGTCCCCGCTTCACGCGGATCGTGCCGGACGTCGTCTGGACGCGGACTTTTTCGCCGCCGCCGTTGACCGCGCCGGTTCCACGCACGGTGCCTTCGCGGCGGGAGATCGAGATCTCGGGAAAGTCCGATCGGATCGCGGTCTCGGACAGATCGGCCTCCGTCACCGTCAGGTCGAAGTCGCCCCGGAAGTCCGCAGGAAGAGTCAGCGTGACGTCGCCGCCTCCGTTCTGGATGGTGACGCCGTTCTTGAGCTGCCGGGACGCGACCGCGATCCGAACGTCCCCTCCCGCGGTCGCGGCGGCCACCGCTCCGGCCACCGTCGGCACGACGATGTCTCCGCCGCCGGTTCGCGCGCGCAGCCAGCCGTCGACGCGCCCGATCCGGATGTGCCCGCCCGAGGTCTCGACCCGCGCGGCGCCGGTCACGGAGCTTGCGCGCACGTCTCCCGCCAGAGTCTGAGCGGCGAGGTCCCCCTTCACCGGTCCGATCTGGATGTCGCCGCCCAGGGTCTTCACGTCGGCTCCCGCTCCCGCGGACCCGACGACGATCTCTCCCGAGTGGGTCAGGATCCGGACGCGCCCGGAGACGTCCCCGATCCGATAGCTGCTCGTCCCGCTCGTCGAAAGGAAATCCCCGGCGATGTCGCCCCGCACGACGGGTGCCTCGAACGCGAAGGCGTGGACTCCCGGACGCGGCGGCACTTCGACGACGGGCGCCGGCGGTGCGACGACGGGCTCCGGCGCGACAACCACCTGCGGCGCCACCCGCACCTGCGGAACGCGGACTCGGATCTCCGGAGCGCGGACCTCGATTCTCGGGACCGTGACGGTGAACGACCGCCGTTCCGAGACGACGGGCCGGGCCTCTTCGGGGCGCGTGCCGCTCGCCAGCAGGAGAATTGAGCCGTTCAACGCGGAAAGACGCACGCTCGCCCCTCCTTCACCGACGCGGCCGGAGTAGGAGCGACGGGGATCGAGAATCCGGAACGTGCGCGCCCCGCGGAGATCCTGACGCACGCCCTCCTCGACCGCCCGCATCGCCTCACGGATCTCGACGTCGACGTCCCGCATCGATTGGTCGAGCTCCTTCTCGAGATCGCGAAGATCCACGGCCGCCGTCCCGTCTCCGCGGTCGTGGACGACCATCCGGCGCGCTCTCGCCTCCAGTCTCTCGTCCCGCCGTCTCTTGTTGCGGACCAGGTCGTCGTCGGCCTCCGGGGTTCGGCGCGGAAGGGGGAACGTCGAAGAGATCGAGCCGTGCATCGTCGAGGCCGACACGTCGAAGCGTGCATCCCGGGGGAGCGTCAGCGTGACGCCGCCATTGACCGTCTGGAGCTCGATCGCGGAACCGGGCGGCGCCGCGACGGCTTCCGCGATGAGGTTCCCGTTGACCGTGTGCGCCTCGAGCGAACGCCGGACGCCCCGCGCCTCGACTTTTCCGTTCACCGTCTTTAAGTCCAGGTCGCCGTCGATGTCCTTGACGGTGACGTCGCCGTTGACCGTTTCGAGCGCGGCCGTGACGCCGGGCGGGATCGTGACGTTGAAACGCGCGTTGATCCGGCAGTCGTCGCAGCGCGCGGAAAGGCGCCGGCGGGAGAGGCGCCCCTTGTCGAACCGCCAGCGGCTTTCCGGCCATACGGTCTCGATCGAGAACTCGTTGCCTTCGCGCAGCTGAACGAGGCGCACCTTCCCGAGGATTTCGTGCGCTCGCTCCTTCGTCGGAGCGACGACAACGATCGTCGCGACCGCGGAGAACTGCGGACCGGACACGGCCACGACGTCGCCCGAGACGTTGTCGAGGCGCAGCGTCGAGCCGGGCGCGAGCGTCGCAGAGATCCGGTCGGTCCGGTTGGCGGTCTCGTCGGCATGGAGCGTTCCGGCGGCGATCAGCATCAGCGCCACTCCGAGAGCCAGGAGAAGCCAGAGGACGGCCCGGTCGCTCTTCTCGACGCGGCTCCCTCCGGTTCGCGACGCGCTCATCTCTCCGGGAGACGCCGCCGCCTCATTGGGGTTACGCGTCTTCACAGGTCGATCGCCTTCAAAGCGGAGGCGGCGCGCGCGCGAACGAAGCCGTTCTCTTGCGGGTCGAACGCTTTCTCCCGGAGCGACTGGATGGTCTTCGGGTCCGGCGTTTCCTTCGCCGACGCGGAGAGCGCTTCCACCGCCACGAGGCGCACCCCGGGGTTCGGGTCGTTTGCAAGAGCTTCCAGGAGCGCGGCGCGAATCTCCGGCGTCGATCGGAAGGACGCGAGGGCCTCGGCGGCTTTCTTGCGGACGCCCGGATTCCTGTCGCGCGCGAGCGTCGCCGCGAGCGCGGTAACGACTTCGGGCGAAGCGTCGGCCGCCCCCGGTCCGGAGTGTCCCGAGACGAGCTCGATCGCCCGCGATTTTTCCCCGGCGGTCTGGACGTTCAGCGACAGCAGATAGGCCAGGAGACGCGAGACCTCGGGATCTTCGGGGCGTCCGCGGACGGAGTGGCGGGTGGTCGCGTCGAATTCGATGCCGACGCGCCCGTCCGGCTCCGTCCGATACATCACGTTGGAGAGGCGAGGATGGACGGCGAGGTCCGGAGAGGTCTTCGCGTCGAAAGCCCGTCCGAGTGCGGAAGCGGTCGGGGCGGTCTTGCTCGAGAAGCCGCCTCTCGCAGCGACCACGAATCCGGCCGCGGCGACGACCGCGAGGGCGGCGGCCTGCCCGAAGATCGCAAGCGCACGCCTCGGCGGACGGAACTCGCGGATCCGGCGCCGGGACATCTCGTCTTCGAGAAGCTCCAGGGTGCGGCTGCGGAACTCCGGCGTCACAGGATCGTCGCGGTCCGACCCGAGGGTTTCCCACGTCTCCTCGAAAGCCGCCATCTCTCTCGAGCAGGAGGCGCAGTCCGCGAGATGCCGTTCGAGCTCGTCGCGCTCGAGCGCAGCGGCCTCGCCCAGCAGGCGATTGATCGCGTAAGCCGTCAGTTCGCGGCATTCCATGAGCGTTCTCCTTCGGAAAAGCGCGCCTTGAGAGTCTCGACGGCGCGGAAAATCCGGGTCTTGACGGCCCCGACGGAGATCCCGAGAACCTTCGCGATCTCGGCGTAGGGGAGCCCTTGGTAGCGAGCGAGCACGAGCGCTTCGCGCTGTTCGTCCGACAGGGCCCCGAGGGCCTGGCGGACGGCGAGCCGGCGTTGCCGGCCGTCCAACCGCGAATCGGCCCCCTCGGCGTGGGCGGGCAGGTCTTTGACCGCTTCGAGCGGCACGATCGTCGCGCGGCGGTCGCGGCGCCTCCGGTCGCGGCAGGCATTCGCCGCAATCGCGAAAAGCCACGAAGAGACCGCAGCGCGGCCGTCGTACTGATGCGCCCGGCAAATCACCTTGACGAACACCTCCTGCGTCACTTCCTCGGCGGTCTCGTGGTCGGAAACCATCCGGCTCGCGAACCGCAACAGAGCGGGGGCGTAGCGCTCGAACAGCTCTTCCGCGCCGCCGGTGTCGCCCCGGCGGATGCGCTCGAGGAGACTCCGGTCATCGCTCAATCCGCCGGCCACGCCGTCACGCTCAACAAGCTGAGACGTCCCGCCTCGGGAAAGGTTTCGCCGGCCCGGACCACGCTCGAATCACGGGTTATATTGGCCGCGCGTGGCATTCAAGATCGTCGATTTCGCGATCCAGCTGTCGGTCATCCTGTTCGCCATCTCGTTCCACGAATCGGCGCACGCCTATGCGGCCCTCCGTTTCGGAGACACGACCGCGCGCGACCTGGGCCGCATCAGCCTGAACCCGCTGCGGCACCTCGACCCGTTCGGCAGCGTCCTCCTGCCCGCGCTCATGTACATCCTCTCAGCCGGCCGGATGATCTTCGGCGCGGCCAAGCCAACCCCGGTGAACCTCGCGAACACCCGGAACCCGCGTCTGGCCAACCTGGTGGTTTCGGCCGCCGGACCGGTCTCGAACTTCTTCCTCGCCGCTCTGGCGCTGGCGGCGTTGCTCGGCATCAAGCAGGTCGCGCCGAGCGCGATCCTCGATCTCGGACTGGCGATCCAGGGCGACCGGTTCGCCGCCGGGGCGCTCGCCCCGTTGACCTATGTTCTCTTTCAGTTCGCCCTGGTCAACGTGCTGCTCGGTGTCTTCAACCTCATTCCCATTCCTCCCCTGGATGGAAGCGGCGTCCTGATGTCCGTGTTCGGCGGCTCCGTGGCGCGCCTCTACGCGACGATCCGGCCGTTCGGCTTTCTCCTCCTGATCCTGCTCCTCTATAGCGGCTTTCTCTCCCGGGTCTTCCGGCCCGTGCTCTCGGCCGTTTACTCGGTCGTCTTCCGGGGTCTTTCTTGACCGACCCGGTGGTGCTCTCCGGGCTGAGGCCGACGGGACGGGTCCACCTGGGCAACTACTTCGGGGCCGTCAAGAACTGGGTCGACCTGCAGGACTCCGGGAAATACCGGTGCTTCTTCTTCGTCGCCGACCTCCACGCGCTGACGACGGACTATGCCGACACGGAAGCGCTCGCGGCCTACACGCGCGACGCGGTCCTCGACTGGCTGGCGGTCGGTCTCGATCCGCAGAAGGCAACGGTCTTCCTCCAGTCGCGGGTGCCGCAGCACGCGGAGCTCGCGCTCTACTTCTCGATGATCACGCCGCTCGGGTGGCTGGAACGGGTCCCGACCTACAAGGACCAGATCGAAGCGCTGCGCTCGCGGGACCTCGCCACCCACGGGTTTCTCGGCTACCCGGTTCTCATGACGGCGGACATCGCCATCTACCGCGCAAACCTGGTTCCCGTCGGCGAAGACCAGGCGAGCCACCTCGAGATCTGCCGGGAGATCGTCCGGCGCTTCAACGGTCTCTACGGGCCGGTCTTCCCGGAGCCGAAAGCGCTCTTCACCCCGACCCCGAAGGTGAACGGGGTCGACGGCCGGAAGATGTCGAAGTCGTACGACAACACGATCGGCGTCTCGGAGTCGCCCGAAGGCGTGCGGGAGAAAGTCATGGGCATGGTGACGGACCCGGCTCGTGTCCGGCGCCAGGATCCGGGCAACCCCGAGCACTGCAACCTCTTTCCGTTTCACGTGCTCTATTCGCCGCCCGGCGAGGTCGAGGTCGTCGACCGGGAATGCCGCACCGCCGCCCGCGGATGCGTCGACTGCAAGAAACACCTGATCTCCAACATGAATCGGGCGCTCGAGCCGTTCCGGCAGAAGCGCGCGGAACTCCTCGCAAGCTCGAAGGACGTCGTGCGCGACGTGCTCCACGCGGGCGACGGGAAGGCACGGACCGTCGCGGAAGAGACGATGGAGAAGGTGCGGGAAGCGGTGCGTTTGAGCCCGGAGCCGTGAGCCGCCGATGACCGACGAAACCGCCGAGCGCACTCTGCCCCCGATCGCCATCTCGGCTTTCGCCGGCCCGTTCGATCTCCTCCTGCACCTGATCCGCGTCAACCAGGTCTCGATCACCGACATCCCGATCGCGGAGATCACCGAGCAGTACACGGCCTATCTCGACACCATGCGCGAGCTCGACCTGGACATCGCTTCCGAGTACGTGGCGATGGCCGCGGAGTTGATCTACATCAAGTCCCGGATGCTGCTGCCGCGCCCGCCGGGTGCGCCGGAGGAGAGCCCCCTCGAAGACCTGGCCCGCCGTCTGGCGGAGTATGAGCGCTACAAGAACGCCGCCGAGACGTTCCACGAAGTCGACGCGCTGCGCGCCGGGCTCTGGCCGAGGCCTCCGACAACGCCGCCGCCTTCGCCCGACGGAGAGACTCTGGAAGTCTCGCTTTTCGACCTGATCGGAGCGTTCCGCCAGGCGACCGAGCGTTACCGGCTGGCGCACCCCGCGGCGCTCGAGATCCGGCACCAGAGGTTCTCGGTGCGCGAGAAGATGGAGCAGCTGCTCGCGCGCTTGGACGAGAAGCGGACGCTTCCGCTCCTCGATTTTTTCGGAGAGATGCAGTTCCGCGCGGAGGCCGTCACGGCGTTCCTCGCGGTGCTCGAACTGATCCGCCTGGGCGTCGCCCGAGCGTTCCAGCGCGAGGCCTTCGGAGAGATCCACGTCACGCGGACAGACGTCCCCTTCACCGTCGTGGACGTGCGCGATACTTACCGCTGACGTGGAAGAGATCAAGGAGAGTGTCGCGGAAGGAGCGCCGGCGGAAGAGCCGCGGCCCCGGGAGTCGAGCGTCCGGAAGATCCGGCCGGCTGTCGAAGCGCTCCTCTTTTCCTCGTCGCGGCCGGTCCGGGAAACGGAGCTTTCCGAGGTGCTCGAGGCGACTCCCGGCGCGGTGGCGGCGGCGCTCGCCTCGCTCGCCGAAGAAGCCGAGGCGTCCGCGCGCGGCATCCGTTTGGAGAACGTCGCGGGGGGGTGGCGCTACGTCACCCGTCCGGAGTTCGACTCGCTGCTCCGGAGGTTCCACGAGGTCACGGAGAGGAGCCGCCTCTCGCTCGCGGCGCTCGAAACGCTCGCGATCATCGCGTACCGGCAGCCGATCACGCTTCCGGAGATCCAGGAGATCCGCGGCGTCAACTCCTCGAGCGTCCTGACGACGCTGCTCGAGAAGAAGCTCGTGACGACCGCGGGGAGGAAGCCGGTCGTCGGAACGCCCTTTCTCTACCGGACGACGCGCGACTTTCTCGTGCGTTTCGGATTGAACGAATTGGACGATCTTCCGAAGCCGGAAGAGCTGGACGAGGACCTTGCGGCGACGATCGAAGGCGAAGGCGAGACTTCGTCGACGGGGACGACCGGCGAGTCCTCGCCGGCGTCTGCCGAATCCGACGCCGCGGCGGAAGAGGCGGACGAAGAGGAGCCATAGGCTTGTCCGCCGTACGGATTCAGAAGCTGATCGCCGAGGCTGGGCTCGCTTCGAGGCGAGAGGCGGAAGAATGGATCCGCGAAGGGCGCGTCCGGGTCAACGGCCGTGCCGCGTCCCTGGGAGACCGCGCGGACCCGAAGACGGACGCGGTCCGGGTGGATGGGAAACGGATCCCGGTCCGGACCGGTCCCCGGTCGTACGTGCTGTTGAACAAGCCGAAGGGATACGTCACGACGACCAACGACCCCGAAGGCCGCCACACGGTGCTCGACCTGCTGCCGCCCGGCCTCGCTCGCGGCGTCAAGCCGGTCGGGCGTCTCGACGTCCAGACCGAGGGACTCCTCCTCCTGACGGACGATGGAGACGTCGCCCGCCTCGTGACGCATCCGTCGACCGGTTGCCCCAAGGAATACCAGGTGAAGGTCTCGGGCGTTCCGACGGAAGTACAGCTCGCGAAGCTCCGGCGCGGCATCTTCCTGGATGGCCGGCGGACGCGGCCGGCCGAGGTCGTGCGCGTCCGGACGACCGGCCGTGCGGGAGAAGGCAACTCCTGGCTGAAGGTCGTACTGAAGGAAGGGAGAAGCCGGCAGATCCGACGGATGTTCGAGGTGATCGGACATCCGGTCTCAAAGCTGAAGCGCGTCGCGATCGGTCCCGTCCGCGACACGGCGCTCCCCTCCGGCGCGTGGCGAGCCCTGTCTCGGGGAGAGATCGAGCGGCTCCAGAAGCTCGGGAAGGGCGTCCGTCCCTGACGACTCGTCCTCCGATCGTGGCAATCGACGGGCCCTCGGGCGCAGGCAAGTCCACCGTGGCAAAAGCTCTCGCCCATCGTCTCCAGGTCCCGTACATCGACACGGGCGCGATGTACCGGGCGGTCGGGCTCGCGGCCCGGGAGCGCGGGGTGATTCTCCCCGTGAAGGACCCCGACCTCGTGGCGGACATCGCGGAATCCGTCTCGCTCGAGCTCGACGTCTCGGGCGGAGAGACGCGCGTGTGGCTCGACGGCCGGGACGTCACCGACGCGATCCGCCTTCCGGAGATCTCCCTTTATGCCTCCGCCGTTTCCGCCATCCCCGCGGTGCGCCGCCGACTCGTGGCGGAGCAACGCCGGCTCGCCGCCTTGAAAGGAGGCGTGCTCGAAGGCAGAGACATCGGGACGCGCGTTTTCCCCGACACGCCGTACAAGTTCTTTCTGACCGCGCCGCTCGCCGTGCGCGCGCAGCGACGGGCGCGCGAGCTCGCTCTTCGAGCAACGCCTCAGCCCGAAGAGGTCGTCCGCGCCGAGATCGAGCGGCGGGACCGCGACGATTCGACCCGGTCCGACTCCCCCCTGACCTTCGACGACAGCTATGCGCTCGTCGACACCGGGCGAAGGGAGATCGGGGAGATCGTGGACGAGCTCGAGGCGCGGGTTAGAGCACTGTCGGCGGGGTCGGCAGGGTGGGGTCAGGTCCGTGGGACCTGAGTACCGGCGCTCTCGCTGGATCAACAGGGTGGGGTCAGGTCCGCAGGACCTGACCCCCGCCTCGCACCATGTTGACTAAGTCGAGGAGCGCAAAGTATATTTCGCGTTTTCAGAGACTTATGAGGGGGTTATCCCTGACCCATGCCCGGTGAGAACGACAAAGGGGGTCGGCAAGCCGAACCGATGCAAACCGAAGAGGAGCTGTCGCCACAGGAGTACGAGCACCTGCTGGCGCAATACGAGAACTCGTTCAAGAACCTCCAGGAGGGACAGATCATCCGGGGGAGGGTTCTGGCGATCACGCCTTCCGAGGTCATCGTCGACATCGGGTACAAGTCCGAAGGGATCATCTCGCTCGCCGAGTTCACCGATTTCTCCGGCAACGTGACCGTGCACGAGGGGGACGCCGTGGACGTCCTCCTCGAGCGCACCGAAGACCAGAACGGCTACGTCGTCCTGTCCAAGGACAAGGCCGAGAAGATGAAGGTCTGGGACGAAGTCGAGCGGTCCTATCGCTCCGGCTCGACCGTCCGGGGACGCGTGATCGATCGGATCAAGGGGGGTCTCGCCGTCGACATCGGCGTCAAGGCCTTCCTGCCCGGGTCGCTGGTGGACGTCAAGCCGGTCAAGAACCTCGAATCGCTCCGGGGCAAGGAGCTCGATTTCAAGGTGATCTCGGTCGACAAGAAGCGCGGCAACATCGTCCTTTCGCGCAAGGCGGTCGTCGAGATCGAGCAGGAGGCGCGAAAGCGCGACACGCTGCAGCTCCTGGAGGAAGGCCGTGTCCTGCGCGGCGTGGTCAAGAATCTGACGGACTACGGCGCGTTCGTGGACTTGGGCGGCTTGGACGGGCTCCTCCACGTCACCGACATGTCGTGGGGAAGGGTGAACCACCCCTCGGATCTGGTGAAGGTCGGCGACGAGATCGACGTGGTGGTCCTGAAGTTCGACCGGGAGACGGAACGGGTCTCGCTCGGAACCAAGCAGCTGACCGAAGATCCGTGGGCCCACGTCCCCAGCAAATATCCGGCGGGGTCGCGGGTCAGCGGCCGGGTGACGAACGTGACCGATTACGGCGCCTTCGTCGAGCTCGAGGAGGGGGTCGAAGGCCTCGTCCACGTGTCCGAGATGTCGTGGTCGAAGAAGGTCAAGAACCCTTCCAAGCTCGTCTCGCCGGGCGACTCGGTCGAGGCGATCGTTTCCGACGTCAACCCCGATGCGCGCCGCATCTCGCTCTCTCTCAAGGACACGCTGCCGGATCCGTGGGAATCGGTGGTCCAGAAGTACGCGATCGGAAGCCGCGTCCACGGAAAAGTGCGCAATCTGACGGACTTCGGCGCGTTCGTCGAGATCGAGGAAGGCGTCGATGGGCTCGTCCACGTGTCGGACATGTCCTGGACCAAGCGCATCAAGCACCCCTCCGAGGTCCTGAAGAAGGGGGACGAGGTCGAGGCGATCATCACCTCGATCGACGAAGAGAATCGCCGCATTTCGCTCTCCATCAAGGAATTCCAGCCGAATGACTTCCAGACCTTCCGGGAGCGCCACCAGCCTGGCGATGTCGTCGACGGCACGGTCAGCCGCGTCGCCGACTTCGGCGTGTTCGTCCAGATCGAGGGGCTCGTGGAAGGGCTGATGCACGTCTCCGAGACGCCGCTCCCGCGCGGCGAGAAGCCCCAGGAGCATTATCGCGAAGGGGAGCCGGTCCGCGTGCGGATTCTTCGGATCGACGAGACCGAGATGAAGATCGGTCTTTCCGGGGTGGACGAAGCGGGCCAGCCGCTGCCGGCAGCCGTGCCCTCCGAAGCGGCCGCCGAGCCCGTTCCCGTGGCCGCCGGATCCGCGCCGTCCGAGACGCCGGATGTCGCCGCCGAAGCCGCCGGAGAGGAACCCGTCCCCAAGAAGCGGCGCACGCGCAAGAAAGCGGAAGAGCCGCCTTCGAAGCCCGAGTCTGAGCCCTAATTCCTTCACCCGGTCCGGTTTGGAGATTTTGCGATGACGAAGGCCGAACTGATCGAGCGCGTCGCGGTCGCGACGGACGTGACCAAGAAACAGGCCGAGGCGATCGTCGACACGATCTTCGAAGCGATCATCCGGTCCCTCAAGGGAGGACAGAAGATCGAGCTCCGCGGATTCGGTTCTTTCCGCCTGCGTGAGCGCGGAGCGCGCATCGGCCGAAATCCGAAGACGGGGGTGAAAGTCTCCGTTCCCGCGAAAAAGATTCCCTATTTCAAGCCGGGCAAGGAGTTGAAGGAGCTCATCAACCGGTAGTCTTCGCCGGTTCCGATGATGCCGGAAGTCCTCTTCGCCCCCTGGCGTTACGAGTACCTCGTGGCGGAGAAATCAAGTGGCTGCATTTTCTGTCGCGCTGCCGCCTCCGGGAACGCGGAGGAGTCGCTCGTCGTGTACCGGGGCCGGAGGGTATTCGTGCTCCTCAACCGGTATCCCTACACGAATGGCCATCTGATGGTCGCGCCCTACGAGCATCTCGCCCGTCTCTCGGACTCCGAAACCGAGACCTTGAACGAGCTCATCTCGACCGTGGCACGCGGGGAGAAGATCCTGATCGACAGCTATCACACGGACGGTTTGAACATCGGCGTCAACCTGGGCTCCGCCGCCGGCGCGGGAGTCGAGGACCATTACCACGTCCACCTCGTGCCCCGCTGGAGCGGCGACACGAACTTCATGACCGTCGCCGGCGGCGTCAGGGTCGTGCCGGAAGAGCTGTCGGTGACGCGAGAACGCCTCGCGCCCCTCTTCGAGGCCGCTTCTTGAGCGCGGAAGCGAGGCGGCGCGCGCCCCCGGGACTTGCGGCCGTCCTCGCCTGGGCCTTTCCCGGGCTCGGTCATCTCTACCTGGGACGCCGCAAGACCGCGTTCGCCTACGCGGCGATCGTGACCGTGACGTTCCTCTTGGGCCTGTCTTTTCAGGGACGGCTCTACACGATCGATTCCTCCCAGCCGCTGACGATCCTCGCGACGTTCGCCGTCTCGGGGGTAGGACTCCTGAACATCGGCGCGCGTTTTCTCTCGGACAACCCGGGAGGCGCAATCCTGGCCTCGACCTACGAATACGGCTGCGCCTACCTTCTCACCGCCGGGCTGATGAACCTCCTTCTCATGCTGGATGCGTGGGACATCGCGAGCGGGAGGAAGTGATGGCCGCCATCCTCCCGACCGACCACTTCCTGATCATGGCGGTGTACGCGCTCCTCGTCTCGGGCTTTTTCGCCCTCCTGTGGCGCGACGCGTCGCGCGATCGTCTGCGTCTGTTCGGCATACTCCTCGCCGCCCTCCTCCTCGGGGGAGTCGCCGTGGCGTGGCTGATGTATCCCTTCCCGAAATAGCCGGACGAATCCGCCCGCGGAGCGTTTCGAGAAACGGATGTGCGGAATCGTCGGATGGGTTTCCTCCGAAAGAGTCGATCTCCGGGCGATCGACCGGGCGGTCGAAACCCTCCATCGTCGCGGACCGGACGGGAGCCACCGGTGGATGTCGGCGGATGGCCGGGCCGTTTTCGGACATCGGCGTCTCGCGATCCTCGATCTCTCCGTGGCGGGTGACGAGCCCTCCGTCTCAGCGGATGGGCTGTCGGTGTTCGTGCACAACGGAGAGATCTACAACTTCCGGTCGCTCCGCAAGGATCTGGAGAAGAGCGGCGAAAGGTTCGAGTCCACCGGGGACGGAGAGGTGGCGCACCGGCTCCTCCGTGCCGACGGGGCTCGGGCGCTCGGACTCCTCGACGGCATGTTCGCGCTCGCGCTCTGGAACGATCGCGACCGGCGGCTGCTGCTCGCGCGCGATCGGATCGGGATCAAGCCTCTCTACTACGCCCCGTTGCCGGGGGGATTCGCCTTCGCGTCCGAGCCGAAGGCCATCCTGGCGCTTCCCGGCGTCTCCGCGCGCCTCGACCCCGACGCGCTTTCCGACTATCTGTCTTACGGCTACATCCCGTTCGAGCGTTCGATGTTCGCCGGGATCCGCAAGCTGCCGGCCGCACAGTGCCTTCAGTGGGATGCCGCCACCGGGCGAATCGAGATGGCCCCCTACTGGACTCTTGAGCCCTCCGAAGTGCGGGACGACCCGGACGAATTGCGCGAAAAGATCGACGAAGCGGTCCGATCTCACATGATCTCCGACGTCCCGGTCGGCGCCTTCCTCTCCGGTGGCCTCGATTCCTCCTCGGTCGTCTCCCGCGCCGTTGCCTGCACGGATCGTCCTCTGCCGA